>Ga0207641_10003691_pt1 | contig 13490 bp, 13 predicted proteins | sample KBSSwiS62_FD_184306 | JGI IMG/M metagenome (GOLD analysis project Ga0207641, IMG submission 184306) | Switchgrass rhizosphere microbial communities from Kellogg Biological Station, Michigan, USA - KBS Switchgrass S6-2 (SPAdes) (version 2) | ecosystem: Host-associated > Plants > Roots >... | reverse complement strand
AATTGTTTATTTGGCTGGCGGCCCTGGTGGAATTGGCATTTTGGAAGCAAAATCCGCGGTTGCCAGCGGCATTAACGCTGATCGCGACGTTATTTTCGTCGATCAACGCGGCTGCTATCATTCCGAACCGCGCCTTACGTGCCCTGAGTATGACAGATTCTTCGACGATTCATTGCAACTCCATTTCTCAGCGTCATCCACTGCGAAATTGCAAGAGAGCGCACTTCGCACATGTCGTGACCGGTTTATAAAAGCAGGCACAGATATCGCTTCCTACAATACCAGCGAGAATGCCGCTGATATTGCTGATCTTCGCGTGGCGCTCGGAATCAAAGAATGGAATGTCTACGGCACATCTTACGGAACCGACCTCGCTCAATGGTTGCTGCGTGATCATCCTGAAGGCATTCGAAGCGTCGTGCTTGATGCTGTTGTTCCTGTGTCTCAAAACCTTGTCAAAGAATGGTGGCCTGGCGTTGCCGGTGGTTACAAGGCCATGTTCGACGAGTGCGCAGCACAACCTGCATGCAAAGCGGCTTACCCAAATCTTGAGATGGAATTTGTTGCGGTTGTCACACGGCTAAGCCAAAAGCCGATGGTCGTTAACAACATCAATATCGATGGATACCAATTTGCGAACTTGATTGTGCAACAAAGCTACGTCGGCGAACAAGGATTCGCGGCTGTACCGAAGATGATCCACGAGATGTTTAAAGGAAATGGCAAACTCGCAGCAGACGCGCTACTCGCCCGCTCTTCTCCACCTGGCCTTGTCGGGTATGGGCTTGCACTGGGAGCTTACTGCCGGGAAATGGCCTCTTGGACCAATGCAGAAGAAGTTAAGCAAGATGCAAAGAAAGCACTCCCCGCATTTCCCGATGACGTTCTCAAACTCGTGCCGGTATCCGGACGAATTTTCGATGACTGCGCCGTGTGGAATGCTGGTTCCGCAAATGGAGCAGAACGAGCCCCTGCCATCAGCAACATCCCGGTGCTTGTCATGAACGGAACATTCGACGCAGTTACACCACCAGTCTGGGGACACAAAGTCGCATCAACACTCAAACACTCACAAACGGTGGACTTTCCTGGTTTAGGTCACGGGGTGATGCTCAAGTCTAGCTGTGCACAGTCGATCATGACGGCGTTTATCAACAATCCGTTACCGCCAGTTGATAGCACGTGTGCACAGGAGATGGCTTTACCAACTTTTCAAGTCCAGTGAGCGACAACCGCCTATTTGATCAACAAAATCGGCATCGTGGCTCACAACAATCATCGCCCCAGGGTAAACACGCAGCACTTGAATAACGTGTTCGCGTGACTCAAGGTCGAGATTGTTGCTGAGCTCGTCCAGAATCAAGAGTTTCGGTGTTCTCGCTCCGATTTTCGCCAATGACAGTCGCGCCTTTTCACCACCCGACAAGAACTTGGACTTCACGTTCACTTCTTCGTTCTTGCGCAACAGGTACCGGTTAAGGTGCTCTCGAATATCCACATTTGTAAGGTGCGGTGCAGCCTCTCGAATGATGTCTAGCGCCGACAATTCAGGATCAAGCGTCCCATAGTGTTGATGCAAATACCCTATGTCAGCGGCGTGAGGCGTTTGCCACGCGCCTTCTCTCTTTACGTCCTTGTCTCCCAAAATAGCGCGCAAAAGCGTTGTTTTGCCGCAGCCATTCGGACCCTTCAAAACAAGACGCTCGCTCGCATTGAGTTGCACATGCAGATCGGTCAGCAGCATGTGCTCGTAACCGCATGCGCCATGTCTGATCTGGACAATTGGCATATTCGAATGAATGTCTGCAGCACTCAATGTGAAGGTTGGTCTCATCACATCTGGCATTCGAATCTCCCAAAGTTCTGTCAAAATCTCGTTTTTCTCCGAGCCTATCCTTTTGCGGTTCTTGTTCGTAGTGAGCTGCCCTCGCCCTTGCGCCGAGCGCAGGGCCAGTTTGTCACCGTCGTATTTCTTTTCGCCATGCGCCTTCTTCTTCTTTGCCCGCTCTTGGTCGCGCATCAAGTCCTGATGATTTTGTTTTCGCTCAGACTTAAGGGCGCTTAGTTTTCCCTCAAGGCTTTCGCGCAAGCAACGTTGCCGCTCCAGGTACTCTTCGTAGCCGCCTCGCGCGATATGCACCCTGCCCTCGCGAATATGCCACAGCGCGTCAAACTTTCGACGCAGCAATTCTACATCATGCGTCACCACAATTAACGTCCCTTGGTAACGATCCAACATGCGCATGAGCGCTTGTTTGTTATGCGCGTCCAAGTGATTGGTAGGCTCATCAAGACAAAGAAGATCTGGCTCTTTTGCCAATTCATTACTGAGCGTCTTGTTGAACCGTTCCCCACCGCTCAGTACTTCATGATGGTGAATAATTTGCGGCACGTGACCAACAGATGCAAAAGGGGCAGCTTCAATGAGCATGCGAACAAGATGCGACTTCCCCGAGCCATTCTGTCCGATAATCGCGATGCGATCGCCAGGATGAATGGTGACGGAAAATCCTTCAAAACAAGTCTTATGTGGAAAAGTGAGATTGAGATCGTGAATAACGACAGGTCGGTGCGACATAAACTCTCTGTAGAAGAAGGGCTACGAAATGTTGTGAGCCCGTAGAGGGCCTTACAGAGAGAGAGTGTTCACGATACTTATGACCTTTTGCGCAAGAAATGAGCGCTCATTATAAACAAAGTCTTGGCAAGATCAAGGGTAGCTTTCGCTTACAGGTGAACATCCAAATTCCAGCGTCATTTTCGTATCGACGAGAAAATGCTGACTAAATTGATTGACGATTCGCGCATTATGCAATAGTCCTTCACATTCTATCTTAAATGCGGAATATATAATGAAAATATCAACACATCGATGGCGCGCTCGCGCCCGAAATCTAGCCGTTCTTTTCCTTGCCGTTTTCTTTGTTTCGACTGAGCTCAATGCCCACAGGGATTGTCATCAAAGAGCTGCCTCCTCTCCAGGCAACACATTGAGGTTACTCAGCGGCACCTTTTTGGTATGCGGCGGCTATCTCCTATACAAACTTTGGCCCGCGAAAGATGCGGGTGGAACTGAGGAACAACAGAAATACTATCGAGAAGAGGCCTCAGGAGGACAGGTTGTCCTGCATGCAACCTCCGTCTTGCGCTTTCCTCACATGCTTAGCGATTTGCTGGAACAAGAAGAGCGTTTGGCAAGAAATGACAGGGCACGTGTATTAGTTCTTGGCGCTGGCATTCAAACACCAGAGAGTGGTTTTGTACTAACTTTCATCCATGAAGTTGCTGCTGTTTTTCCCGCAGGTGACTTGGATATTGTAGATCTAGACGACAGGATCGCCAATGCCATAGAAGGCAGTCGTTACGATAGGACATTTGCGCGTACCTATGCGGAAAAGATCGTTCGGAACCCGGACAATTTTTCTCGCTTCGCCCTTGATAGTAAGAAAGCTTCAAAAGCTCGACGATGCCATAAACGCATTGCAAAGCTCGTGCAAGCAATTCCTCTAAAAATGAGTCAACAGCGAGAGTTGAAAATAAAAGTGGAAGCAGCCTACTTTGAGAATCACAAGCCAGCGGAAAAATACGACTATATCATCGCGACAAAGAGTGTGCTCTATCCGCTAGCGAGGGACAAGTTGCCGGCTGCACAGAAGCGACAACTGGTTAATAAATACCTTAAGGCTTTAAAAGGCGACGGAAGGATGTACGTCGACTACCAGACCTTCCTGTTGATGAAGTGGGTTAAGGTCGACCTTCGCGCATTCAAGACTAAAGTTCTTGAACACAATAGTTCCTACAATAATCCATCCGATTGCGTGGGAAGCGAGACAGTTGATGATTATAGGGGCTGCTTGAATGGAGACCGTGGAAGAATAGGCAGCACTGAAGATATCGTAGTTATCGCCAGAAGGTAGGAAACCGCAGAGAGCCGGTTTTTTTGCTGGACCGGCGACTGAGAGCGGGCAAGTAACTAGGAACCTTAGAGTCGTGTTATTTTTCCGTTTGCATAATCGGTCCCTAATTGGGCTATAAATACAAGAATCATTGACCCCATCACAAAAACACCGAGTCTGTAGAGGGTCTCTTGGAACGCTCGATGTGGAATGCCTTCCGGATCGAACATACAGGACCTATGTTGCCACTTACATTCAACCATTGACCCGCAATCTAAATTACTTTGCTTAGACGAACACTCTTTCTTCATTGTCGCAACGACATCTGAAACAGGTGGGTCTTCGCGCTTACGCGTAGAAGCCATTGCACTCGGAATACACAAACCAATAGAAACAGCTAGCACTAGAACTTTGGAGTACATACGCGGTCCCCTAATGTGAGAAGGTTCGGATAACAATCAGTTTTGCGCTTGGACTCTGTATGTAGTACGCAGCAAGCGGTCAAGGGATTAATGATTAAGTTCAAGTTCTAATGCGCGATAGAGTTGACCGAATTTTAAATATTGTCTAGGATGCCCACAACGCATACATCTATCGGTTATTTATGAATTTTTTAATCCTATTTTCACTGCTTCTTTCACATCATCCATTCAAAAACACAGCACATCTAACAAGGCCTGCTTACGAAGCTTACAAATATAAAAACATGTTTCAAGAGGACTTCAACAAATCAGGACATCACGAACTTAGAGAAGTGAAAAATGGCGCGAAGCAATATGCAGAGGCTCTCGATTTCTATTTCGATCGTATACTGACACCATTAGACACATTAACCTCAACTGAGCTTCTCCAAAGAATCGACCGTTTACATGCAGTCATGTTTGGCAGCGGCGAAGGTTCTGAAATGAGAACCACTGCTGTCCAAATACAACACAGATCTGGTAGAGACAAATTGGACGAGTTCACTTTAAGAGCGCAAAAAAGATCTGATAAGAATTTACAGGCTTACGTGAACGGAATTACCGCGTTCATAACGGGAGAAATTGGTTCTGAAGAACTTAGCAAAATAAATGTGAAACTTGCTAGTCTATGCAAAGAAGCTTTTACCATCCCACCTCTCCCAAGCCAAATCAGGGGGCTCCTGGCAAGCTATTCTGAGAATATCTTGGCGTCTATTGTCCTCAAAGATATATCTACTGAACAAGTCTATCTTTTAGCCGCTTATGCACATCAAGAATTTGTAAAAATCCATCCGTTTAACGACGGCAACGGTCGAGTCGCGAGGCTCATGATGAATCTGGTGTTTATGGCGCATGAGCATCCGGCTTGCGTCTTTTCCCAGAGCCAAGACTACCGAGATGCCGTACACTTTAGTTTTACTACTGATGAGAATGATCCCATAGCTCAATTCGCTCAATATTTGCAAAGTCATTGCGCCACTTAAAAAAGGACCAGTAAGCTCTCCTTATTGTGATGGTTCTTTTGTACAAGCTGATGCGAGCTCGGCCCGCTAAAGCGCCAAGCTCGCGCTTGTTAATTCTGTTCCACACGATTGTAGGATTGCCCATTGAGAGCACGTACGTGAATCAGGAACTTGCCTGCCAGGCTATCATGGAGTTCGTAGCGCTCCTCATACTTAGACTCGCATCCCTGTTCGGTTTCATCCATAATCACGGCCTTGGGCTGCACGACGAGCGTATCATTCGACTGATAGTGAATGATCGCATCCGTAGTCTTCATGCACCCTTTCTTCATGAGTGGATAATTGCCCTTTACAACTAAGACTGGCTTTCCATCCTGGCTATGAACAACATCTGCAAACTCAACCGGTGGGTAGAGGAAGTCATCGGTCCCATCAACATCGGCATGCTTAATTGTGAGCTGTCTAGAAATCTCAGGATTGTTCAGGACTCTGAAGTTGTAATGGCCCTGCTTAAGATGACCGATTTTTATGGTATGAGAAAATGTCGAGGTCATCTGCACGCACATGACACCTGGTTCACGATAAGAAAGCTGCATGATGGAGACTGTCTTTGTGGACTCATCGATTCGGGTTATCGCCTCTCCCACCTGATGGCAAGAGTCTGGAAAGGTACCTGCGACAACGACTTCAATCATATCATTGTCATCATAACCATCTGGCACAAAGAGCTTGTCGATAATAGCAATTTCCGCGGATGGACCCGTTTTGCCCGCAAAAGTTGGTATGCTTAAAAGCAAAAGAGAGAAAAACACGCGCTTCATGAGAACTCCTTATTGTGAGTGGAAGTTTCCCCCTGTTATCGATTCGATTTCAAGTCTACGGATGTCGTATATGAAAAGCGAAAAAGCACCCGGCTGCGAATGGCCAACGAAAGATCCATTGCTTCTGAAATATCACGACGAAGAATGGGGCGTGCCTCTACACGATGACAAAAAGCTCTTCGAGTTTCTCGTTTTGGAAGGCTTTCAGGCAGGGCTAAGCTGGCTTACCATTTTGAGGAAGCGCGAAAACTTTCGTCGGGCGTTTGATGGGTTCGATTTTCACAAGATCGCCAAGTACGATGCGGGAAAAATCAATGCGCTACTTGCTAATGCTGGCATCATCCGCAATCGTCTGAAGATCCAAGGGACGATTGCCAACGCGAACGCATTCCTGAAAGTACGTGATGAGTTTGGCACTTTCGACAAATACATATGGGGATTTGTCAACCATAAACCAATCGATAGCCATATCAAAACGCTCAAACAGATGCCAACCAAAACAGATCTTTCCGACGAAATCAGCGCTGACTTAAAGAAACGCGGCTTCAAATTTGTTGGGTCTACAATAGTCTATTCGCATATGCAGGCGACTGGAATGGTGAACGATCACCTCATCGGCTGCGATCGCCATAAGGATTGCCGATGAGAGGTGTTTTTTTGTCACAACGCGGATTGGTTGCGATTCTGAGCTTAAGTTTGTTCAGCTCCCAAAACCTTTATTCGATGAAGCAGACAAGCAACGCACATGCAGACCCTCTGGTTCTCGTCACAGAAATTCTCTCGATCGCGGCAAAGAGTGTATCCTTTGCTGAGACGATCACTGTATTCTATTTCCAGAAAGAAGACACCACAGCCAAAGAGGTACCGACAGGCAATCAATCAGGTGAAGAGCCCGCCAATGATGATGATCCCATCGGAATGCAGATAGCAGTGGAACGCAACATCCCCTTGATTGAAATGCAAACAGCGAAGCATTTTGTCAAATGCATTCTGGGTCTACGACAGTTGATTAACCTACAGGAATCGATTTCAAGTCGTGCTCGGGCGAAAGAGATAAATGAGTTTAATCGTCTGATTTTTTCTGGCACGAATTTGGCGACGGCGCTTAACACCATAGCGAACACCTTCAGGAACCCGATCACAAATGGTCAATATTATAATTTCCTTTTCTATTTGTCCTTTAATTACCCAAAGCCCATCCTTTCATCAACGATACTCGACAACATGGTTACCCAGAGCGACTCTGATTTGCTCGCGACTCTTCTTATTGAAGATGGCTCACTTCTCAACATTCTTGCCAGTTTTTATCGAGACTTAGCCAAATGCCAGCCTGCAACAGAGGCTAAGGTCTATGAGCTTAAGGGAGACCTGAGTGTGGTTCTGAATCAAGGCAAGAAAGGATCAGAAGGCTTCCACGAAAAAATCCAGCGCATCGTCAACCTGCTGTTAGACCTCTCAGACAAGTGAACAAGGCCGGATTATATTTTGAGCGCAATGCGTTCATCTATATATGCGGTACAGCTCTACGTTTTGCGCTCTATTGCTTCTCGCTTCGAGCATTGCGTTTTCTGAGTCATTCTTTGTCTGGTTACCGACAGATGACCAACGCACCAACACGAAAACAGTGGACATGTCATTAGACGACGACGTCGAAACACTGTGCGAGCATCTGTCATCTATTGCTAACCTGCCCAGAAAGCTATTTTATCTCACATTCAATGGTCGTGTTCTAGACCCACGAAAAAACCTGTCACTCAGAGAATATGGCCTCAAGAGCCAAGACACAATCTTTGCAAACGTCAAAAGTCTTTGTTGCCTAAGGTGCAGCCCCATTACTGCAATGCAACACCTTTTCAGTACGATTGTGCACTGCATCACTACAGCTTTTTTCATAGACGATCGCGTCGAGGAGGGCGATCTATGCGCCTGCACCGATCTGGCTACAGATGAGGACTAGAAGATGATACAGGCGGCGCTTTCGTTAATTTGCATCTCTGCCGTTCATTTAGCGCACAATGATTGTTTGATGGGATCTTTTTCCAGCATATCCCAGGAGGCCTGCGGACAGGAATCTGGCTTAGTGCCCGGAAAACAATAGAATGTCGCACTACCTTCAACCTTGGTCCCCAAGCATTTCTTGAAGTCAGGAATGTTCAAATAAGTCGGAGGCATCGACTCCGCTCCTCTTATCATAGCGGGGCCTTGCTCCGAAGTTTGCTTAAGCTCAGTGACTTGTGACTTCTGACAATTGGCTAAAAATAGAAGAGACATTACTACAAGAATTTTGCTCATTTTCTTCTCCCTCTAGAGTACACCTCGAAACAAATGCGCGAACCACTCCGCAATCCGAGTCGAGAGTTTGCGATTGCCCCATTTTTTGGGGTCGATTTGGTCAGAATTTTGGAGGTCTGCACTAAACACGGCCTCCATCTGCTCAGCAAAACTGTGACTGAGAATCACCGTGTCAACTTCATCATTATGCTGGAGGCTCCACGTATCCATATTGGATGAGCCTACGTTAGACCACACGCCATCGATAACGCCTGTCTTCGCATGTAAAAACTCACCCCTGAGTTCATAAATCTTCACACCGGCAGCCATAAGGTCTGAGTAGCTATAATGTGATGCATTTCGTGCCCAGCTTGAATCTGTTATTTGAGGGAGCACCAACTTTACGTCCACCCCTCGCTTCGCCGCGTCAATGATGGCCTGCAAGAAGTGCTTATCAGGAAGGAAATAGGCGTTAGTCAAATGAATCGAGTGCTCGGCAAACGTGATCGCTGTGAAATAGCTAATATAGGAAAGTCGATTTTCAGCGCCGTGCGAGGTACCCAAAATCCGAACGAGCATATCTCCGCTTTCTTTGAGTTGCGGAAAGTAATTTCGCTTCTGCAGCTCTGGGCCTTTTTGCGCCGTCCATTTCTCGAGAAAGAGTTTTTGGAGTTCCAAAACCGCAGGGCCTTCGATTTCGACATCGGTATCCCGCCATGGGACGTCTTTTCCGTCTGTGATTTGCTTTTCCTTTTCCCAAAATTGTTTGCGACCAAAGAGCTTACTTGAATAGACTCCGCTGATGTTGATACCGCCAGTGATAGCTACCTTGCCGTCAACAATCATAATTTTTCGATGGTCGGGGTTCAACAACTTATTATATGCGAGGACGTTGATCCCGCCTTTAGACATACGTTCAAAAAACTCCTTTGGAGTGCTTGTGGCGCCTAGACTGTCGTAAAGGACATTGACTTGCACGCCTTGCTTTACTTTTTCTAACAAGGCATCGGCTACTTTCTTGCCGACCTCGTCTGCATCGAAAATAAATGTCTCGATATTGACATGATCCTTCGCAGACTCGATCGCTTTAAACATGGCTGCTAACGTCACTGGACCGTCTTTGAGAAGCACGACTTTATTGCCTTTAGTTAAAGGACTTTCCGTCACGATTTCCATGACATCATTAAAGCGGCCAACAGTATCCGTTGATGGTCCAGTTCTTTCCAGCCGATCGAGCATGGCCTTGCTTTGTTTTTCCGATAGCCACCCTTTCGACGACAATATTGCCGGCATTTTAGCGGCATAACGAGATTGTTCTATGATGCGGTCGACGTTCGGTAGCGTGGCGCATCCGCACATCAGCACAAAAGAGATGAGAGTAAAATTTTTCTTCATAAAAGACTCTATTTCTGGCTATGAGCCGGCTTTATTTCATTCAATCTCAAACGAGAAACGCGTCACAGTTTAATGGTAAATCAATTTCGCCTATCAGCAGAAAGCAAAAATACAATTTTGCCGTGACAAATGTGGCTTTGCACACGCAAGCAATGTAACCCCAAAACTCGGACCAGCCTATGCATCCGAATCGTCGATGTGTTAGGGTGGGTGAGGTTTTGGAGAATACCCATGGCACGTCTCATTTTCTTGCTGTGTTTGTGCTACGCAGGCATAGCGTCTTCAGCAGAGCTCAGCACGATCGCGGAGCGCACCGATTATGTTGAGACCGGGCGCTATAACGAAGTTGAAACGCTGTGCGCGGCTTATGAGTCAGAGTTTCCGAACCGTGTTAAATGCCACAACTTTGGAACAACGCCGCAAGGACGCCCGATGCTGGCTCTGGTGGCGTCAGATGACCAAACATTTTCGCCTGAGCTTGTAAAGCAGCGCAAACGCCCGGTGATGTTTGCGCAAGGCGGAATTCATGCAGGCGAAATCGATGGCAAGGACGCGGGGTTTCGCGTCCTCAGGGATCTTTTGGAAGGAAAACTTCTGGTTGGTGCCCTTTCGAAATTGACCTTTGTGTTTGTGCCGGTCTTTAACATTGACGGCCACGAGCGTTTCAGCGCTTTTCATAGGCCAAATCAAAATGGGCCAAAGGAAATGGGCTTTAGAGCAACCGCACAAAACTACAACCTTAACCGCGACTACATGAAGGCCGATGCACCAGAAATGCGCGCGATGCTCAAGTTTTTGTGGAGTTATGATCCAGCAATTTACGCTGACCTTCACGTTACAGATGGAGCCCAGTTTCAGCACGACATATCCATCACCATGGAGCCTACTCACATGCAGGACGAGCGCATCCAAGAAATAGGAAGGGCAATTCGGAAGCGCACGGTGGCTGACTTAAACGCAAAAGGAGCAAAGGGTCTTGAGTTCTATCCAGATTTTTTGAAAGAAGACGACCCTTCTTCCGGATTCGCAGTCGGCACCCCGCCTCCTCGCTTTTCGACAGGTTACTGGGGAACGAGAGGCCGATTTGGCGTGCTTGTCGAAACGCATTCGTGGAAGGATTACAAAACACGCGTTCAAAGAACTTATGACGCTTTGGTGTCGCTGTTAGATCAATGTGCGTCTCAAGGCGCAAGCTGGCTTTCGGAGTTTGCAACCGCTGAAGAGAGAGAGAGACATCTGGCGGGAAAGTCAGTTGCTCTTAGTCTCAAAAATACGCCCCACAAAACGACGATTGACTTCTTAGGCTACGCCTATGCGAAACCCTCGTCTCCAATCTCAGGCGCGCTTCAAATTCGCTACGACACAAGCAACCCTGAAGTGTGGCACATCCCACTTTTCGACATGCTAACACCAGATGTAATAGCAATTGTTCCTCGCATTGCTTATGTTGTTGCGCCCGAATGGGCTGACGTGGTTGCAGAACGCCTTGCGCTTCACAAGATCGAGTTTAGTCGCGTTGAACAACCTATCAAAGTGACGACATCCCAATTTCGTGCGAAGAGTTGGAAGTTCGCAGACAAAAGCTTTGAGGGGCGCCAACTCGTCACATCACTAGAAGGTGCCTGGGAGAAGGGCCCCGCCCTCGTTGATAAAGGCGCACTCTTCATACCTATCTCTCAACCAAAGGCGCGTCTGCTCATGGCATTGGTCGAGCCACAGGCTCCTGACTCGTTTGCTGCATGGGGGGACTTCAACACGGTGCTTGAGCAAAAAGAATACATCGAGTCTTACGTGCTTGAACCTCTGGCCGAGAAGATGCTTGCAGACAACGCATCGCTCGCGAGTGAGTTTGAACACAAGCTCAGCACCGACAGTAAGTTTAAAAGTGACCCCCAAAAGCGCCGCGATTTCTTTTACAATCGCTCTCCATATCGCGACACACACGTCGGCGTATACCCTATCTTGCGAGTGGAGGCTCTTACTTTGCCAGTATCCCCTGCGCAATCTGCTGTGCCTTCTCAGGGCTGACTACGCACTCGACAAGCTTCAAGGCAAACTCAAGAGCGGTTCCTGGCGAACGACTCGTGATCAGATTGCCGTCAACGACAACTCGCTCGTTCAAACGAGTCTTGTTGCTCATTATGTCCTCGTATGACGGATAGCAGGTCGCTGCCCTACCCTTTATGAGACCATGTTCTTCCAACACAATCGCTGGGGAAGCACAAATGGCAGCCACAAATCGGCCTGCTTGGTCTTGTGCTTTGAGCATCGCTGTGAGTTCTGAGGAGTCCTTCAGATTGTGGGCACCCTTGTCACCACCTGGAAGCGCAATCAGATCGAAAGTGTCGCTGACACAGTCTGCTATCTTCTTATCTGCTACGATGCGCGTACCATTCGAACACGTAACCTGGATATCACCCGCGGAAGCCACCGTTACGGTCGCCCCGGAACGGCGCAGAATATCAATCATCGTGACGGCTTCTAAATCTTCACTACCATTTGCGACAGGGATAAGTACATGCTTGGTCATAAACGTGATTTCCTGTCTCAATTGTAGATCCATTATTCCGAACTTGCCAGCTGTAAAGATAAGCTGTGGATCGCCAGTGGTGCCTTACCGTGCCGTGGAGGAGTTCACGGCCGGCAAGACACGGGTTTGATATAAGGATACAACACAAAAGAGAACGAATCCTTTCTTGGTCGTTTTACTTTGTAACAAATTGCATACGCCGCTAACACTCCAATTTTAAACCAATTCTCGTTATGACAACGTTCCTTTCATGAGTGGCCAAAATTAGACGGATAATGATATCGCTAATATGGGCAAGATCGACCTAGATGCAATTGTTTTACAGAGCAATGATGACTCTACGGTAGAAGAGGTTATGACCGTAATTCGTGCTGCGAGCGGTGACGGCCTCGAAGACTGGGAAGCTTCAGAAGACTATATTCGGTCGAAAATTTGCGACTCAAAAAACATCGGCATACTTCTTAGAGATAGAGATAGAGCAGCAGGATTTGTTCTTGCGATTCCTCACAACGATGCTGTCGTTGAGCTCCAAGATGCCGACCCTCTGATGATAGAATCCAGCGACAACCGTTTCTATGTCGATGTGGTCGCAGTGGTTCCTGACTATCAGCGACTAAATGGAGGCATTCGTCTGGTAGGTGAACTGATACAAGAGGCATCTCGTCGGTGCAGTGCAAATCAGTTTTCCATGCATGTTCGAGTATCCACGGGGTTGAGCCAAGCTGTTCAAACCAATGTTACAAGCGCCATCACAACTCTTCGACGCGTTGAGCGTTGGAAGTACTATGCAGGCGAACTGCCTTCAGACTACATCGAATTGACTCTTTGATTAGTAGGGGTTGCTCGCTGTTTTGCGACGTGAAAGATGCTTCACATGCAAATCAAACCCCTGCTATTCTTGAGTCTCAGTTCAGGCTTTTGTTACGCAGCCGTCGAAGATTCTGTCGCTTGTGCGAAACAACTATTTAACATCCCACGTGGGGTCGTGCATCTTGGCGGCCACTCACTAGGCCCGACCTTTCAAGGCTCGATTGATCGTGTCTTATCTGAATACAAAGTACGAAACGAGCTTATCTTAGGCGGGCATTTTGCAAGCACGCACCCTGATGCCGAAAACAATTCGAGCAAAGGACGCCATTGGTTTGATTGCGATC
>Ga0207641_10003690_pt1 | contig 13490 bp, 15 predicted proteins | sample KBSSwiS62_FD_184306 | JGI IMG/M metagenome (GOLD analysis project Ga0207641, IMG submission 184306) | Switchgrass rhizosphere microbial communities from Kellogg Biological Station, Michigan, USA - KBS Switchgrass S6-2 (SPAdes) (version 2) | ecosystem: Host-associated > Plants > Roots >... | reverse complement strand
TGAAAAAGCGGTTGGACTGCCGGGTATTGACCGATATCCATGAGGCTGGCCAGATCAAGACCGCCGCCAAGGTCATCGATATCCTGCAAATCCCCGCCTTTCTCTGCCGCCAGACTGATCTCCTGGTCGCAGCGGCGAAGAGCGGACGCGCCGTCAACGTCAAGAAAGGGCAATTTCTGGCCCCGGGCGACGTCGACAATATTGCAACCAAACTCAAGGCCGCAGGTTGCAAGGAGTACTACATCACCGAGCGCGGCACCACCTTCGGCTACAACAATCTCGTCGTTGATATGCGCAGCCTCGCCCTCATGCGGCAGGCCGGGCATCCGGTCGTGTTCGATGCGACGCATTCCGTACAGCGTCCCGGCGGCAATGGCACCAGCACTGGAGGCGACGGCGCGATGGCTCCCGTGCTCGCCAGGGCGGCGGTTGCTGTCGGAATTGACGGCCTGTTCATCGAAACTCACCCCCAACCGGCCCAATCGCCATCCGATGGCCCCAACATGATTCCACTTGCGCAGATGGAGGGCCTGCTGCGAACTTTAAGGACTATCCATGAGGTCTCTCGTTCTTAGCATTGGCGCCTGCACCTGCGTGCTCAGCGTCGCCTGGGCCCAGTCCACAGGTGATAATGCGCCCACGCAGACCGTACCGGTCGGGAAATCCTTCAAGAATTTCGAGTTTCCCTTCTACGAGAACGGTAAACTGAAGTGGACTGCAACCTCCACCCTGGCCACAGGCATCACCCAGAACCGGGCGGAAGCCATGGACATCCGCATCAAGATTTATGATGGCGACACTGTGAGCACGACGATTTCCTCCCCCCAGGCCGATATCTATGTCCTGGATAAGCGGATGCGCTCCAGCCATACAGTCCTGATCGAGCGCGCCGATATGCAGGCAACGTCCCAAAGCTGCGATTTCGACTTGGGAAACAAGAAGTACGTCCTGCGCAGCAACGTCAAAGTCATCCTCAAGAACTTCGATCCCGGCACGAGTACGGGCGCTCCCCCGGCGGCCAAGGACAGCAACATCGCCACCCCGACACCAGCCACAGTGCCCGCGCCCTCGACTTCCCGCTCTTTACTCAACAACGATTCCCTGCCTGAATCACCGGGGACTCTCTCTTCCACCAACTCGGCCCCGATTCCCCCTACCAGCAACGACTCGAAATGAACCTCCTGCAACGCGCCTCGCTTTTCACCTTCGTCCTGCTGCTGGCCTGGACCACCTCCGCCCGCGCCCAGCAAGCCGCCGGCGATGCCGATACCCCTCCGCCTGGCAGCACGGTCATTACATCCGACGAACTGCATTCTGATCAGGCCAACCATACTTCGGTTTTTACCGGCAACGTCATGGTCGTGGGCACCAGCTTCAACCTTACCTGCGACGAAATGAAGGTCCTGTTCGGCAAGGACGGCAAAGTGGACCATATCATCGCCTCGGGCAATGTGGTGATCAACCAACCGGGGCGCGTCACCCATTCCGGGCAGGTCGATTATTATCGCGAGGATGATAAATTTGTCCTGACCGACTCGCCCGTGATCGTTGACAATAAAAACCAGATCTCTGCCCCAAAAATCACCATCTACCGTGCCAACCAGACGATGCTCACGGAAGGAAAGCCCACCAAAGTCATTCTGATCAATGGTGGGATTGGGTCCAGCACCCCTCCGGCTCCTCTTCCCGATAATAAATGAGGCATGAAACACCGCTTACCCCAGCCTAAATTACGCGCTCTACGCGTTGAAACACCTGCCGACGAAATTGGCCGCCAGATCGACAGCGGTGCCGCCCCCTCCACCCCCACGCGGGCCACCCCCCCTCCCCTTCCTCCTGTGAACAAGGCCATCGATCCCTCTTCGTCCTCCGAGCCTTCGTCCGACAAAGGCCTCAACAAGATGTCAGAAACGAACAGCGCCGATTCGGTCGAGCCGTTTTCCTTTTTGTCCGGGGTGGAAAGCCCCGCCCCGGTCGAATCGTCAGCCAAGGCTAAAACCGCATCGGAACCCAAGGGCGCGGAAGAGATTTCTTCCATTCTACGCGCGGGCAAAACCACTGCCGCTGAGCAAAAAATGGTCGAAGCCCCGACTGCGGCCAAGAAAAAGACCCGACGGGTGGAACCCCCGGCGTTACCCATTGAGCCAGCCGCAAAGAAAGGGCCCAACCCCGCCGCCAAACCAAACCCTACCGTCGAACCCGGCACTTTCCTCATCCAGACACGCGGTCTGGTCAAGCAATACGGCGGGCGGCGCGTCGTCAACGGCGTCGACATCCACGTTCGCGCCGGCGAAGTCGTGGGCCTCATGGGCAAAAACGGGGCCGGCAAGACGACCACCTTCTACATGATTGTCGGCCTCGTGACGCCGACTATTGGACATGTTTACATGGGCGACGAAGACGTCACCCGCATGCCCATGTACCGGCGCGCGCGGCGGGGCATCGGCTATCTGCCGCAGGAGGAATCGATCTTCCGCAAGCTATCGGTCGAGGAGAACCTGCTCGCCATTCTCGAGACCCTCCCCCTCACTGAGGATGAACGGGATGCCCGTTGCGATGAGTTACTTAAGGATTTCGGCCTCGAGCATGTCCGCGAAAACGTGGCCATCACGCTCTCGGGCGGAGAAAAACGCCGCGTCACCATCGCCCGTGCCCTGGTCACCAATCCTACGTTGCTGCTTTTGGACGAACCGTTCGCGGGTGTTGATCCGATGGCTGTGCACGACATTCAGGAGATCATCCTCCAGCTCAAGAAACGGGGGCTGGGCATTCTCATCACCGACCATACCGTGCGCGAAACGCTCTCGGTCGTCGATCGCGCCTATATCATTGACGAGGGTCGCGTTCTCTCCGAAGGCTCCCGCGAATTCATCCTGAACGATCCCATCGCACGCGAGATTTATCTCGGCGAGCGCTTCAGCATGTAGGGCGACTGCCCCCCTCGACAGTCCGGGGAGATCGGCTATCTATAGGTTATGCCTCTACGCATCAAAATTTGCGGGATCACAAACCGTGACGACGCCACCGCTGCCGTGGAAGCAGGCGCCGATGCCTTGGGCTTTATCCTGTACGAAAAAAGCAAGCGCTATATCTCCATTGAGAATGCCATTCGCATTGTCGAGACACTGCCGCCTTTCGTGCTGACCGTCGCCGTGACCGTGAATGCGACCCGCGAATTCACCAATCTCGGCTGGAGGAAACAGCTCAAGACCTTCAATCTCGCGCAATTGCACGGGCAGGAATCACCTGTGCACGTCAGGGCTGTCGCCAAGTACCTGCCGGTCATCAAGGTCTTCCCTGCGGACCAGACGCCAACGGGCCTAGGGGACTATGATGTGTCAGCGTTCATGCTCGACACACCCTCGAAAGACCATGGCGGCACCGGTCGGGTTTTCGATTGGGACCTCGCGGTAGCTTTCAAAAAAAGGTTGCAAAAGCCGCTGATTCTCTCGGGTGGACTCAACCCGGAGAATGTTGCGAAAGCGGTCGAAATGGTGCATCCTTACGCAGTAGATGTCAGTAGCGGCGTCGAGACTTCCCCGGGGAAGAAAGACCACGCCAAACTGCGCGACTTCATCCAGATATGCAAAAGGTTGTAAATCAAGTACCTGACGCGACGGGCCATTTCGGCCCCTACGGTGGCATGTTCGTGCCCGAAACGCTCATGGCGCCCTTGCATGAACTGACCTTGGAATACGAGAAGGCGAAGGTCGACAAGGCATTCAAGAATGAACTGAAGTTTTTGCTCGAGGAATATGCAGGCCGGCCCACACCGCTTTATCGGGCGGAACGGATGACCCAGCGCCTCGGCGGTGCGAAGATTTATCTCAAGCGCGAGGATTTGCTTCATACGGGTGCGCACAAAATTAACAATGCCCTCGGCCAGGTATTGTTGGCACGGCGGATGGGCAAGAAGCGGGTGATCGCCGAGACCGGCGCGGGCCAGCATGGCGTAGCCACGGCGACCGTCGCGGCGCGATTTGGCCTGGAGTGCGTTGTCTACATGGGCGCGGTCGACATGGAGCGGCAGGCGCTCAATGTCACCCGTATGCGTCTCCTTGGCGCAACGGTGGTTCCTGTCACCGCCGGGCAAAAGACCCTCAAGGAAGCGGTCAACGAAGCGATGCGCGACTGGGTGACCAATGTCCGCACGACCCACTATATTCTCGGCTCGGCCCTTGGCTCGCATCCTTATCCGATGATGGTGCGCGATTTTCACCGCGTGATCGGCGACGAGGCACGCCGGCAGATTCTCGAGCGTGAGGAGCATTTGCCTGATGTCCTTCTCGCCTGCGTCGGTGGTGGCAGCAATGCCATCGGCTTATTCTATCCCTTTCTGGCCGACAAGCACGTTCGCTGCATCGGCGTCGAGGCAGGCGGCCATGGCATCAAGGCTGGCCAGCATGCGGCGCGGTTCCAAGGCGGCGCGCTCGGCGTGCTGCAGGGCGCCCGGACTTTCCTGCTTCAGGACGGCGATGGGCAGATCATGAATACACATTCTATCTCTGCCGGGCTCGACTATGCCGCCATCGGGCCGGAACATGCCTGGTTGCGCGACGAAGGCCGCGTCGAGTACACCTACTGCACGGATGACGAGGCGCTCAAGGCCTTCCGTTTCCTCAGCGAGACAGAAGGCATCATCCCGGCCTTGGAGAGCGCGCACGCGGTGGCGGAAGCGATCAAGCTCGCCCCCACGCTGCGCCCCGACCAGACGATCATCATCTGTCTCTCCGGCCGTGGCGACAAGGACGTACAGCAGGTCGCGCAGATGTTGGGACTCTAGCCCGCTCGTAGCGCTTACCAAACTGATCCTTCGACAAGCGCGTAGCGACGTGATTACTATCATTCATGCGCAGCATGACTGGTTACGGCCGGGGCACGGCCACGTTTGACGGACGGCAGATTGCCGTGGAACTGAGTTCGGTTAACCGCAAGCAAGCCGAGATTTCACTCTCGATGCCGCGACCAATGCTGGAACTGGAGCCGCGGGTCCGTGATGAGATCAATGCCCATATTTCCCGGGGACGGCTGACCGTGGCCATTGGCCTGCACGCCAAGGATGGCAAGCGGGGCAGCGGGATCAATGTCGCGGCGGCCAAGGCTTATCGCGGGCAGCTGGAGTCACTCCGCAAGACGCTGAAGCTGGATGGCGAGATTACGCTCGACCAGGTCCTGCGCGGGCCGGGTGTACTCGATTCGGAGAGCGCGGAGATCGAAACCGAGGCCGCATGGCCTGCCCTGCAGAAGGCACTCAAGGCCGCCTTGGAACAATTCGTCAAGATGCGGAAAAAGGAAGGCGAAGCCCTAGCCAATGACCTGCGTAAACGGATTCTTTCCATTCAACGCAACGTCAAGACGATCAGTGTCCTGGCCCCGAAGGTGATGGAACATCACCGCGGGCTCCTGCTGGAGCGCGCCGCCAAGGCCGGGCTCGAGATTGAACCCTCCGACGAGCGGCTCCTCAAGGAAATCGTCTTTTTTGCCGACCGCAGCGATATCTCCGAGGAACTGACCCGGCTGCGCAGCCACCTCGACCAGTTCTTCACCCACCTCGGCAAGGATGAACCAGTGGGTCGCACGCTCGACTTCCTCCTCCAGGAATTGTTCCGCGAGACCAATACCATCGGCAACAAGGCCAACTTCCTGGCCATCAGCCAGATCATTGTGGGGATGAAAACAGAGTTGGAAAAATTACGGGAACAAGTTCAGAATATCGAATGAATCAACCCGTTTTCCGTCGCCAGGGCATTCTTTTTGTCATCTCTGCCCCGTCCGGGACCGGTAAAACCACGCTCTGCGAAAACCTGCGGGCCACGCCGGATTTCATCTACTCCGTCTCCTGCACGACGCGGGCGCCCCGTTCAGGCGAAGTTGACGGCACCGACTATCATTTCCTCTCCCAGGAAAATTTTCTCAGCCGTGCCCATAATGGCGAGATGCTCGAATACGCGCTCGTCCATGGGAATTACTACGGCACGCTTAAATCCACGGTAAAGGAAGCGCTGATGGCGGGAACCGATGTGTTGCTCGACATCGATGTGCAAGGCGCGATGTCGATCCGCAAAACCGACGATCCCACGATCCGCGATTCGCTGGTCGATGTCTTCATCATGCCGCCAACACCGGAGGAGCTTGAAAAACGCCTGCGCAAGCGCGGCACCGAGACCGAAGAGCAGGTCCAAATGCGGCTTCGGACCGGTCGGGAGGAATCGAAGCTTTGGTCCCTCTACAAGTACACGATCCTGAGCGGATCGATGGAGGAGGACCTCATCAAGTTTCGCGCCATTATGCGCGCCGAGCGCTATCTGAGCCGCCGCCTCGAATTGCATGATCGCACTCCCGCCAATTAACCTGCGCACCCTCGCTCAACCCGGGACGAAACATCCATGACTCTTTTGACCAGCGACACCCGTTGGAAAGCCTTTCTCCATGAAATGGCCAGCCGCCCCGACTCCCGAAAGGTCCTGACTGCCGAAGCGGACGCTCTTCTAACCGCAGCCGCTCCGAGTGTGACGCAAAAGAAGCATCTTCCTCCTACCGGTGATGCGCACGACTACCAGAGCCTCAGCCCGTACTGGTGGCCTGATCCCGCAAAACCCGACGGCCTGCCGTGGCTCTCCCGCGATGGAGAAGTAAATCCCCTCTTCTATGAGTACGACAGCCCGCGGCTGGAATCGTTCTCCCAAGCGGTAATCCGCCTTATCTTCGAAGCCGCCACGAGCGGCAAGACCGTCTACGGGGAAAAAGCAGGAAAGCTTCTCAAGACCTGGTTTCTCGACCCCAATACGGAAATGAATCCGCATCTCCAGTACGCCCAGTTTATTCCGGGGATCACCACGGGACGCGGCATCGGCATCATCGACGCCACCGCCTTCGTCTTCCTGCTCGACGCTGTGACGCGGCTTGAATTCAACAAGGAATGGACTGTCAAGGATCTGGCCGGACTCAAGAACTGGATGAATCGGTACCTAGATTGGCTGCTGACCAGCGCAAACGGCAAGGAAGAGGGTAACGAGGCCAATAACCACGGGACCTGGTATGATGTTCAGGTCGCCTGCGTCGCCTCTTTCTGCGACAAAATGGAGTCGGTACGGGACCAACTCACCGCCGCCGCGCAAAATCGGATCTCCACCCAAATCGGATCGGACGGCAGCCAGCCACATGAATTAAAGCGAACGCTCTCCTTCACTTATTGCACCTTCAATCTGCTCGGTTTCTCCTGCGTGGCGAAATTTTTGAGCAAGCCCGGCCTGAATTTGTGGGCCTGGAAGGGCACCAAAGGCGGCAGCATCCTCTCTGCGATCCGCTGGATGATTCCCTACTATACGAAAAAAAGCCCATGGACGCATCAGCAACTCCATCCAGTCCAATTTTCGACCGCAGCGCTGCTTTTGAGCCTCGCGCAGGAAGGTTTGGACGACTCTGAGCTGGGCCCCCTGGCCCAACAACTTGCCGAGGAACCGTGGGAGAAGATTTCCTTCTCCAAGGCCAGCCTGACAGGGCGGAGCTACCCGAAATTAGCCCCCCAAGCCGGCACTTAAGTCGAAATCCTGAAAATTTGGCTTTCTTCCGCCTGCAAGCTTGTTACCTCTATAGGGATGCAAATCAACGAACGGACCGAGGACAACATCCCTATCGTCACCATTGTGGGCGATATCGACCTGGAAAGTTCGCCCCAGCTGCGAGCGTTCCTCAAACCCAAGTCGTCGCAAAAGACCCCACGTCTGCTGCTCGACTTTTCCCAAGTCAGCTACATCGATTCATCGGGGTTGGCTACTTTGATTGAATATTTTCAGGCTGTGCAAGGTTTCAAGGGCAAGCTGGCCTTGGCTTCGCTCAGCCCTCGCGTTAAAAACGTCTTCGAAATCGTGCGATTGGAACAAATCTTCTCCCTTCATCCCGATATCCCCTCTGCGCTGGCAGCGCTCAAGGCCTAACGACGAGAGGGAGGACGCATGCTGCTCGCGTACGCGCAACTATCCCTGCAGGCTTTTGCCAGCATCTTCGCGCCCCTTTTCGGCCAGCGCGGCTGGCGCCTGTCCGCGCTGACGACCCAGATGGTCAAGATCGGTGTCGCCTCGATGCCGACCGTCGCGCTGGCGAATTTCCTGCTCGGCATCGTGCTGGCCATGGAAGGCGCGGGACAATTCGAAAAACTCGGCGCGACCGACCTGGTCGCGGCGCTGGTCACGTTCTCCATCTTGCGCGAAATCGGCCCCCTGATCACGGCGGTCATTGTCATCGGACGCTCCGGCTCGGCTGTCACGGCGGAGTTGGGCACCATGAAGGTCGGGGAGGAAATCGAGGCACTCAACGTCATGGGCATCGATCCGGTCAAGTACCTCGTCGTTCCACGCCTGTTGGCCATGACGCTGATGATGCCTGTACTGACCGTACTGGGCGAAGGCGTCGGCCTCTTCGCGGGCTGGCTCATCAGCGTCACGAGCCTTCACCTGAATCCCTATTTTTACGTCCAGGAAGCGATTGCCGCCGTGGAACAGAAGGATCTCTGGTCCGGGCTCTTCAAGGCGGTCATGTTTGGCGGTGTGGTCGGGACGGTCTGCTGCTTTTTCGGCATCCAAGTGGAAGGTGGCGCCGAGGGTGTCGGCAAGGCGACTACCCAGGCGGTGGTCGTTTCCCTCACCGCCATGCTGGCCATGGATGCGTTACTCACCTGCCTGATTTATTTCTTATGAGCGATAATACCTCTCATAAAAGCCCCTATGCGCTGGAAGTCCGCGGCCTGAGCCGTACCTTCGGCACACGGAAGGTGCTGGATAACATCAGCTTCAAAGTGAAGCATGGCGATATCATGATCATCATGGGCGGAAGCGGCTGCGGCAAGAGCACCCTGTTGCGCCATATCATCGGCTCGCTCAAGCCAGATAGCGGCGAAGTCTTCATCGACGGCACGGAAATCACCAAACTGGACGATCGCGAACTGGTCAAAGTTCGCAAGCGCTTCGGCATGCTCTTCCAAAGCGGTGCGCTTTTAAACTCGATGACTGTGGGAGAAAACGTCGCCCTGCCAATCCTTGAATCGAGCGATGTCGCGCCTCACATTGCCGACCTCGTCGTGAAACTGAAGCTGGAACTGGTCGGCCTGACCGGTTTCGAGAACCTGAAACCAGCGCAAATTTCCGGCGGCATGAAAAAGCGGGTGGCCCTCGCCCGGGCCATGGCGCTTGATCCCGATCTCCTTTTCAGCGACGAACCAACCTCCGGCCTCGACCCGGTCATGACGGCGGTGGTCGATATCCTTACCGTGGACTTGACTCGTAAGCTCGGCATGTCCGCCGTGGTCGTGACCCACGATATGACGAGCGCCTTTCGGATCGCCACCCAGATGGTCTTTCTCTTCGAGGGCAAAGTGGTCGCCTCCGGAACGCCGGATGAAATCAAAAACAATCCCAATCCGGTCCTGCAACAATTCATCAACGGCCATGCCGATGGACCGATCCCCTTCAAACTTTCTAAGGATGACTATCTCAAACGTTTGATGCAGTCTTAACCGGAGCCCAGTATGAAAGAAAATAAATCCAACGCCGCCATCGCCATCCTGACCATCTTAGGGGCCATCATCATGGCCGCCGCACTCAGTCTGGCCATCGGCAAGTGGTCCTTTGGGAACTCGGGCTACACGCTCGTTCTCAAGTTTCCCGCCGCTACCGGCATTTCCGCCAACAGCGAGGTCAAGTACGCCGGTGCTCCTGCCGGACGGGTCAAGGAAGTAAGGCTCATCCCCCGGAAGGACCAGACCGAGGATCCGTTAACTCACCAATGGAACTGCGTGGAAATCGTGGTGCAGATCAATAGCGGTATCGAGATTGGTGACGACGTCACGGCGACCCTGAAACAGGACGGCTTGGGTATCTCCGCCAAATATGTCCTGCTGACACCAGGCCAGAACCACGACAGCAAGCTGCTGGCAGATGGGGCCGTGGTCCAGGGAACGCAGGCCTTTGAGTTGACCGATCTGGTCCAACCGGCAGGAGAGGCCCTGACCCAAGCCAAGAATATGCTTTATCAATTGGGCCCGATGATCACGCGATTGGACAAGCTCAGCACCTCCATGGAAACCTCTCTGCCTCCCTTGATGACTCACGCTGACAAGTTCCTTGTCGACGGCGACAGCTTCATTTCGAACGTCAACACTCCGGAAACCCGCCAGCGAATCACCGAGCTGATCGCCAATCTGCGGGTCTCCACGGACAACTTGAAAGTGGTAAGCTCCAATGCCAAGGCCCTCACGGCGACGTTGGCTCAGACCCCTTGGCGCGTTTTCTGGGGTGGCCCCACCGTTCCAGCTCCCTCGGAAAGCGAAGTGCTTAAGTCGAATAAGGTCATCAAGTTAACGCCCGATGTGGATGTCAACGGATTCGATTCCAGGACCGGCAAGAAAAAGCAGCTTTCGCAGCCTTAAGATCAGTTGGTTGGGCTGAATTCCCGCAACCGCCCCGTCAATGCGCGTTTGACCCATTCCCAGCGCTTGTTGATGGTCCAGCGGGGTGGAAATAGCGTGGTAAAGCCGGTGAGGTCCTGATTTTGTGAGGCCTCACTGACCCGGGCGTAGACTTCATTGCATTCCTGCGCAATGCGTCCGTCGGTCCGATCGACTCCCTGAAAGGGCTGTCCGACTTCGATCAGGACATTGGGCCGGTCTTCGCGGAAGAAATCGTATCTCATGGCCACCGGCACCAGCAGGGCATGGGGAGCATTTGTCGCCAGATAGTCGGTGCCCGGTTTGATTTCGACCGGTTCGTTCTGGCGGCAGAGGCGGCCCTGCGGAAAGATCCAGATGGCGGTATCATTCTTTTGCAGCAACCGTTGGGCATAGCGGAGCGAAGCGGCTGAACGGAGCGGGCTGCTCAGATCGACCGAGAATGCTCCCAGCCAGGTAAAGAACCGGTAATGCTTGAGTTGCTTCTCCTCCATCATGCAGTAGACCGCCTTGTGGGACATCTGCCGGGTCAACAAGTAGACCAGAAGTCCGTCCCACCAATTGGTGTGATTGCAAAAGAGCAGGACGGGGCGATCTTCAGCCAGTTGACGCAGCCGCTCAAGACCACGACCTGCAACGGTGTGAAAGGAACGCCGCACTAACCATCTAAAATAGATGTAGAGCAGGGAGTCGAGGATGTCGTTCTTATTGGCAGCTATCACGCGACTAATTTAGGGCCCATCCGCAAACTTGAGCAAGGGCTGCGTTGCGATTCTAAAGAGGACTGAATCATCTCGTTCTTATGCTCCGACCAACCACACTTTGAGCGCGAGTCTCAGTTTGCGTGCCAGCGAAACCCGAACCCGGCCCCGGAAGACCTGATAATCGGCCCGTTCAATTTCGCTCAAGATCGCCCCATAGACCGTGCTCATCAAACGTGCACAGAATTGGGAGCCGTCCTTAGGCAGCGCGGCGATGCCGGATTCCGCATAGCTATAATAATTGCGGGCTCGTCCGATCTGAAAACGCATCATGGCGCGAAAGGAATCGCTCATTCGCTGCGCAGCAATATCGTCTGCGGTCAGGCCGAATTTCCTGAGCTCGTCCTCCGGCAAATAAAGCCGGTCGCGTTCCCAGTCCTCCTGGATGTCGCGCAGGATATTGGTGAGTTGCATCGCGGTGCCGAGATCGCGCGCCGGTTTTAGCAGTTCAGGCTCAGGATCGGTCATCACATGGACCATGATCAGCCCCACCACGGAAGCCACGTGGTAGCAGTACCTTTCCAATTCATTCCAATTCTTGATTCGCACCTGGCCCAAGTCCATCTCCACGCCGGCGATCAAATCCTCGAAATAGCTTTGTGGAATGGCGCGACGCTGGACCGTTTCCTGAAACGCCGGCAGCCACGGCAAACCGTGCGCGAGACTACCAGGCGCTTCGGTCTCGTAAACACCGTGGAGAACGTGTTCAAGGTCGGCCAGGGCGCGCAAACGAGCTTTCTCATCGGGCGCAAGATCGACCTGGTCGTCGACGTAGCGGCAGAAGGCATAGACGGCGTAGGCATCGCTCCGCTTCTGCGGCGGCAGCACATGGGAAGCAAAATAGAATGTCGTGGCATGATGCCGGGTCATGCGCCGGCAAGCCTCGCGGGAGACGGAAAGAGGATGGGAGTCGGGCATGGCCGTGGGAGACTGACCCAAAACGCGCAGACTGCGCCTACTGCGTTCCCGTTTGCTGCTTCACCAAGGCGAAAGCCTCACGCAAGCCATCGCGCTGCTCCGGGGTGAACGAGGAATTCTCCAGTGCAGTTTCTGCCTTCTGGAAAAGGTCCTCCATCCGCTGGCTTAACAGGGCAACGGCTCCCGATTTGTCGATGAGCTGCTCAATCTTGCTGACAGATGCGTCATTGGAAGTACGAGTGCTCAGGCAAAGCTGGAGGAAGCTGCGGTCGACGTCGCTTAGCTGATCAAAAGCGACTCGCAGAAGCAGCGTTTTCTTGCCCTCGAGAATGTCAGTCTGGCGCAAGCGGTCGACGCCCTTGAACTGGTGGTACTCGATCAGGTCATTCTGGATTTGAAAGGCGAGCCCGACCGGTTCGATCAATTCGGCCAGTTCGCGCAGGTGATCGTCGTCCACCCCGGCCAGCAGGGCGCCCAGGACCAAGGGTGCCTCGAAGGTGTAACGGGTCGTCTTGAGCGTGTACATGCGCATGATGTCGGACTCCTCGACACGCGCAATGTCGCGAGTGCCGAGCAGGATGTCGTAGACCTCCCCGGCGCCGGTGTCGGAAATGTAGCGCAGAAAATGGGACAGCGCGGCATCGCGCCGGGCCGGGACAAAATCGGTGGCGCGGAGCGTATCGACCGCCATCGCGAAGAGAATATCTCCCACAACGAGAGCCACGTTTTCCCCGACCCGCGCCGCACCCTGGAGCTTGCCAAGGCGTTCCTCGACCAGCTTGTGAAAGGTCGGCAAGCGGCGGCGGCGTTCCGATTGATCGATAACATCATCATGGATCAGGATGAACGAGTGCAGCAGTTCCAGGGAAAGGGCGGCACGCAGAAGGGAGTGGTCCTCAAAGGGACGCTCTCCGCCAAAGACGCGATAGGAACCGAGCATGAGCATCGGGCGGATGCGCTTGCCCCGGCGAGTGACGAACTCGGTGATATCGAGGTACAGCGGCTCGAATAAATCCCCATACGCATAGCGCTCGGTGTTCTCCTGGAAGAACCGGGCAAGCACATTCTCGAAAAGTTCGGGAGCCTGCTGCAACTCGGCGCGAAGCGACGCCACGCTCATACCTTGTCCATAAAGTTAAGGTTGAGGGCCATGGCCAGAGATGTTAGGTGAAAAGCTCCCCGGACGCAAACGTTGATGTTTGGCGCTGCCATCACCGTTTAGGGCAACGGCAACTCAACCGCATGCCCGCCCCGGGCGCTGAGATTGACGGCTTCGGTAAATTCGAGGTACTTGACGCCGGTTTCAAAGCTCGGCTCGGGACGTCCACCATTGAGCACCGCTTCGATGAAGTCCTTTTCGACTGTCCAAG
>Ga0207641_10003682_pt1 | contig 13499 bp, 12 predicted proteins | sample KBSSwiS62_FD_184306 | JGI IMG/M metagenome (GOLD analysis project Ga0207641, IMG submission 184306) | Switchgrass rhizosphere microbial communities from Kellogg Biological Station, Michigan, USA - KBS Switchgrass S6-2 (SPAdes) (version 2) | ecosystem: Host-associated > Plants > Roots >... | reverse complement strand
TTCCAATCCTTCCAATACCTGGATGCTATCAGCATCATAACCATTACTTACAGGGATAGCTTTTGCTTTAATTTCTTCGCTCATAAATTGGTGAATCCTCGCTTAAAAATTAGGAAAATGAAATGCTTGCGAATGTACGGAATTCAGCTCTCTAAAGGGGCTTTTAGGAGCTTAATTTTTGAGTAATTTTTAGCACCAAAGTGGATAAGAAATAAGGCTGAAAAATTGTCTTTTTCAGCCTTCAAAAATCATCTGTTAGGCATCAACTATTGCGTTTTACTATCTGTGCAACGAGGTCGGCTTCCGTGCAAATTTTATTGCCAACATACACAGTTCCTCTCATTTCACATATGCCCCGGCGAATAGGTGTAGACAGTTCCATTTTTAAAAGCATAGTATCGCCGGGCTTTACCATTTGCTTGAATTTGCAATTATCGATCTTCAGAAAATAAGTATCATATAATCCTTCAGGACTCATGTTCATTGCTAATATGCCACCGCATTGAGCAAGTGCTTCCACTTGTAACACACCCGGCATGATCGGGTTACCAGGAAAATGTCCTTGGAAAAACCATTCGTTGAAGGTTACATTTTTTATTCCAACAATATGCGTATCGCTTAATTCAATGATCTTATCCAATAATAAAAATGGATAACGGTGGGGTAATTTTTTTTCAATATATGCAAGATCAAAAACGGGTGGCCTTGTGGGATCATAAACCGGAACGCCACGAGTATGTTTTGTTTTCTTTATGTATTGTTTGATCTTTTTTGCAAATTCAACATTGCTGCTATGTCCGGGTCTGTTTGCAATGATCTTTGCTTTGATAGGATACCCAACCAAAGCAAGATCTCCAACAACATCTAATAACTTATGACGGGCAGGTTCGTTTGGAAAACGTAATTCAAGATTATTAAGATAACCTTCACTTTTTACTTCTATTTTATCCTTCTTAAAAACTTTTCTTAGTCTTTCCAGTTCAATTGCACCAACCGGTTTATCAACTACAACAATTGCATTGTTTACATCACCGCCTTTAATAAGATTATTATCCAACAACATTTCCAATTCATGTAAAAAACAAAAAGTACGACAAGGGGCGATCTCGGTTTTGAAGTCTGACATGTTTTTCAAACCGGCATGCTGAGTTCCAAGAACAGGAGAATTAAAATCGATCAGCGTTGTAACGGAATAATCAGGGGCAGGCATTGCCACCATATCCACTCTCTTATTTTCATCCTGCAGGTAAATATTTTCATCTATGCAATACCATGTCTTGGATGCATCTTGTTCGTGTATTCCTGCCTTCTCAATCATGTCAACAAAAGGCTCACTACTTCCATCCATTATTGGCATCTCTGGCCCATTCACTTCTACTAAGCAATTATCAATACCCATTCCCACCAATGCAGCCAATACATGCTCCACTGTACTTACTTTGGCGCCATTAAACTCAAGGGTGGTTCCGCGGCTGGTATCAGTTACCAGGTCACAATCTGCTTTTACGATTGGTTTACCCGGAAGGTCGATACGCTGAAACTGGATGCCAAAACCCGGTGTAGCTGGCTTCAAAGTAAGATCAACAAGAACACCGGTATGCAAACCAGTACCTGAAATACTTGCTTCGGAGTTTATAGTATGTTGCTTATCAGGGTTGAAAGGCACAGTCATGTTTTCAGCAAGATAATTTTTATTTTCTATGGGTGAAATCATGCGGACAAAGATACAGTTTGAGAGGGAAAATGAATATTTATGTAACCAGCATTTTGAATTCTTATCAACATTCGTTGCGACGCTCCGTTCAACGTTTAGATCAATATTGAACAAGAGAGTCGCAGTTTATCCAGAGTGAAGCGAAGGATCGGACCCTTGTACGTTTTGTAATTCTATTCAGCGATAATAAATCAGGAAACTCTTTCACTTATCAGTTGTTTTACTATTGCTTCCAACTCTTTAATTCTTTTTTCCAATTCAGGAAGCTTTCGGCTGATAGCCTGGCTACGCAAAGCAGAAGTATAATCATGAGCTGGCGAACCAGTAACAGCTTTGCCTGCTTCCACCGATTTACTTACACCACTTTGGGCATTGATCTTTGCACCATCGCCAATATTAATATGCCCGACAATTCCAACCTGCCCGCCGATCATTACACCTTTGCCAACTTTTGTACTTCCGCTAATACCGCTTTGAGCTGCAACGACTGTACTGTTTCCTATTTCTACATTATGTGCGATCTGGATCAGGTTATCAAGCTTGGCTCCTGATCTGATTATTGTTGAACCAATCGTTGCTCGGTCAATTGTTGCATTAGCTCCTATCTCTACATTGTCTTCAACGATTACGTTTCCTATCTGCGGTACTTTTTTAAAACTGCCATCCGCCTGAGGTGCAAAACCAAAGCCGTCGCTGCCTATTACAGTACCTGCATGAATAACAACATTGTTCCCGATCAAACAGTCATGATAAATTTTTACACCTGGATGAATGATAGAATTATCTCCAACTTTTACATTATTACCTAGATAAACATTAGGATAAACTTTTGCATTGTTACCAACTTTTACATTGTCCCCGAGATAAGCAAAAGCGCCGATAAAAACATTTTCGCCATAAGAAGCCGAACCAGAAATATAAACCGGTTCCTGTACGCCATTCAATTGTTGCTGAATCATTTGCTGATAAGTGCTTAACAATTTTGCAAAAGCTGTATAAGCATCTGGTACACGGATCAACGTTGCCGTAACAGGTTGCTTTAATTCCAAAGCTTCATTAATTATGATAACAGATGCTCTGGTGCTGTATAAATATTCTTCGTATTTAGGATTAGCTAAAAAAGCAAGCTGGCCATCTTCTGCCTCTTCAATTTTCCCAAAAGAATTGACAGAAATATTTGCATTGCCTTCTGTTTTGCCATTGATAAGTGCGGCGATCTGTTGTGCTGAAAAAGTCATAAACAAAGCTTCGAGCTACGAGCTTTTAGCTGCGAGCTATTATGCTGCGCCATTCAATTTTGGCTCACAGCTCGTAGCTTATTGCTCACAGCTATCTTAAAAAACAAATGTACTGTTTTTTAACCGGGCTGGAGAGATGCTGATGGATCAAAGCATTGTCAACTTTCGAAATATCTTTTACGCTTCCATCTTTGAATAAAATATTTATTCGCTCGTCTTCAGGGTTATATGTTGTGTTTATTGCTTCACCGGTAAAAACGAAATAATGAGCTTCTTCATTGCTGATACCAAACCTTTGCATCAACTCTTTTTTCTTTTCGTTAACAAGCAAACTATCAAATGAGTCGGCTTGCAATTTGACTTTATAAAGTTTCCGGTCAACTAACCCCCTGCAAAGCACCGATAGAATTTTATCCGGATGATCCATCCAGTTTTTTACAGTTGACATTACATCAAAATCATCAAGCCTGCAGAATGTATCAAGATGTTCCTGCGTTTTATGATTCGTAGAAGGGTTTTGCAAAAAATAATTTAAGGCAGGCGTTGCTGCTTCTGTTTTTATTCCTTTTATAATTAATTCTTTTGCTCTTTGAATAATTTTTACCAGCATCATTTCTGCACTGAGAACAGTTTTATGCAAGTATACCTGCCAATACATCAACCGGCGTGAGACCAAAAATTTTTCAATAGAGTAAATAGCTTTTTCTTCTACCATTAATTGACCATTATGAACAGTCAGCATTTTTATAATACGATCATAGCCGATCACACCTTCCGAAACACCGGTAAAAAAACTGTCACGGGTAAGGTAATCCATTCGGTCAACATCTACCTGCCCGGCAATCAGCTGGTATAAAAATTTTTTCGGATAACTATTGGTAAAAATTTCAATTGCTGTTTGTAATTGTCCATTGAACTCTTTATTGAGCACTTTCATAATGAGAAGCGAAATGGCTTCATGATGGACATCATTGATCAATTCTTTTTCGAGAGCATGAGAATATGGTCCGTGACCGATATCATGTAATAAAATAGCAACCTTTGCGCCGAGTTCTTCTTCATTAGTGATTTCAATGCCTTTATTCCTTAACTCACTTAATGCGTTACACATAAGATGATAAGCTCCGAGTGAATGATGAAGACGGGAATGAACAGCACCCGGGTAAACAAGATGAGCAAAAGCCATTTGATAAATGCGGCGAAGACGTTGATAGTATGGATGGGCAACAATATCCAATATCAATGGATGATCGATAGTAATAAAACCATAAACGGGGTCGTTGATTATCTTCCTGGTGCTGGGCATGTTGCTGTTTTGTTAAAGGCAAGGTCGCAAAACTACAATAGCTGAAGTTATTAAACTAAATTTGAACTTCTTCATGCTTGCTGAATAGCGAATAAAGCGTACAAGAGTGCGACGCAACGAAAGCTAAATAGTAGCACAGAAGACGGGCACATAATAATAAACCACGACCATAAACAATTACAACAAAGAATGGCATTACCAAAAATTCTCTGGGTAGATGATGAAATAGAAAGTCTGCAATCACAAAAACTTTTTCTTGAAAGCAAAGGATACGAGGTACATACGCTGACGAATGGATTTGATGCCATTGATTATGTAAAAGAAAACCTCGTTGATGTTGTATTGATCGATGAAACGATGCCGGGCATTACCGGGCTGGAAACACTTGCAAAGATCAAAGAAGTGAGCCAGCAAATACCGATAGTGCTGATAACAAAAAATGAAACGGAGAACCTGATGAATGATGCCATCGGTTCGCAGATCAGCGATTATTTGATCAAGCCTGTGAATCCAAACCAGGTGTTGCTGAGTTTAAAAAAAATTCTTGATAATAAAAGATTGGTTGCTGAAAAAACAACGACTGCTTACCAACAACAGTTCCGTAATCTTTTTATGGCGCTAAACAGCAGTCCTGATTACAACGAATGGATGGATATTTATAAAAAACTTGTGTACTGGGAGCTGGAAATGGAAAAAAGTGATAGTCCTGAGATGCAGGAAGTGTTGCAGAGCCAGAAAAGTGAAGCGAATACTGAGTTCTTTAAATTTATTTCACGCCATTATTCATCATGGGTGAGACCAAAAAGTGGAGACGGCCCGGTGATGTCGCATACATTGATGCAATTTAAAGTGTTGCCTCATTTGGAAAAAGGAGTACCACTGTTCTTTATTTTGGTTGATAACCTCCGTTTTGATCAATGGAAAGCGATACAGCCAATGTTTGCGGAAAGCTTTCGTATACTTGAAGAGGATAGTTTTTACAGCATTCTTCCAACTGCTACACAATACTGCAGGAATGCAATTTTTGCAGGCATGTTACCAGTTGATATTGAAAAACAGTTCCCGGTTCAATGGAAGAATGATGACGAACAAGGCGGAAAAAACCTACATGAAGAAGAATTTTTCAGATCACAATTAAAAAGGCTGGGTAAAGGGGATTTGAAAGTTTCGTATACTAAAGTGGTGAATAACCAGGCAGGGCTCGATCTGCAAAATAATATTCATAACCTGCTGGGCAATGACCTGAATGTGATCGTGTATAATTTTGTTGATATGCTTAGCCATGCAAGAACGGAGATGGAAGTGTTGAAAGAACTTGCCAGTGATGAAATGAGTTATCGCAGTCTTACACGCAGTTGGTTTGAACATTCGCCGCTACACCAGGCATTGAAAAAGATAGCTGATAAGAACATTAAAATTGTTTTAGCCACCGATCACGGAAGTGTGAAAGTGAAAACAGCCTACAAAGTGGTGGGAGATAAACAAACAACTACTAATCTTCGCTATAAACATGGCCGCAATTTGAATTATGAACCAAAAGAAGTGCTTTCATTCCGTGATCCGAGAGAAGCGGGATTGCCAGTGCCGACTGTAAATTCATCCTTCATATTTGCAAAAGAAGATGGGTTCTTGTGTTATCCCAATAATTATAATTACTACGTGAATTATTATAAGAATACTTTTCAACACGGTGGAGTGAGTATGGAAGAAATGATAGTGCCGGTGATAAAGATGCAGAGTAAATAAACTCCCTGATCGTTAAAGGGTGACTTTGGTTTAAAATTTCCTGACATAATGTTGATAATTGTGTAGCCAGCTTTGGTTCCCTGATTGTACTTTCGTTGCGACGCTCCGTTCATCTTTTTGTTTTGAATGGGACAGGGAGTGATCATATTAAAAAAAATAGTTATTGACACAATGAAATATACTCAGACAACCCTTGATAAATTAGAAGCTGTTGTTGAAGAAGCCGGCTATGTTCTTCGCTATGAAAGAGGAACCTTCCAAAGCGGCTATTGCATACTGGAAGAAAGAAAAGTAGTGGTACTGAATAAATTTCTTCAACTCGAAGGCCGTATCAATACAATGCTTGATTTGATCCCGCAACTAGAGATCAATACTGAGCTATTATCTGATGAGTCCAAAAAGCTTCACAAGGAAATTTTAGCTAAAATTGTGGCAGAATAAATTGTCCGTTTAGCTATATGAAAAGTTTTTTATTCTTTATACCTTTTTTTACCAGCATTTCTCTTTTTGGCCAATATGATACTGCGATACTATACCGTATTGTAAGGCATCTTAAAACAGATATATTTAAAAAAGAGTTGATTCAAAATGTTGATAAAGAAATTGCTGAATCAATCAGAGAATACCCAGCGATCAGGAAAAGAGCAAAAGGGTATAGAAGCGACGTTTATCAAAGAAGGGATTTTTGGTTATCAGATATCCAATGTTTTATTCTTGATAGCTTAGTCACAACTCCGGTTTTATCTTCAAAAGTTATACGTGAATCTGATAGCTTGTATTACCTTCAATATGATACACTATTTGATGTTAAAAAATATCATGCTGATATTTCGACTTGTACTGAAACTGTTTTAATTGAGGCTAAGTTTTTGAGTCCATCGGTAGTAGAAATTGGTCATTATGAAGGCGGCTTTATTAATGGAAAAAGAAAGTTTGGGGAATTAAATAGAATAAGGTTTCAGATCATTGGAGACAAGATTGTCATTTTATTTTTGAATTCAATTTTTTATGGGTAGTTGAAAATGAATTATCCCTCACTTAAAATAACATTTCTCGGTTCTGGTACCAGTGCTGGTGTTCCTATGGTAGCATGCGATTGCGAGGTATGTACATCCACTGATAAAAAGGATACACGACTTCGGCCAAGCGTAATGATTCAATCACCCACAACGACTATTGTAGTTGATACCACGCCGGATTTTCGTTACCAGATGTTGCGGGAGAAAGTAAAAAAATTGGATGCCGTTCTTTTCACTCATCCGCATAAAGATCATATTGCCGGGCTTGATGATGTTAGAGCTTTTAATTTTTTCTATAAGCCGGTGATGGAAATTTATTCTAACACAATAACTGAGGAGGCGATCAAAAGAGAATTTCCTTATGTTTTTACAGAAGAAAAATATCCCGGTGTTCCAGTAATAAATTTGAATACGATCACCAACGAGCCATTTATGATCGGTGATATTCCAATTCAACCGATAATGGTCTGGCATTTAAAAATGCAGGTGTTTGGGTTTCGTTTTGGAAAGTTTACATACATCACAGATGCTAATCGTATCGATGAAAGCGAAAAAGCAAAAATAAAAGGAAGCGAGATCTTGGTGCTAAATGCACTGCGCAAGCAACATCATATTTCTCATTTTACATTGGCTGAAGCAATCGATGTTGTGCAAGAATTGAAAATTCCAAAAGCTTATTTCACGCATATTTCTCATCAGCTCGGGAGACATGAAGAAATTGAAGCCGAATTACCTGATGGCATTCATCTTGCATTTGATGGCCTTAGGTTAGAGCTTTCATGAAGTCGTATCAAATGTTTACAAGTAAGTTTTCAATTTTATTTTTTATGCCTTACATTCAGTAAAATTTTCATAGGATAAGGTTTAATGGTTAATGTTTTTGATAAGAAAGCCCACCTGTTTCCACCGGCGGGCTTCTTTATTAACTGCTTTGTCAAACTCATAACCAGGATAATAGCTAACAGGTGTTAGTTCTTCAAAAATTCTACTTACCTTGCAGCGCAAATTATTTGAACAGGTCTTTAAAAAGAAAAACGCGATAATGGATTTTCAGCCAAGTGAAGTAACACAACATGCCGCACAGACAGCGAGGGATTTTGCACAGCAATATATCAAGCCCCATGTAATGGAATGGGATGAAACACAGGAATTCCCAGTTCAATGTTTTAAAGAAATGGGAAAGTTGGGAATGATGGGAGTATTAGTGCCTGAGAAATATGGCGGCGCAGGCTTAAGCTATTTTGAATATAAAATTATCATTGAAGAAATATCAAAAGTTTGTGGATCTATCGGTTTAAGCCTTGCAGCGCATAATTCACTTTGCACCGGACATATTTTAAGTTTTGCAAACGAGGAGCAGAAGAAAAAATATTTACCAAAACTTGCGACAGCAGAATGGATAGGCGCTTGGGGATTAACTGAACCCGGCACTGGCAGTGATGCAGGCAATATGAAATGTGCTGCGGTGAAAAATGGAAATGATTGGGTGATCAATGGAACAAAAAACTGGATCACTCATGGCAAGAGTTGTGATATAGCTGTGGTGATCTGCAGAACAGGTGAGCCAAGAGCAAAAAATAATGCAACCGCATTTATAGTTGAAAAAGCCACTCCCGGTTTTAGCGGCGGTAAAAAGGAAAACAAATTAGGAATGCGTGCAAGTGAAACTGCAGAAATGATCTTTGATAATTGCCGGATACCGGATACAAATCGTTTAGGCGATGTGGGAGATGGGTTTAAACAATCATTAAAAGTTTTGGATGGCGGAAGGATATCTATTGCATCACTTGCGTTAGGAATAGCGAAAGGTGCATATGAAGCGGCATTGAAATATTCACAGGAACGATATCAGTTTGATCAACCTATCTCAAATTTCCAGGGAGTATCTTTTAAGCTTGCAGACATGGCAACGGAAATAGCCGCATCAGAATTGTTGATATTACATGCATGTGATCTGAAGAATCGAGGGCAACAAATGACAAAGGAATCGGCGATGGCAAAGTATTATGCAAGCGAGGTGGCCGTAAAAGTGGCAAATGATGCTGTCCAGATATTTGGTGGTTACGGTTATACCAAAGATTTTCCTGTAGAAAAATTTTATCGTGATTCCAAACTCTGCACAATTGGCGAAGGGACTAGTGAAATACAAAAGATCGTTATTTCGAGAGAAGTGTTGAAGTAAATATTGAAAAAGGTCAGCGATACTTGTCAGTAATGGTATAACAGATCCTGTCTGTTATTTTATAAAACACCTGGTCTTTTATTTTCCGAACCCGTTTTGTACGCCTGTTGTCTAACAATCTTCCTTTTTCATCAAAAAACTGAGTGGTTCTGAAATAGGCCAGTGCTATGTATTTTGGTGGAGAGAAAATATATCTTATGGTCTTTGGTTTTAAACTCAGGATTATCAATTGTTGTGGCTGATCATTTACATAATAATCAAAGCTATTGATCCATGTAACTTTTGACTGTTGCATTTTCCTTATTAAATAATAGATGCCGGCCGTGTCATAGTTGTATTTAAGTAATGTATCTGATAATCTTTGTTCATTAACATTAAACTCATAGATCCTTGTCAGGGTATCTGTGATCATCTCAAGAGAAACGATCTGGAATTTTTTATCTGTAAAGGCAAGACTAAATTGGTTTCTAGGGTTTAGTTTTTCATAACGGCTTTCAATATTATTGAGATTTTCCTTCTGCTCCTGGTAAATATTAGTTGAAATGATCTTCGTGCTGCATGATGCAGCAAGCAATGAACAAGCAATTAAAATAATAAACAGGTGACGGATCATTTATCAATGGTTATAATTCCAAATATTATTTTTTTCAATGTGCCGGGAGACACCTGCATTTGCGTTTCCCCGCCGTAATCCCAATAGCGAAGCGTTATCATATCATTTTCTTTACTTATTTGCCGAAGAATTATAAAATGTGTAGGGATGGAAAATTTTATTTTATCATGATTTTTTTTATGAATGATGCGGTTGTTGATATAGAGACTAACAGTGTTACTATCGATCCTTTTTGAGAGATAACTGTAAGTATCTTTTACCCAGGGTTTGATCAGGTCACTGCCCACTGCTTTTACATGAACGCCGCACATTTTATTAACCATACGATCGAACTTGGCCAGGTTGGTTGCTGCCCAAAAAGAATTTTCATCCCCTTCATCAAATTTTTTATCAAAGAAATTAAGATAACCTTTGAATTTATCAGCCAATACAAGAAACCACATTTGTTCTGCATGTCGTATATCAAGCACTCCTTTAAATTTTAAAGTGCCTGCTGCTTTCATCACAGCATTTGACGGTTTGAAATGATTATTATTAAAATTTGCTTCACCCTTATCGTATAATTCATTCATGAATTTGACATAACCAAGCGGATCCTTTTCCATTACTAAATAGGAGAGTGCCCCGTAGGCACAAAAATTAGTACTGCGTCCCGGATAAAAGCTCCCTGGCTTTTCCAAATTCAGTTTAAGGTTATCATAAAACAATTTTGGCTTTATGTTTGGCCACAAACTGTTTTCTTTTGATTGATCAATTTTATCAATAAATTCTAACGCTTCTTTTTTTGTGGAATTTATTTCCGATAGTAAATTCCCGGCGGTGCTTTTTTGTTTAAATAATAGAAACAGGAATAGAAGTATGACAGACTTGTAAGGCAGATGAAAATTATTTTACTTGGTAATACAAATATCAGACCCTTGTTTTATCAAAATACTAAAGACTATTGATAATGTAAAGTAAAATCACGATTTATGGTTAAGTCTTGATAAGATGATTGTTAGAATGGTTCAGGTTTTATAAAGAAATCCAAAGTAATTTTAGAGTATGCCAGATCAGAGAAAATATATTATTTGGGCGTTTTTGATTTGTGTTGTCGTATTTGCGGTAATTTATTTTGCTATGAGTTTTAATTCAACAAAAAGTAGCTCAGGATATAGTGGGATTGTGGATGATAATAAATTTTTAAATCAGGATACAAACAGGAACTATATAAATGGCAAAATCTTATTTCAAAACAAATGTGCGGCCTGTCATATGATTCATCTCGATGCTACCGGACCTGATTTAGCAGGTGTTACCCAAAGAGGTCCCTGGACTAACAAAGAGAATATCTATGATTTTTTGAAAAACCCCAGAAAATTTGAGTTGTCAAATAAATATATGCAAGAATTAAGAAAAAAATATCCGGGTGCACACCCAGTTTTTTCAATGGATGATAAAGACGTTGATGCAATTCTACGATATATCGAATAGAAAAAAAACAAAGAAATTCTCATTCCATAAATACTATCTCACTTCCTGCATCTCCACAAGCTTTTTATAAAATCCATTTTGTGAAAGCAATTGATCATGTGTACCACGTTCTACAATTTTTCCTTTTTGTAAAACAATGATCTCATCAGCGTGGCGAATGGTGCTGAGACGGTGAGCAATGACAATACTGGTCCGATTCTGCATCATGTTATTAATTGCATCCTGCACTAATCTTTCACTTTCGGTATCGAGAGAAGAGGTGGCTTCATCAAGTATCAATATTGGCGGATTTTTAATAACGGCCCTTGCGATCGTCAATCTTTGTCTTTCTCCACCACTGAGCTTACTGCCACGGTCGCCTATATTAGTTGCATAACCAATATCTTTATTGACAATGAAGTTGTGAGCATTGGCAACCTTAGCAGCCTCCATAATTTCCTCTTCAATTGCATCGGGCTTTCCTAAGCTGATATTATTTGCGATCGTGTCATTAAAAAGGATTGGCTCCTGTGTTACGATACTCATTAAACTTCTTACTGAGTGCAGCGAATAATCTTTAATATTTATTCCATCGATCAAAACTTCGCCGCTTGTTACATCATGAAATCTTGGAACAAGATCAGCTAATGTTGACTTACCTGCACCGGAAGAACCAACCAGTGCAATTGTTTTTCCTTTTTCAATTGTTAGATCAATATTATCAAGGATCACCGCATCTTCATATGCAAATCGCACATTCCTGAATTCAATTTTACTATTGAATGATTGAAGTTGAATACCATTCACGTTATCATCAACGGTTATAGGAGTTTTCAATACTTCTTCAATTCTTGCAATGGCTGCACTGCCTTTTTGCATATTGCTGAAAGAAGTGGAAAGTGTTTTGGCTGGATTGATGATATTATAAAACAAAGCGAGGTATGCAAGAAAAACAGACGGCTCAAGTAATTCTTTTTTTAATACCAACTGTCCACCAAACCATAATATGCCGCAAAAAATAACCACTCCCATAAATTCTGACAGAGGTGAAGCAAGATCTCTTCGATAGCCAATATGATTCTTTGCATTCAATAATTCAGTGTTGATAGAAAAGAAACGATTCTTCAATAATGTCTCAATATTAAAAGCTTTGATAACCCGCAAGCCACTAAGTGTTTCATCAAGTGCTGAAACGGATTCTCCGTGTTTTATCGCTACCTCATTGGATTGTTTTTTCAGCGATCGGGTAATACGCCCCAATACAAAACCTATGATCGGTATACAGAGTAAGATAAAAAAAGTAAGCTGGGGACTGATATAAAAAAGTACTGTAAAATTTATGATGATCGTTAAGGGATCTCTTACCCAACCTTCCAAAGTACTTACCACTGATCCTTCCACTTCATTTACATCATTTGTAATGCGACTGATCAGGTCGCCTTTTCTTTTTTCCGTAAAATAACCAATGGGTAAATGAAGGATCTTATTATACAATTCCAAACGCAGGCTATTGACAACTTTATTCTTTAGCGGATTAAGAATGTAATAGGAGAGATAGAGAAAAAGATTTTTGAGCAAAATGGAAACAATAATGACGATACATATTAAACCCAAGATCCCAAGGGCGCCGCTGAACATTCCTGTTGAATCTCTTTGATGGACCATCCATTCTTTCAATGTATGAATAAGAGCATTCTCTCCTTGTATTTGTGCTGTACCGTTTTCTTGTTTAAAGATAAGATCAAAGAAAGGGGCTAGCATACCAAGTGAAACAATCGAGAAAACAACAGAAAGAATGATAAAAAGAAAATAAAGAAGAATTTGTCCTTTATACTGCCCGAGATATTTAAAAATCCGTGAATATTTTTTCATTGTATAATAACTACTCCAAAAGAAGCAGCAAAAGTAGCTAATTTTACCCCGAACTAAAGAAGGAGGTTGTATGGAAGAAAGTAAAAGGCAAAAACAAATTGCTGGCTTGCTAAACGAAGAGATGAACACCATTTTTCAAAAGCTCAGTTTGAGTATGATCGATGGTGGCATGGTTTCTATTTCATCGGTAAAAATTACTCCCGATCTGTTGGAAGCACGGATTTATTTAAGCTTTTTCCAGGTAAAAGATGTAAAAGTAGCGTTGAAGAAAATTGAGGATCGTCATCATGATATAAAAAAAGAGCTGGCAGCGAAAGTACGACACCAGTTACGTAACATACCTGTGTTGAAATTTTA
>Ga0207641_10003680_pt1 | contig 13502 bp, 10 predicted proteins | sample KBSSwiS62_FD_184306 | JGI IMG/M metagenome (GOLD analysis project Ga0207641, IMG submission 184306) | Switchgrass rhizosphere microbial communities from Kellogg Biological Station, Michigan, USA - KBS Switchgrass S6-2 (SPAdes) (version 2) | ecosystem: Host-associated > Plants > Roots >... | reverse complement strand
GAGCGGCGCGGCCACGGTTTGCTCCAGAACTTCGGCGGACGCCCCGGGATACACCGCCTGCACCGTCACCACGGGCGGCGCGATCTCCGGATATTGGGCGATCGGCAGCGAGCGCATCGCGGCCAGCCCGGCGAGGACGAAGAACACCGAGATCACCGCCGCGAAGATCGGGCGGTCGATGAAGAATCTTGAGAACATGAGGGACGCTCGCGATCAGGACTTGGGGGCCGGCGCCGACTTGGCGTCATTTGCCGCGCCACCCTTGGCGCCGTCTTTCGCGGGTGGGGCGTCCTTGCCCTGACCCGTGGCGCCGTCTTTCGCGGGCGGCGCGTCCTTGCCTTGACCCTTGCCGCCGGCGGGGGGAGCGCCACCCGGCGCCCCCGGTGCGCCGCCGCCGGGACCACCCAGCGCGATCGCGCCGCCGGGTTGGAGTTTCGCAATGCCGTCGACGATCACGGTGTCGCCCGCTTTGAGCCCCGACTCGACGACCCATAGGTTCACGCCCTCGACTTCGACCCAGTCGCCGAGCGTGACTGGACGCACCACGGCGATGTCCTTGCCGTCCTTGTCCTTGCCGGTGACGTAGACGAACTTGCCTTGCGCGCCGTCCTGCACCGCGACCTGCGGCACGGCGATCGCGTTGTTGCGCACCGCCCCCTTGAGCGCGACACGGACGAACTGACCCGGCTTGAGCGCGCCGTCGGCATTGGCGATCTCCGCGCGCATCTCGTAGGTTCCCGTCGAAGGGTTGACGCGCGTGTCGCTGAAGTTGATTTTGCCCTTGCGTGGGAACGTGGAGCCGTCGGTGAGCTTGATCGTGACGTCGTAAGCGTTATCTTTGGGCAGCGTCAGCCTGCCCGCCGCAACGGCGCGCTCGAGGCCCAACCGGTCGTTCTCCGAAACGTTGAAGGGCACCCATATCGGGTCGACCTGCCAGATGAGCGTAAGCAGCGTGTCGTTGGCGGTGACGAGGCTTCCTTCCGACTTGTTGGCGCGGCTCGACAGGCCGGTGATGGGAGCGGTGACTCGCGTGTAGCCGAGACTCAGATTGACTTCGGCGGCCCGCGCCTCGGCGGCTTTCACGGCAGCGCGGGCGAGCTCCTCGTTCGACACGGCATCGTCGGCTTCCTTCTGCCCGACGGCGCGCTTTTCGGCGAGCGGCTTCAACCGCGCGACTTCGCGCTCGGCTTGCGCGAGCTGCGCGCGGGCGCGCACGACCTCGGCTTCGAGGGCCGCCGCCTGCGCTTGGAGCGGCTTCGGATCGATGAGGAAGAGCTGCTGGCCGGTTTTAACCCAGCCGCCCTCGGTGAAGAGGCGCTTCTCGAGAATGCCCGTCACGCGTGCGCGCACCTCGACTTCCTTCGAGCCGGCGGTCTGCCCGACGTATTCGTAGGTGGCCGGCAGGGTTCGCGGCTGCAACACGAGCGTCGTTACGGCAGCCGGCGGAAAGCCGTGAAACCCTCCCTGCTGGGATTGACCGCAGGCGACGACGACAAGGGCGATGGCAATGCTCGCGAGCGTCGCCACGAGGCGGCGCGCGGACCGGGGGATGGGGAACATGGGGAGGAACTCCGTGATGGGCGAGCGCGCTGTACAGGCGCCCGCGAAGGGACTACAAATACGATTGAAACGGCGCACGGCGCACCCGTCTGCTAGATCGCGCACGCACCGGCGGCTTGACAACGGGTTCGACTTTACATACATTCGTGGATGTTTGCAACCCTGATCGCAACAGGGATCTTCCGTCCCAACTCATGGCACGACGCACCAAAATGGAAGCCGCCGCGACGCGCGCCGCGCTGCTCGACGCCGCAGAGCGGGTTTTCCGCGAGCGCGGGGTCGCGCGCACGTCGCTGGCCGAGATCGCCGCGGCCGCGGGAGTGACGCGCGGCGCCGTCTACTGGCACTTCCGCGACAAGACGGCGCTGTTCGAAGCGTTATGCGAACGCGTGCAGCTGCCGATGGAGACGATGCTCGCCTCCGCCGGCGAAATCCGACAGAAGGATCCGCTTGGCGCACTGCGCGCGCTCGCAGTCAACGGACTCGTGCGCCTCGCCACCGATGCGCGCACGCAGGCGGTATTCGACGTGATCTTCCACAAATGCGAATTCGCGGCGGAGTTCGCGGTGGTCTCCGGCCGGCGCCAGGCCACCCATAGCGGATGCCTCGCCAACATCGCGCGGTTGCTGACGCAGGCGGTGGCGGCCGGCCAACTGCCGCCGGATACCGACACCCGGCTCGCAGCGCGGTGCCTCAATGCATTCATGGTTGGCGTGATGCACGAGTGGGTGCAGGCGCCGAAGTCTTACGATCTCGCTCAAGCAGCGCCCGCAATGATCGATTCGCTGCTCGCCGGCCTTACCGCCCGGCCGCCGCGGCGGATCCGCCGCAAAACCGTACGGCCCCCGCTCGTGGGGAGGCCCGCGAGCGGGCAACTCCGCGCGCGTCCTTAGGGCATCTGCTGACAGGCATCTGCTGACGCCTGCGCCCGGCCGCGCGCATAATCCGCGTTTCGTTCACGCGGCGGGCATTCAATGAGCACAATCCAGACGGTCGGCGTCATCGGCGCCGGAGCCATGGGCAACGGCATCGCGCAGGCGTGCGCCGTCTCCGGCCTCGATGTCGTGATGGTGGACATTGCCGAAGCCGCATTGACGCGCGGGCAGGCGACGATCGCGTCGAGCCTCGACCGGCTGCTGAAAAAGGAGAAGATCACGGCGGCGGGCAAGGATGCGGCGATCAAGCGCATCCAAGCCACCACGCGCTATGACGCGCTGCAGAGCTGCGACCTCATCATCGAGGCCGCTACCGAAAACGAGGAGCTCAAGGTCAAGCTGTTGCGGCAGGTCGACGCGCTGGCGCGTCCCGACGTGATCCTGGCCACGAATACGTCATCCATCTCCATCACCCGGCTTGCCGCCGCCACATCGCGGCCAGGGAAGTTCATCGGGATGCATTTCTTCAATCCGGTTCCGGTGATGACGCTCGTCGAATTGATACGAGGCCACCTGACGGAGGATGCGACCGTCGCCGCGACGGTGGCGCTGGCGAAAGTATTGGGCAAGACGCCGATCGTCGTCAGGAACAGCCCCGGCTTCGTCGTCAACCGGATCCTCTGCCCGATGCTCAACGAAGCCGTGTTGGCATTGCAGGAAGGTCTCGCGTCGGCAGAAGAGATCGACAACGGCATGAAGCAGGGCTGCGGCCATCCGATCGGTCCGCTCGCACTCATCGACATGGTCGGCCTCGACGTGTTGCTCGCGGTGATGGAAGTGTTCTACCGAGACTTCAACGATCCGAAATACCGGCCGGCGCTGCTCCTGAAGGAGATGGTCGCCGCCGGGCAGCTTGGCAGGAAATCGGGGCGCGGCTTTTATACGTATGCCTGACTGCGGGGCGGGTGGTATACCGCCTGCGCCACCGAACCTATAGAATCCCCGCAACGCGATCGCCCCGACCGAGGGCGCGCCAGAGGAGGAGTCGAGTTGGTGCCGGCGACACCCGCATTGGACACGTTCCCGCGCCTCCTGCTGCACCATGCCAAGGTGCGCGGCGACCATCCGGCCACCCGCGAGAAAGACCTCGGGATCTGGCAGACCTCGACGTGGTCGCAGGTGGCCGACGAAGTGCGGGCGCTTGCGTGCGGATTGGCCGCGCAGGGCTTCGAGCGCGGGATGCACCTCGCGATCATCGGTGACAATCGGCCGCGCCTCTACTGGTCGATGCTCGCGGCGGACGCGCTCGGCGGCATTCCGGTCCCGATGTACCAGGATGCGCCCGCGGCCGAGTTCGTCTACGTGTTGAACGACGCCGGTATCGCCTTTGCGGTCGCCGAGGACCAGGAGCAGGTCGACAAGCTCGTCGAGGCGATGCCCCTGGTGCCCACGCTGCGCCACGTCTACTACGACGACCCGCGCGGGCTCCGCCATTACGACGGCGTCACGAGCTACGACGAGCTGACGCGCATCGGGCGTGAATTCGATCGCGCGAATCGGGGATTCTTCGACGCCGAAGTGGGAAAGGGCAATGCCGGCGACGTGTCGATCATGTTGTACACGTCCGGGACGACAGGCAAGCCGAAGGGCGTGTGCCAGACGCACGGGGCGTTCATCGCCGCCGCGAAGGGTGGTGCCGAGTTCGACCGGCTCACGGCCGCGGACAGCATCCTGTCGTACCTGCCGATGGCGTGGGTCGGCGATCACCTTTTCTCCTACGCGCAGTGGCTCTATGCGGGCTTCACGATCAATTGCCCCGAATCCGGCGACACGGTCATGACCGACTTGCGCGAGATCGGGCCGACGTACTACTTCGCGCCGCCGCGCGTGTTCGAGAACCTGCTGACGCAGGTGATGATCCGCATGGAAGACGCGAGCGCGGTCAAGCGCTGGCTCTTCAAATATTTCACCGGTGTCGCGCGGCGCTGCGGCTCGGAGATCCTGGACGGCAATCCGGCGGGGCTCGCCGACCGGCTCCTGTATGCCCTCGGCAACGTGCTGGTCTACGGCCCGCTGCGCAACGTGCTCGGCATGAGCAACATCCGCGTCGCCTACACCGCCGGCGCGGCAATCGGTCCCGATCTCTTTCGCTTCTACCGCTCGATCGGGATCAACCTGAAGCAGCTCTACGGCCAGACGGAGACCTGCGCGTACGTCTGCCTGCAGCCCGATCACGGCGTGAAGTTCGACACCGTCGGCGTGGCTGCGCCGGGGGTCGAGATCAGAATCGCGGAGAACGGCGAAGTGCTGGTGCGCGGCCCGATGCTGCTCAAGGAATACTACAAGCGGCCCGACGCAACGGCCGAATCGATCGACGGCGTCGGCTACTTCCACACCGGTGATGCCGGCGTCATCGACAACGCCGGGCACCTCAGGATCATCGACCGCGCGAAGGACGTCGGCCGGATGGCGGGAGGCGCGATGTTCGCGCCGAACTACCTCGAGAACAAGCTCAAGTTTTTCCCGCACATCAAGGAGGCAGTCGCCTTCGGTAACGACCGGGACATGGTCTGCGCGTTCGTCAACATCGACGTGGGCTCGGTCGGCAACTGGGCGGAGCGTCGTGCGCTGCCCTATTCGGGCTATACCGATCTCGCGGGCAAGCCCGAAGTGTACGAGCTCATCCGCGAGTGCGTCGAGCAGGTGAATGCGGAGCTCGCCGCCGAGAGCGGTCTCGCGGCCTCGCAGATCCATCGCTTCCTGATCCTGCACAAGGAGCTCGATCCGGACGATGACGAGCTCACGCGCACGCGCAAGGTGCGGCGCGGATTCGTCGCGGAGAAGTACCAGGTGCTGATCGACGCGCTGTACTCGGGACGCACGGTCCAGCACATCGAGACCGCCGTGAAGTTCGAGGACGGACGCGCCGGGATGGTGGCTGCCGACCTCGTGATCGCCGAGGCGAAGACCTTCCCGGCGCAGGCGCGGGCGGCGGCGTGATCCCGGCGCGGCACATCGGAGACGTTATCCTCAAGCTCGACCGCATCTCGCTCGCGTTCGGAGGCGTGCTGGCACTGACGGACATCTCCTTCGACGTTCTCGAGCACGAGGTGCGCGCGATCATCGGCCCCAACGGCGCCGGCAAGAGCTCGATGCTGAACGTGATCAACGGCGTGTACCGCCCGCAGCAGGGGACCGTCACGTTCCGCGGCAAGGAGCGGCGCGGCATGAACACCCACGACGCCGCGGCGGAGGGCATCGCCCGCACGTTCCAGAACATCGCGCTCTTTCGCGGCATGTCGGTGCTGGACAACATCATGACGGGCCGCAACCTCAAGATGAAGGCGACCTTCATTGAGCAGGCGATCTGGTGGGGACGGGCGAGAAGCGAGGAGCTCGCACACCGGCGCAAGGTCGAGGAGGTGATCGAGTTCCTCGAGATCCAGCACATCCGCAAGACGCCGGTCGGCCGGCTGCCGTACGGCCTGCAGAAGCGCGTCGAGCTCGCCCGCGCGCTCGCCGCCGAGCCGACGCTCCTGCTGCTCGACGAGCCGATGGCGGGGATGAACGTCGAGGAGAAGCAGGACATGTGCCGCTTCGTGCTCGACGTCAACGAGCAATACGGGACGACGATCGTGCTGATCGAGCACGACATGGGTGTGGTGATGGACATTTCGGACCGCGTGGTGGTGCTCGACTACGGCAAGAAGATCGGCGACGGCACGCCCGACGACGTGCGCGGCAGCCAGGCCGTCATCGACGCCTACCTCGGTGTGGCGCACTGACGGCGAAGGATCGAGGATGAGCTTCTTCTTCGAAGTGCTGATCGGCGGCCTGCTCTCGGGCATCATGTACTCGCTGGTGGCGCTGGGCTTCGTGCTGATCTACAAGGCGTCCGGCGTGTTCAATTTCGCGCAGAGCGCGATGGTGTTCTTCGCGGCGCTAACCTACGTGGGCCTGCTGGAAATGGGGTTGCCGGCATGGGCGTCGGTGCCGGCGACGCTCGTCGTGATGATCGTGCTCGGCCTCGTGACCGAGCGCTTCGTGCTGCGGCCACTCGTCAACCAGCCGCAGATCACGCTGTTCATGGCGACGATCGGGCTCACGTTCTTCATCGAAGGTCTGGCGCAGCTCATGTGGGGCGCGAACGTGCGCGGACTGGAGCTCGGATTGCAGGACGAGCCCATTCAATGGGTGACGGACAAGACCGGAATGAGCATCTCGAAGTTCGATCTCGTGGCGGCCGCCGTGGCGGCAGTCCTGGTGACTTCCCTCGCGCTTTTCTTCAACCGCACGCGGATCGGGCGCGCCCTGCGCGCGGTGGCGGACGATCACCAGGCGGCGCTCGCCGTCGGCATCCCGTTGCAGCAGATCTGGGCGATCGTATGGGGCGTCGCCGGCGCGGTCGCGCTGGTCGCGGGCCTCCTCTGGGGCGCACGCAACGGCGTGCAGTACGCACTGACGTTCGTCGCACTGAAGGCGCTGCCGGTGCTGATCCTGGGCGGCTTCGACTCGATCCCGGGCGCCATCGTCGGCGGGCTCATCATCGGCGCTTCGGAAAAGCTCGCCGAGGTGTACCTCGGGCCGTTCGTCGGCGGCGGAATCGAGAGCTGGTTCCCGTACGTGCTGGCGCTCGCGTTCCTGCTGATCCGGCCCGAGGGGCTGTTCGGCGAGAAGATCATCCGGCGCATTTAGATGCTCTACCGTGAAGCCGGCCAGTTCAAGACGTCCTACCAGGCGGACGCCGCGATCTTTCCGATTCTGCAGGACAAGATCGCGATCGCGCTCATCGTCCTCACCGCGTTCGTCGTCGTTCCGCTCGTCGCGACGCCGTATGTCTTCACCGGCATCCTGATTCCGTTCCTGATATTTTCGCTCGCCGCCATAGGGCTCAATATTCTCACCGGCTACGCCGGCCAGCTCTCGCTGGGCACGGCCGCGTTCATGGCCCTTGGGGCGTTCGCGTCGTACAACTTCATGCTGCGCGTTCCCGGCATTCCCGTGCTGGCGGCCTTTGCCGGCGGAGGGCTCGTCGCGGCGCTCGTCGGCGTGATGTTCGGCTTGCCGAGCCTGCGCATCCGCGGCTTCTATCTCGCGGTGGCTACGCTTGCGGCCCAGTTCTTCATCCTGTGGTTCCTGACCAAGGTCGGCTGGGTCACGAACTACAGCTCGTCGGGCGTCATCACCGCGCAGAAAATCGTCATCTTCGGCTACGCATTCACCACGCCGGAAGCCAAGTATCTGCTGGTCCTTTCGATCGTCACCGTAATGGCGCTCGCGGCAAAGAACATGGCACGCGGCAACACCGGCCGGTCATGGATGGCGGTACGTGACATGGACGTCGCCGCGGAGGTGATCGGCATCCGCCTGATGCGCGCGAAGCTTCTGGCGTTCGCCGTGAGCTCGTTCTATTGCGGCGTCGCCGGCGCGCTGGTGGCCTATGCGCACCTGGGGACCGTCGAGCCGGAGGCGTTCAGTCTCGACCTGTCGTTCCGGATCCTGTTCATGATCATCATCGGCGGGATGGGAACCGTCCTCGGCGCGTTTCTCGGCAGCGCGTTCGTGACGCTGATGCCGGTGCTCTTGAGCGTTTCCGTTCGCTTCCTCGACCGCAACCTTAATCTGCACATCGCCGAGAGCACGATCTCCAACCTCGAGCTGATGGTGTTCGGCGGACTCATCGTCTTCTTCCTGATCGTGGAGCCGCACGGCCTCGCGCGGCTCTGGCAGATCGGAAAGGAAAAGCTTCGGCTCTGGCCGTTTCCACACTGATTCCGGGCGGCGCGGTGTCCGCTGGATCGAGCAGCGGCTGCGCTGCCGCGACCGGGGCACCCGCGTCGCCCTGAGTGTTCGGTAGAAATCCACCGCCCTCGCGGGCTTGTCGTCGACGATCTTCGTTCCGAGCGGACGCGCTCACGCCGACTTCTTCAACTCATCCTCGTACACCGGACTAGTTAAACCTCCGAATTGTCGCCGAGGCGACAACATGCCCGCATCGCCTACGCTAGCCTGCGTCATATAACGAACAGGTCGCGAGCTTACGGGTTACGACCGAACCGCTCTAATTTCGGTGCAGGAGGAGATGAGTCATGAGTACTTTTGGAAGAAGCGGGATCCTTTGGTCGAAGATCGGCATACTGGGTCTGGCGTTCACGTGTCAGAACGCGGTCGCGCAACAGATCCAGGTATTGTCGTCGCGCGCGGATACCGTAAGTGGTGGCGATGCGGTCATCCAGGTCGGTCTGCCTGCAGGTATATCTACGCAGCAGGTAACGATCCTGCGCAACGGTTCGGATGTCACGAGCGCGTTCATGGCGACCGACGTCAGGACCCTGCAAGGTCTGGTGGGCGGACTGAGCGTGGGCTTGAATACCCTCGTTGCCACGTCGCGGGTCGATGGACACATCATTGCGAAATTGGCCGTACAGAACTGGCCGCTGTACGGACCGGTCTTCGCGGGTCCGCACCAGCAGCCGTGGATCTGTGAAACGCAAGCGTCCGGGCTCGGGCCACCGCCTGCATCGGGACCATGCGTAGCACCGACGCGATACGACTGGTTTTACCGCTCGACCGCCGGCACCTTCAAGGCGCTGCCATCGCTCGATCCGCCGTTTCCGTCCGACCTCGCGCAGACCACTACGATTGACGGCAACACTGTCAATTACATCGTGCGCGTCGAGTCGGGCACCATCGATGAATCGATTTATCGCATAGCGATCATCGATGATCCAACGAATCCGATTTCCAACCCGTGGTCTGTGGGAGGAAAGAGGCCAGGGCCAGGATGGAACAGAAAGCTGACCTATCCGTATGGTCCCGGGGCGGGACCGGGCTTTCGCTCAGGCAGCAATGACGTTACATCGGCGCTGCAGGACACTCCGCTGCGCCTGGGATTTGCCGTTGCGTTCGGCACCCGTAATACGTACGGGACCGGCGAAGACGATGTAGTCTCCGCCGAGACGACGTCGATGGTGAAGGAGCGCTTCATCGAGCAGTACGGACTTCCGCGATTCACCATTGGCTCGGGGTCGTCGGGTGGCTCCATCCAGCAACACTACATCGCCCAGAACTATCCCGGTCTACTGGACGCCATCACCCCCAACGCATCGTTTTCCGATGTGGGTTCCATGACCTCCGACGTGCTTGACTGCCAGGTACTCGTCGGCTATTTCAATCAAAACACCAACGCTGCGGATTGGCCAGGCAGCCGCCGCGCTTTGATCGACGGGTACGCAGTTGGCACTCAAACCGGCCGGACGACCTGCCAAAACTCCTGGAACGGTTTGGCCAATAGCTGGCAAAACGCCACCGGGTCGTTCTCCAGCGTCGTACCCGTGGCACTTCGCTATAACCCGATCACGAATCCAACGGGAGCGCGTGCCGACTACTGGGACGCCAACGTAAACTCGTTCGGCCGCGATCCTGCCACTGGCTTCGCGCGATCCGCGTACGACAACATCGGCGTTCAGTATGGGCTGAATGCGCTGAATTCCGGAGGAATCACGAAAGCGGAGTTTCTCGATCTCAACGAGAAGGTCGGGGGTCTCGACATCGACGGCAACTACGTGTCACATCGCTCGACGGGCGATCCAATTGCGCTGCGAAACGGATATCAGGCCGGAAGATTTGTGACATCTGGCGAGACGCTGCCCATAATCGACGTTCGCCCCTATGTCGATGCATCCGATACCGGTCAACTGAGCATCCATTCCCGCATTCGCACGTTCATTTTTGTGGAGCGTTTGCGAAACCGCAACGGCACGATCGCGAATCACGTGAGTTGGATGACGGGCGGAGTTTCTGCCCCAGACCTGGCGACGGCTGCACTGCTCGGGCACAACGATTGGCTCGAGAGGATCATGGCCGACGCATCCGCCGATCCCTATGCGACCAAGGTCTTACGAAACAAGCCTGACTACCTGAAAGATGCATGCTGGTATGACGGGGTGAAATACGAGGAGCCGCTCACGCTGGATCCGTCGGCGAAGTGCAATCAGCTGATGCCGGTATACGGCACGGTGCGTCTCGCGGCCGGTGGTCCACTCAGCGGAACCATTCTCAAATGCCAACTGAAGCCGGTGACCGTCACCGATTATGCCGTGAGCTTTACGCCCGCGGAGCTGGTGCGGCTCAATATGATCTTCCCGCAAGGTGTTTGTGACTGGACCAAGCCGGGTGTAAGCGAGGCTCCAATCGACGATGCATGGTTGCGTTTCGTATCACCTCCGGGGAGCTGGACACGCATGGGCCAAACCGGTTTCGGCCGCTGACAGCCGCGGTCCCAGGAGCGCGGGTCGTGTTCATGGGAGCGCGGCCCGCGGATCGTTCATTGCAGCATGCGGGTCATCCTTCGAATCGCCTCAGACCGTCGAGATCGAGGATGGTCACGCCGCGGTAGCCGATGCGCAGGAGCCCGACCGATTCCAGCTGCCTTAACGCCTGGTTGACGCGTTGCCGAGAAAGCCCGACGAGGTGCGCCAATTCCTCCTGCGAGACCGGCAACGTTTTGCCGCTTCCCGGATACAGGACGGGATTGAATAACGCGGCCAACTCCTTTGCGAGCCTGGCGTTCGGTCCGAGCGATCGGTCGAATTCCACCATGCCGATGAAATGGCCAAGGCGCTCGTTGAGTTGAATCAGAATGAACCGGTTGAACGCCACACTGCCATCGAGCAGCAGCGTGAACGTATTGCGCGGCACGAATGCGATACGACTGTCGCGCAAGGCAATGGCGTCATAGCGCCTGGGCTCGCTCTTGAGCAACGATCCCTCGCCGAACCACCCGCCTGTCGGAACTCCGGTGAAACTGACCGACTTTCCTTCGGGCGAAACGCTGGCAAGCTTGACAAGCCCGTCGAGGACACCGGGCCAGTGGTCGACCGGATCTCCTTTGCGGCAGACAAATCCTCCCGCCGGGACATCACGGATCGCCGTCTCGGCCAGCACGCGTCTACGCAGCTCCTCGGTCAACTGCTGCGCCCACGGCGCGCCCAACAGCGCAGCTTGCCCAGCGATACGGGGAGAGGTGCGTTTTGCCGTCATCTGCTTGACCGCGTAAATCTCGGGCGGAACTGCCGTCTGGCGTGAACGTCTCTATTCACCACGAATGAAGTGACACGATCAGGATGCCAGAGGGCCGCGGTTCAAATTGTCGTTCGCACGACAGCTCGTGTCCATTTGCAATCGTATAGTCGAAGCGCATTTCGGGCACGTTGGAACCCGATAGCGCCGCAGCTGATATTGCGGCGCAACATACGATTGGAAATGAAGGAGCAAAATGCAGCTCCTGAAGGCTCGGCATTGACATTGGGCACCAGTCTCGTCAATCCTTCACTGGTTTAGCCAGCGTCGAGGTTTTTCACCAGGGAGAAGCACCATGAAGGCAATGAAGTCGGCACTGTTGGGCCTCGCGCTGCTGGGGGCCGCCGCCGTGGTCGAGGCGCAGGAGCAGTTCATTCCCGTGCTGTCGTATCGCGTGGGTCCCTACGCGGCCGGCGGGTCGGGCTATTACGGCGGCGCGATCGACTATTGGACGCTCATCAACATGACCGGTGGCATCAACGGCGTGAAGTTGCTGTGGGAAGAATGCGAGACGGAGTACAACGCCTCCAAGGGCGTCGAGTGCTACGAGCGGCTCAAGAAGAAGAACGGCGGCGCCACGTCGGTCGAGCCGCTGTCCACCGGCATCGCCTACGGCCTCTTCGATCGCGTCGCCCAGGACAAGATTCCGATGACGACGTTCGGTTATGGTCTGGCGAGCGCCGCCGATGGCCGCGTGTACGACTGGGTGTTCCCGCTCGGCACGACCTACTGGGACCAGATGGCGGCGATGATCGCCTATCTCGGCCAGAAGGTGGGCGGGCTCGACAAGCTGAAGGGCAAGAAGATCGCGTTCCTGTATCACGACTCGGCGTACGGCAAGGAGCCGATCCCGGTGCTCGACGCGCTCAGCGCGAAGCTCGGTTTCGACGCGCTGAAGATTCCCGTAACACCTCCGGGCCAGACGATGGAATCGCAGTGGCTGCAGATCAGGCAGGCGAAGCCCGACTTCGTGATCGTGTGGACGTACGGCGTGATGAGCACCGTGGCGCTCAAGACGGCCGCCAAGACCGGCTACCCGCGGGACCAGCTCCTCGGCGTCTGGTGGGCGGGGTCGGAAGAGGATGTCGTACCCGCGGGGGATTCGGCCAAGGGCTACGTCAGCGCGTCCTTCACGGCTTCGGGCATGAACTTCCCGGTGATGCAGGACATCAAGACCAAGGTGTACGGCGCGAAGAAAGGCAATCTCGAAGATCCGTCGCGGCTCGGCAACGTGATGTACACGCGCGGCGTCGTCTACGGCATCATCCTGGTCGAGGCGCTTCGCGTCGCGCAGGCGCAGTTCGGCAAGGGCAAGGTGATGACGCCCGAACAGCTGCGCTGGGGCTTCGAGCACTTGAACCTCACCGAGGCGCGCATCAAGGATCTGGGCGCCGCCGGCCTCTTCCCGCCCATCAAGACGAGCTGCATGGATCATGAGGGCTCGGGCATGGTCAAGTTCCAGGTGTGGGACGGCGCGGGCTTCAAGCAGGTGACCCCGTTCATGGCCGGCGACCGCGCGATGGTGCGCAAGATGGTCGAGGAGACCGCCGGCAAGTACGCAGCGGAGAAGAAGATCACCCCGCGCGACTGCGCGAAGGAAGGCTAGCCAGCGCACACGACGTTCCTCCGCCTCCCCGAGCGCGGCCGGGGAGGCGGCGTACGCATCGCAATGCGCCGCGTTCGCACGAAAATGAGCACGACGACGAGCACGACCATGTCGACAGAGCCGCAACCCGCGACGCCGGCGTACCTCTCGGTCAACAACATCGAGGTCATCTACGACCACGTCATCCTCGTGCTGAAGGGGGTGTCGCTCGAGGTTCCTCAAGGGCGGATCGTTGCGCTGCTCGGCGCGAACGGCGCGGGCAAGACGACGACGCTGAAGGCCATCTCCAATCTGCTGCGCGCAGAACGCGGCGAGGTGACCAAGGGCACGATCGAGTTCACGGGCAAGCGCGTGGACCGCCTGACGCCGAACGAGCTCGT
>Ga0207641_10003674_pt1 | contig 13511 bp, 17 predicted proteins | sample KBSSwiS62_FD_184306 | JGI IMG/M metagenome (GOLD analysis project Ga0207641, IMG submission 184306) | Switchgrass rhizosphere microbial communities from Kellogg Biological Station, Michigan, USA - KBS Switchgrass S6-2 (SPAdes) (version 2) | ecosystem: Host-associated > Plants > Roots >... | reverse complement strand
GAAAGCTTGCGGCTGACCGACTGCTCGCCTGTGATCGCGCTGTCGACATGCAGGAGTTTCAATTTGTGCCTCACTTACAATTTGTTCCTACCTCCTACGTGCGATAGGGAAGGGTGCATCGCAAGACGGCACATTTTTGTAACTGGAGGCACCTTGGTGTGACCGATCACCCCATCGAACATGATCCGGGAAGTTGCATGCTCGTCAGTGACGTGCTCGCCCGGGTCGGCAGCAAATGGAGCATCCTCATCATCGGCGCCCTCGGCCACGGGCCGCGCCGATTCAGCGAACTGAAGCGGGACGTTCAGGGCATCTCCCAGCGGATGCTGACGCTGACGGTTCGCGGGCTGGAGCGGGACGGCCTCATCGAGAGAACAGTAACGCCCAGTATTCCGCCGCGCGTCGACTATGCGCTCACGGATCTCGGCCGTTCCCTGCTCAAGCCGGTCAGCGCCTTGGGGGAGTGGGCAGTCGAGAACCGGACAGCGGTGGAACGTGCGCGCCTCACTTTCGACAAGCGTGCATAGCTCTGCCAAATGGCCAGTCCTATGGCTCAAAAGCAGCCGGCACCCACGGCGTCTTTGCGGGGCTCGTGGGATGGCTGCTTTTCGCCTGGTCGAAGCCAAAAACAGTCTGCCTGCATTCAGAACGCCCTTTAGCGAGCAGCAGAATGCGGACCGGCTACCGTGATCCGTCCGCTTGTCAGTCGCAAAAATCTGTCGTCCGGAAGCAGCGAGAAACGAAATCCCTGTAGCCCATTTCTGGGATCTGCGGGTTTTGGTTCCGCCGACTTTTCGCCCCCTGATCGCCCAAAACTCTGAACGTTAGCGGTCCGCAGCTTCGAAATCACCCTGGCGCCGGGAGATGACTGTAAACCGTAGAGAGCAGATGGTAGCTTTCGGCATCAGCCGCTTTCGATCGACATCCTGCGGACGGTTCTCACAGCATCGCTGAAAGCGCGCGGATTTTCCTGAGGAAGATTGTGGCCCGAGGCGATCGTCCGATGTTCATGCGGCCCGGTGAACATGTCGGCCTGATCCGCCGTCCCGCCCGGCTTGAGCGGATCATCTTCTCCGTCGAGCGTCACCGCCGGGACCGTGATCTTCGGCTTCTTACGAAGGCGCGCTTCGAGGTCCTCATAGGCCGGATCCCCTGCCGCAAGTCCGAAGTCGAAACGATAGGAATGAATTACGACGTCGACAAAGTCCGGATTGTCGAACGATGGCGCGGTCCGCTCGAACGTCGCTTCATCGAAGTTCCAGTTCGGAGACCATTGTCGCCACAGAAGCCGACAAAGATCGCGCCGATTCTCGGCGAGACCCTCGCGACCACGCCCTGTCTGGAAGAGATGCTGATACCACATCACTGACTCAAGAGCCGGCGGAAACGGGTGTCGCATTCGTTCGACGTCAATCACGTCATAGCTGGCGAGCGACACAAGGCCTTCCACACGTTCGGGCCAAAGAGCTGCCGCAACACAGGAGGCGAGACCGCCCCAGTCATAGCCGGCGAGGATCGCACGTTCGATTCCAATCGAGTCCAGCAGTCCGATCAGGTCCGAACCCAATGCTGCCTGCTGTCCGGACCGCATCGTTTCGCCATGTCGAAACCGCGTCGGGCCAAAGCCCCGAAGATAGGGCATGAATACGCGTGCTCCGGCGGCGGCAAGGAGCGGCGCCACGGCTTCGTAGGCGCATATGTCGTAGGGAAAGCCGTGGGATAGCACGACCGGCCACCCGCTAGCGGGGCCAACCTCATCATACGCTATGTGCAGTATGCCAGTTTGCGCATGCTTCATAACCGGTGCCTCATGATCGCAAGGCGTCGTTACCTCTGCAACTCCCGATTGGACCAATCGTGTCCGAACATTTGGTTCGTGCCACCCCAGCGGAAGAGGGTGGATATTTCCCGCCACCGGGCGACGCGCTCGAAAGCCCTGAACGGCAGGCATCGGGGCGAAGGCCGACAGAGCGCGTCATGAATCTACGACCGCGGACCGCATGGGTTCCGTTACCGTGGTCAGAGAAGATCCTCGATCCGGATCGGCAGGTGACGGATGCGCCTGCCCGTCGCATGGTAGACCGCGTTGACGATGGCGGCCGTCGCTCCAACCATGGCAACCTCGCCGATGCCTTTCGCGCCCGAGATGTTGAGGTTGGTGTCGGCGATGTCTAGCAGCTCGACCTCGATATCGCCGATATCGGCGTTCACCGGCAGGACGTAATCGGCCAGGTCGTTGTTCACGATGCGGTTGAAGCGTGGATCGATCTCGCCGATCTCGCGCAGCGCCGCGCCGAAGGCCCAGACGACCCCGCCGCGCACCTGGCTCTCGGCCGTACGGTTGTTGAGAACACGGCCGCAATCGCACAGGCTGACGACACGCGGTACGCGAACCCGGCAGGTCGAGGGCTCAACATGCACTTCGGCGAAATGTGCGATCCAGCTGAACGCCGTGAAATCGGCATATTCGGGCGAGGTCGGCGCGGGTATGCCGGTATTGAGCCGCTGGAATACGTCATCTCCTTGACCAAGTCCCTTATGCGAGACCTCGACCTCAAGGAACGGGCGGCGGGCGCGTGAGAGCGCTGCAGCGACCGGTCCCTTTGCACGGTCTTGGCCAACCAGTGCGACGAGACGCGAGCGCAACTGCTCCGCAGCGGCGCGGGCGGCGGGGGCGGCGCTGGCGCAGCCCCACGAACCGACCGTGATGTGCTGCGGCGCGACACTCGTGTCGCCGAGCGCGATCTCGAGTTTGTCGGGATCAATGTCGAGGACGTTGATGAGCTCGGCCGCGACCGCGCTGCGCATGCCCTGGCCGAATTCATGTCCGGTGATCGCGAGGCGCGAGGTGCCATCGGCATTGACGCGCAGCTTCGCGACCGCCGGTGCCATGACGGCCTTGTAGGCGCCCGCGCCGACGCCATAGCCCACCAGCATGCCGTCGTGCGTGCGCATCGAGCCGGGTTCCGGCTCGCGCTTGTTCCAGCCGAACCGCGCCGCGCCGCGCCGGAGGCACTCGGCCAGGTTCCGAGAGGTGAAGGGCTTGCCGGTGATCGGGTCGTTTTGGGTATCGTTGCGCAAGCGCAGGTCGAGGGGATCAACGCCGAGTTGGTAGGCCAGCTCGTCATAGGCGCATTCAGTGGCGTAGCTGGAGGGATGTTCCTGCGGCGCTCGCTGGTGCGCGGGCGCCTGAACGTCGACGCGCACGCGCTGGTTGGTGGAGCGCCAGTTGGGCGTGGCGTACATGCGGCTGACATGCTCGCCGGCCGCCGCACCGAACTGGTCGAAGCGGCTGTTCTGCTGCTCGATGTCGTACATCACCGCCTCGAACTTGCCCTGTGCGTCGGCGCCAACCTGGACGCGATGACGGCTCATCGGGCGATAGGTGGCGGTGTGGAACAGCTGGCTGCGCGGCATGACCAGCTTGACCGGCCGTTTGAGCAGCATGGCCGCGCGCACGACGAGGGCGGACTGTTGCTGCAGCTGGTTCTTCTGCCCGAAGCCACCGCCGACATAGGGGCAACTGGATTCGAGCGAACTCGGATCCAGGTTGAGCATTCCGGCCAGGCCGAACTTGAAGGCGGCCGAGTTCTGGCTCCCCTCCATGACGATGATCTTACCGTCCGCGAAGGCGGCGGTGGTCGAGATCAGCTCAATAGGGTTGTGATGCTGTTGCGGGTGCAGGTAGCTGGCGTCCAGCTTGTGCGCGGCAACCGCGAAGGCGGCGGGGGCGTCTCCCGCCTGATGATCGACCGCGACGGGATCGCGCTGCGCGCCAGGCTGATCGCGGTTCGAGGCGAAGCTGGTCGGGCGATAGCTGACGGCGACCGCCTCGGCACCTTCGATCGCGGCCTCGAGCGTTTCGGCGACGACGAGCGCAACCGGCTCGCCGCGATGCCGAACCTCGGGCCGCGTCATCGGCTGATAGCCGGGCTTGCCCTCGCCACCGCCGCGCGTCGCTGGAGTCTCATGGATGTCGGTGAAGTCCCGCCAGGTGAAGATGCGAACCACCCCGGGCACACGCGCGGCGGGGTCAACGTCGATCGCGGTGATCTCACCCTTGGCGATCGCCGCCGGAACGGTCATTGCGTGAAGCAGGCCGTCGACAGGCCGGTCGGCGGCGAACATCGCCTTGCCCAGCACCTTTTCACGCGCGTCGATGCGGGGACGGTCCGGATTGCGTTCGATTGGCATCACGCCTTCCTTTCCGCAGCGATGACGACGGCGTCGGCGATCGTGCGCGCGCCAAGTTCGATCTTGAAGGCGTTGAGCCTGCCCGGTCGCGCGTTGGCGAAGGCGGCGCGGGCGGCGCCGAGCGCGGCTTCGCGTGTGGGTGGCTGGCCCTGGAGCGCCGCCTCCGTTTGGCGCGCGCGCCAGGGGCGGGTGCCGACACCGCCCAGCGCGACATGAGCCGTCGTGATCCGGCCCTTGTCGAGCGTCAGGGCGACGGCGGCCGAGGCGAGGGCGAAGGCATAGGACTCGCGGTCGCGTATCTTGTGATAGGTCGAGCGGGCTCCGGCCGGTGTCTTGGGTACGGCGATTCCGGTGATGATCTCGCCCGGCTGGATCGCGAACTCGCGATGCGGCGTTGATCCCGGCAGAAGGTAGAAGTCGGCGATCGGCACGCTGCGCGCACCGCTTGGGCCTATCAATTCAATCGTCGCATCGAGCGCGGTGAGCGCGACGGGCCAGTCGCCCGCCGAGACGGCGGTGCAGGTCGGGCTGGTGCCGAGCACCGCCTGGCCGCGATCGATCCCGCCAATCGCGGCGCACCCCGAACCGGGTTCGCGCTTGTTGCAGGGGTAGATGCCGCCTGCGCCGTTACGAAAATACGGGCACCGCGTCCGCTGAAGCAGGTTGCCGCCGACGGTCGCCATGTTGCGCAGCTGTTGCGACGCGGCCTTCGACAGGCTTTCTGCGAGGACTGGATAGTCGTGGCGGACGATCTCGTTTTCCGCGACGTCGGCCATCAGCGCGCTCGCTCCGAAAAACAATCGATCGCCGCCCGTGTCGATCCGGTCGGCATGCTCGAGGGAGGAGACGTCGATGAGATGCATCGGCCGTTCGACGCCCAGCTTCATCAGATCGTAGAGTGTCGTGCCGCCGGCGATGTAGCGGGCGTCGGCGCCGGCACGCGTGAAGGCGGCAATCGCCTCCATGGTGGTTCGGGCGCGGAGATAGGTCAACTGCCGCATCGCTCAGCCCTTCCGCATCTTGGCCGACGCCTGCTCGATCGCTGCGACGATCCCGACATAGGCGCCGCAGCGGCAGATGTTTCCGCTCATATATTCACGAATGTCATCCCGCGACGAGGCGTGCCCCTCGCGCACACAGGCTATGGCGGCCATGATCTGTCCGGGCGTGCAGTACCCGCATTGCAGGGCGTCGTGATCGATGAACGCCTGCTGCATCGGATGGAGGGTGTCGCCGCCAGCGATTCCCTCGATCGTGACGATCTCGCGTCCGTCGACCTTGGCAGCCAGGGTCAGGCATGAAGCAACGCGGCGGCCGTCCAGATGCACGGTGCAGGCGCCGCACTGACCGTGATCGCAGCCCTTCTTGGCGCCGGTAAGGCCCAGTCGTTCACGCAGCATGTCGAGCAGGGACGCCCGCGCGTCGATTTCGAGGGAGACGCGCGCGCCATTGATGCGGGCCGCGATCGCGACTGTCGAGCCGCTCTCCTTTCCCGAAGCGGGCGCGATAGCGGTTTCCCTGGCCTGCGTTTCCGGGGCGAGCGCGGCGACGCCTGCAACTGCGCCGGCCTGCAGGGTTTGACGGCGCGTTATGTCGAGCACCGTCGATTTGGACTGGGTCACAGCAGGCCTCCTCCTTTTCACAGCTCGCGCCCCAAGCGCGTATCGACGGACCAGGCGACCGCACCGTTCATGGAGATCAGCAAAGCGATGAGGCCGAGGATGATGGGGTATTCGATGCCACGATCGATCCAGGGATAGGTGGGTCCGAGCGCAAAGCAGATCGCGGCCATCTGTACGGCGAGCATCGGCGCGAAAAGCCGCGTCGCGAAGCCGAGCGCGACGGCGAGCCCGCCCAAGGTCTCGAGCAGCGCGACGAACAATGCCAGTTGCGGCGCAAAGGGGAGGCCCAGCACATTTTCGATCAGATTGACCGATCCCGCCATCGGGTTCGCCATGGAGCCATGGGCACTGCCGGTAAGCTTTGGAACCCCGTGTGTCACGATCGTGATGCCAAAGACTATCCGGAGAAGGACGTAACTGGCCACCCGCCCGCGCACGTAAAACTCGGCGAGAGGCGGAAAGAGTAATCGTGGCGCATGCGTCGTCGCGCGGATTGGTGCTGCCAGCATGCCCAGCTCCTCGATTTGTTTCACCGGAGACAACAATATCGAGCGACGGGCCTAGCTCAAGCATCGATGGTTGAATTCACCATTCCACAGGTGTCAACAATGAGCGGTTGATGCGCGGGGCGGATCAGCGCATCTGATCAGCATGGATCGCTTCGAAACCATGCGGCTGTTCGTCCGGATTGTGGAGCGGGGAAATTTCGGGAGCGCCGCCAGGGATTTGCGGCTTCCCCGTGCGACGGTGACTCGCGCCATCCAGCAGCTGGAAACGCACCTGGGCACCCGCCTGCTTGAGCGCACAACCCGTGCTGTCCGGCCAACGGACGATGGCAATGTCTATTACGGCCGATGCGTCCAGCTTCTCGCCGACCTGGACGAGGTCGAAAGCGGATTTCGTGCATCTGAGCCCAAGGGACCCTTGTGCATCGACATGCAGGGGACGCTCGCGCGCTTTTTTGTTCTGCCGGCGCTCCCGGACTTCATTCGCCAGCATCCGGCGATCGAGCTCCGGCTCAGCGAGACGGATCGCATGGTGGATCTGGTCGAGGAAGGCGTGGATTGCGTCCTGCGGGCCGGCGTCCTTCCCGATTCTTCCCTGGTCGGCCGGAAGGTGGCCGAATCGGAGCAGCTGACGCTGGCAAGCCCCGGCTACCTCGACCGTTTTGGCGTGCCTTTGGCGCTGGATGATCTCGCCGGGCATCGCATGGTCGCCTATGCGGCTTCCGCCACCGGCCAGCCCTATGCGCTCGACTTCGATGTGAAGGGGGTGGTTCGAGAAGTGCTGCTTCCATTCGATGTCGTTGTTCGCGGGGCCGAGATCTATACGGCAGCGGGAGCGGCTGGTCTCGGGCTGATCCAGGTTCCGCGTTACCGCGTGCAGCACCAGATCGATTCAGGCGAGCTTGTTCCGGTTCTTCAGCACAATCCGCCACCTCGCATGCCAATATCGGTGCTGCATCCCGGTCACCGCAAATTATCGCCACGCACAGGGGTGCTCGTTGACTGGTTGGCCGCATTATTCGAGGGGCTTCAAAGGGAGGGGAGGCTTTAAGCGGTGTTCCCGGTCCTGCGAGCTCCGGGAGGGGAAGGGGGTTGCTTCCTTTCGTCCACGAGCGCTCTCCCGCGCCTGTATCTGACCCCCAACTTCATAGTCAGCGGTACGAGAGCACTGTCCCTAGGCCACCAAAAAAAGTGCAAGCTCGTTCCAGATACCAGGGCTGTTCATGACGTTCACCCTCGTTTGGAAGCGAGCAGTAACCCCTGAAGTCGATCCGTTCGTGACCATGAAAGCGGCTTGTGACGGCGCAGATGTATTGGAGCGAGGACAACCCGACCGGCGAAGCGGCCGAGTGGTTCAAAGTGATCGAGGTAGTCGTACTGGGCACAGGACGGAGTTTTTTGTTTCGTTCCGGAGAATCCGTTTTACGGCTACAACCTCGACGGGGCTGAGCCTTCGGAGGCGGTCATTGCTAAGTGATGGCGCCAGGGCATGGCGAGCAGCGCTTTCGCGCATTACAGACGATTCCTGGTTCGAAGATTAGCGAAAACCTCAACAAGATTACCGTGCAGGTGCTGGTGATGTATGGCGAGGTCGATCAGGTCGTCCCGTTCACCAGTTCGGTGCCGCGTGCGGTCGACCTCCTGAAGAACGGATCGCTGAAGACCTATTCCGGCTATCGCGATGCGGGCGCGTGATCGGGTTGGAGAACGCGAACCCAGGAAGCGAGGGGACGATGACATCATGCCCGTCCGCTGCGAGCGGCTCCAACAGCCGCTCGAACTCGAGATACGAACCCGGCCAGCCGTGGAGAAGCAGGACGGGCGGCTTGGAGCCGTCGCCTTTCACATGAACGAAGGGGAGGTGCTCGCCTTCCACTTCGGCCTTAAAGTTGGGGAGTGCGTTGAGGCGCCGTTCGACGGCACGCCAGTCGTAGCTGTCCCGCCAATACGCGGCGAGCCGCTTGAGGTCATTACCCGACCCCCGCCGACCATCCCCCCGCATCCGGCAACTGGCTCCAGTCATAAGCCTCTACCTTGGTTCTGATCGTGGCGAGCCGTTCGTCAGGGATGTTGATCGTGTAGGGTGAAATCATGATATGTGGTTCGAACGGTGCGAGCGAGGACGAAATGGCGCGACAAGCCGGCCTCGCCGATCAACCCCAGGGCCTGCAGGCTGCGATGAGCTGGGTGGGAAATCTCGTGATTGTCGCGGTCTTGCCAATGCGACTGGGGCTGCTTGGCACGCCACTCTGGTTCTTCATGGCCTACGCGGTAGTCGCCGGCTGTGTTCTCGCTCTGACGGGGAGCCTCGACTTTGCCCGCGAGATGGTCTTCCGGTCCGATGTGCGTGCCTATGTGCTGGTGAGGATCATGATCGTTGGCCTTGTTGGTCTCATTCCGTTCACGATCGGGCGTGAGCTCTGGTGATTGCCGAGCGGGTCAGAGATGGACGGCAGTGGCGTAGACGAAGATCGTCGGAAAACCGAGTGTCATCTGGTCGGCATGATCCGGCTTTCTATCGTGGGTCGACGTGCACAAAGCTCGGCACGCGGCCAGGAACAGGCGCTTCCAGTTCAGATTTCGCGGGCAGCCGGTGTGGCTGCGTGGGGTAGAGTGTATGCAATCAGGTAGCCCACTCGTAACTGGAGCCTCCGGCGGGCTGGGTGTCGCGTTAGCGAACGACCTGGCGGGGCGAGCGCTATCCCCTCGTCCTCACGGCCCAAAGACGTGCTGCGCTGGAAGACGTGGCCCGCCGGATCCGCGACGCTTATGGAGTTCCAGTCATCGTCCAGCCCGGTGACCTTTCCAAACCGGCTGGCGTGACCGAACTGCTTGCTGCGCTGGACGCTCAAGAGGTTCGTCCGTCGATCCTGGTCAACAATGCCGGCTTCGGCCTCAATGAACGTTTCGAGGAGCACAGTTTGGAACGGCTCCAGACCATGCTGCATCTCAACGTTCTTGCCCTGACCGCCCTTACCCGTGCCTACGTGCAACGGATGAAAGCGGATGGGGGCGGGCACGTCCTGCTTGTCGCGAGCCTCGCCGCACACATGCCCGCGCCATTGATGGCGGCCTAGGGCGCATCGAAAGCCTATGTTCTGTCGCTAGGCGAGGCGCTCCATGTGGAACTTGTCCCAGAGGTCCGCGTGACGGTTCTGTCGCCCGGATACATGGAAACCGGCTTTGATGAAGCTTCAGGATTCCGGCCCAACGCAGCGACCAAACTCACGGCGCTTGCCCCCTCCACTGTCGCGCGGATCGGCCTCGATGCCTTGCTCACGGGCGAATCCTCGATCGTTGCCGGCATGCGGACAAGCTCGCGGTCCTGCTGGGACGCATTCTTCCCCGAACATTCATGGCACGGCAGCTCTACAATTCAGCTGGCGAACGGTACCAGAAAGGGTAGGGTGGCTGAGCCGCTGGAAGTTGGACAAAGCGCAGACCTCAGGCGGGTCGAAACATGTGGAAGAGTCGATCTTCGTTGACCTCAAAATTGTCGGCGGAACCGCCGCCGCGCATGATTGGTTTGGCACTGTAGGGCGCTTGTCGCGCTCCGGCTCGACCATCTCGTGGTCCGACCCGGCCGGCTCTCAGAACGCGACCAGCCATTCGTCAGGACGGCGCCTGCGCAGCACCCAGAGCGCCAGCCCGACTCCGCTTGTCTGTACCTTACCCTTTACTCCGGTGGCCTTGCGCAGGACGTTGCCTGCGCGTTCGGAGGTCCCTGTCGCCCGGGCGCTCGTCTCAATGGAGTCACGGCTGCGAATGCGCAGGATTTCTTCTTGCTCCTGAACGCTGCCGAACGGAGGCGACGCCAGCGTGCGTCCGCCTGGGAAGCTCGGATCGCGCGGGGGTGGATCCGCCACCATTGTGGGCGCCATCGCCGCAGCCCGGTGCGACCGGGAGGCGCTTTGGTAAGCTACCGAATCCGCTATCGTCCTACAAAGGAACAGCAGTGGTGTATTTCACCTGTGATAGGGCGAAGTGGGACGCCCCCGTGGCGACGGCTGGGTGCCGCAGCACGGTCCGCATCAGGAAGCGGTCATAGTCCTCCACATCGGCAACGAGGATTCGGAGCAGGTAGTCCCAGTCACCGGACATGGAATAGCACTCGATGATCTCGTCTCGTGACACGACGAAGCTTTCGAAGGCCTCTGTCGTCTCGATGGAATGGTTTTTGATCTTGATGTGACAGATGACGTTGACGCCGCGGCCTAGCAGCGCTGCATCAACCAGCCGGACTTGGCGGCCGAGCACGCCATCGGCTTCCAACGCCCGCATTCGGCGCCAGCACGAAGCTGTCGACGCGCCGACACGGTCGGCAAGTGCGGCATGACTGATCGATGCGTCGCGCTGCAGTTCATACAACAGCTTGCGGTCGATCGCGTCGATCTTGCGCTTCACGGTCATGCACTCGCTCCATCGGCATCTGGTTGGCGTTCGGGCGCCGCTCGGGCAAACGCATCGATTTCGTCGCACCGGGCATTCACCGCAAGCAGTTCCGGAAAATCGGTCAGGTCGACATGGAAGCGGTGGGCGTTGTAGATTTGCGGAACGAGGCAACAATCCGCCATCGTCGGCGCATCACCGAAGCAAAAACCCCGTCCGTGGTTGCGGACCATGACCTCGAGCGCAGCAAAGCCGTCCTTGATCCAGCGGGCGATCCACTCCTGCACCACCGTTTCTGATGCGCCCAGTTCCCGCCGGAGGGCTTGCAATACCCTCAGGTTGTTGAGCGGATGAATGTCGCATGCGATGGTCGAGGCCATGGCGCGCACTATGGCCCGCTCCATAACTCCGGCGGGCAATAGCTGCGGGTACGGGTGTGTCTCCTCCAGCCATTCGAGGATCGCCAGGCTTTGCGTCAAACTGCCTCCATCCACCTCGAGGGCTGGCACGAGGCCGAGAGGCGCCAGCCGGCGCAGCGTCTGCATTCCCTGCTCTCCTCGCCTCAGGTCGTAGCTGACCTGGTCATAGGCCAGCCCCTTAAGGTTCGCGGCCAGGCGTACCCGGTACGAAGCCGATGAGCGCCAATAGCCATGGAGGGTCATCGTCATTGCTTCACCTTCCGTGGTCGTGATGAGTCGCCCAGTGCGGACCCAGCCCCCATGCTTGCATGAAACACATGATCGATTCAAATCTTGGAACGGCATTCGGCGATATATTTCGATCAAATTAGGTCCAAGATACCGAACCAATGAAACGATTTTTCACTATGTCATGATAAATTGTTGTCATGGCAAACACAGACCCACTCCCGCCTGGTGCGGCCTCAGACTGGACCATTCCGCAGGACTGGGGCTCGTACACAGAGCAAGAGCATGCGGTCTGGGACCGTCTCTTTGCGCGCCAGGCCAGTATGCTGCCGACGCGCGTGGTTCCCGCCTTCATGGAAGGGCTCGACGTCCTTCGCATGTCGAAGCCCGGCATTCCCGACTTCGACGAACTGAACGAACGGCTGCATCGCGCAACTGGCTGGCAGGTCGTCGCGGTGCCCGGTCTCGTACCCGACGAGATGTTCTTCGACCACCTTGCCAATCGCCGCTTCGTTGCAGGCCGCTTCATCCGCACGCCCGAGCAGCTCGATTACCTGCAGGAGCCGGACATCTTCCATGACGTGTTCGGGCACGTCCCGCTCCTCGTCCACCCCGTCTTCGCCGATTACATGCAGGCCTATGGCGAAGGGGGGCTTAGGGCGGCCAAGCTCGGCATGATCGAGGCGCTCGCGCGCCTCTACTGGTACACCGTCGAGTTCGGGCTGATCCGCGACCGCGGCGACCTCAAGCTGTATGGGGCGGGGATCGTCTCGTCCTATGGCGAAAGCCTGTTCGCTCTGGACGATCCTTCGCCCCACCGCATCGGGTTTGATCTCGAGCGAGTGATGCGATCGCAATACCGGATCGATGATTACCAGCAGAACTACTTCGTCATCGATAGCTTCGACGATCTCCTGCAGCAGACACGCGATGCCGACTTCGGGCCGATCTATGAGCGCTTGCGCGGCCATGAGCCTATCGAGGTTGGAGACCTGCTCCCGACCGATCGCCTCCTCCATGCAGGAACCCAGGATTACGCGCACGCAAAGGCTCGAGCATGACGGTTTCTTCTCACGCATTCGCAGGCCTGGAGCCGCAAAAGCCTGACGCGCTGCTGGCGCTAATCGCTCAGTACCGCGCGGACCCGCGCGTGGACAAGATCGACGTCGGCGTCGGCGTCTATCGCACCGAAACGGGCGAAACCCCCGTCATGCGCGCGGTGAAGGATGCTGAGGCAGCGCTCCTCACCGGGCAAACCAGCAAGTCCTACCTCGGCGCCGAAGGCGACCAGCGCTTCGCGCAGCTCCTATGGCAGCTGATATCTGGCAGCGATGCGCTCGGCACGCGCTGCTTCGGGCTGCAGACCCCTGGCGGCACCGGGGCATTGCGTGTCGGGGCAGAGTTGCTGGCCCGAGCACGGCCGGACACACGGGTTTGGATCGGCGAACCGACATGGCCGAACCACGCGCCGATCTTCCGCGAGGCCGGGTTGCAGGTGCGCACCCATGCGTATCTGGACGCAACTGCCGGAAGTATCGATTTCGACGCCATGGTCTCCGCGCTGACAAACACGCGGGCGGGCGACGTGCTCTTGCTGCACGGGTGCTGCCACAACCCAACCGGCGCCCCGTTTCGTTTGGGTCATCTTTGACGAGTGGGATCAGTATCTGACGTTCCAGAATCGCGACGCGGGTCTTGCGCTTCCGGAAATCGACCGCTTCCGCAGCCAGTCGCTGCACGGCGAGACGGTATTCTCGCCTGCCCACGACACTGAAGAATCGCTTCCCTCCCTTATTACCGGGCGAATCGTCGAGAAGACCCGGCTAACCGCTCCCAACGATCTGCTTCTCATCTACGCCGGCAATACCCGGCCCGTCCCCTGGAGCGGGCAGTCCAACATTTTCCAGGATGTCCGGAAGCTCGGCGTCAACGCGGCGCTGACCGGTTTCTATCATCCTTACCCCCGCGTCCTCGGCGGCGATTTGGTCGAAAGCTCCTCCATCTCCAGCCTCGCTCTGTTCCAGGAGCCCTCCTTTTGGAATGGGATGAAGGGTCTCACTAAGCTGTATCGCATGATCGGGTCTCCGCTGCACCGTATCCCCCTCCTCCATCGCGTCGGCCTGATCACAAATTGGAGGGCCCGGCAGACCATG
>Ga0207641_10003672_pt1 | contig 13517 bp, 14 predicted proteins | sample KBSSwiS62_FD_184306 | JGI IMG/M metagenome (GOLD analysis project Ga0207641, IMG submission 184306) | Switchgrass rhizosphere microbial communities from Kellogg Biological Station, Michigan, USA - KBS Switchgrass S6-2 (SPAdes) (version 2) | ecosystem: Host-associated > Plants > Roots >... | reverse complement strand
GTCATCTGTCTCGATTCCGGTGCATTCGACTACAAGCGCCTCTGGCTGACGACCTCGCTCCGCGGCGTCGTCATGGGCGACTTGCGTGTCGACGTCCTGACGCAAGGCGTCCACTCTGGCGAGGCGGGCGGCATCGTGCCATCATCCTTCTTCATCGCGCACCAACTGCTCTCGCGCATCACCTCCGAAGGAAAAGTGACGTTGGCAGGGCTCGAAGCCGAAATCCCCCCGGAACGGATTCGGCAGGCCATGCGAACGGTAGATATTCTGGGAAACCAGGTCTACGAGTTCCCCTGGGCTCCAGGCACCGATCCACGCTCGGAACCCTCCTCGCGACCGCGTGCGAGCCTCACCGATTGTCTCTTGGACCGTACCTGGCGTCCGGCGATCGAAATCACGGGCGCAGACGGCCTCCCGCCGCTCGCGTCGGGCAACGTGCTGCGGCCCTTCACCACGCTCCGACTCTCGATGCGCCTTCCGCCCACGACCGATTCGACGGCCATCATGCAGGCGCTGAAGCAAGAGCTCGAACGGGATCCTCCCGGAAATGCGCGGGTCACCTTCACTCCCGTAGCTTCAGCCTCGGGCTGGAACGCCCCACCGCTCGCGTCTTGGCTGGAACAAAGCCTCAACGACGCCTCGAGTGCACATTTCGGTCGATCGTTCGAGGCCATGGGCGAAGGCGGAGCCATCCCCTTCATGACCATGCTCGGCAAGCGATTCCCCCAGACGCAGTTCGTCATCACCGGCGTCCTGGGCCCTGAGTCCAACGCCCACGGCCCCAACGAATTCCTGCATCTTCCGACGGCAGAAAAACTCACCTGCTGCGTCGCACACCTCATCGCCGACCACGCGAAGCGCTAGCTGCTCCCCGGTATGCATCGCCTAAACCATGATGCCTACCGGGATTTTTTATCCCAACGAAGTATTTATTGACCAAACCCGCATAATCCGTTACCTTTTGCCTCGTTCGCTCTGTTCAATTGTTCGCGAGCACGCGAACTTGCCTCGCCTCAGCGAGGCAAAGCGCAGGCGGCCGACGAAGTGAAGGGAAGGCGCCGCGCCTGACCGGAACGGAGCTCGGCTTCGCCGAGCAAGGAGAGGTGGCTGAGTGGTCGAAAGCACCGGACTCGAAATCCGGCGTAGCCGCAAGGTTACCGTGAGTTCGAATCTCACCCTCTCCGCCAAAAGAAAAAGCTCCCAATCGGGAGCTTTTTCTTTTGCGTTGAAAAATTATTCCGCCTGCCACAACTCAATCGGATTCCCTTCCGGATCCTCAATCCGCACAAAGGCACCGATCCCATCGTAGTGCTCGAACTCTTTGACTGGCTTGATCCCTTCTGACTCCAGTTTCGCGAGGAATCCTTTGAGGTCATCGACACGGAAGTTCAACATGAACATCTGTTCCGGACGACCAAAGTAGTCAGTATCTTGTTTGAACGGCGAAAAGACACTCGGGCCGGCTTCTTGCATCCATTGGCCGTTATTGGCAACTTCGCCGACGCCAAGATGCGTTTCGTACCACGTTGCAAGAGCTTGAGGATCTTTCGCGCGGAAGAATGTCCCGCCAATACCAGTGATTTTAGGCATAGCTACGCGTGTATTAGTGTCTGGTGAATCTTTTCAGTATTTTCCCTTGCCATTCTACTTCCTGGTTCCATTCCCGCAATGGCCGGGTAAAGTACGGCGCATCGGGATGTTCGTAGAGAGGCTCATATACGACCATCCATTCATCATCATTCGAATGCTCGGCAATCAGAACGATGCGGTACGAATCACCCTTGTAATGCGTATAGATCTCTCCCGCGATGGGAGCGTCTGATGGTAGGAGTGGTGGTGGGACGCCTCGTGTCATATTACTTTTTTGATGATGCGAATTTCGCCGGCGAAAACTGCTTGTCTTTTGGATAGTAATACCAATATTTACCACTCCCATCACCAAACACGATTCCCGTCTTGCCAAAGGCCACGAGATCAAACTTTTTTAAATCTGGTTTCTGCGCCGCAGGGATATACGCCAACAGCTTGATGATATCCGTATCGCTTCCATCCTTCGGATTGTAAACGTGGATCTCCGTCGGGATATGCCAACCATTCTCATGTACACCTTCGCGACGTGCAACCGTGAAACCGGACGTCTTGTCTTGAGCCAACAAATCAAACGTATAATTAAAAACCTGCACATGATCTTCGGCGTCCATGACTTTGATCGAGGAGCCACGCGATCCCGACAACGTCACCGAACTCCCTGAGCCCTTCGCGTCTTTGGCGCTAGTCCAAGCGAATGCTTTTGTCGGCGCTCCAATTTTTAATGCAACCGTCCCGGCATCCCAATACGTTAACTGGTCTTGTTTGAATTGCTTCTGCGACGCAGCTTCCGCCTTCTTCGAAAACACCCCCAGCGCCGACACAACTGGACGTTCAGTCGTACTTCCACTCTCGCCACTCCCCACAAGGACAACGTTTTGCGCAACCAATGTACTCGATCCGCCACCGTCATACATCATGGCGTCGCTAATGTTCGGATATTTACTCTTCAAGAATGCGCCAAGTGTATTTCCCCCTTTGCCAAAGGCCGGATAAGACTTGCCCGCAACAACAATAATATACGCCGTCTTGTGATCACTCGAGACCGCAACAGCCGTACGCGCATTGGAACCGACACGCCGCTCCCACTGCGTGTACTCATCAAAACCTTCCTTGGTGCTCTGCGTCAGAACCGCACCGCCGCTCATAAAAAGCGGACCTGCGCCGAGTGCTTGTTCGGGTGTACACGCTGCAGCTTTCAACTTTTTTGTATCGTACGTACTCACATACATCTTCCCGTTTTGGCAGACAATGAAGGTTGAACGATCCGTACGCATGAGCACGGTCTTTCCATCCACCACCGCAACATCTTCGAGTGCGCCCCACGGCCACTGCACGTTGAAGTACGATCCATTCACCGCCGCGAGCGCTCCAGATTCTTTCACCAACTGCGACACAGGTTCATACACAAACTCGTCGCGCACAGTGGTCGTTGCTGTCTTCGCCGGATTGAATGATCGCGGGGGCAAAATAGGACGAACTTCGGTATCGCCGCCACTCTTCACGCTGATGACGTAGATATCGGTATCCAAATCGCGCCAATGATCGATCTGCGATTCTTTGCTTAACACAATCTTGTTATTCGTCTCGCTATCGACGCCGCCCTGTTTTTCCCATTCAAGAAAACGAACCACCGCAAGCGTCGCGTCTTCACGGAGCAAGGATGATGCAGGCAAAATCTTTCCGCTCATCGTAAACAGAAGCTTCAGCCGTTTCGCCGCGATCATGGCGCCTTGGCGATCTGCGGGAATACTCTTCATGTCGAGCGGCTCCACAAAACCCGCAGGCTTTGTCTCAAGTTGGGCAAACGCAAACGAATGCCGACGTAACGCAAACAGTTGCTGCATCGCTTCATCGCGACGAATCACGATTGTGCTGGCAGTGACCGTCGGAACACCGACGCCTGCGAGGCAATTCCGGATGTTATCAGCCGTCCAATATGCAGTAGGAGCCGTACCAAGCTCAGGACACGCGTCACTCGTACGCACGAACATCAACATGCGCAACCATTCGTCTGGGGTAATCGCAACGCCGTAGCCAAATGTCGTGGGAGACAACGGCGCGAGCCAATTCTTGCTCACGACATGGTCGATTTCTGCCTTCTCATACGTCTTGCTCGTCACATCGGTGAACGTCTGTGCGCTCACCGCACACGGCAAGACCGCGCAACCAAGCGCAATCCCGACAAATGCTGTCCTCCATCCAGCTTTCATATCTTCCATCTTACATCGCTCGCCAAAAGTTGGAAGGCGTACTATCGTCTCCTCACTATGGATACCCGCGAAACACTGATTGCGCTCTGCCACGACGAAAACAAGTCGCTGCGTCCAAAAAACGAATGTCGTGCGCTCATGATCAATCATCTGATTTTAGAAGACGGCTTGGGCGTCGATGATGCGGAAGATTTGGCTGACAAGACACTGAATACGTCCGGCTTTTGGCCCGTACCGAAGTTTGATTGGGACGATGAAGAGCAGACAGAAAAAAATAATCCACAGTAGAGCGCTTGACGCACGTCGTGCGACATGAGAAGAACTAGGCATGATTCACGCGCACGTCACTTCCCTCTCGCGGACATTCCTCGTCGCAACGAAGGACGTACACGCTGCACGTTAATCGCGTCCCGGCTCACGTCGGGATTTTCGTTTGTCGGACGGCTTCGCGTTTCGCGATGCGGAGCGGTCCTGCGAGCGCGCTCGATCCTCTGTGGACGACGCCTGATCCGTCTCTGACGGAATCGCGGCCGAGAGATGCGCGTGTCACCGTTCCCATGCTTGGCGGCGACGCAGCATCAGGAGGAGATCCCCCGATTCGTTCGGGGGATTTTCGTATAAAAGAAAACGGCCCAGTGTCAGGATGACACGGGCCGTCGGACAGGCTTGCGCCTGCATGAGTGGCGGACACCGACTACCGCTTGTAGGGGTAGTAGGCGCCGTCGGGAAGGTCCTTGAAGTTGCCGCGCATGGCGTTGACCGGCGCGGGCACGGAGAAGTCGTTGGTGATGTTGCCGATCGCGAGCGCCGGCAGACCACCGCCTTGGTTGCGGTAGGCCTCGAACGTGACCTTGACGCGATCGACGGGCGCACCCGCCGGCATCACGAAGGCCATCTTCACCTCCGAGTACTGCCTGTGCGGCGGGACGAGGAGCACGCGCTCCACCGTCTTGTCGTGACGCATCACCGTGGCGGGCACGAGCTGACGCGCGTCGCAGGCCGCGACCTTCACGTTGAGCCCGCGAACCTCGTAGAAGTCGGCGGATGACGTGTTGTTGACCACGAAGGTCGTCGCGGGGTTGTTGCAGTCGACGACGCCGACCGTCGCGCCGTCCCTGACGGGCAGCGGACCGACGTTCGCCGGCGCGACCGAGGCCTGGGCAAACGGGCCGAAGGGCCCGAGCGCGCCGAACGGAGGCTGGCCGGGCGCCGCGGCGGGGAACGCCGCAGGCGGGGGCATCTCGCGATTGCTCGCGATCCGCTCGAGGCACGCCACGTAGGCGTTGCCTCCCTTGCCGGCGCACGGTCCGCTCTGCACGGTCGCGACCGTGATCGCGTCCGGGGACGTGGCGCAGCCGGTGAGAGACGCGAGCGAGACGATGACGGACACGAGCGAGATGATCTTCTTCATGTTCTGGATCCTCCGGAGTTTCGGTTTGAGATGTAGTGAGCCGTGAACTACTTCTTGCAGGGCCGTTTGTTGACCTTGCAATCGAGCTTCGACACCCACACCGCCAGGTCGTCGAGCTCTTGCTTGGACGCCGCCTGGCCCTTGGGGCCCATGACGATCGTCGGCTGGCCGCCGAACTGCTCGTAGGCGATCTGCCCTTCGGTCTTGCCGCCGAGCACCGCGATCATGCGCGGATCGGCGAGCATGCCCGGACCGTAGTTCGGGTTGTACGCGCCGCCGAGCATGTCCGAGCCGAAGCCCTGCGAACGCCCGTGGCACTTCTCCTCGATCTGGAAGAGGTAGGCGCTGTAGAGCGGATCGTTGGGCGCCTTCGGGATGTAGCCCTGCAGTCGCTGCAGGCACTTCTCGAACGGCTCGAGCGTCGTGTTCTCGACGGTCGTCGAGCCGGGCGTGTGGATCACGCTCGACTCGCTGTCCGGCGTCCGCGACGTCGAGGTGTACGACGGCGCGATGCAGCCAGTGACGAACGAGAGGACGGCAACAAAGGCGAGCGAAATCAGGCTCTTCATGTTCTTTTTCTCCTTGAATTGTCGACGAACGCATCCGTGAGATGGGCGAATCCCATGTCAGGATTTAACAACGTAAGATATCACAAAAATGGGTTTTTGTCAACCCCTCAAAGGCATACTTTTTGGCTAAAATAAGAGAAATTATTTCTATACACCTTGGCTAAGATTAGCCAAAAAGAAACCCCCGGTTTTTCAAGGCCGGGGGTCGTCTGCCGCAGGTGGGGCAGGTTCACTTGGTCTGGACGATGGGAGGCGTCGCGGCGTAGGCAGAGGGCGTGTAGCTGAACCGGTAGTACTCGCACCAGCTGCCGGGCAGGCAGGCGGCGTAGGCCGGCATGGCGCGCGGCTCCGGGATCGGCCGCTCGACAACCCTGCTTTCGGACGAAACCGTGCCGCCGCTGTAGAGGAACGGGATCGAGACGCCGTGGGACGTCGTGGCGTGGGTCGACGACTCGATGGTGGTGTGGTGGGCCATGCAGCCCATGAGACACATCGCGGCAAGAACGAGGAACGTGCGCATGCGGATTCTCCTTTTCGTGCTCCCCTTGTACCTCAAAATGACGATTTCGTCAATCCTTGCCGCAAAAAGAAAACCGCCTCGACTGGAACGTCGAGGCGGGTTGGAGGTTGAAGGTTCGTGGCCCGCTTACTGGCAGGCCGGACTCTCGGGATGGCGCGCGCAGAACTGCTCGCGACCATCGTTGGTGCAGGTGCTGCACGCCATGCGGTTCGGTGCGTGGCCGGATCGCGGGCGCGGGGCGCTCGCGGGCTTCTGCGTCGCGCTCGGCGTGGCCGAGGTGGCGGCGTTCGGGGCAGGTGCTGCGGCCGGGATGATGACTTGCGTCGGCTTGCTGAAACGCAGCTTGCCATCCTTGCCGACCGCCATGACCCGGTAGAAGTACGTCTTGCCGGGAACGAGCGAGGCGATGTCCTCGTACTGCGTCACGCCCTCGGAAAAATCCATCGCGGACTGACCGTCCATGATGGGCGCGAACTTCGTCTCGTGCAGCTCGCGCCGCTCGAGGTTGTACTTCTCGACCTCCGGCATGTTCTTCCACCCGAGGCGCACCGCCGGCTTCCCTTCGAAGACCGTGGCGCGCGCCGTGGGGATGAAGCGCTGGAAGGCGCCGTCGGCGATGACGTCGGTGGCGTCGGCGACCTCCTCGTGCGCGAAGTGCGTGAGGAGCTTGCCGAGGTTCCACAGGGCGAACACGCCGAACGCCGCCATGCTGATCCAGCGGATCACGGGAGCGTGATGCTGGTTGGAGCGGACCTGGACGCCATTCACGATCTCGCGCTTGCGGAACCAGAAGACGTGCAGGAAGCTCACGCCGAGGGCGATGAGCGCCGTGACGAGGTAGCCCATCGCCACGCGGTCGGTCAGGATCTCCTTGAGGCGATCGAGGAACGCACCGGCGATCGCGATGGACGCTTCCCAGATGCCGTCGATCTTGCTGTCGGCGCCCGGGATGAGGATGGTGAGCGCGGCCACGGCCATGAGGACGTAGACGAGCTTCTCGAAGAGCAGCACGGCGCGCTCGCGGCGCGAGTGCGTGCCGATGCCCGTGCCCTCGAGCGTCGCGTACAGCATGTACACCGCGAGGCCGAACAGGACGCCGAGGCCGAAGAGCGGCATGCGCGGCAAGAGCATCGCGACGATGAGTACCGGATACTGCGTCGCGTCGAAGCGGCGCAGCGCGAAGTCCACGGCCGGCATCCACGTTTCCTCGACGGCGTAGACGACGCCAGCCTGGGGGATGACGGTCTGGAGGCCGTCCCGGACGCTCTTGGGCATGAACGCCACGGCGGTCCGGAACAGGAAGTTCGTGCCGCCCTCGGCGCTGTACACGCCGTAGGCTGCCGCTGCCGTGATCGTCTTGACGACGAACGCGAGCAGCATGCGAGCCATGACGATGTACATCACGCCGATGACGACGACCGAACGGTCCTGCGCATAGACGCCGCAGAGGACGAGCACCCAGCCCAGCAGGTTGAAGCCCACGAAGATCGCCGAAGCGAGATTCAGGGCCGAGAACCGCTGGGGCGGGCGCGCCATCTGGAAGCCGATCAGGGCGACCGCGACCACAGCTGCGCCGAGGCCGATGCCGATGATCCAGCCCTTCGCGAGGAAGAGCAGGCCGATGATGCCCAACAGCATGAGGCCGATGGCGACGTAGCCTGCACGACGAATGGTGGGCTGGATGTGCTCCTCGTACTTGTCGAGGAGCCACTCCCAGACCTGCTCACCACGCGCGAGAGCCGTGTGCAGCGTCGCATCGATGCGCTGCTGCGTCGCGGTCCCGTGCATGAACGACCACCCAATGAGGGCGACCACTGCAATGACAACAATGATGGGAAGCGGCATGTGGAAACCTCCTTACCAACCGCGGTTCTTGCGGCGGTCCTTGATGTCCTGGGTGTCCTGCTTGATCTTGGCCTGGCGCGACTGCATCTCGGCCTTCTCCGTGTCGCTCACGGGATCCGTCAGGCGCTTGATGGCGCCCGTCGCAACTCCCGTGATCGTGTCGAAGAGGCCAGCGATGGCGCTCTTCTTCTCGGGCGGCTTGACCGCACCGAACTTCTGCTCGAGATGCGGGATCCACTGGTCGACGGGGAGCAGGATCAGCGTCTTCAGGTCACGCGGGCTGTTGATCTTCCCCCTGAGCTTGTCGAACGTCGCGAGACGATCGACACCCAAGGCGGTGACCTTGGCCTGGTACGCGGCCTGCTGAGCGGGATCGAGCAGCTGCAGCGCCTCGGCGTAGGTGATGCCCTTGCCGAGTCGCGCTTCCTGCTTGTCTTGCGCGCCGGCCAACGCCCTGTTGGCGTCGGTCTGGCTGACCTTGCCGCGCTCGCGGTAGGCCATACGCAACCCCTCGAAGACGTCGTCGATGAACTCGTCCGCGAGGCCGTTGATCTGCTCGGGCCAACCGATCCTACGGACCCACTTCTTGACGATTGCCGGCTCCTGGATCGTCGCCGCGAGGGCGTTGATCGCGATGCCGGTCGCCTCGGGGCCCACGAGCTTCTCGAGGCTCTCGAGGATGTCGTGCACGGGTCCGATGTCGTACCCGCGCTTGCCCACGTCGTTGCCGAACGCGGACAGCGAGGTCTTGATGAACCTCCAGAAGAAACTGGGGTCGGACGCAAGGTCCGGCTCTCGCGAGCCGCCTCCGCCCTTCTTGCTGTCCCTGTCGCTCCTGCTACTCCTGGTATCGTCCGTCATTGTCTTTCACTTTCTCCGCATTTGCTGCGGGGTTGAGTTGCCGAAGTCGTCTCCCAAGCCGGTTTCAGCTCGAGAACACACTAAAATAGCACAAAATAGGCATTTTGTCAAGGTATGACTGAACAAAATATTGGCTGACGTTAGCCAAATATCTAAAAACTTTTTTGGCTAAAACTAGCGATTATTCTGATTTCCCTGCCGAAACCTCAAAAGAGGCTGTATCGGTCGCATCAAACAACACGATATACCGCGGGTCTGAGGCAATCAGATCATAAAACTTGGGATGCGACTTTTTGGTGACAAACACGAATTTAGAGTCGAGTTGATCGTGGATCAGACTCCACGTTGCTTCCTGCGTTGAGGTCGTGACGCCCCACGTCACATCGCGGACCTGATCGGACAAGGTTGAAGAAGCGACGTACAAAAACGTGGGATCGAGCCCAGAGATATATCGCAGACGATCATCAAGGGCGAAGAGTACCGGGAACTCATCCCAACTCGAATGAAACACACGATCGCCCGGAGCAGCCCGCGCCGAAATCGGTTGCATTGCATCTTGATACATCGTCGCCGTGTAGCCCGGCACACGAAATGCTTTCCATGCTTCCCATGGCCCACGCCCAACAGACACAAAAAAGAGCGCCGACACCACGACCAATGCCGAAACGCCCCAAACACGATGGACGGAGGAAAATTGAATTTTCACTTCTTGAATGAATCTCGACACATCAACGAGCGACCACAGGGTCGCCGTCCAAAGCACGACAACTGGCGCAAGATATTCCACGTTACGTCGACTCTTGAGGGTCAGAGCGAGCAACACGGCAAGAATCCAACCAAGCGCGGTCAACAAACGAGCGTGCGCATGTTGGATTGGACGGCGTGGCGCTAAAAATAATCCCAACAAACCTAGCAGCGCAAGCATGAGCCACGTCGCAAATGACGCGGCGAGTGGCCCGAATCCGACGGGCAACCACTCATTCCCAAGCTGCACATGCTCAAACGGTGTTCCGAGCCCAATCGTCACGATCTGCGTCCAACTAAAAAGAAAATCGTTGGGGAAATTGGGATGAAGGACAAGCCCGCTCAATGCACCGATACCCGCGCCCAACACGCACCACCACAGCGCGTCCCGAAACGCTGTGCCCCACGTCTTCGACAAAACGATATGCACGTACAGCACATCAGCGAACGCGAGCAGCACACACGACCCAACGAGATACGGCCATCCGCCATGCGTCAACGCAAACAAACAAGCAATGACTCCAACAAGCCACGGCCGACGTTTCCAAAACACCGTGAGTCCGACGACATACAACAACAACGCGAGCGGCGTAGCCTTGCCCAAAAGCGTACGAACAAGAAACGGCTGCGCGCATGCTAGAAGCGCCGTCCACACAAGCGGCCAACGGATCTGGAGACGACGTAAACACTCATAAAAACCCACCAACAACAACGCGCTCAAGACAACTGCGGCGATGTGCCCACCACGAAAAATCCCAAACACCGAAACAAACGGAATCAATACGATATGAAACAAAAAATGCAGGTCCGCGTAATGCGTGCCGAGCAATGTCAGATCAAGCCACGGAAAAACATGCACCGGACCGTGTGCCAACACGAGCTTGGCGATCTCCGCGTGATAGTACACATCCGGATCAGAAAACTGCTGCCAATCAATAATCACGGAAAACCAACCGCACGCAACAAAGAATCCAAATACGTATCCCCAAAAACGCTTCATGCGGAATACGTTAGCATACAAAACGCTCCGGCGAACCGGAGCGTTTTGTATTCGTTGCGCGACGAACGAAATCTAGGATTGGGTGACGTTGACGAGCGATGACAGAACGAAGTTCGAGACGGCGAACGCTGCGACCACGATGATCAAACCAATGATAGCTTGCGTGATCATGCTGCGTGCCTTATCGACCTTCTTGGTGTCACCCTGTGCGGTCATCCACTCAAAACCCGCGTACAAGAGGAGAACCAGGAACACGATGCCGAGGAAGCCGAGCGCCACGTTGATGATGCGACCAATGATGGTCGTGAGGCTCTGCTGGGCACCGATACCGGCGGAGTTCGCCGTGTTGTTTGCCAGGTTCAACGCCGTGTTGAACGGGTTGGGCGATGTCTGGGCCAAAGCCTGCATCGGAGCAGCGAGCGGCAACGCGAGCGTTACAGCTACACCGAGCGTCGCAAGTGCTTTTTTCAGGTGCTTCATACAAGAAGTGATGAATAAGATTCAAACCACGTTTCCTTTAACCGCCGGCGGTACCGGAGACCGCTGATGCCAAATTCGTCAGGATGAAGTTGGCGAGGGCGTAAGCAGAGACGATGATCACGAGACCAATGATGGTGTTCGTAATGAGCTGCCGTGCCTTGTCGACCTGCTTGCCATCGCCCTGGGCAGTCATCCAGAGGAAACCGCCGTAAAGGAGATAACAGAGCAAGAGAACCCCGAGCAGACCGAGCGCGGTATTGATCAACAATCCGATGATGTTGGTCAAATTGGCCGCGTTTCCTGTCGTCTGGTACCCCGCACCTTGAGCCGCGGTATTGAGGCCGCCGCCAATTTGCGTGGTCACACCCGGGACGGATTGCGCCAAAGCTGCCGTCGCAGGAAGCAACAGACTAGCCGTGGCACCAAGTGCCAGGAGACGTGTACGGAAAGAAGTCATACGTTACGTGCTATTGGTCCTGGGTTGCGCTCACGAGTCGTGAAATCACGAAGCTTGTGATCGCCCACGCGGACAAGATGATTGCCAAACCGATGATACCGGACACGATCAACTTGCGGGCTTCGGAGGTCTTTTCTTCGTTTCCACCGGCGATCATATACTTGAACCCACCGAGGAGGACGATGACGACGGCGATAATGCCGAGGAACCCGAGCGCGACGTTGATGATACGAGCCGCCGTTTGGCGGATGTCACCGGAACCGAGTTTGATTGAACCTTGAATCGCGTTCACCCCGAGGTCGTTCGTGTTGAGCGTATCTGATTGTGCGAACGTAACTGCGGGAAGAGCGAGGGTCGCCACCAAGCCGAGTGAAGCGGCAAATGCGGCGATCCGTTTTGTGCGTTGCGTCATTTTCATGGGTCACCTCCTTTCACAGTTTGGATGTCACGCGGGGCGTGATGGGGCTAGGATAGCAGAACCCAGACAGAGCGTCGAGAAATCAGTCAACCTACTGCCCAACTGCCTTTCCAAGATTGGTGATCACGTAACTCGTGAGCGCATAGGAAGCCATCACGATCGTCATTCCGATCACGGCATTCGTCAACGTCTTCCTGGCACTTTCTACTTTTTTTGCTTCACCTTGAGAGGAAAAATATTGATAGCCGCCGTACAAAAACATAACCAAAAATAACGTGCCGACAAACGGCAGCACCTGGGCGATGACACGGCCGATGAGCTGTGGAACCGTGACGCCACCGAGCGGGTCATTGTAGCCATAGCTCGAATACGTTGTCGGCAAGCCTCCCGTCGTTTGCGCTCCCACAACAAGTGGCAACGCCAACATCGAAGCGGAGAATAGGAGAGAAGCGATGGTACGTGTAATACGCATACTTAGGGCGTAGGAGTTGTCGACGTCGTTGGCGGTGACTGCGTCAAAGCTTGGAAATAAAAACTGGTCAACGCGTATGCGCCCATGATGAGCGCCAACCCGATAAACGCATACTTCATTGCGTCTTTTGCTTTGGTCACCTGTGTTTCGCTCCCCCCCGCCGTCATGTACAGCACCCCCGAATAGACGAACACGAGCAGCGCGATTGCCCCCGTCAATCCCAAAAATGTTTTGATGAGGCGTGAAAGGATCCCAATCAAGCCGACGCCGCCCAGTGGATCGGTCAGGGTCATCGACGAACCCGCACCGGTGGTCGGTGGCGTCGCCGACGTACCCGCAATGCAGCACACCGGGTTCGTCGCATCAGTGCATGATCCGCCTGACGTTTCACCCGACGCACATCCGGCCGCACAATGGCCGGCAACGGCTTTGCCTGTTGCGTCTTTTCCTTGGCAACTCGTCACGGTCGAGGCCGAAGAACAACACGCGCCAGCCGGAGACTGATCACTGCAGGTGCCGAGCGTCGTTTGACCGGTGCTACACGCGCCCGGCGTGATTTTGCACGCGCCGCCTGCATTCAGACAATCTTGGACCGTCGTCACGGCTGCAGATGCCGGAAGAATCGAGGTTGAAAAACAAACACTCCCAGCCAATGCCAGGGACAACACAGATGCACGGAGAAGATGTCGCATACTTAAATTTTCCCAAGCAATGAATAGGCGACGTAATTTACGAGTGTCCAGGCGCCCAACACGATCGCCATGCCGATCGCCGCGCCAATGATCGCCTGTTTGCCTTTTTTGACCCGGCTGGAATCACCAAACGACAAAAGATACATCGCACCGCCATACACGAATGCCCCAAAAAACAATGCAGCGGATAGTTGGGTCAATAAATTCGCGAAGGCAGCTCCTGTGTAAACGATATCATCCAAAGTACA
>Ga0207641_10003670_pt1 | contig 13523 bp, 8 predicted proteins | sample KBSSwiS62_FD_184306 | JGI IMG/M metagenome (GOLD analysis project Ga0207641, IMG submission 184306) | Switchgrass rhizosphere microbial communities from Kellogg Biological Station, Michigan, USA - KBS Switchgrass S6-2 (SPAdes) (version 2) | ecosystem: Host-associated > Plants > Roots >... | reverse complement strand
GACACCACGGAGGCCGGAACCCGCTTGTCGTAGAAGGCGAACAGCGTGTCCTCGTCCACCACGAGATCCCGCCGACGGGCGCGGTGCTCCAGCTCCTCGACGTCCTGGAGGAGCTCGCGGTTGGCGCGGAAGAAGCGGTGCCGCGTCTCCCAGTCGCCCTCGACGAGCGCGTGCCGGAGGAAGAGGTCGCGGGAGACCTCGGCGTCGATCCGGCCGAAGTCCACGGTGCGGTCGGCGATGACGGGGATGCCGTGCAGTGTGACCCGCTCGGTCGCCACGGCGGACGCGCGCTTTCGTGACCAGCGTGGTTCCGAATATGTCCGTTTGACGAGATGTCCGGCGAGCGGCTCGATCCACTCCGGCTTGATGGCCGCGACGGTGCGCGCCCAGAGCCGCGAGGTCTCGACGAGCTCGGCGGCCATCACCCAGCGCGGGTTCTTCTTGGCCAGCGACGAGCCGGGCCAGATGGCGAACCTGGCGTTGCGGGCGCCCAGGTACTCCCGGCCCCGCGCGTCGCCCTTCTTGTCGGCGCGGTCCTTCTCCTCCAGCAGACCGACCTGGGACAGCAGCCCGGAGAGCAACGCCTGGTGGATCCGGTCGGGATCGGCAGGGGTGTCGTTCGCGGTCATGCCCGCCGAGCGCGCCGCCTGACGGAGCTGTCCGTGCAGGTCCCACCATTCGCGGATTCGCAGGTAGTGCAGGAACTCCTCGCGCAGCGTGCGGCGGAACCTGTTGCCGCTCAACGACTCACGCTGCTCGGCGAGGTACTCCCACAGGTTCGTGAAGGCGAGGAAGTCCGAGCCGTCGGCGGTGAAGCGCTTGTGCCTCTCGTCCGCGGCCTGACGCTGCTCGGTAGGGCGCTCGCGCGGATCCTGCACCGACAGCGCCGCGGCGATGATCAGCACCTCGCGCAGACACCCGGTCTTGTCGGCCTCCACCAACATCCGCCCGAGTCGGGGGTCGACCGGCAGCCGGGACAGGGCACGACCCACGGCCGTCAGCTTCCCGTGGTCGACTGCGCCGAGCTCGTGCAACAGGGCGAGGCCGTCCGCCACGTCCCGGCGGTCCGGCGGCTCGACGAACGGGAAGGCGGCGATCTCGCCCAGGTCCAGCGCGATCATCTGCAGCACGACGGAGGCGAGGTTGGTGCGCAGGATCTCCGGGTCGGTGAACTCGGGGCGGGCGTCGAAGTCGTCCTCGGCGTAGAGCCGGATGCAGATGCCGTCGCTGGTCCGTCCGCAGCGCCCGGCACGCTGGTTCGCCGACGCCTGCGACACCTTCTCGATCGGGAGCCGCTGCACCTTGAGCCGCCGCGAGTACCGCGAGATGCGGGCCGTGCCGGTGTCGATCACGTACTTGATGCCCGGCACCGTCAGCGACGTCTCGGCGACGTTGGTGGACAGCACGATCCGCTTGCCCGGGTGGGCTGCGAAGACCCGCTGCTGCTCGGCCGTGGTGAGCCGTGCGTACAAGGGCAGGATCTCGGTGTCGCGCAACGACAGTCGCCCGAGGGCATCGGCCGTGTCCCGGATCTCCCGCTCGCCGGGCAGGAAGACCAGGATGTCGCCGGGTCCCTCGCGCTGGAGCTCGGCGACGGCGTCGGAGATGGCGTCGATCTCCTCGCGGTCCGGGTCGGCGTCCGGATCGTCGGGGTCGACGACGGGCCGGTAGCGCACCTCGACGGGGTACGAGCGGCCGGAGACCTCGACGATCGGCGCGCCGCCGAAGTGTCGGGAGAAGCGTTCCGGGTCGATCGTCGCCGACGTGATGACGACCTTGAGATCGGGACGCCGGGGGAGCAGCTGGGTCAGGTAGCCCAGGATGAAGTCGATGTTGAGGCTGCGCTCGTGGGCCTCGTCGATGATCAGCGTGTCGTAGGCCAGCAGGTCCCGGTCGCCGGTGAGCTCGGCGAGCAGGATGCCGTCCGTCATCAGCTTGACCATGGTGCGGTCGCCGACCTGGTCGGTGAAGCGCACCTTCCAGCCGACGACATCGCCGAGCTCGGTGTGCAGCTCGTCCGCGATCCGGGTCGCGACGGTGCGCGCCGCGAGCCTGCGCGGCTGGGTGTGGCCGATCATCCCGGTGACGCCGCGGCCCAGCTCCAGGCAGATCTTGGGCAGCTGGGTGGTCTTCCCGGAGCCCGTCTCCCCGGCGACGATCACGACCTGGTGGTCCCGGATCGCGGCGGCGATGTCGTCCTTGCGCTGGGAGACCGGCAGCTGCTCGGGATAGCTGATCCGGGGGACGGCGGCGCGGCGGCGCTCGCGGCGGTGCTCGGCCGCGGCGATCGCGTCGGCCACGGCCTGCTGGGCGCGGCCGTCTCCGGAGCGGCGGGCGCCGTGCAGGCGCCTGCGCAGGCGCTCGGCGTCGGTGCTGCGCAGCTCCGCGACCCGCTGCTCGAGGTCGGCGAGCACGTCGTCCGGCAGGGCGGGGAGCGCGGGTTCGGTTCCGCGGCGGGGCCGTGCGGAGGAGCCCGCGCCGTCGGACGAGGACGTGCTGGTGGGGCCGGGCGCGTTGCCCCGCTGGGCGGATTGGCTCCGCGGTGCGGGTGCGCTCCGGCCCCGGGAACCGCGCCGGCGAGGTCGTCGGCCGCGGCTCCCTTCGCCGCTCGCGGCGCTGCCGGTGGGTTCGGCTGCGGCCTGCGAGGCGGCGGGTCCGGTCGTCGTGGTGGGTGCGGAACCGGACTGGGACGAGGAGCCCGTGCGGGAGCCGGGGTCTCCGGCGCGCGCGTTCTCCCCGGTGGATCGGGTGGAGGTCATGTCGAGTGCAAGTCTGCCTGGTCGGGGCAAGGGCATTGGAAGGGGCACTGCCCGGCGGGCCTTCGCTGCAACGGCGGGGATGGCACAGTTGTTCCCGTGGGCGACGACGCGTGCTGGCTCGGGAAGCTCTGCCCTGAGTGCGGCGCCATGCCCACCGAGGACCCCGAGGCCGCGGCGGACCGCTGCTGGCGCTGCGGCGAGCCCTACCCCGAGCGCCGAGACGGACCTCAGGGCGATTCCGACCCGCCTGAACCGCCCTAGGGCCGTCTCGCCGGGAATTGCGACCTGCACAATGGTGGCAATTGCGGCGTCGACGCATTCTGCATTCCTCGTTATCGTCGGGTCCGACGAAGGGGAATGCGAATGGGAGTGCTGCCCGCGAGCCGGGTGTACCGGCGCCTGTTCGTGGCGCAGGTGGTCGCGCTGCTCGGCACGGGCGTGGCCACGGTGGCCCTCGGGCTCCTCGCGTACGCCCTCGCCGGACCTCGCGCGGGCGAGGTCCTCGGCACCGCGCTGGCGATCAAGATGGTGGCCTATGTACTGGTGTCCCCGCTGGTGGGAGCGGTCGCGGACCGGGTGCCGCGGCGCGCGCTGATGGTCGCCGCCGACATGGTGCGCATCGGCGTGGTGGTGGCGCTGCCCTGGGTCGGCGCCGTCTGGCAGGTGTACCTGATGGTCGCGGTGCTGCAGGCCGCGTCGGCCACGTTCACGCCCACCTTCCAGTCCGTGCTGCCGGACGTGCTCCCCGCCGACGAGGACTACACCGCGGCGTTGTCCGCGTCACAGATCGCGGTGTCCTTGGAGAACATCGTGAGCCCGTTGCTGGCGGCCGCGTTGTTGCTCGTGCTGGATTTCTCCAGCGTTTTCGGTGCCGGCGCGGTCGGCTTCGTGGGATCCGCGGCACTGGTCGCCGGTACGGCGGTGCCGCGGGCCGTGCGCAGCGACCGGGAACGCTGGGTCGACCGGCTGGGCGTCGGCGTGCGGATCATGGTCGGCACGCCGCGGCTGCGCGCGGTGCTGGCGCTGAACCTGGTCGTGGCGGCGGCGGGGGCGATCACGCTGGTCAGCACGGTCACCGTGGTGCGGGACCTGCTCGGCGGCTCGGAGCCCGCCGTCGCGCTGCTGCTCGCGGTGTCCGGCGCGGGCACGGCCGCGGCGGCGGTCGGCGCGCCCGTGCTGCTGCGGCGCTGGTCGGAGCGACGCGTCCTCGTCATGGGGGCGGCGGTGTGCCTCGCCGGGATCGCCGGTGCCGTGGCGCTGGCGCTGTCGCCCGGGTGGGCGCTCGCGGTCGCGGTGTGGGCGACGATCGGGCTCGGCGGCGGGGCCGTGCAGGTGCCGGTCGGGCGGGTGGTGCGGTCGGCGTCGAGCGTGGCGGACCGGCCCGCGCTGCTCGCCGCGCAGTTCTCGCTCTCCCACGCCTGCTGGCTCCTCACCTACCCGCTGACCGGCCGGCTCGGCACCCTCGCGGGGCCGACGGCGGCCTGGTCGGTGCTCGGCGCGCTCGCGGTGGTCGGCGCACTGACCGCGCGGCGGGCCTGGGGAGCGGCCGTCGTGCGGCACGTGCACGCGGGGGAGCCCACGGGGCATCTGGCCGACGCCGAACCGCACACGTCGGGTTGGGTCCATACCCACCACGTTGTGCTGGACCGGCAGCACACCCGCTGGCCGGTTCAGGTCACGTAGCGGGTGGCGGGGGTGCCGGGCGGGTTGTAGCGGCCGGGGACGCCGTCGGGGTTGGGCACGCAGACCTCGGCCTCCAGCCCGTCGGGGTCTCGGAAGAAGAGGCTGAGCACGGGGCCGAAGTCGGTGACGAACTCGTCGCACGCGCCGCGGGCGAGCAGCCGGCTGCGGATCTCCTCGAAGGCCTCGAGGGAGGCGGCCTGCAGGCCGAGGTGGTCGAGCCTGCCGCGGCCGAGCATGGGGGTCTGGCGGGCGGACTCGCCGTTCCCGTCCACCTCGAAGACGTTGAGCTCGGTGTGCGGGCCGATGTCCACGATGGAGAAGCGGAAGCCGGGTTTGCGCTCCTCGTGGGCGACCGTGGCTCCGAAGACCTCGCCGTAGAAGGCGTGCAAACGGTCGGTGTCCGCGGTGAGCACGGCCACGTGGTTCAGCCCGTCCAGCAGCATTTCGGCAGGCTAGACCCGGGGTGAGGACAGGGGGAAGTCCTCGGGCCGAGAACGCATCCTGCCGGTTCGAGCCGCGATGGCTGGGCGAGGACGGGGCGGACCCGACCCGAGGATCGTTCCTCTTCGGGCCCGGGGCGACCCGGGACCCGAGGCCGACACCGTGGTGCGGCCTCGGTGGACTCAACGAACCGGACGCGCCGGAGTTGTTCACCCACAGCGGTCAGTCCGGACTCCAGGGCTGTGTTCTGCGTCTCCCGTGATCAACCTGGTCGGCTGCGTGCGTGCGTGCGTGCGTACGGGCGGTCCCCTCGCACGCGGGTATTCCGCGCGTGGTCGTCCGGCTCCTACGGTGCAGACCAGGGAGGACCGATGACCGGACCGGGTGGGGTCGCGCACGAGCTGCGGGTGCACGGGGTGGCGGGGACGCCGCCCGAGTCGATGCTGCAGCTCGAGGCGATCGAGGAGGGTGACCACACGCAGGACGGGATGACGGCCGCCCGCACCGGTCCGCGCCGCCGGACACAGGGCACCGACGAGATCACCCTCTGGCGGGCCCCGCGCCGGGACGCGCGGGTGCGGGCCTGGTCCTGGCGCTCCCTGACCTCCGGACGCTGGTACCAGGCCTTCTACCTGCTCCTGCTGCCGTTCATGATCGCCAACCTGGCGGGCTGGATGCTGGCCGGGGACGGGCCCGTCGCGTCCACGGCGGACTCCGCGGGTCCCGCGGTGCACCGCACCGCCCGGCTGCGCTGGGCCGCCCTGCTGGTGCGGCTGGTCGGCGTGCTCGTGACCGTGGTGTTCGTGGTGTCGGTGCAGCTCGTCGTGGCCGACCTCGTCGGATGGCAGTGGCTCTACCGGCAGCAGCGGTGGGCGCTGGGCCTCACCGGCCTGGGCACGGTCGTGACCGCGCTGGTGTTCCTCGGGCTCGTCTACCTCACCCGCATCCGGCCGAAGCCCGAGGAGATGCCGGCCGACCGGAGCATCGCGGCCTGGTGGACCTCGCTCGGCGAGCAGTGGCGCCGACCCCGCGACCCCGTCGGGATCGGGTACCTCGCGCGCAGGCAGTGGGTGCTGTGGCACAGCGGGGCGGTCAACGTGGCGCTGCGCAGGCTGCACCTCACCGCGGGCCTCGCCGTGACCGCCCTGCTCGCGGCGCTGCCCGTCGGCGGGACCACGGTGCCGTGGCTGCGGCTGACGACCCTGGTCCTCGCGGCGGTCTCGCTGGCGGCGGTCCTGGTGTTCCTCGGGTGGATCGGCCTGCGGCGGGGGAGCGACGCGCCCCGCGACCGTGCCCTCGACGACGGCGATCAGGGCCTGGAGCTGCCGTTCCGGCTGGTCCGGTGGGTCCTCGTGGTCCCGGCCGGGGCCGCCCTGGTGCTCGCGGCGCTGCTGCCGCTCGGGTGGTCGGAGACCGTGGTGCAGCGCTGGGACACGCTGCCCGCGCTCCGCGGCTCGGCGGTGTGGGTGACGGTCGCGGTCGTGGCGCTCGTCGTGCTGCTCACGCTGGTGAACCTCGGTGGCAGGCGCGCGGCGAATCCCGGCGCCGTCCTGCTGCTGGGCGCGAGCGTCGGCGCGGGCTTCGGGGCGGGCGTGATCAGCCGGGCGGCGGGGCTCGTCGGCGGGCTCGCGCGGTTCCCCCCGGTGATCGACGACTTCGTGCCCTGGCTCGCGGTGGCCGTCACCACGAGCCTCGCGCTCGTCGTCGTCGCGGGGACGGTGCGGTGGCTGTGGGGCGCGCGCGCGGGCGGCTCCGCCGTGCCCGCGCTCACCGCCCGCGGCTCCTGGCTCACGACGATCATGGGCACGGTGGGCCTGGCGCTCACCGTGGTGATCGTCGTGCAGGTGCGGTCCGGCGCGCAGGTGGCCGACCTGCCCCGGGGCTTCGCGATCGCCGTCGTGCTGGGCCTCGCGGTCCCGGCGGTCGTGATCGCGTGCGTGGTCGCGGCGCGGCGGGGGCCCGCCGTGCTCGCCGGGGTCGTCGGTGTCCTCGCCGTGGTCGCGGTGGTCGTGGTCTGGGCGGTCCTGACGGGACGCAGCCTGCGGATCGCCGGGATCGACGTCCCGCCCGCGACCTTCGCCGACTTCTGCCTGTCCGTCGCGGTCGTGGTGCCGACGGCGGCGATCCTCGGGCGGATCGTGGCGGGCCTGCGGAACGCGTCGGTGCGCCGCGGCGTCGGGGTGCTGTGGGACATCGGGACCTTCTGGCCGCGCTGGTTCCATCCGCTCGCGCCGCCGACCTACTCGGACCGGGCCGTGCCCCGGCTCGCCGAGCAGCTCGACGTCGACCTGGCGGAGCGGGGCGCGGTGCTGCTCGCCCCGCACAGCCAGGGGACCGTGATCGCGAACGCGGCCCTGCTGCTGCCGGAGGACCCCGCGGCCCGCCCGGAGATCGCGCTGCTCAGCTACGGGTCGCCGTGGGGCAGGCTCTACGCCGAGTTCTTCCCGACCCAGGTGCACGACGCGATGACCGAGGACCTCGCCGCCCGGCTCGGCGGCCGCTGGCGGAACCTCTGGCGGCCCTCGGACCCCATCGGCGGCCGCATCCCGGCGCTGTCCGGGGACACGGAGATCGCGCACCCCGTCGTCGAGGGGCACTCGGACTACTGGGTGGAGCCGGTGTACGTCGCCGCCCGGGACGAGCTGCGGGGGCAGTTGGGGTAGGTGCCGCTCCCGGCACGTTTCGTGCGCACAGCGTGGCGAGATCACGATTCGGGTGCGCACAGCGTGGTCGCACCCACGCCGAGAGCACGAAACGTGCAAAACCGGGGGTGCTCGCTCACGGGAGCTCGAACCACCCCGTCGACGGTTCGACGACGGCGGCGCGGGCGGCGGAGTCGGTGGGGGCGCGGCCGGCGAGGGCGGCGAGGGCGCGGGCGTCGCCGACGTCGCGACCGGCGCGTTCGGAGAGGATCCAGCGCACCTCGAGCAGGTCGCAGTAGGCCTGGACCGGCGAGCCGACCCGGCCCAGCGCCGCGAACGCCCGCTCGGTGCCCGGGCCGAAGCAGACCTCCCGCCAGCTCGCGGCGGCCTCCGCGTCGCTCGGGTCCCGGCCGTTGCGGCGGCTCAGCCAGGCCCGGTGCGCCTCCAGGTCGCCCAGCAGCACCCGGGCCTGGCCCTCGCCGACGTCCAGGCCGGTCAGCTCCTGCAGCCGCCGCGCGTGGTAGCGCCGGTCACCCACCCCGACCTGCAGCCGCAGCCTGCCCGGCGCGTCCCCGGAGGGCGCCAGCGTGACCTCCTCGACGGCGAAGCCCAGCTCGTTGAGCTCGCGGATCTTGCCCTCGACCCGGTACCGGTCGCCGAAGGAGAACGTGGGACCCGCGTGCAGGGCCTCCCACAGCGCCTCGTACCGCTCGGGGATCGCGGCGGCCTCCGCGATCAGCTGCGGGTGGATCTCCGGCGGCAGTTCCAGCCGCTCGGCGAGGTCGATCATCCCGCCTGCCACGTTCTCCACGAGGATGTCCAGGTCGAAGTTCCGCTGCCCGCGGGACAGCGTGGGATGGACCTCGCCGGTCTCCGCGTCCACCAGCCAGGCCTGCAGCAGCTGACCGTCCCGGCTGAACAGCGTGTTGGCCAGCGAGCAGTCGCCCCAGAAGATCCCGTTGCGGTGCAGGTCGACGAGCAGCCCGGCCATCGCGTCGAACAGCCGGGCGCGGTGGGCGGGGCGGTTCGGCGGCAGCCGCATGAACAGCCGCCGGTACTGCCAGGACCCCGCCAGGTAGCGCGTCACCAGGATCGCCGTGTCCGCCTCCTGCAGCACGACCCCCGCCGGCCGCACGGCGGGCAGCCCCCGCTCCTCCAGCTCTCGCAGCACCGCGTACTCGCGCTGCGCGACCCGGTGCGGCATCTCCTTCAGCGCCCAGGTCCGGCCCTCCGTCTCGACGAACTTGACGAGGTGGCGGCTCGGCCCGACGGCGAAGTCCCGCAACGGGACCTCGGCCGGGTTCCACTCCGCCAGCGGCAGCTCCCAGGGCAGCGTGAGCAGGCCCGGATCGCGCAGGGTCAGCTCGGGCGTGCTCATCGGGCCCCCCGTGGCGGCCCCGTGCTCCCGCGCACCACGAGCCGGGTGGGCAGCACGATCCCGTCCCCGGGGTCCCCGCCGTCGAGCGCGGTGGCGACCATGTGTCCGGCCAGCACGCCCTGCTCGCGCACGGGCTGGTGCACGGTGGTGAGGTCGGTCAGCCCGGCGAGCGGGTGGTCGTCGATCCCGATCACCGAGATGTCCTGGGGCACCCGGAGTCCGGCCCGTCGCAGGGTGCGGACGGCGCCGAGGGCCACCTCGTCGGAGTGGGCGTAGACGGCGGTCGGCGGGGCGCGCAGGCCGAGCAGCCGGGCCATGGCGTCCGCCCCCTCCTCGCCGCCCCAGTCCACACTGACCACGAGATCGGGATCGACCTCGCACCCGGCGTCGGCGAGGGCGCGCTCGTAGGCCAGTCTGCGGCCCGCGGGCTGTTCGCGCTGGTCCGGGTCCACCGCCTCGATCATCCCGATCCTGGTGTGCCCCAGGTGGAGCAGGTGATCGACGGCCTGGCGGCCCGCGGTGAGGTCGTCGATCGTCACCGACGGGCGGTCCCCCAGCCTGCCGCCGACGGCCGCGAGGGTCACCTCGAGGCCCTCCAGCCGTTCCCGCTCCACCTCCTCGATCGGGAACGCGACCGCGACCACGGCGTCCACCGTGCTGCGCTTGGGCAGCCTGCGGAAGAAGTCGGCGCGGTCCTCGGCGTCCCCGACGGGGTGCAGCACCGTCTCCAGCCCGGCGGTCCGCAGGGACTGCGCGAGCCCGTCCACCAAGGTGGCGAAGTACCAGCGGGACAGGTGCGGGACGAGCACCGCGACCCGGCCCGTCCGCCCGCCCGCGAGCCGGGACGCGTCCGGCGAGACCACATAGGACAGCTCGTCCGCGATCCGGCGCACCCGCTCGCGGGTGGCGGCCGCGACGTGCGGATGTCCGCCCAGCGCTCGGGACGCGGTGGCGGGGGAGACCCCGGCCAGGCGTGCGACGTCGGCCAGGTTGACCGCGGACATCGTCGGAGCATAGCCCGATCACCGGAAGCGCTTGCATCACGATTTCGGCGGCAGTTGCGATGATCGTCGTGCCGGATGTCCGGAACTGCTCTAGCGTGCTGTGAGCCTTGACACTATGCGGTCAGGTGCGGACAGTGACGCCTGGAAGCGCTTCCAGTCCTGCCCGCATGTCCCGCGACCAACGGAGGTCGACGAATGCGACGCCCCTGGAGGAGCCGCCTGGCCGCGGCCGCCGCCGCCGTGGTGGCGGTCGGAGGTCTCGCGGCCTGCGGATCCGCGGAGTCCGGCCCACCCACACTGACCTGGTACATCAACCCCGACGACGGCGGACAGGCCAAGATCGCCGCCTCCTGCACCGCGGCGTCGGGCGGGAAGTACACGATCGCCACCTCCACCCTGCCCCGCGAGGCCTCCGAGCAGCGTCAGCAGCTCGTCCGCAGGCTCGCGGCGAACGACAGCTCGATCGACATCATGAGCCTGGACCCGCCCTACATCCCGGAGTACGCGCAGGCCGGGTTCCTCGCGCCCGTCCCGCCGGACGTCGCGTCCCGCGTGACCCAGGGCACGGTCCAGTCCGCCATCGACGGGGCCACCTGGAACGGCAAGCTGGTCACGGTCCCGTTCTGGGCCAACACCCAGCTGCTCTGGTACAAGAAGTCCGCCGCGGCCGCAGCCGGGCTGGACATGACCAAGCCGGTGACCTGGGAACAGCTGATCCAGGCCGCGGGCAAGGCCAACACCAACATCGCCGCGCAGGGCCGCCGCGCCGAGTCGCTGACGGTGTGGTTCAACGCCCTGCTCGCCTCCGCCGGGGGCGCGGTCATCGCGAAGAACTCGACCGACCCCACGCAGATCCAGCTCGGCCTCCAGACACCGGCGGGCGACCGCGCGGCGCAGGTCATGAGCGAGTTCGCGAACAGCGGCCGAGAGGGCCCCGCGTTCTCCACCGCGGGTGAGGACGAGAGCGTCGCGGCCTTCCAGGCGGGCACGGCGGGCTGGATGGTCAACTGGCCCTTCGTCTGGAGCAAGGCCAAGAGCGGCGTCAAGGGTGGCACGCTGTCGCAGTCCGTCGTGGACGACTACGGCTGGGCGATCTACCCGCGGGTGGACGCCGACAAGGACGCCGCGCCGCCGTACGGCGGGATCAACCTCGGCGTCGGCGCGTTCAGCAAGCACCCGGACCTGGCCTACGCGGCCACCGAGTGCATCACCTCGACGGCGAACCAGAAGGACTACTTCCTGACCAACGGCAACCCCGCCTCGCGGGCCTCGGTCTTCTCCGATCCCGAGGTGCTCAAGGACTTCCCGATGGCGCCGACCATCGAGCAGTCGCTCCAGCTCGCCGCCCCGCGCCCGCAGACCCCGTACTACAGCGAGGTCTCCGGGAGCATCCAGCGCGAGTATCACCCGCCCGCGAACGTCTCGCCCGCCACCGGGGCGAGCACCACCGAGCTGATCCAGGCCGTGCTCTCGGGGAGGCAGCTGCTGTGACCACCACCGTCCCCCCTGCCCCGCCGACCACGAGGGCCCCGGCCCACGCCGCGCCGTCGGGCGCCTCCGACCGGGCGAAGGCCGAGCAGCGGCTGGGCTGGTACCTCGCCGGACCCGCCTTCGCGGTGATGCTGCTGGTCACCGCCTACCCGATCGGCCAGGCCGTCTACCAGTCGTTGTTCGCCTACCGGCTCACCGACCCGGAGAACCGGCGGTTCGTGGGGCTGAACAACTACGCCGTGGTGCTGACCGACGCGATCTGGTGGCAGTCCATCGCCACCACGGTCCTGATCACCGTGGTCACGGTGGCCGTCGAGCTGGTGCTCGGGTTCCTGCTGGCCATGGTGATGGCCACCGCGCTCCGGGCGATCCGGCCCGTCGTGCGGGCGGCGATCCTGCTGCCCTACGCGATCATCACGGTCGTCTCGGCGTTCGCCTGGCAGTTCGCGTTCGACCTCAACTCCGGCTTCGTGAACAGCTGGTTCTCCTGGATCCCCGGGATCAGCGCGACCACCGACTGGTTCGGCTCGTTCGGCAGCTCCATCACGGTGATCTGCCTGGCCGAGATCTGGAAGACCACGCCGTTCATCTCGCTGCTGCTGCTCGCGGGCCTCGCCCAGGTGCCGGAGGTGCTGCAGGAGGCCGCCAAGGTCGACGGCGCGACCTGGTGGCAGCGGATGTGGCGGGTGACGATCCCGAACATGAAGGCCGCGATCATGGTCGCGCTGTTGTTCCGCACCCTGGACGCCTTCCGCGTCTTCGACTCGATCTTCGTCATGACGGCCGGGGCGAACGGCACCGAGTCCGTCTCGTTCCTGGCCTACCGGCAGACGATCGCCCGACTGGAGGTGGGCCTCGGATCGGCGGTCTCGGTGCTGCTGTTCCTCGCCGTCGTGCTCATCGCCTTCGGGTTCATCAGAGGCTTCAAGGTGGACCTGTCCCAGGCCAGAGGGGAGAAGTAGGTGTCCACGAAGGAACGCAACTGGTGGATCGTCGCCGGCGTCCTGATCATCGTCTACGCGTTGTTCCCGATCGCCTGGATCGTGTCGCTGTCCTTCAAGGCGCCCGCGGACATCGCCAACGGGCAGTTCCTGCCGACCGTCTTCACCTGGCAGAACTACTCGCAGATCCTCACCGGGGACGCGGCGTCGCTCTTCTTGCCCGCGCTGCGGAACTCGTTCGGGATCTGCCTGATCGCGACGTTCCTGGCCTGCATCCTGGCCATGTTCGCCGCGTACGCCATCGCGCGGCTGAACTTCCGGGGCAAGAAGCTGATCCTGTCCACCGCGCTCGCCGTGGCGATCTTCCCGGTCATCTCGATCGTCACCCCGCTGTTCAACCTGTGGCGGCTGATCGGGCTCTACGACACCTGGCTCGGCCTGATCATCCCGTACCTGTCGCTGACCCTGCCGCTGTCGATCTGGACGATGTCGGCCTTCTTCCGCGAGATCCCGTGGGAGATGGAGCAGGCGGCCCAGGTGGACGGGGCGACCTCCTGGCAGGCCTTCCGCAAGGTCATCGTGCCGCTCGCCGCGCCCGGCGTGTTCACCACGGCGATCCTGGCGTTCTTCCTGGCCTGGAACGACTTCGTGTACGGCATCTCGCTCACCTCGACCAACGCGGCCAGACCGGTGCCCGCCGCGTTGGGGCTGTTCTCCGGTGCCTCGCAGTTCGAGGACCCGACGGGCGCGACGGCGGGCGCCGCCGTCGTCGTCACGATCCCGGTGATCATCCTGGTCCTGATCTTCCAACGCCGGATCGTCTCCGGCCTCACCAACGGCGCTGTGAAGGGCTGAGACACATGGCCTCTGTGGAGATGAAGAACATCGTCAAGCGGTACGGGGACGGGTTCCCGGCCGTGACCGACGTCAGCATGGATGTCGCCGACGGCGAGTTCATGATCCTCGTCGGCCCCTCCGGCTGCGGGAAGTCGACGCTGCTGCGGATGGTGGTCGGGCTGGAGGACATCACGTCCGGGGACATGATCATCGGCGGCAGGCGGATGAACGACCTGGCGCCGCGCGAACGCAACCTGTCGATGGTGTTCCAGAACTACGCGCTCTACCCGCACCTGTCGGTGTTCGAGAACATCGCGTTCCCGCTGCGGCTGAGGAAGGCGCCCGAG
>Ga0207641_10003664_pt1 | contig 13534 bp, 13 predicted proteins | sample KBSSwiS62_FD_184306 | JGI IMG/M metagenome (GOLD analysis project Ga0207641, IMG submission 184306) | Switchgrass rhizosphere microbial communities from Kellogg Biological Station, Michigan, USA - KBS Switchgrass S6-2 (SPAdes) (version 2) | ecosystem: Host-associated > Plants > Roots >... | reverse complement strand
CTGCTCAGGGGTTTTCGAGAAGCCGTAGTTGAAGCTCGACCCCCCGAGCCCGTCGCCGTGGGTGACCTCGATGACCGGCACACCTGCTTCGTCGAGCGCCGAAACGATCGCGTGCACTTCGTCTTTAGTGAACTGATGCCGTTTGTGGTGAGACCCGTCGCGCAGCGACGTATCGGTGATGCGGATATCCCAGATGGGATTGAAGAAAATATCGGTGCTCATGCTTGTGCACCTCCTGCCACAGAGAGTGATTCCTTGGCGATTTCCTCGCCGACCTTGGTGGCCGCCGCGGTCATGATGTCCAGGTTTCCCGCGTACGGCGGCAAGTAGTCCCCTGCGCCCTCGACCTCGATGAACGTCGTGACCAGGTGGTTGCCGCCGTTGACCACCGACGGCTCGTCGAACTGCGGCTCGTTCAGTAGCCGATATCCGGGCACGTAGGTCTGCACCTCGGCGACGACATCGTTGATCGACTGGGTGATTGCGTCGTGGTCGGCGTCTTCGGGGATGGCGCAGAAGATGGTGTCGCGCATAATCATTGGCGGCTCGGCCGGGTTCAGGATGATGATCGCCTTGCCGCGCTTCGCACCGCCGATGTTCTGCACGCCCGCGCTGGTGGTCTTGGTGAACTCGTCGATGTTGGCCCGGGTGCCCGGTCCGGCCGACGCCGAGGACACCGACGCGACGATCTCGCCGTACGGGACATCAACGACGCGCGAAACCGCGTACACGATCGGGATGGTGGCCTGCCCACCGCAGGTCACCATGTTGACGTTGGGCGCGTCCAAATGCTGACGCAGGTTCGCCGGCGGAATCACGCCAGGCCCGACAGCGGCAGGCGTCAGGTCGACGGCGCGAATACCGGCCTCGGCATACTTCGGCGCCGCGTCACGGTGCACGTAGGCGCTTGTCGCCTCGAACACCAGATCCGGCTTGTCGCTTTGCGCGAGCAGCCAATCGACACCTTCGTGCGACGTCTCCAGTCCGAGCTTGCGCGCGCGGGCCAGACCCTCGGACTCCGGGTCGATGCCGATCATCCAGCGCGGCTCGAGCCACTCCGAGCGCAGCAATTTGTACAGCAGGTCGGTGCTGATGTTGCCCGAACCGACGATCGCCACCGAGGCTTTGGAAGGCATATGCAATTCCTTGCTATTGGAGCTACTCGAAACTCAGTCGTACAGAACCTAACCCGGCGAAGTCCGCAACGAAATTGCTGCCCGGCGGTGCATCTATCGCACGCGTGCACGAGCCGGGCAGCACGATGTCTCCGGCCTTCAAACGGACGCCAAAACTCTCGACCTTGCGCGCCAACCACGCCACGGCGGTCACCGGGTTTCCGAGCACCGCATCGCTGCGGCCCTTGGCGACCACCTCACCGTTGTTGGTGAGCACCGCGTCGATGTTGCGGATGTCGATGTCCTTCGGCGACACCCGCGCCTCACCGAGCACCCACCCGGCCGACGACGCGTTGTCGGCAATGGTGTCGCACAGCTTGATCTTCCAGTCGGTGATGCGGGTGTCGATCAACTCAATCGAAGGCGCGAATGCCGCCGTCGCCGCCAGCACGTCGTCCTCGGTGCAGCCCGCGCCCGGCAAGTCGTCGGCAAGGACGAAACCGACCTCGACCTCGACGCGCGGATACAGATACTTCGCCGACTTCACCGGCCGGTCTTCAAACACAGCCATCTCGTCGAGCAGGTGCCCGTAATCGGGTTCGTCCACGTTCATCATCTTCTGCATGGCCTCGGACGACAGGCCAACCTTGTGTCCCACTACGCGGGCACCCTCTGCGACCCGCTGCCGGATGTTGATCAGCTGAATCTCATAGGCGTCGACCACGTCGATGTCGGGGTTCCCGTCGGTCAACGGCGAAATCGGGACGCGGCTGCGCTCGGCCTCGGCCAGGTCGGCCGCCAGCTGTTCACGCACCTCGGCACTGAGCATGTCCGCGAATTCCCCTCGTCTCTTCCACCGGCGCAGTTGTGGGTCGGCCGGGCAATTCTATAACGTGTTCTACATGACGGGTCAGGAGTACGACGTCGTCGTGGTGGGCAGTGGCGCGGCCGGCATGGTCGCCGCCCTCACCGCGGCCCACCAGGGACTATCCACAGTAGTCGTCGAGAAGGCGCCACACTATGGCGGTTCCACTGCGCGGTCAGGCGGCGGCGTGTGGATTCCGAATAACGAGGTCCTCAAGCGCGCCGGCGTCACGGACACCCCCGAGGCAGCGCGCACATATCTGCACACGATCATCGGCGACGTGGTCGAACCGGAGCGTATCGACACCTATCTCGAGCGCGGCCCCGAGATGCTGTCCTTCGTTCTGAAGCACTCACCGCTGAAGATGTGCTGGGTGCCCGGCTACTCGGACTACTACCCGGAGACGCCTGGCGGTCGCCCCACGGGCCGGTCGATCGAGCCGAAGCCGTTCAACGCGCGCAAGCTCGGAGCAGACGAGTCCGGTCTGGAACCGCCTTACGGCAAGGTTCCGCTCAATGTCGTTGTGATGCAACAGGATTACGTACGGCTCAACCAGCTCAAGCGTCATCCGCGGGGCGTGCTGCGTAGCCTCAAGGTCGGCGGGCGCACGATGTGGGCGAAGGCGACGGGAAAGAACCTTGTCGGCATGGGGCGTGCTTTGATCGCCCCTCTTCGGATCGGCCTGCAAAAGGCCGGCGTCCCAGTGCGATTGAACACTGCGCTCACCGACCTCTACGTCGAGGACGGAGTCGTCCGGGGAATCTACGTCCGCGACACCAATGCTCCGGAATCGACTGAGCCCGAACTGATCCGGGCCCGACGCGGTGTGATCCTCGGTGCCGGTGGGTTCGAGCACAACGAGCAGATGCGGGTGAAGTACCAGCGCGCGCCGATCACCACCGAGTGGACTGTCGGCGCCAAAGCGAACACCGGCGACGGCATCCTGGCCGCCGAGAAACTGGGCGCCGCGCTGGACGTCATGGAAGACGCTTGGTGGGGTCCGACAGTGCCACTGGTGGGCGCGCCGTGGTTCGCATTGTCCGAACGCAACTCCCCTGGCTCGATCATCGTGAACATGTCGGGCAAGCGATTCATGAACGAATCGATGCCCTACGTCGAGGCATGCCACCACATGTACGGCGGACAGTATGGCCAGGGACCAGGGCCCGGCGAGAACATCCCCGCTTGGCTGGTGTTCGATCAGCAGTACCGCGACCGCTACATCTTCGCGGGACTGCAACCAGGACAGCGCATTCCGAACAAGTGGCTGGAATCCGGCGTCATCGTCAAGGCCGACACTCTCGAGGAGCTGGCGGCCAAGGCAGGCCTGCCCGTTGACGAGTTGAAGGCGACGATCGAGCGGTTCAACGGGTTCGCCCGATCAGGCACCGACGAGGATTTTCACCGCGGCGAGAGCGCCTACGACCGGTACTACGGTGACCCGACGAACAAGCCGAACCCCAACCTCGGAGAGATCACCCACGCGCCGTACTACGCGGCCAAGATGGTTCCTGGCGACCTCGGCACCAAGGGCGGCATCCGCACCGATGTGGACGCCCGCGCGCTGCGCGACGACGGTTCGGTGATCGACGGGCTGTACGCGGCCGGCAACGTCAGCGCGCCGGTGATGGGCCACACGTACCCGGGACCGGGCGGGACGATCGGCCCTGCTATGACATTCGGGTACCTTGCCGCGCTACACATAGCCGGAGCCGCGAAGGCGGCGACATCCGACTCGGGGAAGAGCTAATGCCGATCAACCTGGACGTCGCACTGGGCGCTGAACTCGAACCCGCTGAATTCTCTTGGACCAGTAGCGATATTCAGCTTTATCACCTCGGCCTCGGGGCTGGCGGCGACCCGATGGACAAGCGCGAGCTGCGCTACCTCACCGACGAGACTCCGCAGGTGTTGCCCACGTTCGGCAACGTCGCGCAGAGCTTCCACATGACGAAGCCACCGACAGTGCAGTTTCCCGGCATCGACATCGAATTGAGCAAGGTGCTGCACGCCAGCGAGGCGGTGTCGGCACCTGGCCCCATTCCCCCGACGGGAACCGGTATCGCGGTGACACGCTTCACCGACATCTGGGACAAGGGCAAGGCCGCTGTCATCTGGTCGGAGACCACGGTGAAGGCGCCCGATGGCACGGTGCTGTGGACACAGAAGCGGTCCATCTTCGCCCGCGGCGAAGGCGGCTTCGGCGGTGAACGCGGCCCCTCGACATCGTCAGAACCGCCAGAGCGGGCGCCAGACTTCGAGCTTTCCATCCCGGTGTCGCCGCAGCAGGCGCTGCTGTACCGGATGTGCGGGGACCGCAACCCGCTGCACTCCGATCCCGACTTCGCCGCCGCGGCCGGGTTCCCCCGCCCGATCCTGCACGGGCTCTGCACCTACGGCATGACATGCAAAGCCATGGTCGACCATCTACTCGATGGCGACGCCGCGCGGGTCGGCAGCTACGGCGCCCGGTTCGCAGGTGTCGTCTTCCCCGGCGAAACGCTGAAGGCCAGCGTTTGGAAGGACGGCGATGGCTTTCAGGCCGTCGTCACCGCGCCTGAAAGGGACGATGCGGTGGCATTGGCCGGCGTCGAGTTGACTCCCGCCTAAATACACCCGCGGCGCGCCACCAGGGCGTTTAGTTGCAATATCAAGTTGCAGCAAACTCGCATCCGGCGGGACCATTAGAGCGTCTTACCTCGTCGGGCCGTCTGTACGCTATGACGTTCATCAGTTCCGGTTAAGTTCGCTATCTCAATCGTCGAATCAGGCGTCCAAGTTCGCTGACGCTACCGTTGAATTAAATCGTCCGAACGGCCGACAAGAGTTGCTGGCAAAGCCGATATTTCAACGAATCTAGTGGTTGACAGGCTGCATACGAGTCTGAGACGCTAGCAGAGACTTCCACGGAGGAACGGCAGGGGGATCCATGAATACGATTGCTACAAGGATCAAAGTCGGAACAGCGGCGATTGCGGTAGCGGCGGCAGCCACCTTAGTTCCGGTCGCAGCGCAGGCCGCACCGGAGATCTCGGCTCCCACAGCGCCGATCACGCAGGTGATCGACCGGGTGGCATCGAGTGTCGGTGTCGGGGCCGCGAGCATCCCCGAATTCAGCTTCTTCTTCTTCGGCCCGACGCCTGCGACACAACCGCCGGGGGTCACCTTGTTCAGCCCCGGCTTCCCGATCCTCGGTCCGCTCTCACAGTTCCTCAATCCACTCTGGGCCGCGCTGGGCCTGAACGGCAAAGAAATTTGCCTCGGCGGCGCCAGCATCCAGTTCGGGGCGTACGGCGGGTTCAGCATCCGCGTAGGCCTGGGCTGCTAGCCACCTCCGACTGCAAGTAAGCAAAAATCGACCGCTCGACACCCGTCGGGCGGTCGATTTTGCGTTGCTGACGTTCCGCGGCCTTCAGTCTGGCAACTTTGTTGATTCTCGAAGAATGTTGTCTGATTTGCGAAGTGACCGCGTTGAGCGAGGGATACTGTCCAGGTGGCAAACACGGGGGATAAAGATCAAGATTCGCCATTAGCAGAGGAAGGCCCGCAGCAAGACAGCTGCGTTTCTCCAGAGCAGCGGCGGTCTCGGTGGCAGTCGATGCCTCGAGGGGTGCGGCGGGCGGCAGTGCCGGGGCTGCTGTTACTTCTAGCCCTGGCTTTTGCCGGCTGGCTCGGTTTCCAAGCGACGCACGCGAAGTCGTACCTCGAGCAGGCGCGCAGCGACGCCCAACAAGCAAAAGATGCGATCTCGAAGGCGAACGTCGGTGAAGCAACGAAATGGGCGGACGCCGCGCAAGTGCACGCCCAGCAGGCACGCGACGCGACTCATTCAGTGCCGTGGAACATCGCCGCGGTTGTGCCGTGGCTTGGCAGTCCCTTCAAGGCGGCCCAGCAGATTTCCGACGTCGTAGTTGATCTGGCTTCGGATGTCCTGAAACCGTCGGTCAACGTCGCACAAGCCCTCTCACCGGATCACTTGCTGAACGGCGACGGCCGTGTCGATGTCCAGCTGCTCAGCAGTAACGCGCCGAAGCTGGACGAGCTATCGGCTGCTGCCGCCAAACTGGACGCCCAAGCCAAGGCGATCACCGACCCCGCGTATCTATCTGCCATCGGAGACGCGCGGTCCGCGCTTCAGACGCAGACGTCAGAACTCGCTGGACTGCTCGCGAACACCGCCCTGGCGGGGCGTCTGGCCGCGCCACTGATGGGTGCCGAAGGCCCGCGCGCGTACTTCATGGGGTTCCAGACGAACGCCGAGGCTCGGGGCACCGGCGGTCTGATGGGTGGATTCGGCATTCTGCGCTTCAACAACGGCACCGCGACCGTGGATACGCTTGGACAGAACGCCGATCTGAACAAGCCCTTCTCACCGCTCGATCTCGGGCCAGAGTTCACCAAGCAGTACGGGTACAACAACCCCTCCACCGATTTTCGGAACAGCAACTGGAGTCCCCATTTTCCGTACGCCGCCCAGATCTGGAAATCCATGTGGCAACAGCAATCCGGAGAAAGTGTGGACGGCGCCATTTCGATCGACCCCATCGCACTGAGTTACATCCTCGGCGCCGTGGGTTCTGTCAACATGGCGGACGGCGAAACGATCACCGCAGACAATGTGGTCGAGCTGACTGAATCGACGGCCTACATCCGGTTCGCTGACGACAACGCCGCGCGCAAGGCGTATTTGCAGGATGTCGCCGCTGCGGTAGTGCGCAAGATGACGGGGCACCTGGACTCGCCGCGCCAGCTTCTCGATGCGCTTGGCAAGGCAGTCGGCGAAGGCCGCATCGCGGTGTGGAGTAGCTCGCCGGAACAACAAAAGCTCCTCGAGCAGACCAAGCTGGCGCACATCGTGCCAGACGATGCAGCACCGTATGCCTCGGTGATCATCAACAACATCGGCGGAAACAAGCTGGACTACTACCTGTCGAGAGAGATCGAATACAACGGCAGCGCTTGCGATTCCGACACCCGGAAGACGGCAGTCACGGTGCGCCTGATCAACCACGTCCCCGACACGCCGTTACCCGACTACGTCGCCGGATACGGTGGGTTCACCGGCAGGCAGGTCGATTTGCCGCCCGGAACCAACCCGACGTCCGTAACCCTTCTCGCTACCAAGGGGGCGACGCTGACGGGGGCCTTCGTCAACGGCCTGAAAGTGCCGTCGGTATTCGGCGGCACGGAGCGCAGTCACCCCACCTTCGAAGTACAGGTGGGCCTGCAGCGCGAACAGCCCGTCGTGATCAGATGGGAACTCAGCGAGCCGACGGCGCCGGGTGAAGTACGCGTACCGATTCAACCGTTGCGGGACGAAGTCACTCCGAAGGTATCGGTTCCCGCGTGCACGAAGTGACCCTGCGGCGCTAGGTCGCTCGGTCCTTGCTGCTGGCACCTAGGCAAGCGCCACCCGGCGACGCTTCGGGCGGGAAACGTACGCAACTTTATGTGGAACTCGTGTTGAGCAAAATGTGACGACGTTGCTTCACCGTGTGCTGACGTCGGGATATCCGCCGTCTGTCGAATTGCCTTGCGTCAGAGGGTGAGCCGTGTGCGGTCCACAACCCCGACACAACCTGATAACTTCCTTTGCAAAGAAGTGCACGAGCCCGTTGCGGGCCAGTCGGACGACTCAGGAGCGCACCACAGTGAAGATCAGCACGCCTGCCACCGCATTGACCGCCGCAGCGGCCGCCGTCGCCGCCAGCGCCCTCGGCATCGTTGCAGCGCCAATCTCAGCGGCCGAGGACGTAGCGACGACCTCGATCGGCACCCAGGGCAAGCTCGTCGACGGCAATGTCGTGCAGGGCTGGACCATCACCGATTTGCGACCGAGTTCGGATGCGATCCCTTATCCCGTCGCCGGCACGCTGTGGGAGGCGACTGCCACCGACGAAGCCATCCAGGGCGCGGCTACGCCGATCGTGTCGAATCTGAACGCCCGCGCCCGTAGCGGCCAGACCTACCGCGTTCTCTTCGGCGTCGCGACCCCGCAGGGCGTCAACCCGGCAACCCTCGGTCAAGGTGAAAAGACAACGGGCAAAGTGTATTTCGATGTGACCGGCGATTCACCCGATGCCGTCGTTTACAGCGCCGGTGGGCAAGACCTTCTGGCGTGGGTGCAAGCGCCACCTGCGCCGCGCCAGACCGGCACGCAATGGTCACCGCCCGCCCGCAGTCAGACCTCGCCTGCCCCGGCAGCTACACCGGCGACTCCCGCACCCGCCGCCGCTCCAGGAGCCACGCCCACCCCGACCGCTGCGCCCGGCACTCCGCTGCCCGCATCGGCGGAAGCCAGTCCAGGAGCACCTCTTCCGGCAGGCAGCCAGGGCACGCCGCTTCCTGCCGCTGCGCAAGGCACACCGCTACCGGCCGGCTCTCAAGGCACGCCGCTGCCCGCGGGCAGCCAGGGCGCTCCCGCCGCGGCCACGCCTGAGGGCACTCCAGTTCCGGCAAGCACCGGGACCACACCGTTGCCCGCCGCCAGCCAAGGCACTCTGGCTACTCCTCCGGCGACGCCCGCAACGCCAGTGACGACGGTTCCCCCGGCACCCGCCGCCTGAGCGGCGGCCGCTCCTGCCTAACCCGCCGCCTTGTGCAGCGCAGCATCGGCCGATCGTGGGCGCGGCGCCGGGCACGTCTGCAAATGCGCGTAGATGTAGTCGTGCAGTTCTGACGCCTCTGCCGTCCCCCGAATCCAATCGGCGGCCAGCATCGCATATCCGCCAGTTCCAGCTGGTGTCGTCATTGTCGGTTGCGTTATTAACGCCGTGGCAAAGCAGTTTCGCCGACATGGATTGGTTGCTAGTGCAATTGCCTGCCGCTTGAGCAGTCATGAGTGGGAAGCCCACCAGGCGTACAACTGGTCGAACGTTGGGGCCTGGGGGCCCGCATGGACCGAGCTCATCACGAGTCGCGCGTCATCCGTCCACGCGATCGTCGGACGATCGCCTTCCAGACCACAGAACAGGGTCCCGCTGGTCCTGTCCGGGGTCGCGTTGCGCCGCCACGGCCCGGGTGACTGGATATTGCCGGGGCAGTTGACTCTGGTCGACGCTTGGACGACGTCGTTGAAGGCGGCGTCGAGCGAGGTCTTGTCCTTGACCAAGCTGTAGGTCGCAGTCGCCGGACCGCCGAAGTCGGAGTTGATATCGCATTTGACCTGTGCGAGCACACTTTTGGGCGGGGTGGCCGGTTTGCATGAGCCTGCCGGGTAGCCGGCGGGAAGTAGCCGCATCAGCGCCTGCGTGTGGGCGTCTGGCTGGTCTGAGGCCTGCGTGCTCGGTGTCGGCTGATTCGCGGTCGACGACTCCGCATTGTCGGACGAGGGACGAACGAGCCAGTAGATCAAACCACCCACTACGGCGATAACCACCACCGCGACGATGCTGAAGAAGACGATCGGCTTGCGATTGTCTTGCACTTGCCGCGGGTTCACCGTCAACGGTGCGTCGAAGCGGGAGGCCCAGGTGTCAGGTGCAGGTCCCCAGCCGTCGTCGGCCTGCCGCGACTTCGACACCTGCAATGGGCCGGTGTCCGCGTCGTCCGGGTCGGGTTCGTCAGGCGACGAGCCTTCTGTCGGGTGCACTTGCACAACCCCCATGAATCGCTTCGGCGAGTCCAGCGGTACTGAGGGTAGTAGACCGGCGGCGCCGGATCAGCCCAGGATCAGGCCTGAGGTCGGGACACCGGTGCCCGCGGTGACCAACACGTGTTCGACGTCGTCGACCTGATTAACGGAGGTACCGCGAAGCTGGCGAACCCCTTCGGCGATGCCGTTCATCCCGTGGATGTAGGCCTCACCCAGCTGGCCGCCGTGGGTGTTGATCGGCAGCCTTCCGCCGATCTCGATCGCACCGTCGGCGATGTAGTCCTTGGCCTCACCCTGTCCGCAGAATCCCAACTCCTCCAACTGAATCAGCGTGAATGGAGTGAAGTGGTCATAGAGAATCGCGGTCTGGATATCGCTCGGCGTCAGGCCCGACTGCTGCCACAGCTGCCGGCCGACCAGACCCATTTCCGGCAGGCCTAGCTCCGGGCGGTAGTAGCTGACCATCGAGTACTGGTCGGGGCTCGCCCCCTGCGACGCGGCCTCGATGATCACCGGCCGATGCTTGAGGTCCTTCGCTCGCTCAGGTGATGTGACGACGATGGCTACGGCACCGTCGGTCTCCTGGCAGCAGTCCAGTAGACGGAGGGGCTCGGCGATCCACCGCGAATTCTGGTGTTCCTCAATGGTGATCGGCTTCTCGTAGAAATAAGCCTTCGGGTTGTTCGCGGCGTGTTTGCGGTCGGCAACCGAAACCGCGCCGAAGTCCCTGCTGGTCGCACCGGACAAGTGCATGTAGCGCTGGGCGATCATCGCTACCTGCGCGGCCGGGGTGGACAGGCCGTGCGGATACGAGAACGAGTTGTCGACGCCAGTGGAGTCGGCGTTCTCCACCAACCTCATCTGCACCTGACCGAACCGCGTTCCCGAGCGCTCGTTGAACGCGCGGTATGCGACAACGCATTCCGCGACGCCGGTTGCCACCGCGATCGCGGCCTGTTGAATCGTCGCGCAGGCTGCGCCGCCACCGTGGTGGATCTTCGAGAAGAACTTCAGTTCCCCGATACCCGTTGCGCGCGAGACGGCGACCTCGGTATTGGAGTCCATCGTGAACGTCACCATGCCGTCGACGTCAGAAGGTGTGAGTCCCGCGTCGTCCAACGCGTCGAGCACCGCCTCGGCCGCCAGCCGAAGCTCACTGCGGCCCGAGTTCTTCGAGAAGTCGGTGGCGCCGATGCCGACGATCGCCGCCCTCCCGGACAGCTGACCCGGCATCAGGCAGCTCCAATCGTCAGTGTCGAGGTCGCGATCACGTGGTCGCCGAGACTGTTGCTGCCAACGACTTTCAGCGTGATCAAGTCACCGTCGATGGCGGTGACCTCGCCCCTGAAAGTCACGGTGTCGTAGGCGTACCACGGCACACCGAGTCGCAACGATATCGACTTGATGACCGCATTCGGCCCCGCCCAGTCCGTGACGTAACGCTGCACCAGCCCCGTGTCGGTCAGGATGTTGACGAAGATGTCCTTCGACCCCTTGGCCTGTGCCTTGTCGCGGTCGTGGTGCACGTCCTGATAATCGCGGGTCGCGATCGCCGTCGACACGATGAACGTCGGGTCACCGTAGAGGGACAGCTCGGGCAGCTTCGTGCCGACTTCGACCGTTGGCGCGCTCACGCGTCTGGCTCCCAGGCATAGAGCGTCCAGGCTGGGCCTGAATCGCCTTCGGGAAAGTCGATATACGTTGCGCGAACGGGCATTCCGATCTCCACCTCGGCGGGGTTCACGTTGCGGAGCTCGCCGAGCATCCGCACTCCTTCTTCGAGTTCGACGAGAGCGATGACGAAGGGCAGCGTGCGTCCGGGCACCTTCGGGGCGTGGTGCACGACGAAGCTGAACACCGTGCCCTTGCCGCTGGCCACCTGATACTCGATGGGCAATTCTTTGTCCTGCCAGATCGCAGGAACCGGCGGATGCTGCAGACTGCCGTCGGGCCGCCTTTGGATACGCAACTCGTGAGCGTTGACGCCGTCCCAGAAGAACTTCGTGTCGCGCGATGACGCCGGCCGCATCATCGAGGCGGCGTCGAGGTCATCGGGAACAGGTGCGACCGCCGCCTTGTCAGCCGTGTCGTTTTCGGCAGGCCTGAATTTCATGATGCGCCACATCATTTCGGCAACATCCTCGTCGCCGACCTGCCAGGTGATCTTCTGCGTGATGAAGAAGCCTTCGCCAAGTGCGGTCCGCTTCGGGCCCACCACGTCGGTCAGCTCCGCCAAAACGCTGACTTCCTCACCCGGCCGTAGATAGCGATGGTAGGTCTGCTCGCAGTTGGTTGCGACGACGCCGACATACCCTGCGTTGTCGAAGAGATCCATGATCTTGCTCAGCGGGTCATCGGCGGCACGACCGCCGCCGAGGCCACCCATCGTCCACACCTGGATCATCGCCGGCGGCGCGACGATTCCGGGATGGCCTGCGGCCTTGGCCGCATCGTCGTCGACGTAGATCGGGTTCTTGTCGCCCATCGCATCGAGCCAGTGGTCAACCATCGGCTGGTTGACCGGATGGCGCCCGACGCGCGGCTTGCTCTTGCCCTCCGCCTTGACCTTTTCGGCGGCCGCCTGAATGTCTTCGACCGCACTCATCTCGGAACCCTCGGTACCTTCAGCCCCGACGCCGCAATCATCTCGCGCATCACCTCGTTCACTCCGCCGCCGAATGTGATCACCAGATTCCGTTTGGTCTGGCTGTCGAGCCACTTCAAAATTTCGGCGGTATCTGGTTCGGCCGGGTTGCCGTACTTTCCGACGATCTCCTCGGCCAGTCGACCCGCATATTGGATGCGTTCGGTGCCAAACACTTTGGTCGCGGCCGCATCGGCGATGTCGATGGTTTCGCCCGATGCCGCGACCTGCCCAAACGCTCCCTCGTTGATCCGCCACATGGCCTTGAGCTCAGCGAGGGAGCGTTTGACGTCGTCGTGGTCGAGCGGGATGTCACCGTTGCCGCCCGGCTTGGACGCCCACGCATGGATGCGGTCGTAGAGCGCGGCGAAACGGCCGGCGGGGCCCAGCATCACGCGCTCGTTGTTGAGCTGGGTCGTGATCAGCCGCCAGCCACCGTTCTCCTCACCGACGAGCATGTCTGCGGGCACCCGCACGTCGCTGTAGTACGTCGCGTTGGTGTGGTGCGCACCGTCGGACAGGATCATCGGCGTCCAGGAGTAGCCGGAATCCTTCGTGTCGACGATGAGAATCGAAATGCCCTTGTGCTTGACCGCTTCTGGATCTGTGCGACACGCAAGCCAGATGTAGTCGGCGTCATGACCACCGGTGGTGAACACCTTCTGCCCGTTGACGATGTACTCGTCGCCCTGCCGAACCGCGGTGGTCCGCAACGACGCGAGGTCGGTGCCCGCCTCAGGCTCCGTGTAGCCGATCGCGAAGTGCACCTCGCCGGCGAGGATGGCCGGCAGGAACTTCTTCTTCTGCGCCTCGCTGCCGAACACCTGCAGCGTCGGTCCAACGGTCTGCAGCGTGACCGCGGGCAACGGCACGTCGGCGCGGTGCGCTTCGTTGACGAAGATCGACTGCTCGATCGGGCCGTAGCCGAGTCCGCCGAACTCCTTGGGCCACCCGACACCGAGTTTGCCGTCCGAGCCCATCCGCTTGATCACCGCGCGGTAGGCCTTGCCGTGCCGGTCGGCCTCCATCTCCTTGTATTCCTCTGTGGAGATGAGATTCGAAAAGTATTGCCGCAGTTCGGCTTGCAGCTGCCGCTGCTCAGGCGTCAGTTCGATGAACATTACGCTCCCACCAGATCGAGACGATGCGACGGCCCGCCCACCAGCCGGGTCAAATCCTTGATGGTGGAGTAGTAGCGGTCCATCGGGTAGTCGATGTCCATGCCCATCCCACCGTGCAGGTGATGACAGATCTGCATCACCGGCGGTGCCTGTGACGCCAGCCAGTAGCCGAGCACGTCGAGATCGTCGTCGGCG
>Ga0207641_10003658_pt1 | contig 13550 bp, 8 predicted proteins | sample KBSSwiS62_FD_184306 | JGI IMG/M metagenome (GOLD analysis project Ga0207641, IMG submission 184306) | Switchgrass rhizosphere microbial communities from Kellogg Biological Station, Michigan, USA - KBS Switchgrass S6-2 (SPAdes) (version 2) | ecosystem: Host-associated > Plants > Roots >... | reverse complement strand
ACGGACTGCACGCCGTCGACGACACGAACGGAACCGTGAAGACCTCGGTGGTCGACGCGCATCGCACCGACTTCGGGGTGTACCTGACCGCCGACGTGGCGGTCCTGCCGCAGCTTGCCTTGCAGGGCGGTGTGCGCGGGGACTTCATGAAGACGGCCAACGAAGGCGGCGATGCGGGCGACCACTCGACGTCCAACGATGCCGTCGCCGGAAGCGTGGCGTTGACGGCGGGATCTTTCTGCGGCTTTTCCGCCACCGCCCAGTACGCGCACGGGTTCCGCGATCCCGTCCTCTCGGATCGATACTTCAGCGGGATCAACGGCCGCGGTACCATCACGGGCAACCCGAACCTCGAGCTGGAGACGAGCGACCAGTACGACATCGCCCTGCGGTACACGAACGCCGGGTTCCGCACCGCGTTCTACATGTACGACTACCGCATCAAAAATCTGATCGAGGTCTACTCGAACATGCCTAATCACTTCCTCCTGCGCAATCACCGGGCAGGGGCAGAGCTCCAGGGCCTGGAGCTCGAGGCGCAGCTGGCACTTCCTGCCGGCTTCACGGTGGCGCTGGCAGGGCAGATCGAGCGTGGGGTGACGGTCGACGACGACAGGCCGATCGACGACATTCCGCCGGAGTCGCTGAACCTGCAGGTGCGCAAGAGCTTCGGTCCGGCCTTCGCCCAGGCCCGCTGGGTCGTCTACGCCGGCGACGACAACCCGGGGCTGACGGAGATCCGCCGCCCGGGCTACGGTCTGCTGGATCTGGGTGGAGGCTACAGCTTCACCGAGCACTTCGAGTTCCAGGTCTACGTCCGCAACGTGCTGAACAAGGCGTACTTCAATACGCCAATGGCCGCCTCCTCGCTCGCGCCCGGGATCTCGGCGACGCTGACCGGGTTCGTGCGGTTCTAGAGCCGCCCGATCCGGTGTCGCCGGTCAACGGGGGAGCAGCGATAGCCAGTTGGCGGTCACGGCGATCGCGTCTGCGTCCTGGACCGGAACGACGACGACGGCGAGAAAGCGCTCCCCATCGGGCGTCACGTCGTAATCCCTCCAGCCTGCAGGATCCATTCGAAAGAGAGGCCGTGGCTGGCCGATCTCGACGTTTGCCGCCAGCCGGACAGGAACCGCGACCATCTCGTTGTCCGCGGACATGAAGTAGATCTCACGGCCATCTCGCTTCCAGCGCGGACGGGACCCGCCGGACACCGACACACGGATTCGCTCCCCCGGCTCCGGAAAAGAAGTGAGGAACACCTCCGAGCGGCCGGACTCCGGCGAGCAGTAGGCGATCCAATGGCCGTCGGGAGAGAACTGGGCGTAGGCCGGATCGGTCGTCCCCGGGACGAGCTTGCGCGGCTTGGGCTCGCCTTCGAGATTCACGACCCAGAGACCGCTGCCTCCCTCGGTGCGAGCACCAAAATAGAGAAGGAAACGGCCGTCGGGTGACCAGTCCTCGGCGCGCTGGATTCCGCCCGGCGGAAGGATCGAGGCCGGAGAGCCCGACCCGCGCAGGGCAAGCCAGTGCAGGATGCGAGGATCACTCCACGATCGAATTCCAAAGGCGATCCGAGCGCCGTCCGGCGACCAGACGGTTTGCGAATGGTCGGAATCTGCGTCGAGATCCAGCCGCGTGAGCACGCCTCGAGACAGGTCACCGATCATCAAATCCTTCAAACCCGAACGGGGGTTGGAACGGTTGACGGCGACTCTGAGGGAGTCGGGAGAAAGGCGCAGCGATTCGAATCCACCCGCCGAAGCGATGGAAGCCGTCTCACGCCCGGCTCGGTCGACCCAGATGAGCCGAGCCGGGCTTGCGGGGCCCCGAGAGGCGAGCACGCCATTGTTCGAGGCGGAGAAGGGGCCGGCGCCAATGAGCGCGTGTGGCCAGATCTCCTGCCCGGTGGGAATGGGATCTCCGACGAGCCGCAACTGCCGGTTGTCGAATGGCTGTGCCAGCAGGCTCCCGTCGATCGCGTAGAGCAGGTAGCCGGATCGCACTCGGGCGGGATCGTTCGGATCGCCCGGGACGTACTCCGCACGCGAACTGTTCGCCAGCAGCGGAACCGTCTTGCCTTCCTGGATGCTCGCCAGACGGACATAAGGCCGCTTCTCCGTCGGGCTGCTCGCCAGGTAAAGGAAGTGGCGGCCGTCGGGAAGGAAGCTGGGAGACCGGATCGACCTCTCCTTGCGCGAGGGATCCGCCTTCAGAACGACCTTGGGAGCGCCTCCTCCATCCGCGACGAGGCTGATGAACGGTTGCGTGGCAGCGGCGAAGAGAATCGAGTGCTCGCTTCCCCACGAGCCCGCCGGATAGTCGCCTCCCGCCTCACAAAGTGTCATCGGAGGCCCTCCCGACGAATCGATCTTCTTGAGCTTTCCGTCCGCGAAGAATGCGACCAAGCGGCTGTCCGGCGACCAGAAAGGAGCTGCGGCGCCTTCCGTGCCGGGAAGCATCACGGCCGACGGTTCGGAGAGCGACCGCACCCACAAAGAATCCCGTCCATCGGCGCTGCGCGCGACGAAGGCGATGCGACGCCCATCCGGCGAAACGGCGAACAGATTCTGCTGTGCGATCCACGCGAAACGGGTCCCGACCGGCGCTCGCACGGCAAACCGGATGGGCGCGGCGGGCGGGCTCGACGGGCGACGAAGCGCGAACAGCGCCGTCAACGCCGCGGCGGCCAGGATGCCAGCCGCGGCAAGACCCAACAGCCATCGAGGAGCGGAGGAGAGACGTCGGGAATGCGCCGATATCTGGTCCGTTCCACCCTTCGCGATCCACGCGAGCTGGACGCCGACGTCGGCAGCGCTTTGCCAGCGGCGGTCCGGCTCCTTGGCGAGACACGTCCCGATGATTCGGTCCAGCGCTGGCGGCGAGTCTGGAAGAATCTGCGAGACGGGCTTTGGGTCGTCGCGCAGGATCGCGGAGATGAGCTCCGATCGCGTGGAACCGAAAAACCCCTTCCTTCCCGTCGCCATCTCGTAGAGGGTCGCGCCCAACGCGAAGATGTCGCTGCGGCTGTCCGCATCGGCCCCGGCCACCTGTTCCGGTGCCATGTATGGAAGGGTCCCGAGGACCGTGCCTTCCTGCGTGAGGTTGTCGGCTTCCCCGGTGACCGTGGCCAGAGACGAAGCGTCCGTCGTTGGCTTCATCGGCGTCATCGCCTTCGCGAGCCCGAAGTCGAGGAGCTTGACCCCCGTCTTCGTCACCATCAGGTTCGAAGGCTTCAGATCCCGGTGAACGATTCCCTGGCGATGCGCCTTCTCCAGGGCATTCGCGATCTCGATGCCATAGCGCAGCGTTTGCTCGAGCGGCAGGGGTCCCTTGGCCAAACGGTTGGACATCGGCTCGCCCTCGAGATATTCCATGACGAGATAGTCGGTCTCGCCCTCCCGCCCGACGTCGTACAGCGCGCAGATGTGCGGGTCCGAAAGTTGCGAAATGGTTCGGGCCTCCCGCTCGAAGCGCTGCCGCACTTCGGGGGAAGAGCGCTGTTGTGCCAGGACCTTCACCGCCACGGTCCGGTCGAGACGCGTATCCCGCGCCTTGTAGACCTCGCCCATACCGCCCGCGCCGATCGGGGCAAGGATCTCGTAGGGTCCGAGGCGTGTGCCGACAGACAGGGGCATCAGCAGCGCGGAGTCTATCGCGCGCGGCAGCGCTCAGACGTGGGCGCGGTGGTGGTGGCGGCGGTCGCGCAGGCGCTCGGGGTCGACGGGGCCGCCGATGAAGAGCGCGGCGACGGCGAGGCCGCCGAGAGCGAGAACGGTGTCGACCCGGAACGCGTTGCGGATGCCGGCGGCGAGGTTCGGGCCCGCGCCGACGATCGCGGTGTTGAGGCCGAGGCCGATCGAGCCGCCGCCGATTTGGAACATATAGACGATACCGCCGGCCAGGCCCGCGCGCGACGGGTCGAGGGCGGTGACGGCGGCGGTCGTGACGGACGAGTAGAAGAGGCCGACGCCGATGCCGAGGACGACCATGCCCGGGATGAGGGCGGCATACGGGGACGCGGATTCCAGCCGGGAGAGCAGGAACATCCCCGCGGCGAGGAAAGCGGCGCCGGCGCTCACGATGCGTTTCGGTCCGAGGCGGCCGTAGAGCGGACCGGCGGCGAACGACGTCGCGGCGAAGACGCCCATCATCGGGAGAAGGCCGGCGCCGGCCCGCATCGCGGAGTAACGCAGGCTCTTCATCATGAACTGCGGCACGTACATGAGCGCCGCGAAGAAGAGTGCGGACATGAGCAGGACGCTCATGCAGGCGGCGAAGAAGGTGCGGTTCTGGAGCACGTCGGGCGGAATGAGCGCCCGGGCGCCGGCGCGCCGCTCGACGAAGACGAAGGCCGCGAACGCGAGGGCGAAGAGGCCGAAGAGGGCCAGGATGCGGGGCTGCGTCCAGCCCACGGCCGAGCCGAGGTCGAGCGCGAGCAGCAGCGAGAGAAGTCCAGTCGATAGCGTCGCGACGCCGAGGCCGTCCAGGCGCCGGTCGACGGTCGCGGGCGGGTCGTCCGCGACCACCCGCCACGTGACGAGGATCGCGAAAGCAGCGATCGGGAGGTTGAGGAAGAAGATCCATCGCCATCCGAGCGTGTCGGTCAGCCCGCCGCCGATGAGGGGACCGACGGCGTTGCCGAAGCCCGCTGCTCCGAGGATCAGGCCGCCGGCCAGCCCCTCCTTCCCCTTGGGCAGCAAGCCGTACGTCATCCCCATGATCGCCGGCCACATCAGCGCGCCGCCGATCCCCATCAGGGCCCGGGCCCCGAGCAGCACGCCGACGCTCTGCGCGATGCCGCCGACGAGCGAGAAGACGGCAAAGATCGCGCAACCCACGAAGAAGGCGCGGCGCCGGCCGAACATGTCCGCCAGCCGGCCGCCGGTGACTATGGCGACCCCGAAGACGAGGGCGTATCCGTTGATGACCCACTGCGCCGTGGAGACGCGCGCGCCGAACGTCGACTCGATCGCCGGGATGGCCACCGACAGGGACGTGAAGTCGTTGGCGATCACGAGCACCGCGACACCCATCGCCGCAAGCCCGAGGCGGGCGGCGCGGTCGAGCTGTGGGCCTGGCCTCGTCATGCGCCGCTCGCGTCTTCCTACTGCGCCGCGTTCCTCGCTTCCGCGGTCTTTTCCTGGAGGACCTTCTGCTGCTCGGCCGTCATCTTGGGCGGAACCAGTTTGATCGTCACTTTACTGAGCTTGCCGGTGAAAGGGAACGGCGACTTGTAGTCCCTGTCGTCCACGCCCGTCCGGGTATCCACGCCGACATCGAAGGTTTCGTCGATGGTCAACAGGGCCGGAATGGTGTGCGGGACCGTCTTGCGGGCCACTTCCTTGCCGTCCACCGAAAGGACGCCGGTGCCCCCCTTGGCCATGCCGGGGCCGTCGTACTGGAAATCGAACAGGATGGTGTGCTTCCCGGCAGCGAGCGCCTGCGACCCCTCCCACCGGAAGCGTTCGAGAGCCAGCAGGTTGTAGGTGAATACGGGCTTCCCCTTGAGCAGATAGAGGCCGTAGCCGCCGAAGCGGCCCCCGAGCGTGTTGAGCATCCCCTCGGCGCCGCCCTGTGGGATCTCCACCTCCGCGGCAATCGAGAACGACTTGCCCAGGATGTTGGGAACACTTCCGTCGGGCAGGCCGGAGACGCCGCCCGAATAGGTGAACTCCGTCCGGCCGGCCACGGCGCTCGGGCGTGGCGTGAGCAGGCGCTCCAGGATCGAGTTGTCCAAGGGGAGCACCTGATACTTCTTCGCCTCGACCATGAAGAGGTCCTGCAACTCCTTCAGCTTCGCGGGGTTTTGCGCCGCGAGATCGGTGTTCTCCGAGTAGTCGTCGGCGATGTTGTAGAGCTCCCACTTGTAACCGGTGAGGACGTTCGGCATCTTGGCCGTGCCCATGAGCCACGGGGGTTGCGGCGGGACGGTCGTGGCGATCCAGCCGTCGCGATAGATGGCGCGGTTTCCGAACATCTCGAAGTACTGGATGTCGCGCTTCGACGCGGCTTTCGCGTTCGCGGAGTCGAACGTGTAGGCCATGCTGACCCCTTCGATCGGCTTCTGCGCGATGCCGTCCACCATCTCCGGCGCCCGGATGCCCGCGGCTTCGAGAATGGTCGGCACGATGTCGATGATGTGGTGGAACTGCGGCCGGATGCCGCCGGGATCCTTGATGTGGCCGGGCCAGGAGATGGCCATGCCCTGACGGGTGCCGCCGAAATAGGAGGCGACCTGCTTGGTCCACTTGAACGGAGTGTCGAAAGCCCAGGACCACGCGACGGACATGTGCGGGGTGGTCACGTCGGAGCCCAGGACGTCGTAGTACTTCAACTGGGCCTCGACCGGCATGTCGATGCCCTGGATCGGGGCGAGGTCGAACGTCGTGCCGATCGTGGAGCCTTCGGCGCTGGTCCCGTTGTCGCCACTGATGTAGATGATCAGCGTATTGTCGAGCTGGCCCATGTCTTCCACAGCCTGAATCACGCGGCCGATCTCGTCGTCCGTGTAGGCGGCGTACGCCGCGAAGACCTCTGCCTGGTGGGCGAACATCTTCTTCTCGTCGGGCTTGAGCGTGTCCCATTTCGGAAGGCTGTCCGGCCAGGGCGTGAGCTGGGTGTTCGCCGGGATCACGCCGAGCTTCTTCTGGTTGGCGAAGATCTGCTCGCGCAGCTTGTTCCAACCCATGTCGAACTTACCCTTCATCTTGGCGACCCATTCCGGCTTCGGGTGATGCGGAGCGTGGGTGCCGCCGGGGACGTAGTACACGAAGAAGGGCTTCTCCGGCGCGGCCGCGTGCAACCCCTCCATGTAGCGGATGGCCTCATCCGCCATGTCGGTGATCAGGTTGTAGCCGGGCTTGCCTTCCCAGGGAAAGATCTGGGTGTGATCCCGGAACAGGAAGGGCGTCCACTGGTTGGTCTCACCGCCCATGAATCCGTAGAAGTACTGGAAGCCCATCCCGCTCGGCCATTGATCGTACGGCCCGGCCAGACTGTACAGGTAGGTCGGGGTGTTGTGATTCTTACCGAACCACGACGTCGAGTAACCGTTCTCCTTGAGGATCTCGCCGATCGTGGCGCTGTTCTTGTCGATGATCGAGTCGTAGCCCGGGTATCCCGTCGCCTGTTCGCTGATCACGCCGAAGCCCACGGAGTGGTGGTTGCGGCCGGTGATCAGCGCCGCGCGCGTCGGCGAGCAGAGCGCGGTGGAGTGGAACTGCGTGTACCGCAAGCCGGCTTTCGCGATCCGGTCCATGGCGGGCGTGGGAATCACGCCGCCAAACGTGCTGGTGACGCCGTAGCCCTGATCGTCGGTCATGATCAGGAGCACGTTGGGCGCGCCCTTGGGCGGCACGACGGTCGGCGGCCAGAAGGGCTTGGAGTCGACCGCGCTCGGGTTGATCACGCCGCCGAACTTCGGGTCGGGCGGCGGGAGCTGTTTGCCGTCGATGGTCGTGGTCGCGCTCGGCGAACCGGGCGTGCCCGTGGCCTGGACCTGAGCCCTGGCGGAGGGAGAGGCCGCCATCACGATGGCCGCGACCAGCTCGATCAGGAGAATTCTGTGGCTTGGTTTCATCGTCGTTTCCTTTCCAAAATGCAGCAACGGAGGGAACTCGCGTCGTTTTGCTCAGTTCACCAGATCGATCTCGCTCGGACGCGTGGCAAGGTCACCGCGCAGGCCGTGGCAATCTCCTGCTTCAAGGTTTCTTTTCCGGTAGGACGGATCCTATCCTCAACGGCCCCGTAAGATGTCATCGGAGGCCACCCCGATGGTCCATGGCAGGACTCTGTCGATCACGCTCGTCGTCGTTGGCCTGGCAATACTCTTGGAAGCGCAGGCTCCCGCGTCGTCGGCCATAGACGCCAGCGCGCCGTCGAGGAGAGCCAGCCTGGATGGTCGGCCGATGGGGTGTGGATCTGGTTCACCGTGTTCGCCGACGGCGTGAGCAAGATCTTTTCGGGTGGACACGCGGCTACGCCGGGCCCTTGCAGATACCGAAAGCGCCGGCAAGCCGCCGGCGCCCTGGTCCTCTCAGCGTTGCGATGCGGATGCGGCGTAGACCTCAGCGCACGGCCTCGATCTCGCTCGGCCGCCACTCCTTCGTGAAGAACGGCTCGAGCGGGCTGTAGAGGCGCAGGATCGCGAACCAGCCCTTGCCCGGCATGGTCTGGATCCAGTTGCCGCGTTTGATTCCGGCGGGCTGGGCGGGCGCGAAGTACACGGTCGTCGAGCCATCCGCGTTCGCTTCGGCGGCGGGCGAGGGATACCCCTGGCTGCCGGCGCGTGGATAGCGCTGCGGCGTGTCGAGCATCGAGCGGGTCTGGTTGTCGTACAGCGTGAACGACCAGAACCGGGCCTGGGGGATGTTCGGAGGCAGCGTGACCTTGTAGGTCTTTGCCCCGTCGAAGTACTTTTTCTCCGCATCGAGCGTCGCGAAGAGGTACTGGGACCCGATGCCCGGGATCCGCATGCACATCGCGGGGGTGATCCCGGTGACGCCGTAGAAGAACGCGCTGCGGGCATTGAGCGTCGTCGCGCCGGTGGGCGGGTAGGGCTTGATGCCCTCGCGCGTCACCATCGGCGGAGGCGTCTGGAAGTCGAAGCCGCTCACCCACATCACGTTCGTCCAGGCGGAGCCCGGGTAGTAGGAGAAGCCCTCGGCGCTGCGCGGGTTCAGAAAGAGGCTGCGCGAGGTCGCGTTGCCCAGCGCGGCGGCCTCGGTCAGGATCTTTTTCATGCGCGCGTCCGGCGCGAACGGTTTGCCCTTCACGACTCCCACCGCGGCCAGCCGGCCCATCAGCTCGGGGTCGAGCGCGTCGGTCGGCTCCTGCTGCACGATGGCATTGATCATTTCCCAGAAGCCGTAGTCGTTGGGCGGGATGGTGTTCATGACTTTGCCGCTGACGTTCACGAACACCGTCGCCGGCGGGGCCGTGGCTTTCGCGATCTTGTACTTGCCGGTCAGGACTTCCGCGATGCTCGTTCCGACGGCTCCCTGCTCGTACGGGTAGATCTTGCAGGTTTTCTTGATGAGCTCGACGGTGGGCTTCGGGTCGTTGTTGTCGATGAACGATCGGCCGAGGATGAGGACGCGCGTGGTGCGCGCGCGGGCCACGTAGAACCCGCCCTCGGGGAGCGGTCCGTCGTAGCCGGGCGGCAGCACGAGGTACTTTCCGCCCTCGCCGCGGTCGGGGCCGGGCGCGCCGAAGTCGATGACCCACCGCCACCACATGTCGTCGAGCGTGCCGAGCGCGCCCGGGGGCGTCTCGAGCACCATCGGACCCTTCGTCAGGTTGAGTATGCCGACGAAGTAGACCGTGTCGGCGTTGCCCGTCAGGAAGAGGGACTTCGCGTCCATCAATTCCGGGAAGATGGCGATCTGGTTGTCCTGGACCCCGGCGGCGAGGAAGCCCTGATTGATCGCGTACGTGCTCGCCCCCTGGAAGGTGTCGAGGAATGCGTCCGTCGCGTGGGCGAGATCGAGGTTGTCGTAGACCTTGTCGACGGTCTCTTTGCTCGGGGCTCCATCCTTGAAATCGAGCGTGCCGATCCGGGTCTGCACGCGGTTGAGCGTCGTGATGGAAACGGGAACCCCGCCGGTCTGACCATCGGCGCGATTCGGGAGAGCGAGGCTGACGAAGCTTCCGAGGACGAGGGCGATGCGCAGAGGTCTTTTCATTCCGATCTCCATGTGGGTGGCAGGAAGCCTATCCCGAGATGTCCCGTAGACTGTCGACCGGAGATACCGCATGCGCATCCGATTCGCATTGTCGATCGCCGCCCTCCTCGCCGCGGCAACCGCGGCCGCCCGAACGCCGGCGCCTCCGCCGAATCACGGCAGCGCGCCGTCGATCTCACCGGACGGATCGAAGATCGCGTTTCTCGCGGAACGCGACGGTGCGACGGACGTGTTCCTCATCGCGTCCGACGGGACGGGCGAGGTGCGCCTGACCCGCACGCCCGAAGAGGAGAGCCAGCCCGGGTGGTCCGCGGATGGAACGCGGATCTGGTTCACCGTTTTCGCCGACGGCGCGAGCCGGATCTACTCGATCGGGCCGGACGGAGCGGATCGCAAGCTGCTCGGGACCGTTCCGGGCCGGGCGATGCGAATCTCGCCCGATGGCCGGACGATCCTCTACTGGACCGGCAGCTGGACCTCGATGAAGTTGTTCGCGTCGAACCTCGATGGCACCGACTCCCGCCAGCTCACCGACGGCAGCGGCGTGGTCTGGGGCGCGCGGTGGTCGCCCGACGGGAAGCGGATCGCCTTTGCGGACAAGGATGCCGGCGGCCGGCTGCAGATCTTTCTCGTGAATGCCGACGGCTCGGGACGCCGGCAGGTGAGCCGGCCGGAGCCTCCCGACCTGCGCGAACAGATGCCGGCGTGGTCGCCGGACGGATCAAAGCTGGCGGTGCAGGCCGCCATCGAGAAGGAGCCCTCCCACATCTGGATCGTAGACGTCGCGACCGGCGCGGGACGCAAGCTCGCCGTGCACTCGGAGGCTTTTCAGGATGAAGTGCCGGCGTGGTTTCCAGACGGCCAGCGCATCGCCTTCCAGAGCGATCGCACGGGCCGGATGGAAATCTGGGTGATGAATGCCGACGGCACGCAGCCGCGCCAGGTCACGAAGTTCGCCGCCCCGTGACTTGGACCCGGCTCAGTTTCCGGGCCAGTGCAGGCCGAGCGCCTTAGCCAGAAATATGGCCATCTGTGCGCGGGTCAGGTTCGCAGTGGGGCAGAAGTTGCCGCCGCCGCAACCGCCCGTTATGCCCGACGCCGCCAGCGCCTCGATGTATTGGTAGCCGAAGTCGCCGGGTGCCACGTCGTTGAAGGTCTGTACGGCGGGAGCCGGGCTGACGGAGCGCTTCCACCAGACCTCGACCCAGCCAAAGAACTGAAGGTTCGGATTCGAACCTTCCTCGACTTGGATGATGAGCGCGTTGCCCGACTTTCCATCCCAGACGTAACCGATGGGGGTGACGTTGAAGTCGGTATCCCATCCGTGGACCGTGCTCGAGAACGTCCCGATCGACGTGAGCGTACCGTCCTTGTGGCGGTTGAACAGCTCCACGCCATACGCAAATGCGGTATCGGTCGTGCTGTTCAAGCCGACATAGTCGATCACGGCTCCCGCGGGAATGTCGAGGCTCGCGAAGAACTCGGTCAGAGTCCCGATGTCGCCGTTGCGCCCGAGGCTTCCTGTCGTGTGGTAGTAGACGCCGGACACGTTGGGGAAGAAGGCCGTCGCCGAGACCGTCGTCACGGTGTAGTCAGTGATCCCGAAAGCGTTGGGGGTTTCGCGCGTCGTGGCGAGTTGGATCCGCCCGGCTCGGTCCTGAGCCGACAGGACGCTCCCGAAGCAGAGCGCGAACAGCAGCACCGTCGTAAAGCCGTGAACCTCTTTTCTCCTGATCATGTGACCTCCTTTTTCCCTTTGCGGGCCGGGATCCTTCGCCAATGAGGAATACTTCTGGTCAAACATAACGCAGCCATGGTGCCCGACGTTTCTCCTTGAGCTCGCCCATCCAGCGGCACGGGACGTAAAGGATCGCGACGACCACGAATGTGACCAGGTAAAGCAGCGGCAGTCCCCACGTGTACCCGTCGGGCGGGGGAGGGTTGCCCATCGGGTGGTTCGCGAAGAGCCATGCGTCCGCGTGCCCCTCGCGCAGGAACGAGACGGCGAGCGCCGCGAGGTGAATGAGCGGGATGTGCAGGACGTAGTAGAAGAACGGGACACGGCCGTAGACGATCAGGACGCGCGCCAGTGCGCCGTGCGCCGTCTCGAGGAGCGGAATGGCTGCGATCAGCGGCCCGAGCGTCATGAGCAGGAAGAGCAGCGAGGCCGGGTACTTGTTCGTGTTCAGGAAGCGCAGCAGCGGGGGCATCGGCGGGCGCCCCTTCGCGGCGTCGGCGGCCGCCGCCGCCGGGTCAGGCGGCGGGTTCCACTTGCCGGGATCGCCGTAGAGGTCCAGGCCGCGCAGCAAGAGGAAGGCCGCGACGGCTGCGCCGCCGATCGTCAGGCACCAGCGGCGCCTGCGCGCCGCGTCCATGACCATGACGGGACCGAAGGCGTAGCCGAGGGCCATCACGCCGATCCAGGGAATCAGCGAGTAGAGGACGGTCATGCGCATCCCGAGCACGTCGATCGGGCCGCTGGCAAAGCCGAAGTACAGGATCTTCCAGAGCCAGGCCAGGCCGCGCTCGTTCAACGTGTCGGCCATCTGCCAGAACCGGCCGTCCATCAGGTTGTGCGCGGCGACGACCACCGCGCCGATCGTGCCGACCGCGCCGACCGGCAGGAACACCAGCCCGGCCATCAGGATCATGGACAGGCCGATGACCCAGATCACGCCGGCCAGCGCGTAGTTCCTGTAGTCGAAGTTGAAGGTCCAGCCGAACCGGATGACGGTCAATTCGAGGAGGATCAGCCACGCGCCGCGCCGCAGGAGGAACCGCGCCAGCCGGCCGCGCTGCGCGGGGCCGAGCTTGCGGCCGTAGAGAAAAATGCCGGTGCCGGCGAGGAAGAGGAATGCCGGCGCGCAGAAGTGGGTGACCCAACGCGTGAAGAACAGGGCCGGCGTGCGCCCGCCCGACGGGATGCCGGAGAACACGCGCACGTGGTCCAGAGCCATGAGGACCATCACCGCTCCGCGCAGGATGTCGAGGGAAGCAACCCGGGACGATGCGCGGCGGGCTGGAGGCGTCAAGGGCTCCATTTGCCCGCGGATGCTACGTCCGCTTCTTTCGCAGGACCGCGTCCAGGCTCCAGGCGCCCGCTCCGTACGCGGACATGAAGAGAAAGAGGAAGCAGTAGAGGACCGCCAACTCGCCGTGGTTTTCGATCGGGAACGTCCCCTTGGGCGCGTGGAACTGCCAGTAGGCCACCGCCATTTCGCCGGACAGGATGAAAGCGACAGGGCGGGTGAAGAGGCCGAGGGCGATCAGGATGCCGCCCACGAGCTCGAGGACGCCGCCGATCCAGATCTGGGACAGCATGGGCGGAGGCGTCCCGTTGGCGCCCGGCATGCCGCCGAACCACCCGAAGAGCTTCATGCCGCCCGCCTGGACGAACATCAGCGCGGCCACGACTCGGAGCAGGGTCCAGGTGATCGTCAAGGCCCGTTCACGGTTCATTTGCTGCCCTCCTTCGCAAGGTATGCGGCCAGACGCGCGACATGCTGAACCATCCCTACGTCGGCGCCGTAGTTCTTGATGACGAAATCCTTCGCGGCGACGGAAGGGAAGATCGAGCGCATCGTAAACCGGGTCTTGCTTCCTTCGGCATCGAAGGTGATGGTCACCTGGAAGTTCACCGGCTCGGTGCCGGCCTCCCCGGTGTGCTTGTAGACGAGGCGCTCCGGCTCGACGACTTCGAGAAAGACGATCTTGTTCGGATAGTCGCGGCCGTCGGGCCCGTGCATGACGAGGCGGAAGACGCCGCCCGGGCGCACGTTCATCTCCTGGATCGTGTTGGTGAACCCGTCGGGCCCCCACCACTGTGCCACGTGCTCGGGCCGGGTCCAGACCTTCCAGACGAGC
>Ga0207641_10003657_pt1 | contig 13550 bp, 12 predicted proteins | sample KBSSwiS62_FD_184306 | JGI IMG/M metagenome (GOLD analysis project Ga0207641, IMG submission 184306) | Switchgrass rhizosphere microbial communities from Kellogg Biological Station, Michigan, USA - KBS Switchgrass S6-2 (SPAdes) (version 2) | ecosystem: Host-associated > Plants > Roots >... | reverse complement strand
CGTCTTCTCCACGTCCGAATACGGCGTGTCGCCCCACAAGGCAAACGTGAACTTCGGATGGGCGTGCTCGTCTCTTTCGTCGTTCACGCTCCATCGGTCAGCCGCGACAAGGCTTCCGGTGGCGACGAATGCGGCGAACCCCAGTACAAACACGCTGTTTCGCTCGAACATGGTTACTCCTTCTGTTGCTGCCAACACGAACGGTCGCTCCCGTTCACGGCTTGACGTGAGAATATGGCCCAGCTCAGTCGATCGAAACAACTAAATGACGTATGAATGAAGCAGTCGTGGCGGCCGAACCATCACCGCGGCGTCAGTGACCACGTCCGCTTCTGACCAGCCGGCCGCTGTCTGACAGACTAAGCTCGCGGGGGCATGCAGCTCGATCGACGTACCTGCGATCGCGCGCGCCGATCGCGGGACGCGCGGTTCGACGGCCGGTTTTTCATCGCCGTCACCACGACGCGCGTGTATTGCCGCCCGATTTGTCCGGCGCGGGCACCGAAGGACGCGCACGTCCGCTATTTCGCGACGGCAGCCGCCGCGGAGGCGGCTGGATTCCGCCCGTGTCTGCGCTGCCGGCCCGAAGCGTCGCCCGGCACGCCCGCGTGGTTCGGCACGTCGAGCGTCGTGTCGCGCGCGCTGCGACTCATCGCCGACGGCGCGCTGGACGGGGCGAGCGTGGATGCGCTGGCGGCTCGGCTGGGCGTGACCGCGCGTCACCTGCGAAGGCTGTTTCTGCATCACCTCGGCGCGACGCCGAGTGACGTGGCGCTGACACGCCGCGTCCATTTTGCGAAGAAGCTGCTCGATGAAACGAGCTTGCCGTTCAAAGAGGTGGCCTTTGCCGCCGGATTCGAAAGCGTCCGCCGCTTCAACGGGCAGATTCGACGCACCTACAGGCGCACGCCGTCGGAATTGCGGCGTCTGGCGAGGCAGGCGCCGCCGGTCGAGGCCGGGTGTTACCGTTTCCGGCTGTCGTATCGGCCGCCGTACGACTGGGACGCCGTCCTGGCGTTCCTTCGCGCGCGCGCGACGCCGGGCGTCGAGGTCGTCGACGACGGGTCCTATCGGCGCACGATCGTTGTCGACAGGCAGCCGGGCGTCATCGCTGTCTCCCGCCACGACTCGGGCACGGCGCTCGAGGTCGACGTCCGGTTTCCCGATCCCCGCGCATTGCTGTCGATTGTCGAACGGGTGCGGCGGTTGTTCGATCTTGGCGCCGATCCCGCGGTCATCGCCGGACACCTGCACGTCGACCCGCTGCTGCGCGGCCCTCTCGCCCAGCATCCGGGGATCCGAACGCCTGGGGCGTGGGATGGCTTCGAGCTGGCGGTGCGCGCCATCGTCGGCCAGCAGATCTCGGTGCGCGGCGCGACGACGCTCGCGGGACGCGTGGCATCGGGGTGGGGGACTGCGGTCGATGGCGGCGCCGGACTCGTGCGGGCGTTTCCGACAGCGATGCAGTTGATGCAGGCCGACGTGGAACGCGTCGGCGTGATGCCGGCGCGCGCCGACACCATCCGCTCGCTGGCGCGCGCGGTGGCAAGTGGCGGGATCGTGCTCGACGCGCGCGTGGATGTCCGCGCGACGGTTGCCGCGCTGCTCGCGGTTCCAGGGATCGGATCCTGGACGGCAGAGTACGTGGCCATGCGTGCGCTCGGCGAGCCAGACGCGTTTCCCAGCGGCGATCTCGTGCTGCGGCGGATGGCGGGCGACCTCAGTGCGCGTGCGCTCGATCGCCGATCCGACGCGTGGCGGCCGTGGCGTTCGTACGCGGTCATGCTGCTCTGGGAAGCGGCAACGAGTCGTGCAGGTGATGACCAGCTTCCCGAACTGAGCTTTTCAGCGCGGCGCGGCCCGGCCAGCCGGTAGAGCCGGCCGACCGTCCTCCTATCCCCTTGTTCTAATTGGTGTTGCGGGGAGACATTCGTCGACAACCTGTGACGAGAAAGTGCAAGAAAGGGAACGGTCTGCGAGAGTCGCGGCCGTATACTTTCCCGAGGAGAAACGTGTGTCCGTTCGTACAGGGAACCGCATGAACAGATTGACGTTAACCGCTGCGAGCGTGGTCGTCTTCGCCGGCGGTCTTGGACTGGCAGCGCAGACGCCGGCCAAGCATTCTGCCGCGCCCCAATCCGCCGCGCCCGCGCAACCGAAGCCGGCGATGGCCGTGGCGCACACGCCCGCGACGCCGCCAGCGGAGGCGCAGACCGCGCTGGTCAAGCAGTATTGCGCCGGCTGCCACAGCGACAAGGGAAAAGCTGGTCAGTTATCGCTCGCGTCGTTCGACGTCGCTCAGGTCGCGGATCACGCGGACGTCGGCGAGAAGATGATCCGCAAACTGCGCGCCGGCATGATGCCGCCGCCCGGCGCGCGGCGCCCCGACCCCGAAGCGTTGAAGACGCTGGCAGTGGCGCTCGAGACTCGCATCGACACCGCGGCGGCTGCGCACCCGAACCCCGGTCGCCGGATGTTCCAGCGCCTCAATCGCGCCGAGTACGCGCGCTCCATCCGCGAGCTCCTCGATCTAGACGTCGACGTCAACGCCTTCCTGCCGCCGGACACGATGAGCGCCGGCTTCGACAACATCGCCGACGTGCAGGGCGTGTCGCCGGCGCTGCTCGAAGGCTACCTCCGGGCGGCGTCGAAGATTTCGACCGTCGCGCTCGGCGATCGCAACGCCAGCCCGACCGAGGCGACGTTCAAGGTTCCGCGCACCCAGTCGCAGATGCACCACATCGAAGGGACGCCGTGGGGCACGCGTGGCGGCATTTCCGTGGTGCACACGTTCCCGGCGGACGGCGAGTACACGTTCCGGGTCATGCTCCACGGCACGCCGGTCGGCGAGCTGTTCGGCAGCGTCGCGAGCCGCAACGAGCAGCTGGAGATTTCGATCAACGGCGCGCGCGCCGCGCTGCTCGACATCGACTATCGGATGAGCGAGAAAGAGAAGAGCGGACTGAACCTGGTCACGCCGCGGATTCACGTGCCGGCCGGACCGCAGCGGATTTCCGCCGCGTTCATCTCGAAATTCGACGGCGTCATCGACGACCTGGTCGCGCCGATCGACTACACGCTCGCCGACACCGAGTATGGGGACAACGTCGGCATCACCATCCTGCCGCACCTGCGCGATCTCAGCATCACCGGGCCGCTGACGGTGACTGGCGTTTCCGATACGCCGAGCCGTCGCAAGGTGTTCGTGTGCCGCCCGATGTCGCCGACCGACGAGATCCCGTGCGCCCGCAGGATCGTCTCGCAGCTCGCGGGTCAGGCCTACCGTCGTCCGTCGACGAACGAGGACGTCGAGTCGCTGATGCAGTTCTACGCCGACGGCCGCAAGGGCAAGGACTTCGAAGCCGGGATCAAGTCAGTGCTTCAGGCGCTGCTGGCGAGCCCGCATTTCCTGTTCCGGCTTGAAGAGACTCCCTCGGGTGTCCGGCCGGGCCAGAACTACCGCGTGGCCGATGTCGACCTTGCGTCGCGGCTCTCGTACTTCATCTGGGGCACGTCCCCGGACGCCGAGCTGCAGAAGGTCGCGGGCAACGGCACGCTGCACACGCCGGCGGTGCTCGAGAAGCAGGTCCGTCGGATGCTTGCCGATCCGCGCGGCGAAGCGATGTCGACCCGGTTCGCGTCGCAGTGGCTGCGCCTGCAGGACGTCGAGAAGATTCACCCCGACGCGCTCCTCTTTCCGTCGTTCGACAACGAGCTGGCGGAATCCTACAAGCGGGAAACCGAGCTGCTCTTCGACAGCATCGTCCGCGAGGATCGCAACGTCCTCGACCTGTTCACGGCCGACTACACCTTCATCAACGAGCGCATCGCCAAGGTCTACGGCATCCCGAACATCATCGGCGGAAACTTCCGCCGCGTCCCGCTCGCCGACGAGAACCGGCGCGGCATCCTCGGCCACGGCAGCATCCTGATGCTGACGTCGGTCGCGGATCGCACGTCGCCGGTGCAGCGCGGCAAATGGATCATGGAGACGCTGCTTGGATCGCCGCCGCCGCCGGCGCCGCAGGATCCCGCGCCGCCGCCGCTCGAGGAGACGAAGGCCGTTGGCGCGGGCGGCAAGTCGCTGACGGTGCGCGAGCGCATGGAGGAGCACCGGAAGAATCCCGCGTGCGCGTCGTGCCACAAGACGATCGATCCTCTCGGCCTCGCGCTGGAGAACTTCGACGTCGTGGGCGCCTGGCGCATCAAGGACAGCGGCGCCCCGGTCGACACGGCGGCGACGCTCTATGACGGCACCCCGATCTCCGGCCCGGCAAGCCTGCGCGCGGCGCTCGTCAATCATCCGGAAACGGTGATTCGCAATTTCACCGAGAACCTGATGGCGTATGCGCTCGGCCGGCGCGTGGAGTATTTCGACCAGCCCGCGATTCGCGTGGTGACCGCGAAGGCGGCGCAGAACGGCAATCGCTTTTCATCTTTCGTTCTTGGCATCGTGAACAGCGCGGCGTTCCAGATGGCTCGTGCGGAACCCGCCGTGACTACTACCTTGGAGAGATAAGCGTCATGTTAATCACCAAGAAGCACCTGTCCCGCCGCGCGGTCCTGAAAGGGATGGGCGTGACCGTCGCCTTGCCGGTTCTCGACGCGATGCTGCCGGCCGGGGCGGTGTGGTCGAAGGAGGCGAAGGCCGCGTCGGCGCCGAGAGTCCGGCTGGTGGCGATGGAGATGGTGCACGGCTGCGCCGGCAGCACGAAGTTCGGCGTCTCCAAGAACCTGTGGGCGCCGGAGAAAATCGGCCGCGACTTCGATTTGTCGCAGACCAGCCTGTCGTCGCTCGAGCCGTTCAAGAACGACGTCACCGTTGTGAGCAACACCGACCTGCGCAACGCCGAGGCGTTCACCCTGCCGGAAATCGGCGGCGATCATTTCCGCGCCAGCGCCGTGTTCCTGACGCAGTCGCACCCGAAGCAGACCGAGGGCAACGACGTCTTCGCCGGGACCTCGATGGATCAGCTCTACGCAGCGAAATTCGGCCAGGACACGCCGATTCCGTCGATGCAGTTGTCGATCGAGAACGTCGACCAGGCGGGCGGCTGCACCTACGGTTACTCCTGCATCTACACCGACACGATCAGCTGGGCATCGCCGACGCAGCCGCTGCCGATGGTGCGCGACCCGCGCGTCGTGTTCGACCAGTTGTTCGGCGCCGGCGCGACGCCGGAAGAGCGTGCCGCCAATCTCCGCGCCGACAAGAGCATTCTCGATTGGGTCACCAACCAGATCTCGACGCTGCGGAAAGAGATCGGGTCGAGCGATCGCCAGCGCCTCAACGAATACCTCGACAACATCCGCGAGATCGAGCGGCGGATTCAGCGTGTCGAGGCCCGCAATAGCAGCGGCGAAGCGCGGGCGTTCCCCGAGGCGCCGATCGGCGTGCCCGACTCGTTCGAAGAGCACGTCCACATCATGATGGACCTGATCGCCATCGCCTTCGCGTCCGACACGACCCGCGTCTTCTCGTTCAAGCTCGGACGCGACGCGTCAGGCCGCGCCTATCCGGAGAGCGGCGTGAACACCGGCTTCCACAATGCCTCGCATCACGGCGAGCGCGAGGATCGGATCCTCGAATTCGCCAAGATCAACCGGTATCACGTCAGCATGGTGCCGTACCTGCTCGACAAGCTGAAGAAGACGCCCGACGGCGACGGCAACCTCCTCGACAACAGCTTGATTCTGTACGGGTCGCCGATGGCCGACTCGAACATCCACAACCACCGGCGCGCGCCGCTGTTCCTCGCAGGTCACGCCGGCGGCCGGTTGAAGGGCGGCGTACACGTCAAGGCTGCCGACGGCACGCCGATGGCCAACTCGATGCTGACGATGCTGCACATGCTCGGGCGCGATGACGTGAAGCAGTTCGGTGACAGCACCGGAGAACTCGATCTGAACAACGCGTCCGAACCGGCCAAGACGACCGACAAGGCGTAGGAGTGCGACACATGATCCGTAGAACGTTGATCGTGACGGGCGCGGCCACGCTGTCTCTCGCGGCCGCGCTGTACGCCACCGGCCCCGCGGCGTCGATTGTCGACGCGGCGAGCCAGGGCAACAAGGACGCCGTCCGCGCGCTGTTGAAGGACGGCGCCGACGTCAACACATCGCAGCCGGACGGTATGACGTCGCTCCACTGGGCCGCCCAGAAGGGTGATGTCGACCTGGCGAAGACCCTCCTCTACGCCGGCGCCAACATGAAGGCGACGACGCGCATCGGCGGCTATACGCCGCTGTTGATTGCAAGCCGCAGCGGCGACGCCGCCATGGTCGAGACGCTCGCGGCGGCCGGCGCCGATGCCAACGCCGCGACCACCAGCGGCACGACGGCGCTGATGTTCGCGTCGCAGGCGGGCAATGCCCAGGCGGTCAAATCGCTGATCGCGCACGGCGCCAACGTGAACGCCAAGGAGAAGGTCAAAGGTGAGACGGCGATCTCGTTTGCCGCCGCCTTCGGCAGGGCCGACGTCATCCGTGTGCTGGCGGCCGACGGCGCCGACACGAAGGTGACCACCAACGTCGTGGACCTCGCCGCGTTCAACAAGGAAGAGCAGGAGCGGTTGGCGATGCTGTTCCAGCAGCAGGCGGCCCAGAACGGCGGCCGCGGCGGCGCCGAACCGCAGGGCCGGCGCGGCTTCAACCCGAACGCCAAGCCCGGCATCGACCGCCAGTACAACTTCACCGAGTTGGTCGCCTACTGGGGCGGCATGGCGCCGCTGCATCTCGCGGCCCGTCAGGGACACGTCGAAGCGGCGAAGGCGCTGCTCGAGGCTGGCGCCGACGTCAATCAGCAGGCGATCGGCGACAAGGCGACTCCGATGCTCGTCGCGACGATCAACGGTCAGTTCGATCTCGCGAGGATGCTGCTCGACAAGGGCGGCGACCCCAACATCGCGCAGCACAACGGCGTCACGCCGCTCTACGCCGCGCTCAACTGCCAGTGGGCCGCCAAGGCGCTCTACCCGCAGCCGCGCGCGTTCGAGCAGCAGCAGAAGTCGTATCTGGATCTGATGAAAGCGATGCTCGACAAGGGCGCGAACCCGAATGTGCGCCTGACCAAGAAGGTGTGGTACGCGCAGTACGACTTCGATCAGTCCGGCGTCGACGAGATCGGCGCAACACCGTTCTGGCGCGCGGCCTACAGCGCCGACATCGATGCGATGAAGCTGCTGGTCGCGTACGGCGCTGATTACAACATTCCGACAACCAAAGGCGCCGGCCGTCCGCGGACCGGCGACATCGGCGAACGTCAAGTCCAGGACATCTCAGGGTTGCCGCCGATTCCGGTCGGCGGGCCGGGCGTCCCGCCGCTGCTGGCGGCCGCTGGCCAGGGCTACGGCGAGGGGTTCGCCGCAAATCACCACAAGTTCGCGCCGAGTGGCATGCTGGCCGCGGTCAAGTATCTCGTCGAAGAGCTCCACGCCGACGTCAACGCGCGCGAGCACGAAGGGAACACCGCGCTCCACAACGCGGCGGCCCGTGGCGACAACGAGATGATCGAGTACCTGATCTCGAAAGGCGCCGACCCGAAGATCACCAATCGCGCGGGCCAGACCACGGTGGACATGGCCAATGGTCCCGTGCAGCGCATCTCGCCCTTCCCAGAGACCATCAAGCTGCTCGAGGGATACGGCGTCAAGAACAATCACAAGTGCGTCGGCTGCTAAAGTTAAAAGTTAAAAGGTAAAAGTTAAAACCAGGAAGACAGCGCGCCTGTCTTCTTGGTTTTTCTTCTTTAACTTTCCTTTTAACTTTTCTCTTTTGACTTTTGACTTTCTCTACCAGGCTGTCAGTGCTTCTTCAAACAGCCTGGCGAGTTCCTCCGATCCTGCCGGACGCGGCGACAGCTTCGTCACGCGGTGCTGCGGGAGGGTGCCTTCGACCAGCGCCGGTATGTCGGCGAAGGTGTAGCCGATCGCGCTCAGGCCATTGGGCGTGCGCAACCGCTGCATGTACCAGACGAGGCGATCCGCGAGGATTTTTCCGGCGTCCTCGGCGCGGGCGTGCGAGATGTCAGCACCGAGCGCTTCGGCGGTCTGCAGATGGCGTTCCGGGCTCGCCGCCGCCGTGAATCGAAAGACGGCCGGCGCGTTGAGGATGACCGAGATGCCGTGCGGCACCAGCGGGTGGTCGGCGTCGTAGCCTGGCGCCCGGTAGCTCTTCACGTTGCCCGAGACCGGATACGACATGCCGTGCGGCAGGTGCACGCCGGCATTGCCGAATCCGACGCCGGCGTACGACGCCGCCAGCAGCATCTGCGCGCGCGCCTCGTCGTCAGACGGATCGTCGACTGCGCGGACGAGGAACCGCGACACCATGCGCAGCGCCTCCATCGACCAGACGTCGCTGATGGGATTCGATCCCTGGTACGCCGGCCGCAGGGACGGCCGATCCGGCCGGGGCCGGTCGGTGAACGGCATCGCCGTATACGACTCGATGGCGTGGCTCAGGATGTCGAGGCCGGTCGACGCGGCCACTTCCGGCGGCATCGTGCGCGTGTTCTCGGGATCGAGGAATCCGAGGGTCGGCTTGAGCCGCCGGTTGGCGATGCCGGTCTTGGCATGGAGCGGGCGGTAGTCGAAGATGCTGACGCCGGTCGTCTCGCTCCCGGTGCCGGCGGTCGTGGGTATCGCGATCAGCGTCTTCAATGGTCCCGGCACCGGCAGCCCCTTGCCGATTGGCGGGTTCACGTAATCGAGGAAATCGGCGGGCGGATACGTCGTGTAGAGGTTGACCGCTTTCGCGGTGTCGATCGTCGAGCCGCCGCCGACCGCGACGAAGGCGTCGTATCCGCCGTCGCGCGCGAACGCGATCGCATCGAGAAACGACTCGTCACTCGGTTCGACGCGGACGCGATCGTAGAGCGTCGCCGGCACGCCGCTGTCACGCAGCGATTCCATCACGATGGCGACGGGACGCATGGCGGCAAGCGTCGGGTCGGTGATGACCAGTGCGCGCCTGGCGCCGAGGTCCGCCAGGTCCATGCCTACCTCGCGCGTCACGCCCGCGCCGAAGCGGACGCTGGACACGGCCATCTCGAACGCGATGTCTTTTGCCATGGTGTCCGCCATTGTAGTGGCAGAAACTGCGGTGTGATCTGACAGGAGTCTGAGAGGGGTCGGATACTGTATCCGACCCCGCTACGACGGTTGCGCGCAGGCGTCTGCGGGCGGCGGAGGCGCCGCGAGCATGCGGGCGACGACGTCCACGAGGTCGTCGATCCACAGGGGCTTGAAGCAGACCTGCGCGCCAAGCTGTCGCAGCTCGCTGGCGATCGGTTCTTCGATGAAATAGTCGCCGGTCACGATCGTGACGCTTGGCGCCGGACTGGCGGGGTCAGTATTGGCGCTGCGCAGCCGGCGCAGGAATTCGACGCCGCCGAAAATCGGCATGCGCAGGTCGAGGATGATGGCGTCAGGCTTGTGCGTCGTCGCGAGCGCGAGGCCGGTTTCCGCGTTCGTCGCCGTTTCGACGCGGTAGCCTTGCAGACGGAGCATGCGCGAGAACGTCAACGCCACGCCCTCGTCGTCGTCGACGACCAGCACGCACTGCGGAAGGGTACCGGCCATCAGTCTCCGGCGGCCATCGTCGCAGGCTGGTAGACGGCGCGACCGCCCGCGAAGAGGCCTTCGAGCTCGCGTTCGCGCTCGAGCGCGGCCGACACGCTCGTGAAGTACTCCACGATCGCGCCGCCCGGATGATAGACACCAAGCCGATACGGACCGTCGGCGCTGACCGCGGTCACTTCCCAGCGGACCAGATCGCGGCCCGCTGAAAACACGTTGAGCGTCATGACAGTTGTGCGAATAACCAAGGGCTGTGCCGGTACAGATTGCACGCGGCTGCACGCTTTGGCGACGCGGCCATGTTCCATGGCCGCACGGCACTGACGGAACCGAGCTTCCTTGGCACACCCGGTGTGCGCCGTTCAGCGGTCAGGGATGAAGTGAGGAGTGGTGATCTTCTGATCTTCTGTAAAGAATTCCGTCAGACGCGACGGCGGGTCAGCAGCACGATGAGCAGTACCAGCAGCACGATGCCGAGTCCGCCGCTCGGATAGAACCCCCATGCGGCGCTGTACGGCCAGGTCGGCAGCGAGAGAATCAGCAGCACAATCAGCAGCGCCATCAATAAACTCAAGGCTCGCCTCCGTTCTCGGCGGGAGCAAGAGGCCGGCCAACTCGGCTCAGCAGGAGGCGACGCGCCTCATCAACGATGAGGTCGGCATCGCACGGTTTCGCGAGCATCCGATCGGCGCCGGCCGTACGCGCGCGGTCCGCGTACTGCCGATCGCCGTATCCACTGATCGCAAGTACGGGAATGTCGTGTGTTCGCGAGTCGGCGCGGAGACGGCGACAGAGCTCGATGCCGTCGATGCCCGGTACGGCAATGTCGGTGAGGATCAGATCGGGATCGATCTCGAGCGCCTTGTGCAGCGCCTGATGGCCGTTGTGGGCCTGCTCGACGACAAATCCGTCACGCTGCAGTGCCTCGGTGTAGAACTGCCGCGTCTCCGGATCGTCTTCGACAACCAGGACGAGGGGCGTCGACGGCGTCGCGTCGCGGCGCGCGGTCATCGTGTGGATGATAGGAGCCCAGGTCAGAGCGCTACAAGCTCAGGTGTAGGCTCCTTGAGGCTCGGTTGACGGCACGACCGAGGCCGGAAAGCGGCGACGTTCCATCTGGCGCCGTTCGATAGTCCTCGGTGGTTCAGCCGCCACTATCGGCAGCCGCACCTGGAATAATGAACCGGCGTTTTCGCCAGCGCTTCGGCCGGTGACCGTGCCGCCGTGCAGCTCTACCAGATGCCGCACGATATTGAGGCCCAAGCCCATGCCGCCGTGTTTTCGCGTCGACGTGCTGTCGCCCTGATGGAAGCGTTGAAAGAGGTTCGCGGCCAAGCGCGTTCCAAAGCCGATGCCCGTGTCCTGGACGCCGATGACGACGTGGTCGCCGCTTGTCGTCAGACGAATGTCGACGCGGCCGCCGGACGGCGTGAACTTGATGGCGTTCGACACGAGATTCCAGACGATCTGCCGGATGCGATCCGGGTCGCCGATCATGAAGCCGATCTGCTGATCGAGCGTCACGTCCAGCGTGATCTGCTTGGCTGCCGCCGCCGGGCGAACGGAATCGACCGCCGATTCGATGACCGGCTGAATCCTGATGGCGATCGGATTGATGCGCAGCTTGCCAGAAACGATGCACGACAGGTCGAGGAGGTCTTCAATGAGCCGTGCTTGCGCCAACCCGGCGCGTTCGATGCCTTCCACCGCTTTGGCCGTTTGCGCGTCATCGAGTTTCCGGCTCGCCAGCAGCCGCGCCCAGCCCAGTACCGCGTTCACCGGCGTGCGCAGCTCATGCGACAGGTTCGCGAGAAACTGATCCTTGACGCGATTGGCCGCCTCCGCCTTACGAGACTGCTCGTCGGTAATCTTGAGCAGCCTCCGATAATGTACCCCTAGAGCCACCCCGACTATTGCGATGAGGGTCGAAAAGACAATCAAGCCTAACGCGGAGGCTTCTCCCACCTTCGACTGGTGTGCAAACGTTCGGCCGGTTACAGCTCAGCCGGCCGGCTTGGCTTAACTCTTGTAGTCAACCCGCCCGCTATGGCCGAGACTGTCGTTCGCGTGGCGGCTCTGGCGGATCTCCACTGCACCAAAACGTCGCAGGGCGCCTTTCAACCGCTGTTCGCCCGCATTGCCGAGTCGGCCGACCTCCTACTGCTGGCCGGCGACCTGACCGACTACGGTTTGCCGGAGGAAGCGCGCGTGCTGGCGAAGGAACTGACGGCGCTCAGGATTCCGGTGGCCGCCGTGCTTGGCAATCACGACGTCGAATCGGGAAAGGCCGAGGAGGTAACGGCGATTCTCGTCGAGGCCGGACTCCACGTGCTGGACGGCGATGCGTGCGAGCTGCTCGGCATCGGCATCGCCGGCGTCAAGGGCTTTGGCGGGGGATTCGGCAAACGCGCGCTCGGTCCCTGGGGAGAGGCGATCATTAAACAGTTCGTTCGCGAGGCGGTCGACGAGGCGCTCAAGCTTGAGGCGGCGCTCGCGCGCTTGCGCACGCCGCAGCTCGTCGCGCTGTTGCATTATTCACCGGTCCAGCAAACCGTCGAGGGCGAGCCGCTCGAGATCTATCCGTTCCTCGGATCGAGCCGCCTCGAGGAGCCGCTCGGACGGTATCCGGTCTCGCTCGTGTTCCACGGCCACGCGCACCGGGGCCAGCCGCAGGGGCTGACGAAAAACGGCGCGCCGGTCTACAACGTCTCGATGCCACTGCTCACGCGGACGTTCGCCGATCGTCCGCCGTTTCGCGTCTTCGACGTGCACGTCGACGCCAACGCGTCGGTGCCGGTCGCGACCGCGGCCACGCGTGGCCGCCGCGCGACCGACGCCGTCGCATCCTGAGGAGACCCGATGGAAACCTCGACGGCCCGTGCGATTCACGATCCGGCGGCGGACTTCTACATCGACGCCTTGCGGAAGCTGCAGGACACGGGGATCCCCTTTCTGGTGGGAGGCGCATTCGCGTTTTCGCACTACACGCACATTCCGCGCGACACCAAGGATGTTGACGTCTTCGTCAAGCCGGACGACTGCCCGCGCGTGCTCGAAACCTTCGAGCAGCTCGGCTACCAGACCGAGGTGCCGTTCCCGCACTGGCTCGGCAAGATTCATAGCGGCGAGCACTTCATCGACATCATCTTCAGCTCGGGCAACGGCATCGCGCGTGTCGACGACCTGTGGTTCGAGCACGCGCCCAAGACGAATGTGCTCGGGGTCATCGTCCGGTTGTCGCCGGCGGAAGAGATGATCTGGTCGAAGGCCTTCATCCAGGAGCGCGAGCGATTCGATGGCGCCGACGTCCTGCACCTGCTGCGTGAAACCGGTCCGTCGCTCGACTGGCCGCGGCTGCTGATGCGGTTCGGCGATTACTGGCGTGTCCTCTTCAGTCACATCATCCTGTTCGGCTTCGTCTATCCGGACAAACGCCAGAACGTGCCGACCTGGGTGATGGAGGAGCTGACCCGGCGTCTCAGCGTGAGCCGCCCTAATCTTCAGAGCGACGTCTGCTACGGCACGCTGTTGTCGCGAGAGCAGTTCCAGCACGATATCGAGCGCTGGAAATACCGCGACGGCCGCGAAGCGCCCGACGGACCGATGACGCGCGAGCAGATCGACATCTGGACCGACGCCATCGGCAAAATCAAGTAACCCTTACTGTTGCCGCTCGAGTATCCAGGCGACGGTGCCGATCAGCTTTTCCCAGAGCGGGCGGTGACGCCAGCTGCCTAGCGTGATTTCGCGCGACCTGGCCAGGTCGGATTCGAAGTCAGCGAGGATCCGCGCCGTCACGGCCTGGTCGCGCACCGCGAGGTTCACCTCGTCGTTGTGCTCGAAGGAACGGTTATCGAGGTTGGTGGTGCCGACCACTGACCAGAGATCGTCGACGAGCAGCGCCTTGACGTGCGTCATCCCGGGCTCGTACTCGAAGATCCGCACACCGGCCTCGAGCATCTGCCCGTACAT
>Ga0207641_10003655_pt1 | contig 13566 bp, 11 predicted proteins | sample KBSSwiS62_FD_184306 | JGI IMG/M metagenome (GOLD analysis project Ga0207641, IMG submission 184306) | Switchgrass rhizosphere microbial communities from Kellogg Biological Station, Michigan, USA - KBS Switchgrass S6-2 (SPAdes) (version 2) | ecosystem: Host-associated > Plants > Roots >... | reverse complement strand
GCCAGGCGGACAGCGAAGCCGGCGATCGCCTCGACGCCCTGCTCCATGGTGGCGGGCTCTGGAACGCCGCCGCCAATCTGATCGGCCAGTCCTGGTACCTGCTGGTCTCGACCTTCGGGCTCGCCGCGATGGTCGTCGCCGACGTCCTCGGCCGTCTGCGCGCGGGCCGGCGCGGCGAGGGCGAGGGGCCGGCGCCCGCCGCCCTCGCGCTGGTCGCGCTGACCGCGATCCTGCTGCTGATCTCCGCCGCCGCCTTCCCGGAACGGGTCCGGCCCGACCAGCTGATCTACGGCCGCTACGTCGAGGTGGTGACGCCGCCCCTGGTGGCGTTCGGCCTGGTCCTGCTCGCCTCGCGCCGGGCAGGCGCCTGGGCCAAGCGCATAGCCGTCGCCCTCGCCGTGCTCAGCGCCGGCGTGATCCTGATCAGGGCCGCCCACGTCGACCCCGGCGAGGCGAGCCGCTGGAACGTCTCGGCGCTGCCCTTCGTCACCGGCCAGCTGGGCCCGGCGATCCTCCTTGCCGCCACCGTCGTCGCCGCGGCCGGCGGCTGGCTGCTGCTGCGGGCCTCGCGGGCCGGCGCCGCGGCCGCGTCGGCGCTGGCCCTGGCGCTCTTCCTCGCCGTCGCCGCCTACGGCGCCTGGAATCCCGTGGTGAGCTCGCAGCGGGGGGCGTATCCCTCCGGCTGGAGCAGTCCCGAACCCGTCGCCGGCGCCGAACGAATCGCTTCGGTCGCCTACGACCTCGATCACTACGACACCTTCGGCCTCTACTCGGTCCAGTGGTTCCTGCCCCACACCTCGGTCCGTTTCCTCCACCCCGGCGACGGGCGGCCCCTGCCGCGCTACGTACTCAGCTCGCGGGACTGGGCGAAGGAACATCCGCGCGGGGAATGGACCCTGATCTGGTCCGACCAGGGCCACGACCAGGCGATCTGGCGCCGCGGCGGCGCCGGCTAGCTCGCTATCGCCTTAGCCCGCGCGGGTGCTCGGGTCCTGCTCGGCGACCGTCAGCTCGGCGGTCGGGTTGACCTCGAGGCGGCCGTCGGGGATCGGCTCGCCGCTGCGGATCGAGAGGCCGTAAGTGCCGTCGGCGAGGCGGGCCTCGGCGCGCTCGAGGGCGGCCATGCGGTCCTTCAGATCCTGGGCGCGGCCGGCGTCGAACTCGTCCTGGTAGAGCCCCTCGGAGTTGAAGTCGCCGGGCTCGCGGCGCTCGTCGCCCTCCTCCGGGGTATCGCGCTCAACGGCGGCGATCTCCTGCTCGAGTTTGGTCCGCTCAGCGGCGAGAAGTTGGCGTGCGCGCTCGGAGTCCATGCGACCACCCTACCCACCGGATGGGCCGCCCAAGGACAGGCTGGTTGACACGGAAACCAATTGCGCTATCCTGATCTAGGACTAACTACAGAAAGTGGACTTGGCAATGGCCTATCTCCTGATCCCACTCGACGAGGCAATCGTCTTCCCCACCGTCACCGCCACGCTGCCGATCGACGTCGGCGACGAGGATCGTGTCTTCCTCCTTCCCCGCACCGACGGCGAGTTCGCCCGCGTCGGCGTCGTCGCCGAGGTGCTCGAGAGCGGCGAGTCCCGCCGTGGCGAACCGGCCGCGACCGTGCTCGGCCTCCACCGCGGCCTGGCCGGGGCCGCCGTCGCCGGCGAGGACGACCCCGAGACCCTCCATATAGAGGTGCAGGAGTTCCACGACGGCCACCCCGACGACGAGCACACCCGCGAGCTGGCCCGCGAGTACCGCGCCGTGGTCGAGGAGATCCTCGAGCTGCGCGGCGACGACGGCCGCATCTCCGCCTTCCTGCGCTCCGTGCAGGAGCCGGGCGCGCTGGCCGACACGGCCGGCCTCAGTCCCGAATTCTCCAGCGAGCAGAAGCTGCGCCTGCTCGACACCCTCGACGTCAGCGAGCGGCTCCAGGTCGCGGTCGAGCTGCAGCGCGAGCGACTGGCCGAGCTGCAGGTGCGCAGCCGCATCCGCGACGACGTCGAGTCCGGCGCCCAGAAACAGCAGCGCGACTACTTCCTGCGCAAACAGATGGAGTCGATCCGCAAGGAGCTGGGCGAGGACGAGGGCAACCTGATCGAGGAGTACGAGCGCAAGATCGCCGAGGCCGGGATGCCGGAGGCGGTCGCCGAGCAGGCCGGGAAGGAGCTACGCCGGCTCGAGCGCCAGGGCGAGCAGTCGCCCGAGTCCTCGATGATCCGCAGCTACCTCGACTGGCTGATCGCGGTGCCGTGGGGCAAGCGCTCCGAGGAGAAGCTCGACCCCGTCCATACCCGTAAGGTGCTCGACGCCGACCACGCCGGCCTCGACGACGTGAAGCGGCGGATCACCGAGTTCATCGCCGTCCGCAAGCTGCGCGAGACCCGCGGCAAGGGCGAGGAGGACAGCCGCGCCAACGGGGCGATCCTGACCCTGGTCGGGCCTCCGGGCACCGGCAAGACCTCGATCGGCGAGTCGATCGCTCACGCCCTCGGGCGTGAGTTCGTCCGCATCAGCCTCGGCGGCCTCCACGACGAGGCCGAGATCCGCGGCCACCGCCGCACCTACATCGGCGCCCTGCCGGGACGGATCGTCCGCGCCCTGCGCGACGCCAAGACGATGAACCCGGTGATCCTGCTGGACGAGGTCGACAAGGTCGGCGCCGACTGGCGCGGCGACCCCTCGGCCGCGCTGCTGGAGGTGCTGGACCCGGCGCAGAACCACTCGTTCCGCGACCACTACCTCGACGTCGAGGTCGACCTCTCCGAGGTCGTCTTCCTCGCCACCGCGAACATGACCGACACGATCCCGGCGCCGCTGCTGGACCGGATGGAGCTGATCGCCTTCGACGGCTACACGACCGCCGAGAAGATGGCGATCGCCCGTGGCTACCTGCTGCCGCGCCAGCTGGAGCGCAACGGGCTGGAGCCCGATGAGGTCGAGGTCGGCGAGGAGATCCTCCGCAGCGTCGTCACCGAGTACACCCGCGAGGCCGGCGTGCGCCAGCTCGAGCGCGAGCTCGGCAAGCTGCTGCGCGGCTCGGCGACCCGGATCGCCTCCGGCGAGACCGAGAGGCCGATCGTGATCGACGCGGCCGCCGTCACCGACGCCCTCGGGCGCCAGCGCTTCTTCCAGGAGTCGGTCGAGCGCACGGCGATCCCCGGCGTCTCCACCGGGCTGGCGGTTACCGGCACCGGCGGCGACGTCCTCTTCATCGAGGCGACCGCGATGGAGGGCGACAAGGGCCTGGTCCTGACCGGCCAGCTCGGCGACGTGATGAAGGAGTCGGCGCGGATCGCCCTCTCCTACGTGCGCTCCCACAGCGACGAGCTGGGGATCGACCCGGCGCGCTTCGACCGCGAGTTCCACCTCCACGTCCCGGCGGGCGCGATCCCCAAGGACGGGCCGAGCGCCGGCACGGCGATGACGACCGCGCTGGTCTCGCTGCTGAGCGGGCGGCCGGTCAAGCACACGGTCGGGATGACCGGCGAGGTCACCCTGCAGGGCCGGGTGCTGCCGATCGGCGGGCTGAAGCAGAAGGTTCTGGCCGCCCACGCGGCCGGGCTGACCGAGGTGATCCTGCCCGAGCGCAACCGCGGCGACCTCGACGAGGTTCCCGAGGAGGTGCGCGAGCAGATGTCCTTCCACCCGGTGATGAGCGTCGGCGAGGTGATCGCCGTCGCCCTCGAGCCGGCCGAGAAGGAGGCCGATGTCGCCGCGATGTCGTAGCTGCAGCCCGGTCCCGACCGAGCTGCGCGCGGCCGCCGGGCTACTCGAGCGCCGCTGGACGATGGCGACGATCTACGCCTGCTCCAGCGGCGCCGCCCGCTTCAATGAGTTCCGCCAGTCGCTACCGGGGGTCTCGCCGACCACGCTCTCGGAGCGGCTGGAGCAGCTCGAGGCGGCGGGGATCGTCGAGCGCACCCTGGTCGCCGGCCGTCCTCCCCACGCCGAGTACACGCTGACCCCGCGTGGGCGGCAGCTGGCGCTGGCCGTCGCCGGTCTGCTCGAGCACCGCTGACGGCAGGGTTCAGACGCTCGACCCGGCCTGCCCCGAGGCGGCCGAGACCCGGTACCTGATGTGGGTCACTTCGTCCGTGTGCACCACGCGCGTCTGCTCCAGTTCGAGCTTCGAGCCGACGTTCTCGAAGAGCCGCTCGCCCGCGCCCAGCAGAACGGGCACGATGTTCAGCTGCAGCTCGTCGATCAGGCCCGCCGCCAAGTACTGCTGAGCGGCTTCGGCGCCGCCGCCAAGTCGCACGTCCTTTCCGGCGGCAGCCTCCTTGGCCCGCGCCAGCGCCGACTCGATCCCCTCGGTGACGAAGTGAAAGGTGGTGCCCCCCTGCATCTCCAGTGGCTCGCGCTCGTGATGGGTGAGGACGAAGGTCGGCAGGTGGAAGGGCGGGTCCTCGCCCCACCAGCCGCGCCAGGAGTCGTCCCAGGGCCCCGGGCCGCCGCCGAACATGTTGCGCCCCATGATCACGGCGCCGACGTTCTCCATCGCCGCTGCGACGATCTCGCTGCTGGGGTTGGTCTCGCCGCCGCTCCTGCCGTGCGCCGCGCGCCAGGCATCGAGCTTGACCACCCACTCGTGCAGCTGCTCCCCACCTTCGCCGAGCGGGTGCTCCTCGCTCTGGTTCGGTCCGGCGACGTAGCCGTCGGTGGAGATCGAGATTTCGAACCTCAGCCTGCTCATCCCTGGTCCTTTCGCAGCTTCAGCCGCAGTTCCTCGCTGCTCGCCGTGCCGCCGCTGGGGACGAAGGTCACCGTCAGCTTCAACCGCACGCTGCCGTTCTTCTCCAGCTTGCGCGCCGCGGCGCCCTGCGGCCGGACCAGGAGCACCACCGTTCCGGCCGCCGCGACCGCTCGATCCTGGCTGCGCGCACCGAACAGGCTGAGCTTGCCGCCGCGGGGGACGGTGACCGGCAGCCGGGCGATGCCCTTGCCGCGATCGAGGCGGGGCCGGCCGATCAGGAAGGAGTTGTCGATGGCGACAGGATCGGCGACAGGCGCCGAGCCCTTGCTCGTGGCGGCAGGACGCGAGCCGGCGCCAGGGCTCGGCGCCGGAGGAGCCGTAGCCGGCGGGGGGTCCGGTGACGACGGGTCCGGCGCCGGGGGCTTGACGACGCTGGATGCCTGGACGACCTCGGCGCCGCCGTTGAAGCGTTTCCAGATCGCGATCGGCAGGCCGTCGGGCGAGAGGGCGACGGCCGGCGTCGTCGCGCCGCGCCCGGCGGCGGAGAGGCCGACGACACTTGCCGCGGGCGCGCCGGTGGCGTCCACCCCACGCCGCTGAACGATGAAGTTGGCGCCGTCGAAGCGATCCCAGACCACGGTCGCGGCCCCGTCCGCGGCGATCGCGACCGCCGGCTCGGCAGCGTCGCGGCCCGCCGCCGAGAGGTTGAGGATGCTTGCCGACGGCGCGCCGGAAGCGCCGACGCGCCGCCCCTGGACGATGAAGTTGGCGCCGTCGAAGCGATCCCAGACCACGATCGCGAGGCCGGCGGGATTCACCGCCAGCTGCGGCTCCGCGGCGCTGCGCCCGGCCGCCGAAAGACTCTCGACATCCGGGTCGGGGAGACCGGCGGCGGAAACTCGCCGCGCCTGGATGATCGTCGCGGTGCCGTCGAAGCGCGCCCAGGCCACGGTCGCGACGCCGTCGCCGTCCAGCCCGACCTCCGGCTCCACCGCGTTCTCGCCGGCTGCCGAGAGGTTGGTGGTGCTCGCCGCCGGAGTCCCGTCGGGCGCCACGCGCCGGGCCTGGACAATCGTGTTCGCACCGTCGAACCGGCTCCAGACGACCGTCGCGGTGCCGTCGCCGGCGACCGCCACCTGCGGTTCGACGGCGTCCCCACCCGGCGCCGAGAGCGGATGACCGCTCGCCTCGCGCACGCCGGCGGCGCTGAGCCGGCGCTCCTGCACCACGTAGCTGGAGCCGTTGAACCGCTTCCAGACGACGGTCGCGGTGCCGTCGGGGGCGACCGCCACCCGCGGCGTCGCCGCGTCCTGTCCGGCTCCCGAGAAGTTCAGGGTTTCCGCCCCGGGAGTGCCGTCGGCGGCGATGCGACGCACCTGGACGACGAAGTTGGAGCCGTCGCAGCGGATCCAGGTGACGGTGGCGGTGCCGTCGGGGGCGAGCGCCACCTCGGGATCGAGCGCGTCCTCCCCGGGCGTCGACAGCGCCGTCACCCCCGGCTCCGGCACTCCGTCAGGGCCGATCCGGCGCTCGTACACGGTGAAGGTCTGCCCCTGGCGGGCGCTCCAGACCACGGTGGCGGTGCCGTCGGGGGCGACCGCCGGGCGTGGGCCGGTAACCATCGCCCCCGCCGGCGCGAGATCGAGCGCCCCCGGCTCGTCTTCGGGGGGCGTGGCGGGCACCGGCACCTTCGTCAGCGATGGCAGCGCCGGAGCGATCGAGCGGTAGATGCTGCTCTGGATCCCCTTGCGGAAAACCTGCTGGGCGGGCGCCGAGGACTCGATCTGCCAGTCGGCCCGGGCGGGGCCCTTGGGAAAGTTCCAGTTGAACCAGAGATAGGCGTTGATTTCCGGGTGATGCGGCAGGTAGGTGGTCAGCATTTCCCGGATCCAGTCGGTCTTGTTGCCGCCGTACTCACTGGAGGCGTTCTCGAGGATCATGATCGGCTTGCTCGGCGCCGCCCCCTTGATCAGATCGAGGGTCGGCGTGATCGTCTGATCGGGGTTGATCCAGCGATCGGGCTGGGCCGGGTTGCGTCCCCAGTTGTAGGTGTCGAGGCCGGTCCAGTCGACATAGGCGTCGCCGGGGTAATAGGGAGTGGGATCGGATGCGGGGTCGTACCAGATGCTGTTCACGACCCAGGTCCAGGTGACGTTGGTCGCGCCTTCGGCAACGACGAGGTCGTGGAAGTGGCGCCAGGCGGCGATGAAGCTCGGGTCCCGCCCCCACGAGTACCAGGCCCCGTTCATCTCCCACCAGGGGGCGAAGAAGAACGGGTGCCCCCAGGCTTTCGCCGCCCGCGCCCAGTTCCTGATCGCGGTGTCCTCCTGGCCGGCGACGATCTCGGCCAGGGTGACGCCTTCGCCGAGCCCCATCGTCACCACCGGGATCGCCCCGCGCGCCTGGGTCGCATCCATCTCGGCGCTGTCGAACTGGGTCCATCCCTGGCCCGTGTTGAGGGTCGCGATCTTCTTCCCGGCGTGCCGCTCGAACAGGTCCCAGGCACTCTGGTTGCTCGGCGCGTTGCCGGTCTGTCCATAGGTTTCCCCGCTGATCGTCGCCCCCCAGTACATCGCCGCCCGCGAGCTCGCGGCGGGGGCGATCAGGAGGCCGAGCGCGAGCAGGCAGACGGCGAGCGCACGCGGCCACCCTTCGTATATCCGTCCAGTCCCTCCCATCGCTGGATGCTCGCGGAGGTTCGCCCCGGCGTCAAGGGTTTCGCCGACAGACGTTGCCTTCGCTTCGGGCCGGATCCCGATTTAGGATGCGCCGGTGCCGAGCTGGCCCCCGATCGACGAGCCGGAGCTGCTGCGACGGCTGGCGATGGGGGACGCGGAATTCGCCGAGTTCATCCGCGGCGTCGTCGCTCAGCTGCCTGCTCGGAGATGCGACGAGGCCGCGATCGCGCAGGCGCTCGCCTATCCCTGGGCGCGGCCCCTCGGCTCCTATCTGCTGGCCGGTGGCAAGCCAGAGCCCCTCGATGGCATGGACTCGGTGCGGCGGCTGGGCGTGCTCTCGCGCTTCGCCTCCCCCGGCGGCGGCCGTCTACCCGTGCTCTCGATCGGCTCGAACGCCGCCCCCGAGACCCTCGAACGCAAGCTCGCCCATTTCAGCGCGGAGGAAGACCGCGCGGTCCTGGTCCTGAGCGGTCGCCTGCACGACTTCGACGTCGGCGTCGCCGCGCAGCCGACGATGTACGGCTCGCTGCCGGCCACGCTTTTCCCCAGCCCCGGGACCGCGGTGCGGGCGGCGCTGCTCTGGGTGACCCCGGCCCAGTTCACCCAGCTCGCCTGGTCGGAGATCAGCTACCGGCTGGGGCGGCTGCGAGCCCGCTTCGAGGTCGACGGGGACAACCCCGGCTACGACGAGGTCCTCGTCTTCGTCTCCCGCTTCGGCGCCTTCTGCCCGGAAGCGGAGCCGGTCGCGCTGGCGGCGATCCCGGCCGAGGGCCGCACCGCCCCGGAGCTGAGCCAGGAGCAGCTCCTCGACGCCGCCGCTCAGCTCGCGCTCGGCCCGGAAGCGGACGCCGAAGCACTTATCCGCGCCATCTTCGAAGACCCTGGCGAGGTCGTCCCCAAGATCGTCGCCGCCGTGCACCCGGCGGGACTGCCGTTCAGCTCGGAGCGGTGGACCCCGTTCAGCCCCTGAGCCCCGAAACTCCGGTCCGGTTCATGCGGCGAGAGGCGGGTAGATCACCGGCATGAGGCTCCCGATCGCCCTGATCGCCATCCTGGTCGCGGCGGCGGCCTTGAGCATCCCGGCCGCCGGCGCCGCGGCGCGGTCGCCCGGCGCCAGAGGCGATTACGAGGCGTATGCGTCCTGCGACGACGCGGCTCCGTTCCACGCCGCGCGCCGCTGCGGCTACGACAAGCCGCGGCTCTTCCGCGCCACCTTCGTCTTCCAGAGCAACGTCGGCAAGCGCGCCCTCAAAGCCTGCTTCCGGGTCTACGGCGCGGCGCCGCTCGGCGGCGGCCACGCCTGCGCCAAGCTGAAGCCGACCGCCCACAAGGACTACCCGTTCAAGATCTCAGGCGTGCGCCAACCCTTCGCGGTGAAGGTGACCTGGTTCACGAAGGTCCCCGGAGCCGGCGGCGAGTTCAAGCCGGCGGCCAGCTCGTTCCTGCGGGCGCACACCTAGCGCGCCGGCGCGCCGGGTTGCCGGCTTCCACCGGATGCCGCCGCTCCCACCGGGCCCAGGCGGCCATCACCGCGCCGGCGTAGATCCAGCCGAGCAGGACGTCGAAGAAGTAGTGCTCGCCGGTGGCGATCAGGGTCAGTGCCATCGCCAGCGGGTAGAGCGCCAGCAGCGGGCGCCAGCGGCGGCGGACGCGGCTCCAGAGGAACATCGCCACCAGCGCCGTGAAGGCCGAATGCAGCGAGGGGACGGCGGCGACCAGGTTGGCGCTCGACTGGCCCTTGGAGAAGAGGCCGGCGGTGCCGACCCCGAGCACTTCCCAGCCCTCCGAGGTGGTGCGATGGACGCCGTCGAGCAGGCCCATTTCCGCCGCCATCCACGGCGGCGCCGCCGGGAAGGCGATGTAGGTGACGACGCCGGCCAGTGCCAGCGAGACCAGGCGCCGGGTGAAGCGCAGGAAGCCGACCCGGTCGCGCACCCAGAGCAGGCCGGCGAGCGCGAAGGGGACGATGAAGTAGGAGGTGTAGACGAGGGTGAAGGCGACGTCCCACCAGTTGACGACGCCGGGCTCGTAGAGCCGCGCCTGCAGCCACTCGGTCGGGGTGGTGCCGAGAAAGACAAAGCGATCGAAGTCGATCATCGGATGCGTGTGGACGCCGATCCCGAGCGAGTCGGCGGCGCCGCGGGCGAGATCGTAGGCGCAGAGGACCAGCACGATCGGCAGCCAGTCGATGACGATCTGGAGGATCTGGCGCGGGTGCTGGCCGATCGAGCCACAGGCGAGGGCGCCACAGACCCAGAGGATCACCAGTTCGCGCTGGACCGGGACCCCGTAGTGGGCGCTCCAGACGATCAGGGCCGCGAAGTAGATGACCAGCGCGCAGCGCCGCACCAACGGCCAGCGGGCGAAGCCGAAACCGGCAGCCGGCTCGGCCCCCACCGCTGCGAACTCAGTCGTCGTCACCGCGCCAATTTACGTCGCTTTCACATCTGGGGCCGCGACACCCCACCTGGCGGTCGAACCGCCAAACTAATTGTTGATGAAGTTGATCAACTTTATGTACTATGCCGCTCGCCTCGTCCCGACGGCAACGGGATCAAGGCCTCTTCCCAACCGATTGACCCGAAGGAGGCACGATCCGATGAAAACCCTGAGAAACGTCCCCCGGCCAAGAGGGAGAGGCGCGCTGCTGGCGTTGCTCTCGACCCTCGTCCTCGGCTCCTCGCTGCTGGGCGCCGGCCCAGCAGCAGCGCACCAGCGCGATCACCGTCCCAGCTGGCCGCAGCCCGGCCACGGCTGGTTCCACCCCCCGACCGACCAGGCCCTGGCTCTCCGGTGGTTCGACCTCAGCAACCAGACGGTCGGCGCCGCCGGGTTCCCCGAGCCGGTCACCCAGAGCCGGACCTGGGCCGTCAGCTGGCTCGGCGCCGCCCGTGCGATCGAGGACGGCTTCGGCCCCCGCTTCCAGGCGGCCGCGTTCGTGACGGCGCTGCACGACGGCCTCGTCGCGCAGGTGCCGGGGCAGCAGCCGCAGCTGGACGCGGCGCTCGCCTCGTCCCTGGCCGAGATCCCCGACGGCCTCGAGAAGAAACTCGGCATCGCCGCCGGCCGGCGCGAGGCGAGCCGGGTGCTCGCCCAGCGCGCCGGCGACGGGCTCGACACCGCCTCGGTCGACACCCCCTACACCCCACCGCCGGCCGCGCCAGGGGTCTGGCAGCCGACGCCGCCCACCTTCGGCCCGGCGGTGCGGGCCGGCCAGGGCTCGGCTCGCAGTTTCCTCCTGGCGAGCAACAGCCAGTTCCGACCGGGGCCGCCACCGGCGCTGAACTCGCCTGAGTTCCTCAAAGCCCTGGCCGAGATCCGCGCCGTCGGCGGCGCCACCAGCAACGTCCGCACGCCGGCCCAGACCGACACCGCCAACTTCATCTACCAGGACTCCTACGCCCTCTACGGGCAGGCCCTGAGAGCGGTGCTGGCCGACACCGACCACTCGCTGCTCTGGGACGCGCAGGCGGTCGCGGCCTTCCACGTCGTAACCGTGGACACCCAGATCGCGATCTTCGAGGCCAAGTACGTCTACACGTTCTGGCGCCCGGTGACGGCGATCCGGACCGGCAGCGTCGACCCCGACCCCAGCTGGACGCCGCTGTGGCCGACCCCGCGCCACCCCGAGTACCCGAGCGGGCACGCCGGCTACGCCGGCGCCGCCGAGGGCGTGCTGACCGCGCTGACCGGCCCCTTGACGCCGGCGCCGGTGCCCGTCACCAGCGTCACCGACCCCGGCTCGATCCACACCTACACGCGCTGGTCGCAGATCACCCAGGAGACGATCGACGGCCGCGTCTGGGAGGGAGTCCACTACCGCTTCTCCGACGAGACGGCGGCCACACTGGGCAAGCAGGTCGCGGCCTGGGATCTGCCGCGGCTCTTCAAGCTGGGCCTGTAACACCCTCTGGGCGATGCCGGATGCCGCCCGGCATCGCCCCGCCTGAGGGCCTCAGCCCGTGACCGCGTGGATCACCGGGTAGTAGCCGTTGGCGTGACCGCTGATCTTCGGGTGGTAGCTCTCTCCGGTCGGGTTCGAGAGCCCGTTGATCCACTCCGTCGAGGACCCGCCGCCGCCGTCGCAGACCGCGTGGCCGACGAACGGCGGGATCACGTCGCGGAAGATGAAGTTCGCCCCCGCCCGCGTTGCCGCCGCGCTGATCGCGGTCTTCATCATGTCGGCGGTCTGGTTCAGTCGCGTCTCCTCGCTGGCACTGAAGAAGGTGAGCGCGTTGCAGTCGGTGCCGTTGAACAGGCGCGGGTAGTCGAGCACGACCACTTTCGCGCTCGGCGAACGCGATTTGATCGTGTTGTTGACCAGGTCGAGCCGGCCCGGCAACGTGTTCTGGATATAGGCCTGCGCGGTGTTGATCGCGCCGTCGCAGTTGGACGCCCATGACGGCAGCGCGCATTCGGTGATGACGCTGGAGAACCCGGCGTCGTTGCCGCCGATCGTGTAGCTGACCCAGTTGGTGTCCGTGGTCAGGCTCGCCGCCTGGGTGTTGATGATGTCGCCCGTCTTGGCGCCGGAGCAGGCCGCGTCGACGAAGGTCCAGTCGGGATGGGCGTTGTGCAGCAGGTACGGATACGCGTAGACGGACCGCTGGCAGGTCGGTTCGAAGTAGGTGCGGGTACCGGTGCCGGAGGAGTACGAGTCCCCCAGCGCTACGTACTTGGTCGCCCAGGCGGGCGCCACGAAGACGACGAACGCCGCCGCCACACATAGAACCGCGGTGATTCGACTCCACTTCATATGTCTTCCTCCCAAGGAATCACCGGGTTCCCCGCCCGGCGGATTGGGAGCACGCTAACACGCCTCAGAACGTATATCGAATATTCAGGACTATTCTGGGTATAACTCATTGACGCGCCCGATTTCCAAACTGGCCAGCCAGCCAGTAGCATGCTCGGCAATGGCCGAGGAGACGCAGACGCAGGACACGCCCGAGCGCGACGTCGAGCGCGAGATGGTGCTGGAGCGGGAGCACTGGGTCGACGGCCCGCCACAGGCCCTGTTCAAGGAGATGCGCGGGCGCTGCCCCGTCCACTGGACCCCGGAAGTGACCGAGGTCCCGGCCGCGGCCGGCTTCTGGTCGGTGACTACCGCCGACGACGTCTACACGGTCAGCCGCGACTGGGAGACCTACTCCTCCGAACTCGGCGGCGTCGTCGTGATCGACGAGGTCTTCCCGATCGAGCTGGCGCGGGCGATGTTCATCGGCATGGACCCGCCCAAGCACGACCGCCTCAAGGCGCTGTTCCAGGCCGGCTTCACGCCGAAGCGGATCGCCGCCCACGAGGACGAGATCCGCAAGATCGTCGTCGGCGTCCTCGACCGGCTCGAGGGCCGCGACAGCTGCGACCTCGTCACCGACGTCGCCCAGCCCGCCGTCTCGCGGGTGATCGGCAGCTTCATGGGCATCCCCGAGGAGGACGACGCGGCCTGGGCGGAGCTGATGAACATGGCCCTCGCGGCCAGCGACCCCGACTACAGCCCGGACGGCGTCGACAACATCGAAGAGACGATCCAGGCGGCGATCGCCCAGGTCTTCGAGCGCTGCGGCGCGATGATCGCCGCCCGCCGCGAGAGCCCGACCGACGACCTCACCAGCGTCCTCGTCAACGCCGAGGTCGAAGGCCAGAAGCTGGAGGAGCACGAGATCGTGATGGGCTTCTTCCTCCTCGTCGCCGCCGGCAACGACAGCACCAAGGCGACCTACGCGAGCGGCATGCGGGCGCTGCTGGAACACCCGGACCAGATGCAGCAGCTGCTCGAGGATCCCTCGCTGGTCCCCAGCGCGGTCGAGGAGTCGCTGCGGATGTTCCCCGCCTTCGCCCACTTCCGCCGCACCGCGGCCCGCGACACGGAGCTGAACGGGCAGGAGATAAAGGAGGGCGACAAGGTGGTCATGTGGTACGTCTCCTCCAACCGCGACGAGACGCGCTACGAGGATCCCGACCGCTTCGACGTGACCCGCAATCCCGAGCACCAGGCCTTCGGCGCCGGTGGCCGCCACTTCTGCCTCGGCACCGCGCTTGCCCGGCTCGAGCTGAAGATCCTCTTCGAGGAGACGCTGAAGCGATACCCGCAGATGGCGATCGAGAGCAAGCCGCGCTTCGTCGAGTCGGCCTTCCTCAACCAGCTGAAGCACCTGCCGGTAGAGCTCAACGCCTGACGCCGGGAGCACATAGCCTGGGCGC
>Ga0207641_10003652_pt1 | contig 13571 bp, 11 predicted proteins | sample KBSSwiS62_FD_184306 | JGI IMG/M metagenome (GOLD analysis project Ga0207641, IMG submission 184306) | Switchgrass rhizosphere microbial communities from Kellogg Biological Station, Michigan, USA - KBS Switchgrass S6-2 (SPAdes) (version 2) | ecosystem: Host-associated > Plants > Roots >... | reverse complement strand
AGAGCGACGGCATCCTCGTCGACGTGCGCCGCCACTTCGGCGGTGTGGCGGTCGAGGAGGACGGGGCGCTGGCCCGGGTCAAGCCCGGGACCGTGCTCGGCCACGCCAACCGCGTCCTCGCCCCGCACGGGCGCAAGCTCGGCCCCGACCCGGCCAGCACCGACATCGCCTGCGTCGGCGGCGTCGTCGCCAACAACTCCGGCGGGATGCGCTGCGGCACGACCAGGGACTCCTACTCGACGGTGCGGGCGCTGACCCTGGTCCTGCCCTCGGGCACCACGATCGACACCGCCGCCCCCGATGCCCCCGAGCAGTTCGCCGCCGCCGAGCCGGAGCTGGCCGCCGGGCTGACGGCGATCCGCGACGAGATCCGCGCCGACGAGGAGCTCAGTGCCCGCATCCGCCGCAAGTTCGCGATCAAGAACACGACCGGCTACCGCCTCTGCGCCTTCCTCGACGCCGACGAGCCGCTGGAGATCTTCCGCCGCCTCGTCGTCGGCTCCGAGGGCACGCTCGCCTTCGTCGCCGAGGCGGTCTTCGAGACCGTGCCGCTGCCGGCCCGCACGACCACCGCCTGGGTCCACTTCCCCGACGTCGATCAGGCGATCGACCCGGTCCGCGAGCTGGTCGAGGCCGGCGCCACCGCGGTCGAGCTGATGGTGGCGCCGGCGCTGATCACCGCCGCCTGGAACATGGTCGGCGCCCCCGAGGAGTGGAAAGAGTTGCCACCGGAGTCGGCGGTGCTGCTGGTCGAGTTCGGCGCCGACGACGACGCGGCGCTCGACGAGTACGTCGCCGCGGCGGGCGAGATCTTCGCCGCGCGGGAGACGATCCGCCCGATCGATTTCACCCGCGAGGCCGAGGGGATCGAGCTGGCCTGGCGCGTGCGCGAGGGCCTGCACGGGCTGATCGGCAAGCTGCGACTGCCCGGCACGGCGCTGATCGTCGAGGACGTCTGCGTGCCGCCGGAGCGGATCGCCGAGGGCGCCCGTGACCTGCAGGCGCTGCTCGGCGAGCACGGCTTCCTACCCGGCGTCGCCGGCCACGCCTCGGCCGGGAATCTCCACTTCATGCTGACCCCGGACTTCGCCAAGCAGGAGGACCTCGACCGCTACGAGGCCTTCATGTCCGGCCTGGTCGAGCTGATCGTCGACAAGTACGACGGCTCGCTCAAGGCCGAGCACGGGACCGGGATCAACATGGCCCCTTATGTAGAGCGCGAGTGGGGGGAGCGGGCGACCGAGCTGATGTGGCGGGTGAAGATGCTGGCCGACCCCGACGGCGTGCTCTCCCCGGGAGTCGTCCTCAGCCGCGACCTCGGCGCCCACCTGCGCAACCTGAAGACGACCCCGCAGATCGAGGAGTCGGCCAACACCTGTGTCGAGTGCGGCTTCTGCGAGCCGGTCTGCCCCAGCCGCAACCTGACGACGACGCCGCGGCAGCGGATCGTGCTGCGGCGGGAGATGGCGCGCCAGCCCGCCGGCTCGCCGGTGCAGCGGGCGCTGCTGGAGGAGTTCGAGTACGAGGCGCTCGAGACCTGCGCGGCCGACGGCTCCTGTCAGCTCGCCTGCCCGGTCGGGATCGACACCGGCCAGTTCGTCAAGGAAATGCGCAAGCGCCGCCACACCGAGCGGGCCGAAAACCTGGCGCTGGCGACCGCCAAACGCTGGGGCACGGTCGAGGGCGCCAGCCGCGCCGGCCTCCGCCTCGGCCCCCTGGCCCACCGCAGCAAGCGCGGCAGGGCTCTGCCGCGCCCCGCGTCCCGCACACTGCCGGCGACGATCCACACCGGCGCCGCCGCGGTCTACGTCCCCTCCTGCACCAACCGCATCTTCGGCGGCTCGCCGGTCCAGGCCCTGGTCGACGTCTCGGCCCGCGCCGGGCTCCCGGTCTGGATCCCGGAAGACGTGGTCGGGAGCTGCTGTGGCCTGCCCTGGAGCTCGAAAGGGTTCGGCGAGGCGCACCGGCACAAGGCCAACGAGATGGTCGAGAAGCTCTGGCTCTGGAGCGGGGCGGGGGCGCTGCCGGTGGTCGTCGACGCCGCCTCCTGCACCAGCTCGATCGCCGCCCCCGGCGACGGCGTCCTCTCCGAGGACAACGCCGAGTGCCTGGCCAAGCTCGAGATCCTCGACTCGGTCGCCTGGGCCCACGACCGGCTCCTGCCCTGGCTGGAGGTGAGCGAGAAGGTCGCCAGCGCCACCGTGCACCCGACCTGCGCCACCCGCCACATGGGCCTCACCCACCGGCTCGAAGCCCTCGCCGACGTGCTCGCCGACGATGTCTTCGTGCCCCCGACCGCGACCTGCTGCGGCTTCGCCGGCGACCGCGGCATCTCCCACCCCGAGCTGACCGAGTCCGCCACCCGCCCCGAGGCAAGCGAGGTCGCCGGCCACCACTTCGACGCCCGCCTCTCCAGCAACCGCACCTGCGAGATCGGCCTCGAGCGCGCCACCGGCGAGCCGTACGAGTCCGTGATCCTCCTGCTCGAGCGCCTAACTCGGGCTTGAGTCGACGCTCTTGGCGTCGATGTCGCGGATCAGCGCCCGCGTTTTCGCGTCGCTCTCCATGCGCTTGTCCAGCAGCGGATTGATCAGGCCGCGGAAGGCGGCGACGTAGCGCCACCACTTGGGGACGAAGATGCGGGGGGCGCGCTGCTCGATGCCGCGGACCAGGCCGGCGCCGGCCTCGTCGGGGGTGATCCGCTTCAGCAGGAAGTCGGGGCTGAGCTCTCTGATCCGCCCGCCGTCCTCCTGGTCGAAAGCGTCCTGGACCAGCCTGGTGTCGACCCAGCCGAAGTAGGCGACGCTGGCGCTGGCGCCGTGAGGGGCGAGCTCGACCCGGAGCGAGCGGCCGAGCGCCTCGACCCCGGCCTTGGCGACGGCGTAGGGGCTGTTGCCCATGCCGTTGGCGAAGGCGTAGACGGAGGAGACGACGACCATCTGGCCCTGGCGCTCGACGATCTGCGGCAGGGCCGCGCGCACCGTGCGCCAGACGCCGAGCAGGTCGACCTCGAAGACGCGCTCCCATTCCTCGCCGGAGATTCCGCGGGCGGTGGCGAACTGCTTCTGGGCGATGCCGGCGTTGGCGACGGCGACATCCAGTCCACCGAGCTTCTCGACCACCTCGGCGACGGCGGCGAACATCGCGTTCTGGTCGGTGACGTCGCCGGCCAGCCCGATCGCCCGCGGGCCGATCCGCTCCGCCGCCTCGCGCGCCTCCTCGGCGTCGAGGTCGAGCACCGCCACCGAGGCCCCGCGCAGGTGCATCTGGCGCGCCGTCTCGAAGCCGATTCCGCGGGCGGCGCCGGTGACCAGCGCGACTTTCCCGTTGAGGTCGTAGAAGGACATCGGTGCGGGAGCGTACTGGGCGACCCGCCGCTCAGGCCCGCTGGCGCTGCGCCGCCTCGACCTCGGCGACCACGGCGGCGATCCCGGCGTCGCGGTCCATGCGGCGGTCCAGCAGCGGGTTGATCAGCCCGCGTATGGCCGAGATATAGCGCCAGACCGGCGGCGCGAACGCCCGCGGCGCCCGCTCCTCCAGCGCCCGCGCGATCGTCGCGCCGGCCTCTTCCGGCGTGATCCGCTTCAGCAGGAAGGCGGGCAGGATCTCGCCGAGGATGCGGGCACCGCGCCCCCCGTCCCGGTGGTCGAGCGAGTCGCGGACCAGCTCGGTGTCGACCCAGCCGAAGTAGACGACGCTGGCGCTCGCGCCCAGCGGCGCCAGCTCCGCCCGCAGCGCCCGCCCCAGCGCCTCGACCCCGGCCTTGGAGACGGCGTAGGGGCTGGCGAGCAGCCCGTTGGCGAAGCTGTAGATGGAGCCGATGAAGACGATCTGGCCGCCGCGCTCGGAGACCTGCGGCAGCGCCGCCCGCGCCGTGTGCCAGGCGCCGATCAGGTTGACGTCGACGACGCGCTTCCACTCCTCGCCTGGCATCGTCCGCGCCGTCGTCACCGTCGGCGGCGCGATCCCGGCGTTGGCGACGGCGACGTCGAGCCCGCCGAAGCGGTCGACGACCGCGGCGACGGCGGCCAGCGTCCCGCCCTCGTCGGTGACGTCGGCCCCGACCCCGAAGGCCCGCGGCCCGATTCGCTCCGCCGCCTCCCGCGCCTCCTCGGCGTCGAGGTCGAGCACCGCCACCGAGGCCCCGCGCAGGTGCAACTGCCGCGCCGTCTCGAAGCCGATCCCCCGCGCCGCGCCGGTCACCAGCGCCACCTTGCCGTCGAGGTCGTAACGGGCCATCGCCAATGACCGTACAGCGCTCCTTATGTCCTTTGTAACCCAGAGGGTGACAAAGGACATACGCGGTTAGGCTGAGCCGCCTGTGGCCGACCTCGACGCGACCTTCGCCGCCTTCGCCGCCTTCGCCGCCGAGCGCGGGCTCGAGCCGTTGCCGGCGCTCGGGCTTGGCGCCCTGACGCCGCTGCTGGTCGAGTCCAAGCACTGCCAGGTCGCTCCCGCCGCCCGGGGCCGCCTCGGCAGCGAGACCGACGGGGTCGTCGGCCACCTCGCCTACACCCGCAACAAGACCTTCCGCTTCAACGTCGCCCTGGCCGAGGTCCACGGCTCGACCGCACTGGCGCCGCGGCTGTTCTGCGTCCGCAGCGGCCGCAGCACCCGCGACGACGAGTTCTACGGCTTCGAGGCGCGCTACTCGAAGCTCTGGACCGAGAGCACGGCGCTGAACCAGCGCTACACGATCTCCACCAGCCCCTACCAGGACCCGAACTGGATGCGGCAGCTGTTCTCGCCGGCGCTGGTCGACTACCTGGCGACCGAGCCGCCGGCCGACTTCTCCTTTGAGCTCGCCTACGGGATCCTGCTCGGCAGCGTCGAGAGCGACGACCCCGGCGCCGACGGCCTGGCGGCGCTCTGCGAGGCGACCGCCCACGTCGCCGAGCGGATCGCCCGGGAGTGTGGGGAGTAGCGATGCAGGTCAACCGCACCGGCATCTGGCTGATCGGCTTCTTCGGCTTGCTGGGCCTGGCGATGTGCGTCGGGCCGGTGCTGGCCGGCGCCCCCGCCGAAGCGTCGCTGATCCTCGCCTCGACCGGGGCGATCTTCGTCCTCGTCGCCGCCGGCCTCGGCTGGTACGCGCGCCACGCCCGCGCCAAGGCCGCCCACCAGGACTGGATCTTCCGCAACGGGATCAAAGGCAGCGCCACCATCCTCGAGGTCGGCAACTCGCACACCACCGTCAACGAGATGCCGCTGATGAAGCTGAAGCTCGCGCTCGACATCCCCGGCGTCGGCCGCAGCGAGGTCACTCGCCGCGAAGTGATGCCGGTCTTCACCGCCAACCGCATGGACGCGGGCCTGACCCTCCCGGCCTACGCGAACCCCGAGGACCCGGCCGAGTTCATCCTCGTCTGGTGAGCCCCGCGCCGCTGGGAGGCATCGGCCCCTCCTAGAATCGCTCGTTCGTGCCCGGATTCACACCAGTCGATCCCAAGCAGTCCTTCCCCGAGCTGGAGGAGCGGGTGCTGGCGCGCTGGCGCGACGGCGAGGTCTTCGAGCGCTCGCTCGAGAACCGCGCCGGGGCCGAGGTCTGGAGCTTCTACGAGGGCCCGCCGACCGCCAACGGCCGCCCCGGCTCCCACCACGTCCTCGCCCGCGTCTTCAAGGACGTCTACCCGCGCTACAAGACGATGTGCGGCTACCGGGTCCCGCGCAAGGCGGGCTGGGACTGCCACGGGCTGCCGGTCGAGCTCGAGGTCGAAAAACAGCTCGGCATCGCCTCCAAGCAGGAGATCGAGGAGTTCGGGATCGCCGAGTTCAACCAGCGCTGCCGCGAGTCGGTCTTCGAGTACGTCGAGGAGTGGAACCGGCTGACTGAGCGGATCGGCTTCTGGATCGACCTCGACGACCCCTACGTCACTCTCGAGGACGACTACATCGAGTCGGTCTGGTGGTCGCTGAAGCGGCACTGGGACGCAGGCCGCCTCTACGAGGGGCACAAGGTCGTCCCCTACTGCCCGCGCGACGGCACCCCGCTCTCCTCACACGAGGTCGCGCAGGGCTACAAAGACGTCGAGGACCCCTCCATCTACGTGCGCTTCCCGCTGCTCGACGGCGCCGGCGCCCGCTCGGGCGAGTCGCTGCTGGTCTGGACGACGACGCCCTGGACCCTGCCCGGCAACCTCGCCGTCGCCGTCGCGCCCGCGGTCACCTACGTCCGCGCCGAGGTCGGCGGCGAGAGCCTGATCCTGGCCGAGCCGCTGCTGGAGAAGGTGCTGGGCGAGGGAGCCGCGGTCGCCGCCCGCTTCTCCGGCGCCGACCTGATCGGGCGCCGCTACGACGGGCCGGTCTTCGCGCTCGCCGACGGCGGGCCGGGGAGCGAGGGCGAGGCCAAGCCCTTCCAGGTGATCGCCGGCGATTTCGTCACCACCGAGGACGGCACCGGCCTCGTCCACATCGCCCCGGCCTTCGGCGAAGACGACTACCGGGTCGCGGCCGAGAAGGGGATCTTCGACCCGACCCGGCGGCAGACCCTCTACAACCCGGTCAAGCCCGACGGCCACTTCGACGCCCGCGTCAGCGGCTTCGCCGACCGCTTCGTCAAGGACCCGGAGGTGACGCGGGAGCTGATCGCCGACCTCGAGCGCCGCGGCCTGATCTTCCGCGAGCAGGTCTACGAGCACTCCTACCCGCACTGCTGGCGCTGCGGCACGCCGCTGCTCTACTACGCGACCTCGAGCTGGTACATCGGCACCTCCGAGGTGAAGGAGCAGATGCTCGCCAACAACGAGGCGATCGGCTGGCACCCTGAGCACGTCAAGCACGGCCGCTTCGGCAAATGGCTGGAGAACAACGTCGACTGGGCGCTCTCGCGCGACCGCTACTGGGGCACGCCGCTGCCGGTCTGGCGCTGCGCCGACGCCGAGTGCGGTGAGATCGAGTGCATCGGCTCGGTCGCCGAGCTGGGCGAGCGCTCCGGCGCCGCCGTCCCCGACGACCTGCACCGCCCCTACATCGACGAGGTGACGATCGCCTGCGGCAAGTGCGGCGGCGAGATGCGCCGGGTCGAGTCGGTGATCGACACCTGGTACGACAGCGGCGCGATGCCGTTCGCGCAGTTCCACTACCCGTTTGAGAACGAGGCCGAGTTCGAGGAGCGCTTCCCGGCCGATTACATCTGCGAGGCCCAGGACCAGACCCGCGGCTGGTTCTACACCCTGCTGGCGGAGTCGACGCTGCTGTTCGGCGAGTCGAGCTACCGCAACTGCGTCTGCCTCGGCCTCATCCTCGACCCCGAGGGCCAGAAGATGTCGAAGAGCCGCGGCAACGTCGTCGACCCCTGGGAGGTGATCTCGGCCCACGGCGCCGATGCCTTCCGCTGGTACTACCTGACCGCGCAGCAGCCCTGGGCCGGCTACCGCTTCTCGGTCGACACGGTCGGCGAATCGGTGCGCCAGTTCCTGCTCACGCTCTGGAACACGTACTCCTTCTGGGTCCTCTACGCCAACGCCGAGGACCTCGGCCCGCTCGACTTCCACGGCGCTCCCGAGCCCGCCGACGACCTCGACCGCTGGGCGCTCTCGCGGCTGCAGGCGACGACCGCGACCGTGCGCGCGCAGATGGACGAGTTCGACTGCACCGCCGCCGGTCGGGCGATCGCCGAGTACGTCGAGGAGCTCTCCAACTGGTACGTGCGGCTCTCGCGCCGGCGCTTCTGGGACGGCGACCGCGCCGCCTTCGCCACCCTGCGCCACTGCCTGCTGGAGACGGCGGCGCTGCTGGCCCCCTTCGTCCCCTTCCTCGCCGACGAGATCCACCTCAACCTCGCCGGCGGCGTGCTCGGACAGACGGGCGAGCAACACGACTCGGTCCACCTGCGCGATTACCCCCAGGCCGACCCGGCGCTCGCCGATCCGGCTCTGGAGACCGGGATGGAGGCGGTCCGCCTCACGGTCGAGCTCGGCCGCGCTGCCCGCGCCCAGGCCAAGGCCAAGGTGCGCCAACCGCTGCGCCGTGCCGTGATCGTCGCCAACGACGCCGAGCGCGAGGCGATCGAAGCCCGCGCCGACCTGGTCACCGCCGAGCTCAACGTCAAGGAGCTGGACTTCGTCAGCGATGAGGGCGAGCTGGTCCGCTACAGCGCCAAGCCCAACTACCGCACGCTCGGTCCGCGCTTCGGCAAGCGGATGCCCCAGGTCGCCGCTGCGGTGGCGGCGCTCGACGCCGCCCATGTCGCCGCGGTGATGGCCGACGGGGGGGAGGTCGGGATCAACGTCGAGGGCGACGAGCACACCCTCGGCCCCGACGAGATCACCCTCGCCCTGCAGCCGCTCGACGGCTACGAGGTCGAAGCCGAGGCCGGCCACGCCGTCGCCCTCCAGCTCGAGCTCGACGACGAGCTACGTCAAGAGGGCCTCGCCCGCGAGATCGTCCACGCCGTCCAGATCGCCCGCAAAGAAGCCGGCCTAGAAATCACCGACCGCATCACCCTCTCGCTGGGCGGCGACGACGATCTACTCGCAGCAGCCCGCGCCCACGAGCCCTACCTAGCCGGCGAGGTCCTGGCCACCTCTATCTCTTACGACGCGACCGACGGCGCCAGCGCCAAGATCGACGCCCAAGACCTGAAGATCGCCCTCACCCGCAACTAGCCCTCCGTTGAGAGGGGCGGGGAAGCCTCAACCGAACCTCCCCGCTGTTGTGAGGGCGAGGCTTCCCCGCCCCTCTACTCAGCGGCCGCTTTACCGATGATGAAATCCGTCTTCGCCGAGTCGCTGAACTTGACCCAGCAATGCTCCGGCACGACCCCAGCCTCCTCGATCAACGCCTCTTCAATGCGCTTCGCGACCTTCGCCTTCTGCTCGTCGCTGCGGCCCTCGAACCAGTGGACCTCTACGAACGGCATCTCGCTTGAGAGGGAGTGGCGCCGCCGCTAGGCGAGCGCCGGCTCCAGCTCGGCCTCGAGGCGCCGCTTCGGCATCGCCCCGACGACTTTCTTCGCGATCGCGCCCTCTTTGAAGAGGATCATCGTCGGGATCGAGAGGACCTCGTACTGGGCCGCCGTCTGCTGGTTCTCGTCGACGTTGATGCTGACGATCTTGAGGTCGTCGCGCTCGCCGTCGATCTCCTCGAGGACGGGGTGGACCACACGGCAGGGACCGCACCAGGGAGCCCAGAAGTCGACCAGAACAGGTCCGTCGGCGTCGAGCACGTCGGCTTTGAAGGTGGCGTCGGTTACGTCGGTCAGTTTCCCAGTCACTGGATATCCGTCTCCCGGATTCGAGGTTCTTAGCTCAATACTTCAGAAAGTATAGCGCCTCACCGACGAGACCCGAAACGCAGCAGCGGCACCCGCCAGATCGCCTCGGCGACGATCGCCCGGTCCATCTTCGAGCTGCCGGTCTGGCGGTCGCGGAAGACGATCGGCACCTCGACCACCTTGAAGCCGGCGCGGATCGCGCGGTAGGTCATCTCGACCTGGAAGGCGTAGCCGCGGGCCTGGATCGAGTCGAGGTCGATCGCCTCCAGCACCTCGCGGCGGAAGCACTTGAAGCCGCCCGTCAGATCCTCTACCTCGACCCCGAGGACCAGCTTCGCGTAGGCACTGCCGCCGCGGCTGATCGCCTTACGCAGCGGCCCCCAGTCGCTGACCCCGCCGCCGGGCACGTAGCGCGAGCCGAGCACGACATCGGCCCGCCGGGCCGCCTCCAGCAGCCGCGGCAGGTAGGCGGGGTCGTGGGAGAAGTCGGAGTCCATCTCCAGCACCAGGCCGGCGCCGCCGGCGAGGGCCTGACGGAAGCCGGCGATGTAGGCGGGGCCGAGCCCCTCCTTGACCCGGCGGTGCAGCACACCGACGTTCTTGTGCCGCGCGGCCAGTCCGTCGGCAATCGCGCCGGTGCCGTCGGGGGAGCCATCGTCGACGATCAGCACCCGCGCCGAGGTCGGCAACTTCGCCCGTGCGGCCTCGACCAGGGCCGCGAGGTTCTCGGACTCGTTGTAGGTGGGGAGGACCAGCCAGGCTGGGCCGTTGTCGGGCTCGGGCATCGCCATCGATGCTATTCGCCGATCCAAAGGCCAAGTAAAGATCGGCGGCGGCGAGGGGATAACTTGGAGCCGTGACCAACGCCGAGATCGCCGCCGCGCTGGAAGAGCTGGGAGTCCTCTACGAGCTCGACGGCGCGGTCAAATACCGGGTGCTGGCCTACAGCAACGCGGCCCACGCGATCCGTGACAGCCCGGTCTCGGTCGCCGAGCTGGCGGCCAAGGGGCGGGCGACCGACCTCCCCGGCGTCGGCAAGACGCTGGCGGAAAAGATCGACGCGCTGCTGGCGACCGGCGAGATCCCCGCCGCGGTGAAGCTGAAGGCGAAGTTCCCGACCACGCTGATCGAGGTGACGCGGGTGCCGGGGCTGGGGACGAAAACCGCGCGACGCCTCTACGACGAGCTCGAGATCGCCACCGTCGAGGATCTAAAAAAAGCAGCCGAGACGCATCAAATTCGGGAGCTGAAAGGGCTCGGGCAGAAAGTCGAGGAAAACGTGCTGGCCTCGCTCGAGCGCCTCGGCGAGCCGGGCGAGGGCCCCGGCCGGCTGCTGCTCTCGAAGGTGCGCCCGATCGCCGAGGAGCTGGCGGCGGCGCTGCGCGAGCACCCGGCCGCCAACCGGGTCGAGGTCGCCGGCTCGGCTCGGCGCTGGGCCGAGACCTGCAAGGACATCGACATCATCGCCACCGCCGAGGAGCCGACCGCGCTGGCCGAGGCGATGGTCGCCAACCCGCTGATCGCGACCGCCGGCAAGCCTGGCCCCAACGGCGTCCGCGCCCAGACCCACAACGGCGTCTCGGTCGACCTGCGGATCGTCGCCCCGGCCGCCTTCGGCAACCTGCTGCAGCACTTCACCGGCTCCAAGGCCCACAACGTGCAGCTGCGCGAAGAGGCGGTCGCCCGCGGCCTCTCGGTTTCCGAGCACGGCATCACCGAGACCGAGAGCGGCAAGGTCGACCTCTGCGAGAGCGAGGCCGAGGTCTACGAGCGACTCGGCTACGCATATATAGAGCCGGAGCTGCGCGAGGGCCGCGGCGAGCTGAAGGCGGCCCGCGAGGGCAAGCTGCCGGAGCTGATCACGGTCGCCGACATCAAGGGCGACCTGCATTCGCACACGACCCTCTCCGACGGCCGCAACACCCTGGAGGAGGTGGCCGAGGCGGGCCGCGACCGTGGCTACGCCTACATGGCGATCACCGACCACTCGGCCAGCCACGGCTTCGGCGACCACGTCACGGCCGAGCGGCTGTGGGAGCGGATCAAGGAGGTCCGCGCCTGGAACAAGGGGAAAAAGGGCTTCCGCCTGCTGGCCGGATCGGAGATCAACATCGGCCTCGACGGCGGCCTCGACTACCCCGACGACCTGGTCGAGGCGCTGGACTGGGTCGTCGCCAGCGTCCACACCTCGTTCTCGATCTCGCCCGCGGAGATGACCGAGCGCGTCCTCACCGCGATCGAGAACCCCCAGGTCAACTGCATCGGGCACCTGACCGGGCGCCTGATCGGCCGCCGCGAGCCCTACGGGATCGACGTCGAGGCGATCGCCGAGGCGGCCGCCCGCACCGGCACGATGATCGAGATCAACGCCAACCCCAACCGCCGCGACCTCTCCGACCGCCACGCCCGCCTCGCGGTCGACGCCGGGGTCACGATCGTCATCAACACCGACGCCCACGGCGTCGACACCCTCGACAACATCGCCTACGGCGTCGCCACCGCCCGCCGCGCCTGGCTGACCAAGGCCGACGTCGCCAACACCCGCGGCTGGGCGCAGTTCAAGAAGCTCGCCGGCCTAAGTTGACGAGTTGACCCCACTATGGGTGGGTCAAATCGTCAAGCCCGGCTGAGCCGGTCGCTGCGCAGGCCCGGCGTACGCACCAGCTCGACCGGTTTCAGGGCCGAGGTGGGGACGACGTAGAACTTGACGCCGTCGCGGTGCTCGATGCCGAGCACGGCGGCCTCGCGGGTGTGCCAGGCGAGGGAGACGATCAGGGCGTAGCCGGCCCCGATCACGGCGACGCCGGGGAAGAAGAAGCCAAGGCCGCCGGCGACGAGCGCGGTGAGGACGATCGGCCAGAGCCGGCCGGCGGCGATCCGGGCCGGGCTCTCCTCCGGCAGCGAGGTGGCGGTGCGGGCCCGGGAGAGGGCGTCGCGGACGTCGTCGGCGGCGCGGGAGGGGCGGCCGAGGTAGATGCCGATCCCGAGTGAGACCAGCCACCAGACGACGGCGACGAGGACCGCGGTGGCGTCGCCGTCGCGGTTGGCGCCGAGTGCGGTGATCGCCCCCAGCGCCGTCGCCTCGGCGCCGGTGATGAAGACGGTGACTCGCAGCAGGTCGGTGTAGGGCACCCGGCTACTCCGCCAGCCACTCGAGGATCGAGAGCCAGCCCTCCGGCCCGTCGACGATCAGATCGGACTCTTCCGGCAGCTCCGGCGGCGCCTCCGGCGAGACGATGCCGACGCAGACCGCGGTCTCCAGCTCGCCTTCCTCGCCGAGCTCGCGCAGGCGGCGGAAAGCGTCGAGGTCGGTGCGGTCGTCGCCGGCGTAGACGGCGGCGCTGAGCCGCTCGCCGGCCAGCAAGGAGGCGACCGCCGCGTCCTTGCCGCCACCGCCGAGCGGCCGCAGCTCCAGGACCTTGCGACCCCAGCGCGGCTCCAGCCCGGCGTGGCCGGCGGCGACGGCGATCTCGTGCGCCTGGCCCTCGGCATGGGCCTCGTCCTCGGCACCGCGCCAGTGCAGCGCCTGGATCGGCCCCTTGTCCTCCCGGCGCAGGCTCGCCGCCGCAAGTGCGCCGGCGTCGAGCCCGGCGAGGAACTCCAGCGCCGCCGTCTCCTGCCCGGCCACCGAGGGATCGGGCCGCGGCGCCTCGTCGCCCGGGAGCAGCAGCTCGAGCCCGTGGTTGCCGGCGTAGGCGATGCCGTCGATCCCGACCAGCCGCCGCGCCTCCTCGGCCCGGCGCCCGGAGACGCAGCCGACCAGGCCGAAGCGCTTGCTCAGCCGTCCCAAAACCTGCCTGGCCGCCACCGGCACCGCGGCGTCCTCGGCCCGGGCCACGATCGGCGCCAGGGTGCCGTCGACGTCGGTGAGGATCGCCGTCCGGGTGGGGTCGGCCCGCAGCGGCTCCAGCAGCGCGGCCCGGCGGCCTTCCCCCGTCTCAAATTCGCGAGGCACGGCATCTAGTATCGCCGGATGCCGCCCCGCCCCGAGTCGCTGCCCTCGGACTCGATGCTGAAGCTGGCGGCGATCGGCACCATGGCCGGCGTCTTCAGCGGCCTCTTCGGAGTCGGCGGCGGCACCGTGATCGTGCCGCTGCTGATCTTCTGGTTCGGCTACGGCGAGCGCCTCGCGACCGGCACCAGCCTCGCCGCGATCGTCCTCATCGGCCTGCTCGGGGCGCTCGCCGGCGGCGGCCTCTACGGCAACGTCCACGTCGTCACCGGCCTGCTGCTGGCGATCCCAGCCGTCGTCGGCGTCGTCCTCGGCACCGCGATCCAGCAGCGGATCCCCCAGCGCGCCGTCTCCTATCTGTTCGCGGCGCTGCTGGTCGCGATCGCGATCGAGCTGATTCTCAAA
>Ga0207641_10003650_pt1 | contig 13572 bp, 8 predicted proteins | sample KBSSwiS62_FD_184306 | JGI IMG/M metagenome (GOLD analysis project Ga0207641, IMG submission 184306) | Switchgrass rhizosphere microbial communities from Kellogg Biological Station, Michigan, USA - KBS Switchgrass S6-2 (SPAdes) (version 2) | ecosystem: Host-associated > Plants > Roots >... | reverse complement strand
CTCGGGCTTGCCGGGCGCCGCTACCGGTGCGGCCGCCTTCTTCGGAGCGGGCGCCGGTTTGGCTGCCGCCTGGGTGGCCGCGAGCGCGGCTCCTGTCGTCAGGGTGAGAATCGTCGCGAGCAGTCCGAGCCCGCTCTTGTTCCGGAGACGCATATGAGAAGTCCTCCCACTGGCGCCGGCCCCGTTTGTCGAGGCGCGCAAGGGGCGAACGAATACCACACCCCCGTGCCGCCGGGAACGCGCCGCGGGACGGGACATCTATAGAGGACGCGCCGCTCGGCGGGCGGGTCCGTCACGCACGGCCGCGCGGCAGGGCGGAACTCGTTCATCCAGAGCGGCTTAGGTGCTGCTCCGGCCAACCGGCAGGCGGCCCGGTCCCGAAATAGAATCCGCCCGTTGCTCCCCGAGGAGGCGCCCGTGAAAAGAGCCCTGCTTTCGATTGCCGTGGCCAGCGTCGCTTCGATCGTCGGAGCCCAGGACTCCGCGCACGCACACGCGCCCGCGCCGGAAAAGCCGCCCCAGCTGCTCGGCGGCATGGGCGCGCATCGGCACCCCATCCAGACGGGCAGCCCCGAGGCCCAGAAGTACTTCGACCAGGGCGTGACGCTGCTCTTCGGCTTCAACCACGAGGAGGCGTTCCGTTCGTTCGAGCGCGCGGCCGAGCTCGATCCGAAGTCCCCGATGCCGCACTGGGGCATGGCGCTCGCGCTCGGCGCCAACTACAACGATCCGGAGCCCGAGGCGGACCGCCTGAAGAAGGCGTGCGCCGAGCTCGAGAAGGCGCTGGCGCTTACCGCGGGCGCGCCCGGCAACGAGCGCGCGTACGTCGAGGCGCTGTCGGTGCGCTACGTCGCGGATCCCGCCGCGGCCGACAAGGCGAAACTCGCGCGCGACTACGCGGCGGCGATGAAGGCGCTCTCGGCGCGCTATCCCGACGACCTCGACGCGGCCACGATGTATGCCGAAAGCCTCATGAACCTCCATCCGTGGAAACTCTGGAAGCCCGACGGCACGCCGGGCGAGGACACGGTCGAGATCGTCTTCGTCCTGGAGTCCGTCCTGAAGCGGGATCCGCTGCATCCCGGCGCCAACCACTACTACATCCACGCGGTCGAGGCGTCGAAGGATCCGCAGAGGGCGCTGCCGTCGGCCGCGCGCCTCGAGACGCTCGTGCCTTCCGCCGGTCACCTCGTCCACATGCCGGCGCACATCTACATGCGCACGGGCAGCTACGTCGCGGCCGAGAAGGCGAACGCCGTCGCGGCCGACGTGGACCGCGCGTACATCCGTCAGACGGGGGCCTCCGGGATGTACCCGCTGATGTACTACAACCACAACGTGCACTTCGAGTCGGCCGCGGCCTGCATGGCAGGCCGCTACGCCGCGGCGAAGAAAGCGGGCGACGTGCTCTTCGCCGACGCGCTGCCCGGCGTCGCCGGCATGCCGATGCTCGAGGGCTTCCTGCTGCAGCCGACCTTCGTCGCGCTGCGTTTTCACAAGTGGGACGAGATCCGCCAGATGCCGGATCCGGGGCCGCAGCTGCCGCTGCTACGCGCGGTGTGGCTGTACGCGCGCGCGATGGCGGCCGTCGCCGCGGGCGACACCGGGAAAGCCGAAACGCTGCGCGAGGCGTACGCGCTCGCGCGCGACGCGGTGCCCGCATCGGCCGCCGCCAGCCCGCAGAACCCGGCGCCGCTTTTCTTCGCCGTCTCCTCGAACGTTCTCGACGCCCGCATCTTCGAAGCGAAGGGCGATCGCAAGGCCGCGATCGCGAGCTGGATCGCGGCCGTCGCGGCCGAGGACGCGCTCGCCTACGACGAGCCGGCGGCCTGGTACTACCCGGTCCGCGAATCGCTCGGCGCGGCGTTGCTGCGCGACGGCCGGCCGGCGGAGGCCGAAGTCGTCTTCCGCGCCGACCTCGAGATCAACCCGCGCAACGGACGCTCGCTGTACGGCCTCGCCGAAGCGCTCGCGGCGCAGAAGAAGACGGCCGACGCGGCCTGGGCGCGCGCCCAGTTCGAGACGGCGTGGAAGGACGCGGACACGAAGGTCACGCTCGAAGGGATGTAGGGCGCGGCCGCCGGGCCGCAGACTCCATCGGTGCCGCCGCAGGACGGCTGCACGGAATAGAATTCCTCGTCCCATTCATACGGAGGGTTGAAGACGATGTACGTGCGGCGTCTGCTTTCGGGGGTCTGTCTGGCGGCGGCATTGACGGCGTCCCAGCCTCTGGGAGCTCAACCCATCGAGCCCGGGTCCTACGACGACATGCGCTGGCGTCTGGTGGGTCCCTTCCGCGGCGGCTGGGCCACCTGCGCGGCGGGCGTGCCCGACGATCCCGCCGTCTATTACTTCGGCGCGGCGGCCGGCGGCGTGTGGAAGACGGAAGACGCGGGCTCGACCTGGGCACCGCTTTTCGATCGCGCGGGCTCGGCGTCGGTGGGCGCGCTCGCGATCGCGCCGTCGGACCCGAGGGTGATCTACGTCGGCACGGGGCAGATCCAGGCGCGCTACGACGTCGCGTCGGGCGACGGGGTTTACCGGACGAGCGACGGCGGCAAAAACTGGACGCACGTGGGCCTGGCCGCGACGCGCGCGATCGGACGCATCCTCGTGGATCCGCGCGATCCGAACGTCGCGGTCGTCGCGGCGCTCGGACACATGTACGGTCCGAACCGTGAGCGCGGCATCTACCGCACCGAGGACGGCGGAAAGAACTGGAACCAGGTCCTCTTCGTGGACGACGGCACGGGCGGCGCCGACCTCGCGGCCGATCCGGAGAATCCCTCGATCCTGTACGCCTCGCTCTGGGAGGCGCGCAACTTCCCGTGGTTGTCGTACTTCCACCCGATGGTCGGGCCGACGAGCGCCGTCTACAAGTCGCTCGACGGCGGACGCACATGGAAGAAGCTCGGCGGCACGGGCTGGCCAGGGGGCGACGTCGGCCGGATCGGCCTCGCGGCAGCGCAGGGCGGTCGCGTCTATGCGCTCGTGGACGCCGAGCGGCCGGCCCGCGGCAAGGAGCCGGCGGCCGGCGGGCTCTATCGTTCCGACGACGGCGGCGCCTCGTGGGAGCGCGTCAACGCCACGCCGGGCCTGGCCTCGAGCTACATGAATCGCGTGACCGTCGACCCGGCACGGCGCGACGTCGTGTACCTCACCGGCCAGTCGATCCGCCGCTCGACCGACGGCGGCAAGACGCTGCAGTTCTTCAAGGGCGCTCCGGGAGGCGACGACTACCACTTCCTCTGGATCAACCCGAAGAACCCCGCGCTCATGGTCACGGCCGCGGACCAGGGGACCGTTGTTTCACTCAACGGGGGCAAGAGCTGGAGCAACTGGTACAACCAGCCGACCGGCCAGTTCTACCATGTCGAAACGGACAACCGGTTTCCGTACTGGATCTACAGCGGGCAACAGGACAGCGGCACCGCCGGCGCCGCGACGCGCAGCGACTACGGCAGCCTGACCTACCGCGACTGGCATCCGGTCGGCGGCGAGGAGCGCGGCTGGGACGTGCCCGATCCGCAGGACCCGCTCGTCGTGTACGGAACGGGACTCGGCGGCACGATCACGCGGTACGACGCGCGCACCGGCCAGGTGCGCAACGTCTCGCCCTACGTCGAGAGCACCTACGGCCGCCGCCCGGCCCCGGGCAGTATCCGCTGGGCGTGGTGCTTCCCGCTCGCGATCTCGCCCGTCGCCCCGCACGAGATTTACACGGGCGCGCAGTTCCTGCTGCGCTCGACCAACAAGGGCGAGAGCTGGGAGAAGGCGAGCCCGGATCTGACGGGCGCCGAGAGCGGGGCGAAGGGATGCGACGGCGAGGTCACTCTCGCCAACGCGCGGCCCTGCGGCTTCGGCGTGATCTTCACGATCGAGCTCTCGCCGCTCGACGCGAAGGAGATCTGGGTCGGCACCGACGACGGGCTCATCCAGCTGACGCGCGACGCCGGCAAGACCTGGAAGGACGTGACGCCGAAGGGACTGCCCGCCTGGGGCAAGGTGATCACGCTCGACGCCTCGGCGCTGGAGCCCGGCACGGCGTACGCGGTCGTCGACACCCACCGGCTGGACGACTTTTCGCCGCACCTCTACCGCACGCGGGATTTCGGCGCGACCTGGGACGGGATCGTCAACGGCCTGCCTCCGGCCAGCTTCACGACCGTGCTGCGCGCCGACACCGTGCGCAAGGGCCTGCTCTACGCGGGCACCGACGCGGGCGCCTTCGTCTCGTTCGACGACGGCGGCCTCTGGCAGCCGCTGCAGCTGAACCTTCCGACGGCCTGGGTGGGCGACCTCGCCGTCCACGGCAACGACCTCGTCGCCGCGACGCAGGGCCGCGCGCTCTGGGTTCTCGACGACGTGACGCCGCTGCGCCAGCTGACCGCGGAGGCGGCGAGCGCGCCGGCCCGTCTCTTCGCCCCCGCCCCGGCGATCCGCGTGCGCGCCAACGAGAACCGCGACACCCCGCTGCCTCCCGAGACGCCGATTGCGCGCAATCCGCCGGCGGGCGCCGTGCTCGACTACGTGCTGAAGTCCCCGGTGACGGGCGCGGTCACGCTCGAGATCCTGGATGCGCAGCGCGCGACGGTGCGCGCGTTCTCGAGCGCGGAGACGAAGGGCGGGCCCGAGCCCCACCCGTACTTCACCGAGCGCTGGATCAATCCGCCCGCGCCGCCGTCGACGGCCGCCGGTCACCACCGCTTCGTGTGGGATCTGCGCTATCCGCCGCCGCGGTCCGCGGGATACGAGTTCATGATCGCCGCCGTCGACGGCGAGAACACTCCCATCGAACCGCGCGGCCCGCTCGTCGTGCCCGGCCGTTACACCGTCCGTTTGACCGCGGGGGGACAGCGCTACGAGCAGCCGCTCGTCGTGATCGCCGATCCGCGCACGTCCGTGCCGGCCGACGTGCTCGCCGCAAAGCTCGAATTTCAGAAGAAGATCGTCGCCGCCATGGCGAGCTCCCTCGGCGCGTCCGAGGAGGTCGGCGAACATCGCAAAAAGCGAAAGACGGCGGCGGGCGATGAGGCCGACGCGCGTCTGGCGGCCCTCGAAGCCGATCTCTCGAAGACCAATCGGACCCTCGGAACGATCCTCAACCAGGTCGAAGCGGCCGACGCGCCGGCGACCGCGGCCCAGGCGGACACGTTTCGGCAGGCCCATGAGGCGCTCGATGCGGAGCTTGCGCGCTGGAAGACGTTGAAGAACGCTTCCTAGAGTGTGAAGCGCCCGGCGATGCCGAACGTCGAACTGTAAATCTGGACAGGTCCGCGCGCGTCTTGATCTCTTTGTGCGAAGGGAATAGCGTCCCTTCTCTCGGGGGTTCGGAGGGGACCACTTGCATTTCACCCAAGACATCTGGGCACGGCACTTCCTCACTCCGTCCTTCATCGGCGCGTTCGCCTCGTTTCATTCTTTTTTTCCCAACGGAGGTATCTATGAGGAATCTGTGCCGCACTAGAAGCATCGGTCTCGTCCTTCTCACCCTCGGAGCCTTTTCGTGCTCGACGCGAAGTCCGGTGGCGCAGGTCAAGGATCAACCCCGGAACGCATCCGGGGGCCAGGGCGCGTCGGCGGCGGTGCGAAAGAGTTCCGAGACGGAGACGGGCCAGCGGGGCGGCCGGACGCATACTCCCTCGCCCCCGGTGCTCGCCGCGGAACAAGAGTCCACGGGCCCGCTCGTCGGATACGCGGTCGCGTTCGGCCGCTCCGGCGAAGCGCGCAGCCTCCCGCCTTCCCAGGCCGCGAGCGAGTCCGGCGAGGTCAACGATCTCAACGACGAGATCGAGCGTCAGATCGCTCCGGGCGCGAACTTGCGCAATCAGGACGCCACGATCCGAACGGCCACCGGGCTGTCCACGAAGGCGCTCGCCGCTCTGCCTTCGGCGACCTCGTTCGAAGGCCTCGCCGACACCGACAACGGCGCGGCCCTCGTCAATCCCTCCGACTCCAACGGCGCCGTCGGGCCCAACCACTACGTCGAAACCGTCAACAACCGCGTGCGCGTCTACAGCAAGGCGGGCGTTGCGCTGACTACCTTCCGGCAGAGCAGCCTCTTTGCGGCGGCCGGCGGTCTGTGCGCGGCCGTCGATGACGGCGACCCGATCGTCCTCTACGACAAGCTGGCGGACCGCTGGCAGATCAGCCAGTTCGCGTTTACCGCGACCACCGCGCCGCCGTACCATCAGTGCATCGCCGAATCGGTCAACGGCGATCCGACGGGCGCCTACTACGTGTACGACTTCGTCCTGCCGTCGAACAACTTCCCCGACTATCCGAAGCTCTCGACGTGGCCGGACGCCTACTACCTTTCGACGCGCCAGTTCCTGAACGGTGGGCCGTTCAACGGCCACGGAGCCATCGCCTTCGACCGGCAGAAGATGCTGGCCGGTGATCCGACGGCCACCCTCATCTATTTCTCGATCCCGAGCAGCGTGAGCTTCTCCTCCTCGGGAATGCTCCCTCTGGACTTCGACGGCGTCCTTCCGCCGCCTGCGGGCACGCCGAACATCTTCGCGATCTACACAGCGGCGATCTTCGGGGACCCGTCCGGAGACGCCCTGCGCCTCTTTGACTTCCACGTGGACTTCGCCGTGCCCGCCAACTCGACGTTCACGGAGCGAACGGAGAGCCCGATTCCTGTGGCCGCGTTCGACCCTCTGAATCCCAATGGACGCGCCGACGTCAAACAGCCGCCTCCGGCGACGCCCGCCGACAACCTCGACACCATCGGCGACCGCCTCATGTACCGGTTGCAGTATCGGAACCGGGAGGGCGTCGAGTCGATCGTGGCCGTGCATACGGTCAACGTCGGCGTCCACCTGACGGACCGCTTTCCGACCGCGGCCGAGTTTCAGGCGGCGCCGCGCTACTACGAGCTCCAGCGCTCGACACCGGGCGGGCCCTTCACCATCCACGACCAGGCGACCTTCTCGCCCGATGCTGGCAATCCGGCCACGGGCCTCAACCGCTGGATGGGCAGCGCCGCCATCGACGCGCAGGGAAATCTCGTCGTGGGCTACAGCACGTCGAGCACGTCGGTGTTCCCTTCGGTCAGCTTCGCGGGCCGCGCCTTCGACGAGACGGGCGGCCTGCTCCAGGGTGAAGCGACGATCTTTGCGGGCCTCGGGAGCCAGCAGGCCAGCAGCAATCGGTGGGGCGACTACTCGGCCCTGCAGCTGGACCCGGTCGACGAGTGCACCTTCTGGTACGTCAACGAGTACTACCCGGTGGGGCTGACCCAGTTCAACTGGCACACGCGCGTCGGCAACTTCAAGTTCGCCGGCTGCACGCCGCCCGCGCGCGGGACGATCCACGGCAAGGTCACCGACTGCGCCACGGGTCTGCCCATCGTGGGCGCCCTCGTCCAGGCCTCCGACGGCCACTCGGCCGCCACCGGAGCCGACGGCACGTACAACATCCTCGTGCCGCCCGGCAACTACACGGTCGGCGCCTCCGATTCGTTCCGCAACTGCAATCCGTCCACCGCGCAGAACGTGAGCGTGTCCGCCGGGTCGACCCCGACGGCGAATTTCTGCCTGACGGGCGGCTCGAAGCTCGATCTGGGAGCGGTCGCGATCGACGACAGCCTCGGCAACTCCAACGGCGTCGTCAACCGCGACGAGTGCGTCAAGCTGACGGTCGGCATCGCCAACGACGGCTGCCTCCTGGACACGAACGTCTCCGGAACGCTGTCGACGTCCACGCCGGGCGTGACGGTCAACCAGGCGCTGTCGACGTATCCCAACCTCGCCGTCAACGCGTCCGCCAACAACACCACGCCCTTCGCCTTTACGACGTCACCGGGCTTCGTCTGCGGGACTCCCATTGACTTCGCACTCAACGTGACGTCCGATCACCAGCCGGTGCATACGCTGCACTTCTCGGTGCCCACGTGTGCCGGCGCGCCGCAACACTTCGAAGGCAGCCTCGATGCGGCGGATCCGCTGCAGACCGCGCGGCTCGGCCGCGACGCCGTCGCGAGCGGCTGCGGGGGGTCCAAGACGTGTCCAGGCGCTCTCGGTACGGGGAACCGTGAATTCCAGCTCTTCACCTTCCCGAACAGCGCGCCTTCGAGCGTCTGCCTCAGGGTCGATCTGACCGCGGGCTGCAATCCGGCAACCAACCCCATCATGGCCGGCGGCTATCTCGACAACTTCGATCCCTCGAACCTCTGCCTCAACTACCTGGGAGACCCGGGCGGAAGCCCCTCTCCGAGCAACTCGTTCTCGGTGAACGTTCCGGCCGGGCACAACCTCGTCCTGAACGTCCACGAGATCAATGCGGGTCTGGCCGGCTGCTCGGCCTTCAGCGGACAGGTCTCCGGATTCATCGACAACGCACCTGCCAACGGGGCCTGTCCGGCATGCACGCTGGCGACGATCGTGTCGAAGTCGACGCTCTGGCCGGCGAACCACGGCCTCGTCAACGTGGGACTGGCCGCAACGTCGACCGGAGTCTGTCCGGGCAATCGCGTCGTTTCGGTGTATTCCGACGAGGATGACGTGAACGCGTCGACGAGCGGAAACCAGTCTCCCGATGCGAAGAACATCGCCCTCGGCACGCTGCGACTGCGCGCTGAGCGGCAGGATTCCGGGGCCGGCGCGAACGGACGCGTCTACCTCATCGTGACGCGCACCAGCGACGGCACCGGCAACGGCGCCTTCTCGTGCCAGACGGTCACGGTGCCGGAAAGCCAGAGTGCAGGCGACAAGAACTCGGTCGCCGCTCAGGCGGCCGCGGCTCTGACCTTCTGCACGAACAACGGCGGCACCGCTCCCGCGGGGTATTTCGTGGTCGGGGACGGCCCGGTCATCGGGCCCAACCAGTAGGCCGACGGAGATTCGTTTCTTCGGCCCGGTGCCCGAAAGGGCGCCGGGCCTTTTCTTTCACTGGCACTTCCTCAGGAGGGGGAGCCGGCCGCGCCGGAGCGTGTAAGCCCCGATCGTTTCGGCGGGGTTCGTCGTCTCGACGGTCAACGTCATCGCGTCGCCCTCGATGCGGCCCGAGTACCGGGCGGCATCGCCGCGGTCACCGTCCGGGCGCGCCGGGCCCGGACGCTCCCGCACGAAGGTCCCGGCGGCGTCGAAGCGGCCATCCTCGGCAAGGCGGATCGAGCCGGTCGTTCCGTGCGCGCAGTCGAACTCGAAGCGCACGCCTTTCGCATCGACCTCGATGCCGACGTGCTCGCCGCCCCAGTTGCCCTCCGGGAGGGTCTTTGGACCTTCCTGCGCCGGAAGCAGAAGGGCGAGGAAGGCGGCCACCACGAGCGCGAGCATGTCCCGATGCTAGGAGCGGTCCCCGCGAGCGTCAAGCGAGCCGCGATTTCCGGGGAAAGGGCGATAATTGGGACCGATCTGCCCGTAGCTCAGTTCGGATAGAGCATCAGCCTTCTAAGCTGAGGGTCGGCGGTTCGAATCCGCCCGGGCAGACCATCCCCGCCGTGCTCAGAGTTACGCCGCGCGCGAACTGCCCCGGTTCGAGCCGACCCGCAGAGGCAGACCCGCGGCAGTAGGCAACGCCGGCCGCAGGACGGCGTTTATCCGGGCGGGCAGACCATTTGGGCTGCGGAGAACGTTTCGCCACACACGAAGTCCGTCGGTTCGAGCCGGCCAGCAGAGGCAGACCCGGGGCAGCAGGCAACGTCGGCCGACGGCCGGCGTTCATCCGGTCGGGCAGACAAATCGAGCCGAAACCTCAACCGTCGATAAACACGCGGCTCAGCCATCTTTCCTTGACCCCTAGTCAACACCGGCGTACAACAAGAAAGGCATCGCGAAGCGACCCGGCCCTCTTGACCAAGGAGGTGAGCCATGAGGACCTTCCTGCGGCGTACCCTGTTGCCGGCCCTCGTCTTGCTCGTCGTGTCGGTCCCCGCCGCCGGCCAGTCATCCAACACCGCCGACGACAAGGACATCCGGTCGATCGGCGCCCAGATCCAGGATGCCTGGAACAAGGCGGACGCCAAGATGCTGGCCGACCTCTGGCTGACCGACGGCGACTACGTCAGCTCGACGGGCCGCGCCGCGCACGGCCGGACGGAAGTGCACAAGGCCTTCGCCGAGCAGTGGGCCACGATTTACAAGGGCACGAAGATCGCGCACACGTTCACGAACGTCAGCTTCGTGCGCCGGGACGTGGCGATCGCCGACGGCTCGTTCGAGATCACGGGCATGCGGGATGCCGCGGGCAAGAAACTGCCGGCGCGCAGCGGCCTGTCGACCATCGTCGCCGTGAAGAAGGGCGACCGCTGGTACGTGGCCGCGCTGCGCGGAATGGTCCCGTCGGTGCCCATCGGCGTGGGCAGGTAGCCGGTCCGCTTCCGATCGCATGCTGCGCTGCAAGGGCGTGGAAGGCGAGGAGTCGGAGCGCAGCCTGTTCCGCATCTTCGACGGCGGCGAGCCCGCTTCCGAGGAAAGCCTCTCGCGAGTCGCCCGGGTCGCGGACGTACTCCTCCGCGAGAACGCGCTTGCCGGGGGCTTCCACCCGATCGGCCCGGGGATGCTCGCGCTGGTGCTCGCGGCCGAGGACCGCACGTTCTTCCACAATGGCATCGTCTTCGCCGCTCTCGACGCGGTCAACGACCCGATCAAGAATCCGACCCTGAACCTCCAGGCCGGTAACGGCGAGCCCTGATACGGCCGTGACGACTCCGGGATTCGCGGTCTTCGCGACGCCGATCGGGCCGGGGGCGATCGCCTGGAACGAGCGGGGGGTCGTCGGCGTTCAACTTCCCGAAGAGAGCGAGACCGCGGCCCGCGCGCGGATGCGCAAGCGCTTCCCCGGCGCGCGGGAGCTCGCGCCGCCGACGGACGTCGCGCGGGCCGTCGCCGCCGTCGCCGCGCTGCTGGCCGGCGAGGCCATCGACCTCTCGTTCGTCGTCCTCGACGAGGAGCGCGTCGAGCCCTTCGACCGCAGCGTCTACGCGGTGGCGCGGACGATCCCTCCGGGCGCGACGCGCACGTACGGCGAGATCGCGAAGCACCTCGGTGATCCGCGCCTGGCGCGCGCGGTCGGCCGGGCGCTCGCGCGCAATCCGTTCCCGATCGTCGTCCCCTGCCACCGCATCCTCGGCGCCGGCGCCGGGCTCGGCGGATTCTCCGCGCCGGGCGGAACGAAGACCAAGGTCCGCCTCCTCGAGATCGAAGGCGCGGCGACCGGCCGGACGCCGAGCCTGTTCGGGGACGACTGACCGGCTGCTAGGGTCCGGCGCGTCCGTCCTCCGCGGCCGCGGAGGACGCCGTGATGGCAGGCGGCGGGGGCGCGGGCTTGGCGGACGACGAGGAGAGCACGTCGCCCGGCGTCGGCAGCTCGGTCGCGCTCCAGCCGCCGCCGAGCGCCTTGATGAGCCCGACGCTCGACGTCATGCGCCGCGTCTGGAGCCGGACGACCGCGCGCTCGTTGGAGAGCGCGGCCGTCTGCGCGGTGACGACCTCCAGGTAGATCGTGATGCCTCCCTCGTAGCGGTCGCGCGACAGGGTCACCGCCCGCTCGGCCGCCTGCGCGGCGCGGGCCTGCTGCTCCGCTTCTTCGGCCAGCAGCCGCAGGGCGGCGAGGTTGTTCTCCACGTCCTGGAAGGAGGTGAGGACGCTCTGGCGATAGGCCGCGACGGACGCGTCGTAGTTGGCGATCGCCTGCTCCTTGGCCGCGATGCGCTTGCCGCCCTCGAAGATCGTCTGCGCCAGCGCGGCGCCGAGCGACCAGAAGAGGTTGGGCGCCGAGAAGAAGCGCGAGAGCGAGCCCGTCGACCAGCCGCCGGTCGCGTTGATGAGCAGGTTGGGGAAGAAGGCGGCCTGCGCCACGCCGATCTGGGCGTTCTGGGCGGCCACGATCCGTTCGGCGGCGGCGATGTCGGGCCGGCGCTCGAGCAGCTGCGACGGCATCTCCAGCGGGATCGAGGGCGGCACGAGCGGGACCACGACCGGCGCGATGGAGACCTCCGCCGGGGGCTTGCCGACGAGGATGGCGATGGCGTGCTCGAGCTGGGCGCGCGTCAGGGCGAGCTCCGTCAGGTCGGCGCGCGTGGCTTCGAGGATGGTCTGCGCCTGGGCGACGTCGACGCCCGACACGACGCCCTCGTCGTGGCGGCGCGTCGTGAGCTGCAATGCCTTCTCGTATTCCTCGACGCTCGCGGCGAGCAGCTGGCGCTCGCTGTCGACCCCGCGCAGCGCGAAGTAGTCGGTCGCGAGCTCCGCGTGCAGGGACAGGCGGATCGTCTCGAGGTCGGCGGCGCTGGCCTGGGCCGCGCCCACCGTCGACTCGAGGTTGCGGCGAATGCGGCCCCACACGTCCACCTCGTAGGTGACGTCGCCCGCGAGCTGGTACGTGTTGACCGTCGGCGCGACCAGGTTGGGCGCAAAGTTGCCCGCCGCGGCCTTCGAGCGGCTCACCGACGGCGCGACGGACAGGGTCGGAAAGAGATCGGCGCGCGCTCCGCGGGCGACGGCCCGGGCGCTGTGGTATTGCGCCTCGGCCTGCGCGATCGTCTGGTTGGACACGGATACCTGCTCCTCGAGCGCGTCGAGCTCCGGGTCGCGGAAGAGCTGCCACCACTGGCCGCGCGCGCCCGTGTCGCCCGGCTGCGCCGGCGTCCAGTCGCCGGACTGCGGCGGCTGCGGCGACGCGGCCGGGGGCGGCTCCTTGTACGCGGGGGGCACGGGCGCCGGCGGCCGCTCGTAGTTGGGGCCGACCATGCAGGCCGACATCATGAGTCCGGCCAGGCCCATGCCCGCCAGGGCGGCGCGCGCCGCGCGATCCCGAAACACTCGCATCATGGCCTCCCCCCGGCGGAAGCCGGGACGCCGCGGCGCAGTCCCGCGCGCATGCGCGCCCACCGCAGGCGGAATCGGTCGAGGTACAAATAGACGACCGGGGTCGTGTACAGAGTCAGGAGCTGGCTGAAGATCAGCCCGCCGACGATGGCGATGCCGAGCGGTCGGCGCAGCTCCGAGCCCGTGCCCGTGCCGAGGGCGAGCGGGAGCCCCCCGAGCATTGCCGCCATCGTCGTCATGGTGATCGGGCGAAAGCGCAGCAGGCACGCCTGGAAGATCGCGGCCTCGGGCGTCTTGTTTTCTCGTCGCTCGACTTCGATCGCGAAGTCGATCATCAGGATCGCGTTCTTCTTGACGATGCCGATGAGCAGGATGATGCCGATCAGCGCGATCACCGACAGCTCCGTGTGGCAGATGATCAGCGCGAGCAGCGCGCCGACGCCCGCCGAAGGCAACGTCGAGAGGATCGTGATCGGGTGGACCAGGCTCTCGTACAGGATCCCGAGCACGAGATAGACCGCCGCGAGCGCCGCGGCGATGAGGATGGGCTCGTTGGCGAGCGAGGCCTGGAACGCCTGCGCCGTGCCCTGGAAGCTGCCATGGATCCCGGCGGGAACGCGCAGTTCCTCCTCCGCGCGGCCGATCGCGGTCACGGCGTCGCCGAGCGCCACGCCTGCCGGCAGGTTGAAGGAGAGCGTCACCGAGGGAAACTGGCTCTGGTGATTCACGGCGAGCGACGTCGTGCCGGGCGCGTAGCGCGTGAAGGCGGAGAGCGGCACGAGCTCGCCGGTCGAGG
>Ga0207641_10003646_pt1 | contig 13583 bp, 13 predicted proteins | sample KBSSwiS62_FD_184306 | JGI IMG/M metagenome (GOLD analysis project Ga0207641, IMG submission 184306) | Switchgrass rhizosphere microbial communities from Kellogg Biological Station, Michigan, USA - KBS Switchgrass S6-2 (SPAdes) (version 2) | ecosystem: Host-associated > Plants > Roots >... | reverse complement strand
GAGGGGAGCGTCTCGAACGTGGTCGGGCTGCCGGTCGGGTTGCCGATCGAGCTGGCGCCGGGCCTGTTCGAGCCGGCCTGACCTCCGACTCACGAAGCGATTAGGTGTGAGTGGGATGATTTCTTCCTGGAAACTCGCATATGGGCGCACTCAGCTACCTGAAACGACTCGGTGGCCGTGACATGGCCGTCGATCTCGGCACGGCTAACACGCTCGTCTACGTTCACGGGCGCGGGATCGTGCTCTCGGAGCCCTCGGTGGTGGCGATCGATTCCGGCAACGGGCACGTCCACGCGGTGGGGGCGGAGGCGAAGCGGATGCTGGGGCGTACGCCGGGGACGATCACCGCGATCCGCCCGCTCAAGGACGGCGTCATCGCCGACTTCGACGTCGCCGAGGCGATGCTGCGCTACTTCATCAAGTCGGCCCGCTCCAACCACTTCTCCCGTCCGCGCGTGGTCGTCTGCGTCCCCTCGGGGGTGACCGGGGTCGAGAAGCGGGCGGTCGAGGAGGCCTGTCTCGCCGCCGGCGCCCGCCGCGCCTACCTGATCGAGGAGCCGATGGCGGCGGCGATCGGCGCCGGCCTACCGGTCGCCGAGCCGATCGGCTCGATGGTCGTCGACGTCGGCGGTGGCACCACCGAGGTGGCGGTGATCTCGCTCGGCGGCATCGTCGTCTCGCAGTCGATCCGGATCGGCGGCGACGAGCTCGACGACGCGATCGTGGCCCACTGCAAGCGCGTGCACAAGCTGGCGATCGGGGCGCAGACGGCGGAGGAAGTGAAGCTGACGGCGGGCTCGGCTTCGCCGCTGGCGCGTGAGGTCGAGATCGAGATCCGCGGCCGCGACCTCGTCTCCGGCCTGCCGAAGCCGATCACGCTCGGTTCCGAGGAGGTGCGCGAAGCGCTCGACGAGACCGTCGGGCACATCGTCGAGGCGGTCAAGGAGACGCTCGATCGCACCCCCCCGGAGCTGGCGGGTGACATCATGGATCGCGGCATCACCCTCGCCGGCGGTGGCGCGCTCTTGCAAGGACTGGAGCAGCGCCTGCGCGACGAGTGCCAGATGCCCTGTCAACTGGCAGAGTCGCCGTTGACGTGTGTGGCAGTCGGCTCGGGCATCTCGCTCGAGGAGTTCGAGGCGATCCACCGTGCCGAAAAAAAGCAACGAACCTAGGCTCCCACTTGTACCGAAAGCAAGTACGCCGCCGCCGGGCGGTGCTCGCGCTGTTGATCGTCGGCTCCTTCGTGCTGCTGACGGTCACCTATGGCTCGGGCTCCAACGGCCTGCAGCGCGGCGTCAGCACCATCTTCAGCCCGATCCAGTCCGTCGCCGACGGGGCGCTCAAGCCCGCCCGCGACCTCGTCAACTGGTTCGATCAGACGCTCGATGCCCGCGGCCGCAACAGCCGCTTGCAGACCGAACTGCAGACCGCCCGCAAGCAGTCCGTCGGCGCCGCCGCGGCGCTGGCCGAAAACGCGCAGCTGCGCAAGCTGCTCTCGCTCGATCGCGGCGGAGCGATCCCTTCGGGCTACACGCCGGTTACGGGAAGGGTGATCGCGCGTTCCCCCACGGTCTGGTTCTCCGACGTCACGATCGACGTCGGCAGTGGTGAAAACGTCCGCGTCAACGACCCGGTCGTCAACGGCGACGGGCTGGTCGGCAAAGTCTCCGCCGTCACCGGCGGCTCCGCCCAGGTGACGCTGATCGCCGACCACTCGAGCGCCGTCACCGCCAAGGTCGTGCCGCTCGCGGTCCAGGGAGTGATCAGGCCCAACGTCGGCGATCCCGGCGACCTCATCCTCGACTTCATCGACTCCTCCAAGCACGTCCACAAGGGTCAGGTGGTGGTCACCGCCGGCTGGCGCTCGGGGGAAATCGCCTCGCACTTCCCGCCCAACATCCCGATCGGCGAAGTGACCAAGGCCTCGCTGGTCGAGCAGGAGGCCCAGCAGCAGGTCCACGTGCGCCCCTACGCCGACCTGCGCGACCTCGACCTGGTCCAGGTCCTGACCGGGGGCTCACGCGAATGATCCTCACCCCGAAGATCCTCGCCCGCCTGGTCGCGATCGTCGTTCTCGGAGTCCTGCTGCAGCTCTCCTTCTTCTCCCAGGTGACGGTCTTCCACGTCAGCCCCGACCTGCTGCCGGCCCTGGTCATCTCGATCGGGCTGCTCGGCGGCACGATGACCGGCGTCGTCACCGGCTTCTCGGTCGGGATCCTGCTCGACTGCCTGCTGGTCCAGCCACTCGGAGGGGCCTCCCTGGTCCTGCTTGCGACCGGTTACCTGGCCGGCCTCTTCCGCGAGCGCTACGAGATCCACAGCGCCCTGGTGCCACCGCTGCTCTGCTTCGCCCTGACGATCTTCGCCGAGATCGGCTTCGGCGCGATCGAGCTGATGCTCGGGATCGACGCGACCGTGAGCCCGATGGTGATCGGCGACACCCTGCTCAAGGGCGTCTACGCGTTCGTCCTCGGCTGGCCGCTGTACCTCGGCCTGCGGCGGATCCTGCGCCCGGCCCTGGTCGAGGAGCAGGCGGTGCGGCGCCCCCGTCGACCCACCACCCTGGGAGCCTAGGCCGTGTACGAGCGACCGAACGACCGCCCCGGGGCCAGCGGCCGCACGGCGCTGCGGATCGCGGTGCTGGGCGGCGTCGCCGTCGCCCTCTTCGCGGTCCTCTTCTTCCGGCTCTGGGACCTGCAGGTGCTCTCCGGCTCCCAGTACCTGGCCGAGGCCAAGAACAACCGCACCCGCGAGTACAAGGTGATCGCCCCGCGCGGCGACATCCTCGACCGCGACGGCAACGTCCTGGTCGACAACCGCACCAGCCTGGCCCTGCAGCTGAACACCCAGAAACTGCCTGAAGACCCGGCCGAGGCCAAGGCCGAGATGACCCAGCTGGGCCACCTCGCCCACATGTCCCCGCGGAAGATGCGGCGGACGATCAAAGAACAGGAAGAAGTGGCCGCCGGGGCGCCGGTGACGCTGCGCAAGGACGTCGGCTATGACCTCGTCTACTACCTGGAAGAGAACCAGCGCCGCTTCCCCGGCGTCACCGTCCAGCGCGTCTTCGTCCGCCACTACCCCGACGAAAGCCGCGCCGCCCACGTCGTCGGCAGCGTCGGCGAGGTCTCCGAAGAAGAGCTGAAGGATGCGCCGTACAAGGGCCTGGAAGCGGGCGACGAGGTCGGCAAGGGCGGCGCCGAGTACACCTACGACAAGTACTTGCGCGGACAGCCGGGCCTGACCAAGATCCAGGTCAACGCGCTGGGCCAGCCGACCCCCGGCGGCCAGCTGGTCTCGCAGCCGCCGACCCCGGGCGACAACCTGAAGCTGACGATCGACCCGGAAGTGCAGGCGGCCGGCGAAAGCGCGCTTGCCTCGCGTGGGCTGCCCGGTGCCTTCGTGACGATGAACGTCGACAACGGCCAGCTGCTCGGACTCGGCTCTTTCCCCACCTACGACCCCTCGATCTTCACCAGGCCGATGACCCAGGCCCAGGTCAACGCCCTCTACCGCGACCCGGTGCTGGCGCCGCTGACCGATCGCGCGACCGAAAGCTTTTACCCGACGGGATCGACCTTCAAGCTCGTCACCGCCCTGGCGGCGCTGGAAGAAGGCGTGATCACCCCATCGACCTCGATCTTCGACGGCGGCGAACTGACGGTCGGCACCCAGCATTTCCAGAACGCGGGCGGTGCCTCCTACGGGCCGCTGACCCTGGTGCCGGCGCTGGAAGTGTCCTCCGACGTCTTCTTCTACGAACTCGGCTGGAAAATGTGGGACACCAACCAGCTCCAGCACTGGGCGGCCAAGCTCGGGATCGGCAAGGAGTCCGGGCTCGACCTGCCCGGGGAGAGCGAAGGGCTGGTGCCGAGTCGCGCCTGGCGCAACCAGCTCTACAAGGAAGGGAACACCGACCGCCCCTGGTCGGCCGGCGACAACATCCAGCTGGCGACCGGCCAGGGCGACCTGCAGACCAACCCGCTGCAGCTGGCGATCGCCTACGCCGCGCTCGGCAACGACGGCACCATCGTCACTCCCCACGTCGGCATGGAAGTCGAGGACGCGGCCGGGCGGGTGCTGAAGGAATTCGCGCCGAAGCCACAGCGCAAGATCAAGATCGACCCCGCCACCCGGAGGGCGATCATGGAAGGGCTGCACCAGGCGGCCCAGGGCCCGCAGGGGACCTCGTACGGCATCTTCGGCGGCTTCCCGATCGAGGTCGCCGGCAAGACCGGGACGGCGCAGCGCCCGCCGCACGCGGATCAGTCCTGGTACGCGGTCCTCGCCCCGTATCCCGATCCCCGTATCGTCACCATCGTGACCATGGAGGAAGGCGGCTTCGGAGCCGAATCCGCGGCCCCCGCCGCGCTGCAGATCCTGGAAGCGTATTTCGACAAGCACGCGAGCTCGATCTCGGCGGGCGGAACCGGGCTCGCCGAATGATGTACGCGACCCGCACCCGCGGCGCCCGGCCGGAGCCGTTCGCGGTCCGCGTCGGCATCGGCGAACGCCTCGGCCTCGCCCACATGGACTGGCCGCTGACGGTCGCCACCGTGGCCCTGGCCGCCTTCAGCGTCTTCACGCTCGGCCAGGCGACGGTCAACGACGTCCCCGGCAGCCCCCATTACTACGTCGACCGCCAGGCGATCTACTCGATCCTCGGCCTGGTCGGGATGCTGGCGCTGACCCGGATCGACTACTCGCGCTTCCGCGAGCTGCGGGTCGGGATCTACACCTTCCTCTGCGCCAGCGTCGCGCTGGTCTTCGTCTTCGGCTTCGCCGCCCGCGGCTCGCGGCGGTCCTTCGAATTTCCGATGTTCAGCTTCCAGCCATCGGAGCTCGGCAAGCTCCTGCTCGTCCTGGCCCTTGCCGGGTTCGTCATCGACGGCGCCAGGCGGGGCTCCGCCAGGGGGCGCACGGTGCGCTACCTCTGCCTCGGACTGGCTCCGGCCGCACTCGTTTTCCTCCAACCAGACCTCGGCACCTCGATGGTGTTCGTGGTCGCGACCCTCGCCGTGATGTACTTCGGTGGTGTCCCCTGGACCCACTTCGCCGTCATCGGCGCGGCCCTCGTCGCTTTGATCGCCCTCGTTCTGGTCGCGGCCCCCGCAGTTGGGGTGCCCGTCCTCAAGGGCTACCAGGAGCAGAGGCTCACCTCTTTCCTGCATCCCAGCGAGGATGCCAGCGGCGCGGGCTACCAGCAAAACCAATCAGTGGTCGCCATCGGCTCCGGTCAGAAGACCGGCCGCGGCGACCGTGCCACCCAGACGCGGCTCGACTTCGTTCCCGAGCGGCACACCGACTTCATCTTCGCGGTGATCGGTGAGCGCTACGGGTTCGGGGGCGCCGCGTTAGTCCTATCCCTTTACGCCCTGCTCTTCTGGCGGGCGCTGCGGATCGTGACGCTCTCGAAGAACTCATACGGAACCCTGGTGGCGGGCGGCATCGCCGTCTCGCTGCTCTTCCAGGTCTTCATCAACGTCGGGATGAACCTCGGCATCATGCCGATCACGGGCATCCCATTACCGCTGATGAGCTACGGAGGGTCCTCGGTGATCGCTACCTTCTTGGCGGTCGGAGTGCTTCAGAGCATCAATATCCAAGCGCGTCTCAGTCAGAGGGGAAGGTTCGCCTGGTGATGCCCTTTACAAGGGGCCCCGGCGGTGCGTACCCAACCGAACTGAGCTGAAGCAAATGAAAAAAACGATTTTGGTCTCCGCCGAGCGCGGAGAGACCCGTGTCGCCGTTCTCGAGTCGAAGACGAAAGGCGGTAAGCGCGACGTCGCCGAGCTCTACATCGAGCGTCGCGGCAAGCGCTCGATCGTCGGCAACATCTACAAGGGCAAGGTCGACAACGTCCTGCCCGGCATGGAGGCCGCCTTCGTCGACATCGGCCTCGAGCGCAACGGCTTCCTGCACGTCGACGAGATCGTCCTCCCGGGCGGCGAGCAGGCTCCCAAGCGCGGCCGCGGCAGCGGCCGCCGGATCAACGAGCTGATCAAACCCGGACAAGAGATCCTCGTCCAGGTGGTCAAGGACCCGCTGAAGACGAAGGGCGCGCGGCTCTCGATGAATGTCTCGATCGCCGGCCGCTACCTGGTCTTTGCGCCGCAGGGCTCCGGCGTCGGCGTCAGCCGCCGCCTCACCGACTCCGAGCGCGACCGCCTGCGCAAGATGGTCGACCGCACCTACAAGGGGCCGGGCGGGCTGATCGTCCGCACCGCCGCCCACGGGGCGAAAAAATCGGATTTCGTGCGGGAGATCGGCTACCTGCAGCGCCTCAACGAGGTGCTGCAGCGCCGCAGCGAGACGACCAAGGCCCCGTCCCTGGTCTTCCAGGAGGCCGACCTCTCGGTCCGGGTCCTGCGCGACGTCTTCCTCAGCGAGTTCGAGAAGGCGATCATCGATTCCGAGAAGCAGTTCGAGCGGGTCACCAACTTCTTCCAGCGCACGGCGCCGGAGCTGGTCGGTGGCGTCGAGCTCTACAAGGAGTCGAAGCCGCTGCTGGAGAAATGGAAGGTCGACGAGGAGATCGAGTCGACCCTCAACCGCCGGGTCGACCTGCCTTCCGGCGGCTACCTGATCATCGACTACACCGAGGCGCTGACCGTCGTCGACGTCAACAGCGGCAGCTTCACCGGCCGCGGCAAAGGTGGCCTCGAGGAGACGATCACCAAAGTCAACACCGAGGCGGCCGAGGAGGCGGTGCGGCAGCTGCGCCTGCGCGACATCGGCGGCATCATCGTCATCGACTTCATCGACATGGCCCGGGCCAGCAACCGCGACAAGGTGCTGAAGGTGATGCGCAAAGCGCTCGACGCCGACAAGTCGAAGAGCTACGTGGTCGAGGTCTCGCCGCTGGGCCTGGTCGAGATGACCCGCCAGAACGTCACCGACGGCGTCCGCGAGATCCTCACCGCCCCCTGTCCCACCTGCCACGGCGAGGGCGTCGTGCTCTCGGCCGAGACGGTGGCGCTGGAGGGGCTGCGGAAGATGCGCGACATCGCCGCCGAGCACGCTGACACCGAGGCCTTCCTGATCCGGGTCAACCCCAAGGTCGCGCACGAGCTGACCGACGAGGACAGCGGCCTGACCGAGCTCGAGGACGTTACCGGCAAGCGCTTCCACTTCGAGGGCGGCGACGCGCTGGCGATCGACACCTTCACGCTGGTCGAGCAGGGCACGCGGGCGGAGATCGAGGAGCGGGCGCTGCCGTTCAAGGTCGGCGAGGAGGTGCTGGTCCAGATCGACGAGCCGCACATGTACAACGCCGACGACGCGGTCGCCCGGATCGACTCCTACATCGTCAGCATCACCGGCGGCGGTCGCTTCGTCGGCGAGCGCAAGCTGGTGCGGATCGAGGAAGTCGAGCGCTCGGCCGCGATCGCCTCGCTGCTGGGCTCCGACTCCCCGAACGGCAATGGAGGCGGCGGCGAGAACGGCTCCGAGCTAGACTCAGCGGCCGCTTCGCCTAAACGCAGTCGTGGCCGCCGCGGTGGTCGCGGCCGTTCGCGCGCCAATCAAGGAAGCAAGGAAGACGATTAAGCATGTATGCGGTAGTTGAAACCGGCGGTAAGCAGTACAAGGTCGAGCAGGGAACTTCCCTCTTCGTCGATCGCCTCGATGCCAAGGAGGGGGACAAGGTCTCCCTGCGCCCGGTGATGTTCCGCGACGACACCGTTCTCGCCGCTCCGAAAGAGCTGGAGAAGGTCAAAGTCGAGGCGAAGGTCTCCGAGCACCTGCGCGGCCCGAAGATCAAAGTCTTCAAATACAAGGCCAAGAAGGGCTATCGCCGTAAGAACGGCCACCGCTCCGAGCTGACCAAGCTCGAGGTGACCGAGGTCAAACTGCTGAAATCGGCTGCTAAAAAAGCCACCGCGGACAAACCGGCTGAGAAAAAACCGGCCGCCGAGAAAAAACCCGCCGCTAAGAAGGAGGAGACCGATGGCTCATAAGAAGGGGCTGGGCTCCAGTCGCAACGGGCGCGAATCGAACCCGAAGATGCTGGGCGTGAAGGTGTTCGCCGGCCAGGAGGTCAGCGGTGGCGAGATCATCGTGCGCCAGCGCGGGACGCGGTTCTGGCCCGGCGAGGGCACCGGGCTCGGGCGCGATCACACGATCTTCGCGACGCGGGCCGGGAAAGTTGATTTCCGGTCGGCTCGTAAGGGTCGGACCATCAGCGTTCTCGCTGACGACTGATTCTGCTTTCTGCTTGAAGCGGGGGAGGGGCTGAGTGCCCCTCCCCCTCACAACAGCGGGGAGGTTCGGTTGAGGGGCACTCAGGCCCTCCGCTCAGGTTCTAGCCTCTGAGTCTCACGTATGTACGACAAGGCGAAGATCTGGGTTGAGGGCGGTGCGGGTGGAAACGGGTGCGTGAGCTTCCGGCGGGAGGCGCATGTCCCCAGAGGCGGGCCTGATGGTGGAGATGGCGGGCATGGTGGGGATGTGGTGCTCGTCTGCGATCTGTCCAAGCGCGATCTCGGCGCCTTGAAAGGCAGCAGGCATTTCCGTGCGCAGCGGGGAGGGCACGGGGAGGGGTCGAACCGGCATGGGGCGCGGGGGGAGGACCGGGTGATTCCGGTGCCGGCGGGGACGCAGGCGGTGACCGTCGACGGCAGTGAGATCGACCTCGTCGAGGAGGGGCAGCGGGCGATCGTCGCGCAGGCCGGGCGCGGTGGGCACGGCAACAAGCGCTTCGCGACCTCGACCCGGCAGGCGCCGCGGTTCGCCGAGAAAGGGACCAAGGGCGAGGCGGACTGGATCGAGCTGCGGCTGAAACTGCTCGCCGACGTCGGCCTGGTCGGGCTGCCCAACGCCGGCAAGTCCTCGCTGCTGGGCCGGCTGACCCGGGCGGCGCCGAAGGTCGCCGACTACCCCTTCACGACCCTCTCGCCGGTGCTGGGCACGATCGAAGACGACGACCGCCAGGCCGTGGTCGCCGACATCCCCGGGCTGATCGAAGGCGCCGCCGACGGAGCCGGGCTCGGCCACGAGTTCCTCGCCCACGTCGAGCGCTGCGCGATGCTGGTCCACCTGGTCGACCTGGCGCCGCTGGAAGGCGAACCGGAGGGCAACTACGAGACCGTGCGGGCCGAGCTCGCCGCCCACGGGGCGGGGCTGGAGCAGCTGCCGGAGCTGGTCGCCCTGACCAAGCGCGACCTGCTTCCGGCCGAGGAGGTCGAGGCCGCGGTCGCCGAGTGGACGGCGAAGCTGGGAGATGGCGTACTCGGTGTGCTCGCGCTTTCCTCGGCGACGGGGGAGGGCCTGGACGAGCTGCGGATGCGGGTGTTGGCCGAAGTGCCGCGGCTGCAGCCGATCACGGCGGCGCCGAGCGGCGAGCCGGTCGGCGAGTTCGAGGCCGAGCACCGCGTCTACCGCCCGGTCGGCGAGGGCGGCTACTGGGTCGAGCAGGAGGAGGACGGCGCCTTCCGGGTCGCCGGCAAAGGAGTCGAGCTGCTGTTCGAGCGCCACGACACCAAAAACGAGGAGGCGCTCGCCTACCTCGAGCAGCGGCTGGGCGAGATCGGCGTCATCGCCGCTCTGGCCAAGGCCGGCTTCGAGGCCGGCAACGACGTCCGCATCGGCGAGCACGAGTTCGAACTGCACATCTGAGGTTGCGAGGGAGGGGCTGGGTGCCCCTCGCCCTCACAGCAGCGGGGAGGTTCGGTTGAGGGGCACCCAGCCCCTCCAGCGAGCCTCGGATGAGGGTTCTCAGCTGGCAGAGAGGCCAGCTGCCAAGGCGAAGCCGAGGACCGTCACCAGGCCCGCCGCGCGGCCGGCGTCCTTGCGGGCGTCGGGGATCATCGAGTCGACCAGCATCACCAGCAGGGCGCCGGCGGCGAAGCCGTCGATCGCCGCCCGCAGGTTGCCGGTGACGGCATCGGCGGCGGCGTAGCCGACGACCGTCGCCACGGCGCAGATCGCGGCGACGATCAGCCACAGCCGCAGGATCGCCTCGCGTGAGCGGCCCGCCTTGCGCATGTCGTCGGCCGACCCCATCGCCTCCGGCAGGTTGGAGACGAAGATCGCCAGCAGCAGGGCAACGCCGACGCCCTGGCCGGCGGCGAGGCTGATCCCCAGCACCGCCTGCTCGGGGATCCCGTCGAGGAAGGCGCCGAGGGCCAGCGCCGTGCCGGCGCTCGATCCCTGCGAGCGGCCGCCGCGGCCGCGCCCGCTCGCGAAATGCCTGGCGATCAGCCCGTCGAGGCTGAAGTAGGTGAGCGCGCCAGCCGCGAGGCCGATCCCGGTGGCGCCGGCGCCACCGACCCGGAAGCCCTCCTGCGCCAGCTCGAAGCTGACGGCACTGACCAGCGCTCCGGCGCCGAAGGCGAGGACGAGACCGACCGCGCGGGGCGACCACTGGCGGGCGAAGCTGAGCAGCGCACCGATGACGAGCGAGCTTGCCGCGAGTGCGCCCCAACCGGTAGCCGCTGCCATCTCGGCTACTTTGCTCGCCATGACCCTGGTCGTCAAGCTCGGTTCCTCGATCGTCGCCGCCGATGACGGCGAGCTGCGCACGGAGGTGCTCGACTCCGTCTGCGAGCAGGTCAGCGCCCTCGAGCGCGGTGGCGAGCGGGTGGTGATGGTCACCTCCGGCGCGATCGCGCGGGGGATGAGGCTGATGGAGCTGCCGGTGCGCCCGCGGGCGATGGACGAGTTGCAGGGCGCGTCCGCGGTCGGCCAGGGGGACCTCTACCGTGCCTACGAGAGCCGGCTGGCGAGCCACGGGACCCGCGCCGCCCAGGTGCTGCTGACCGCGGCCGACATCGCCGCCCGCACCAACTACCTCAATGCCCGCCGCACCCTCAGGCGCCTGGTCGAGTGGGGAGTGGTGCCGGTGATCAACGAGAACGACACCACCGCCACCGACGAGATCAGCTTCGGCGACAACGACTTCCTCGCGGCGCAGGTGGCACTGCTGCTGGAGGCGCGGTTGCTGGTTCTGCTGACCAACGTCGACGGCCTCTACGCCCGCGATCCCGACAGTGAGCCCGCGCCGGAGCTGATCGAGAGCGTCGCCGACTTCTCGGCGCTGGAGGGGCTGGCGATCGGCGATCGCACCTCCGCCTTCGGCTCCGGCGGCATGCGCAGCAAGGTCGCGGCGGCGGCGATGGCGAGCGAGGCCGGGATCCCGGCGGTGATCTGCAACGGCACCACGCCGGGGACCCTCACCGCGGCCGCGGGTGGCGGTGCCGCCGGCACCCGGTTCGCGGCCCAGGACGGCAAGGAGTCCAGCTTCAAGCTCTGGATCAAGCACGCAAAGCCGCCGCGCGGGGGCATCAAGGTCGACGCCGGGGCGGCCCGGGTCCTGCGCGAGCGCGGCTCGAGCCTGCTGCCGGTCGGCGTCGCCGAGGTCAACGGCGAGTTCGAGGCCGGCGACGCCGTCTACGTCACCTGCGGCGACGAGCGGGTGGGCAAGGGCATCAGCGACTACTCCTCGCGCGAGCTGAAGCGGGTGATCGGGATGAAGAGCGCCGAGGTCCGCGAGGTTCTGCCCCACGCCGAGGACGAGGTGATCCACCGCGATCGCTTCGTCCTGCTCTGAGGGCGGCGGAGGAGCCGGCCGGCTCCCAGCTACCCTTGTCCGATGGCCGTGACCACGACCTCCGTCGCCGATAGCTGCGGCGCCGCCAAGCGGGCGGCGCGGGCGCTGGCGGGTGCCTCGACCGAGGCGAAGAACGCCGCCCTGGAGGCGACCGCGCGCCTGCTCGAGGAGCGCGCCGCCCAGATCCTCGAGGCCAACGCGGCCGATCTCGCCGACGAGCGGGCGGAGGGGCTGAACGAGGCGCTTAGGGACCGGCTGGCACTGAGCCCCGAGCGAGTGGCGGCGATGGCGGCCGGCGTCCGCGTGGTCGCCGAGCTCGACGATCCGGTCGGCGAGCAGCTCGAACGCAAAACCCTGGCCAGCGGCCTCGACCTGCGCAAGGTCCGGGTCCCGCTCGGAGTCGTCGCCGTCGTCTACGAGGCGCGCCCGAACGTGACGATCGACTGCGCGGCGCTGACGATCAAGAGCGGCAACGCGATCGTGCTGCGCGGCTCCAGCTACGCCGAACGCTCCAACGGCGCCCTCGCCGCGGTGATCCGCGAGGCGCTGGCCGAGGCGGGCCTGCCCGAGGACGCGGTGCTCCTGCTGGCCGGCGGTGGCCACGAGGAGCTGGCCGAGCTGGCGACCCAGGAGGGCACTGTCGACCTCTTGATCCCGCGCGGCGGCGAGGGCCTGAAGGCCGCGATCAAGGACGTGGCGACGGTGCCGGTGATGTACGCGGCGGCCGGCAACTGCCACGTATACGTCCACGCCGAAGCCGATCTGGAGATGGCGCGGCGGATCGTCGTCAATGCCAAGACCCAGCGGCCGGGCGTCTGCAACGCGGCGGAGACGCTGCTGATCGACGCCGCGATCGCCGCGCGCTTCGCGCCGGCTGTCCTCTCCGACCTGCGCGAGGCCGGGGTCGAGCTGGTCGGCGACGAGCGCATCCGCGCCTGCGCCGGCGCGATCGAGGTCGGGCCCGCCGCCGCGGCTGACTGGGACGCCGAGTACCTGGAGCTGAAGCTGGCGGTCGCCGTGGTCGACTCGGTCGCCGCCGCGATCGAGCACGTCAATGCCCACGGCACCGGCCACTCGGAGGCGATCGTCACCGCCTCCGAGGAGGCCGCCGAGGAGTTCGCCACCGGCGTCGACGCCGCCGCCGTGTACATCAACGCCTCGACCCGCTTCACCGACGGCTTCGAGTACGGGATGGGGGCGGAGATCGGCAATTCGACCCAGAAGCTGCACGCCCGCGGCCCGATCGGGATGCGCGAGCTGATGACCTTCAAGTACGTCGCCCGTGGCGACGGCCAAGTGCGTGAGTAGCTCCGCGGGCGCGGGCATCGGGGTTCTGGGGTCGGCGTTCAACCCCCCGCACCTCGGTCACCTGGCGCTGGCCCAGGAGGCGCTCTGGCAGCTCGGCCTCAGCGAGGTGATCCTGGTCCCGACCGGCGACGCCCCGCACAAGCGGATCGCCGACGACCCCGGCCGCGAGCTGCGGATGACGATGACCCGGCTCGCCGCCGCCGACGACTCGCGCTTCTCGGTCTCCTCGCTCGAGGTCGACCGCGAGGGGCCGTCCTATACGTATGAGACCTTGGAGCTACTTGCTGAGGAACGAGGCCAGACAGAGTTGGTGTTCGTGATGGGCGCGGACGCCGCCGTGGGCCTCGAGAGCTGGCGCAACCCCGAGCGCGTGGTCGAGCTGGCGCGGCTGGCGGTAGCCCGCCGGGCGGGCATCTCCGACGCCGAGGTCGGGGCCGTCCTGCGCAGCCTCGGCGCCAACGAAGGCGCGACGATGCTGGAGATGCCGCAGTTCGGCGTCTCCTCCTCGGCCGTGCGCGACCGCGCCGCCGCCGGCCGGCCGCTGCGCTACCTGGTCCCGGAGCCGGTTGCCCGCTTCATCGAGGAAAAGGGGATCTACTCGTGAGCGCGCCGCAATCGGAGGCGCTGGCCCGCCGGTTGGCGACCCTGGCCGACTCGAAAAAGGCCGAGGGAATTGTCGTCCTCGACATGCGCCAGCTCGTCTCCTACACCGACTTCCTGACGA
>Ga0207641_10003641_pt1 | contig 13588 bp, 10 predicted proteins | sample KBSSwiS62_FD_184306 | JGI IMG/M metagenome (GOLD analysis project Ga0207641, IMG submission 184306) | Switchgrass rhizosphere microbial communities from Kellogg Biological Station, Michigan, USA - KBS Switchgrass S6-2 (SPAdes) (version 2) | ecosystem: Host-associated > Plants > Roots >... | reverse complement strand
TTCTCGATTGCCTCGAGGACGGCGTCCTTGGTGAAGGCGGGGGGGACGGTGACGACGGAGCCGTCGATCGGGCCACCGTGGTGGGCGACCGCCTGGGCGACGGTGTCGAAGACCGGGACGCCGTGGACCTCGCGGCCCTTGCGGCCGGGGGTGACGCCGCCGACGACCTTGGAGCCGTAGTCGAGGCACTCGCGGGTGAGGTTGACCGCCTCGCGCCCGGTGATCCCCTGGACGATGAAGGTCGTGTCCTTGTTGAGGAGGATGCTCACGCGGGCGCTCCTTGGATCTTGGCGACGGCGCGGCCGGCGGCCTCCCAGAGGGAGACGGTGCGGTCGCAGGTCTCGACCCCGTAGCGCTCGAGGATCTTGAAGCCCTCGTCCTCCCAGGCGCCGGGGATGCGGAAGATCGCGATCGTCTCGCCTGGGTCCTTTTCGAGCTCGAGGCAGGCCTTGATGACGCCGCGGGCGACGATGTCGACGCGGGTGTTGGAGACGATCGACATCATCACCGCGATCTTCTCGACCCCGTCCTTTTCCAGGACCTCCTTGGCCAGGCCGCAGGCCTTGGCGACGGAGGGGTTGCCGCCGATCTCGGAGTAGTTGGCCGGCTTGCCGCCCTGGCTGCGGACGGCGTCGGTCAGGGTCAGCGAGCCGCCGCCGGCGCCGATCACCAGGCCGAGGTTGCCCTCGAAGCCGTGGTCCTTGCCCTGGATCACGCCGCGGTGGTCGGCGGCGTCGATCGCGGCGACGTTGCGCTCGAAGGCGGACGGCTCGTAGGTCTCGCGAGTGTCGTCCTCGGCGATCTCCAGCCGCACCCGCAGCAGTTTTTTTTGTCGGCCGACCGCCTCGTTCTCCATCTCCATGTGGGCGTCGAGGGCGACGAAGCTGCCATCGGTGAGCTCGGCCAGCGGGTTGATCTCGGCCAGGGTCATGTCGTTGTCGCGGAAGAGGCGGGCCAGCTTGGCGAGGATCGGGGTCGCCCGGTTCAGCTGCGAGCCGGTGACGCCGGTGGCGGCGACGACCTGCTTGGCCTCGAAGTCGGGGATCGGGAAGAGGTTGGAGACGTGCCCTTTGCCGACGTGGTCGGGGTGGGTCTCGGCGACCTCCTCGATGTCGATCCCGCCCATGTCGCTGAACAGCATCAGCGGCTTCTTCGCGGTGCCGTCCCAGACGACGCTGGCGTAGTACTCCTGCTTGACCTCGGCTTTGGGGTCGACGAGGACGCCGCGCGGCATGTGGCCGTTGATTTCGAGCTCGAGGATGTCCGCCGCATGGGCCGCGGCCTCGTCCGGGGTGTCGGCGAACTTGACGCCGCCGGCCTTCATGCGGCCGCCGGAGAGCACCTGCGACTTGATCACCACGGGACCGCCGATCTCCTCGGCGGCCTTGCGTGCCTCATCGGCGGTCGTGCAGAAGCCGTACTTGGTGACGGGTATCCCCGCCAGCTCAACGATCTTCCGCGCCTCGAACTCGTAGAACCTCATGCGGCGCGGAACCCTATCCGACGGCCGATCTGTCCGGAGTGTCGTCGCCGCTTGGAATACTCCCGGCGGTGAGTCCCGCCCCCAGAGGAGGAAGATTGACCGTCCCCGCTCGCTGTTTCGCGGCCGTCGCGCTGCTTGCAATCGCGTTTGCCGCCGCCGGTTGCGGGGAAACCGTGATCGACGACGTCAAGACCGAGGGGGCGATCCAGAGCAACCTCGAAAAGTCCCTTCATGCCAAGATTAAGACCGTCTCCTGCCCTTCCGACCAAAAGGTTGAGGCGGGTCAGACGTTCACTTGTACGGTGATTTTCTCCGATGGCAAGCAGGCGACTGCGACTTTGAAGATCCTCAACAAGGACGCCGACATCAGCCTTGTCGGCCTGAAACCGAAGAAATAGAGAGAGGCGAATGAGCGACTTGACCACGGCCCCCCCCGCGGCGCTTACCACCCACGCCAAACTGCTGACCTGGGTCGATGAGATCGCGGCCCTGACGCAGCCCGACGCGATCCACTGGTGCGACGGCTCCGCCGAGGAGTACGACTCCCTGGCGCAGACCCTGATCGACGCCGGCACCTTCGAGAAGCTCTCCGACGCCAAGCGCCCGAACTCCTACCTCGCCCTCTCCGACCCCGCCGACGTGGCCCGGGTCGAAGACCGCACCTTCATCTGCTCCGAGAACGAGGCCGACGCCGGCCCGACCAACAACTGGCGCGCCCCGGCCGAGATGCGCGAGGAGCTGAACGGCCTCTTCAAGGGCTGCATGGTCGGCCGCACGCTCTACGTCGTCCCCTTCTCGATGGGCCCGCTCGGCTCCGAGATCGCCGAGATCGGCGTGCAGCTGACCGACTCCGCCTACGTCGCCACCAACATGCGGATCATGACCCGGATGGGCAAGGGCGCGCTCGACGTGCTCGGCGCCGACGGCGAGTTCGTCCCCTGCGTGCACTCGGTCGGGATGCCCCTCACGGAGGGCGTGGAAGACGTCTCCTGGCCCTGCAACGAGGACAACAAGTACATCGTCCACTACCCGGAGAGCCGCGAAATCTGGTCCTACGGCTCCGGCTACGGCGGCAACGCCCTGCTCGGCAAGAAGTGCTTCGCGCTGCGGATCGCCTCGGCGATGGCCCGCGACGAGGGCTGGCTGGCCGAGCACATGCTGATCCTCAAACTGACCTCGCCCGAGGGCAAGTCCAAGTTCATCACCGGTGCCTTCCCCTCGGCCTGCGGCAAGACCAACCTGGCGATGCTGGTCCCGACCCTGCCCGACTGGAAGGTCGAGACGGTCGGCGACGACATCGCCTGGATGAAGTTCGGCGAGGACGGCCGCCTCTACGCGGTCAACCCCGAGGCCGGCTTCTTCGGCGTCGCCCCGAACACCAGCCACAAGACCAACCCGAACGCGATGGACACGATCGAGCGCAACTCGATCTTCACCAACTGCGCCAAGACCGACGACGGCGACATCTGGTGGGAGGGCATGACCGGCGAGGCGCCGGCGCACGCGATCGACTGGCACGGCAACGAGTGGACCCCCGAGTCCGAGAGCCCGGCCGCGCACCCGAACGCGCGCTTCACCACCCCCGCCTCGCAGTGCCCCTCGATTGCGCCGGAGTGGGAGGACCCCGCCGGCGTCCCGATCGACGCCTTCCTCTTCGGCGGCCGCCGCGCCACCGTGGTGCCGCTGGTGCAGGAGGCGTTTGACTGGGAGCACGCGGTCTTCATGGGGGCGACGATGTCCTCGGAGACGACCGCCGCCGCCGCCGGCGCCGTCGGTCAGCTGCGCTTCGACCCGATGGCGATGCTGCCGTTCTGCGGCTACAACATGGCCGACTACTTCGCCCACTGGCTCAAGGTCGGTAAGCGCGAGGGAGCGGACCTGCCGCGGGTCTTCTACGTCAACTGGTTCCGCAAAGACGCCGACGGCAAGTTCCTCTGGCCCGGCTTCGGCGAGAACAGCCGCGTGCTCGAGTGGGTCTTCCGCCGCTGCGAAGACGAAGCCGACGCGGTCGAGACCCCGATCGGCCTGCTGCCGACCGAGGGCGCGATCAACACCGAGGGGCTGAACGTCTCCCCGGAGGCGATGGAGGAGCTGCTCAGCGTCGACGCCGAGCAGGTCAAGGCCCAGTTGCCGCAGTTGCAGGAGCACCTCGCCAAGTTCGGCGACAAGCTGCCGGCGGAGATCTCCGCCCAGCTTGAGGCGCTCGAAGCGCGCCTCGCCTAGACGGCCAGACGGCCAGACGGGCAGGAGGCGGCGGGCGCCGAGACGCGTCCGCCGCTCCGGCTACCAGGGCAGCGGCTGGATCGGGCCCGCGACGGTGAGTTCGGAGAACTGGTTCGGCGCGTAGACCGAGCGCGAGATGCCCTTGGCGAAGGCATTGGTCGCCCCCTTGCTGCTCTCGATCGGCCAGTGCATCCCCTGGTCCTTCTCGTCGTACCAGATCACCCCGCGCACCCGGCGGTAGTTGGCGGGGATGATCCGCAGCAGGTTCTTGATCCAGTTCGGCTTCGAGCCGCCACGGTCGTCCGAGGCAACCTCGCCGATCACCATCGGCTTGTCGGGAGCGATCTTCAGCACCCGCTTGTAGGTCGAGTGGAAGATCTGGTTGAAGTTCTGCCAGCCGGCGGAGTTGGCGGTCTTGCCCCAGTTGAACCCGTCGAGGCAGGTCCAGTCGACGTAGGCGTTGCCTGGATAGAGCTGGTTCAGGGGAGTCAGGTTGCGGGTGAAGTCGACGTTCGGACACCAGACCCAGGTCGCGTTGGTCGCGCCCGCGGAGGTGAAGATGTCGTGGACGTGGCGCCAGGCGGTGACGAATTCGCCGCTCTTGTTGCCGTTGACGCCGTCCGACCAGGGGAACCAGAAGCCGTTCATCTCCCAGTTGAAGCGGAGGAAGTAGGGGTGACCCCATTCCTTCGAGCGTTCGGCGAAGGTGCGGATATAGGCGTCGTAGGTGCCGTTGATGACTTTCGAGAGCTGGAAGGCGGGTTGCACCGAGCCTTCGCCGTTGCTGCTGCTCCAGCTGAAGAAGGGAATGGAGCCGTGCTGGCGCACGTTTTCCAGCGGCGTCGTCGGGAAGTTGTTGAGGATGCAGTTGCCGCCTTCGTCGCAGTCGGCGAAGGGCGAGGAGAAGGAGATCAGGGAGGGGGGCTTCTTCGTCAGCCGTTCAAACGCGCTGACCGCGTTCATGTCCCAGGGTGCCTGTTCGCCGGTGAACTGGGGACCGATCTGGGCGCCCCAGTAGATCGGGTTCGGTGGCGGCTTGCCCTTGGCGTAGGCGCTGACGGGAGCCGGCGCGCAGGCGGCCAAGGTCGCCAGCGCCAGCGCGGCGAAGAGCCGCGAACGGTGTCGGTCTCTGGTCTTTGCCGGTGTTTTCATTGATTGCTGGTGCTTCGCTCTACGATTGAAACCCTGTCCGTCGGCTTTTGCTGCGATCGGTGTCAGGTCCTACGAGCCGTCCACTGGCCCGGATCAGCTCGGCGGCACGATCTTCGGGCCGGCCAATGCCGAGAAAGCGTTGCTCTTGAAGCCGCGCTGGTGGATGCCGCGGCTGAAGGCCTGGGTGACCGACGGAGCGGTCTCGAGCGGCCACTGCACGCCCCGGTCGAACTGCTCGAACCAGATCAGGCCGCGGATCCGCGGGTACTTGGTCCGCAGGGCCTTGAACATTTCGTCGATCCAGGTCGACTTGGCGTGTCCTTTGCCGCCGGTGGCCATCTCCGCCAGCAGCATCGGCTTGGTCGGGGCGATCTTCTTGACGATCGTCCGGTAGCTGCCGCTGAAGATCTTGTCGAAGCTGGTCCAGGGTTGCGGGTTGACCCCGTTGCTGGCCCAGTTGAAGCCGTCGAGCGAGGTCCAGTCGACGTATTCGTCGCCGGGGTAGAAGCTCGCCAGCGGGCGCATCTTCGGCGAAGATTTCACGTAGGGGCACCAGACCCAGGTCGCGTTGGTGGCGCCGACCTGGGTGAAGATGTCGTGCACGTGGCGCCAGGCGGCGACGTACTCGCCGGGGTTGTTGCCGTTGGCGTCCTCGGCCCAGGGAAACCAGTTGCCGTTCATCTCCCAGTCGAAGCGGAGAAAGAAGGGGTGGCCCCAGTCGCGGGCGTCTTCGGCGAATTCGCGGATGTAGCCGTCGAAGCTGCCGTTGACGATGTCGGCGAGCTGAAAGGCGGGCTCGTTGATGTCAGCCGTGACCGGCGCCGACTGCGAACCCCAGCTGAAGAAGGGGATCGCGCCGTAGTTGCGGACCGTATCCATCTCTGAGCGCGGGAACTTGTAGTAGTCACAGGACCCGCCGCCGCATTCGGCGAAGGAGGCGGAGAACTCGATCAGGGAGAGGCCCTTGCCGACCATGCTTTCGAAATGGCTGACGGCGGACATGTCCCAGGGTGGCTGGCCGCCGGTCAGCTGGGTGCCGATCCAGGCGCCCCAGTAGCTGCCCCGCTGCTTGGGCAGGACTTTCTTCTTCGCCTTGCCGGGGTGGGTGGGTGCGGGGTGGGCGCCCTTGGCGGGAGCGAGCTGGGCGATCGCCAGCGTTGCCGCCAGCGCGACCGCGATCGCGGCGATTCCCATCCTGAATTTTGTTCTAGGCGCTCGCATCGCTCTTTCCTGGCCCTCCTCCGGGTCGGGGGAGTCTAGGGACACCTCTCTTCGTCCTTACGGATCAGCCCGCCGGCTGGATCGGTCCCGGCCCGATCGACGCGAACGTATCGCCGAGGTAGGCCGGGTTCTGGATCCCCGCCGCGAAGGCGCTGGTGGCGCTGGCGGAGGTCTCGATCGGCCAGTCCATGCCGTCGTCGAATTTCTCGAACCAGAGCAGGCCGCGGATCTGCGGGTAGTCGGTCGGCAGCTCGCTCAGCATTTCTTCGATCCAGACCGCCTTGGAGCCGCCGTACTCGGTCGAGCCGACCTCGCCGATCACCATCGGCTTGGCGGGAGCGATCGTGTCGACGATCTTGTCGTAGGTGCTGTCGTAGAGCTGGTCGAAGGTCCGCCAGCGGTCCGGCTTGGCCGGGTTGGTGCCCCAGTTGTAGCCGTCGAGCCCGGTCCAGTCGACGTAGTCGTCCCCCGGATAGAGTTGGGCGAGGTTCTGCATCTTGCCTTCGGGGTCGACGTTCGGGCACCAGACCCAGGTCGCGTTGGTGGCGCCGACCGCGGTGAAGATGTCATGCACGTGGCGCCAGGCGGCGACGTATTCGCCGGCCTGGTTGCCGTTGACACCCTCCGACCAGGGGAACCAGTTGCCGTTCATCTCCCAGTTGAAGCGAAGGAAGAAGGGGTGGCCCCATTCCTTGGCCTCGGTGGCCCATTCGCGGATGTAGGCGTCGTGGGCGCCGGAGATCACGTCGGAGAGCTGGAAGTTCGGCTCGTCGAGGCTGGAGGGGATCGACTGCGAGCTCCAGCTGAAGAAGGGGATCGAGCCGTGCTGGCGGATTCCCTCCATCTCCTTGGTCGGGAAGTCGTAGTAGGAGCAGTCCGAGGACGAGCACTGGGCGAAGGGGGCCATGAAGTGGACCAGCGAGAGCGGCTTGCCGGCCATTCCTTCGAACTGGGAGAGCGCGCCCATGTCCCAGGGGGGCTGGTTGCCGCTGAGCTGGTCGCCGATCGAGGCGCCCCAGTAGAGGGAGACGGGAGCGGCCGCGGGGGCGGAGTTGCAGCGCTTGGCGAGGCGGCGCAGGACTCGGCGCTGGCGGAAGCTGGAGGCACGGGCGCCCGATGCCCGCGCCGTCCTGCAGGAGGGGCCGGCGCCGAGGCTGCGCTGGTGGGCGATGCCGGCGCGGCCGCCGGACTTGGAGGCGGTCGCCTTGCCGCTCGCGAAGCCCGCCGCCGGGACCGTGAGCGAGAGCAGCAGGAGCGCGGCGGCGATCAGCGGCAGCGGGCGGAGGAAGAGAGTCCGGTCGGTGGTCATGCCTTGCCATCGGCGCGATCCAGACCAAATTCAAGGCTTGCAAGATCCCTGGACTTTTGTACTAGAGGGGGTTGCGCGCGAGGACCGGCTCGGCTAAGGAGGCAGCGCCGCTCCGGCGCGGCTAACCGGGGAGGCTCGTGTTGCCGGAAAGGGTGGCGAAGGTGTTGCCGGCGTAGACCGGGTTCTGGATCCCCGCCGCGAAGGCGCTGGTGGCGCTGGTGGAGGTCTCGAGCGGCCAGTCCATGCCGCTGTCGAACTTCTCGAACCAGAGCAGGCCGCGGATCTTCGGGTATTCGCTGGGGATTTTCGCCAGCATGTCGGTGATCCAGGCGGCCTTGGAGCCGCCGTACTCAGTCGAACCGATCTCGCTGAGCATCATCGGCTTCGAGGGGGCGATCGTGTTGACGATCCGGTCGTAGGTGCTCCTGTAGAGGCTGTCGAAGCTGCGCCAGCGATCGGGCTTGGCTGGATTCGTGCCCCAGTTGTAGCCGTCGAGCCCGGTCCAGTCGACGTACTGATCGCCCGGGTACTGCGACTGCAGGTTGAGGAAGATGTTGTCGGGATCGACGTTCGGGCACCAGACCCAGTTGACGTTGGTGGCGCCGACCCTGGTGAAGATGTCGTGGACGTGGCGCCAGGCGGTGACGAATTCGCCGCTCTTGTTGCCGTTGACCCCCTCCGACCAGGGGAACCAGCGACCGTTCATCTCCCAGTTGAAGCGGAGGTAGAAGGGGTGCCCCCAGTTCCTGGCGGCGGTCGCCCACTTTTCGATGTAGGAGTCGTAGGTGCCGGCGATCACGTCGGAGAGCTGGAAGTTCGGCTCGTTGACGCTGGAGGGGATCGACTGCGAGGCCCAGCTGAAGAAGGGGATCGAGCCGTGCGAGCGGATGCTGTTCATCTCGTTGACCGGAAAGTTGTAGTAGCTGCAGCTGCCGCCGGAGGTCGGGCAGTTGGCGAAGGGGGAGGAGAAGTTGAGGATCGAGAGCTTCTTGCCGACCATCGTCTCGAGCTTGGTCGCCGCGCTCATGTCCCAGGGCGGCTGGCTACCGGTCAGCTGGTTGCCGATCCAGGCGCCCCAGTAGATCGAGCCGGGAGCGGGCGTGGGCCCGGTGCCCGGAGCGGGAGCGGGTGCCGGTTCGGGCTGGGGAGCCGCTTCCGGCGCGGGAGCCGGAGCCGGGGCCGAAGCGGGCGTGGGGTTGGCGACGTTGATGGCGATGGTCGAGCTCGGGGTGCCCGCCTTGCGGCCGGCGTAGGCCGTCACCTTGAGGCTATGGCTGCCGTTGGTCAGGGTCGTCGTGTCCAGCTTGCCGTTGCCGCCGAAGGAGTAGGGCGCCGTGGTCTGGGTCGATTTGACCGCGCCGTCGATCGCGAAGGTGACCCGCGACGGGGCCGGGCCGGAGACGGCGGCCTGCCAGACGACCGTTCCCGCCAGGGTCTGCCCGCCGCCGGGGGAAGTGGTGACGATGCCCAGCTTCGAAGCGGTCGAGCTCGAGGCCTTGCGCGGGAAGATGTGGTTCTCGACCCCCGTCCTCTTGGCGCTCGTGCCGCGGGCCTGGGCGGCGCTGTCGAGAGTGGGTGCCAGCACGGCGACGGCGGCGAGCAGGAGGGTCAGGAGCAGTCGGCTCGAGATCGAGGGCATGCCCTCCTTTCGGCCGGTCTCCCGCGAGCTTCAGTCGGCGAATCCGATCTGGACGATTGTCGGCGGCTCAGGCCAGCGAGCGGTACAGCTCCAGCAGGCGCGCGGCGCACTCGTCCCAGGAGGTGAGCTGGGGTTGCTTGCTCGGCGGCGGCAGCGCCAGCTCCTCCAGCGCCGCCCGCCCGACCGCGTCGGGATCTTCGTCGAGGGGGATCGCGCGGGCGATGCCGTCCTCGGCGATCTCGGCCAGGCCACCGGCGTCGGCGACCAGCAGCCGGCAGCCGGCGGCGGCCGCCTCGAGGGCGACCAGCGGGTGGCTCTCGAACTCGCTCATCAGCACGACCAGGGAGACGCGGCCGAGCAGCTCCGCCATCGCCGTCGGCTGGTCGGGCGGGGTGCTGGTGAACTCGACCGCGGCGCCGATGCCGAGCTCATCCACCTGGCGGCGCAGCTCGTCCTCGTAGGGGCCGGTGCCGATGACCAGCAGGCGCGCGGCCGGTTCGCCGCGCAGCACCTCGGGGAAGGCGGCGATCACCCGGTGGTGGCCCTTGTAGCGCTCGAGCCGGCCGACCGTGGCGAGCAGCGGGGCGCCGTCGCGGCCGCTGCCGTTGGAGCTCGCCGAGAAGGCGAGGTCGGTGCCGTTCGGGATCATCGCGAACCGCTCCGGGCCGAGCCCCAGCTCGGCGCCGTAATCGCTGACCTCGAAGCGGGCGATCGCGACCAGCTTCGCCGCCCGTCGCAGCAGCGGTCGCAGCAGCCGGCGTTGCAGGCGGCGGGCGCGATTGCGGGCGTCGGAGGAGTGGCCACCGCCGTGGAAGGTGACGACATAGGGGATGCCCAAGGAGAGGGCCCGCAGCATCGCCAGCGGGGCGACGAAGGTGTGGTAGCTCTGGACGTGGACGACGTCCCAGGGCCGGCGGGCCATCTCGGTCCAGATCCGCGGGGCGAGGCACCAGTCGCGGTTCGCGGGCCAGGCGCGCAGGGTGCGGATCAGGACCCCGTCGCGGCGCTCCTCCCGCAGCGGCGGGCCGCCGGGCTTGGTGCAGAGCACCTCGACTTCCGAGCCGGCCGCGGCGAGGCGGCGGCTGACTTCCATCACGTGGCGCTCGACGCCGCCCTGGGAGAGCGGGCTGCGCGGGGTGACCATCAGCACCCGGGGCAGGGTCCCGGCGCCCGGCTCCGCCGCCAGCTCGCGACGGCGGGTCAGCCGCCGGCGCTGCGGGGTCGCCGAGAGGTAGCCGCGGGTGGTCGAGAAGAGGCCGGCGACGAGCATTCCCGCCCGCGCGGCGCCGGCGGGATCGCCGCGCAGGGCGTCGCCGAGGCCGCGCAGGAAGCCGAGCGGCAGGGTGCGGCGAACGTAGGAGCGCTCCGCTTCCAGCCCGGACTCGCTGCCGACCAGGCCGGCCAGCACCGCCTTCGAGCCCCCCTCGCCGCGGCAGCGCGCGGTGAAGTACTCCCGCCGGCCCCGGGCCGCCGGCACGAAATGGTCGACCGCGGCCCGCGGGTCGTAGAGGATCTGCCCGTCCGGCCGTTGCCTGCCGATGCGGATGCAGAGGTCGGTCTCCTCGCAGCCGGCGGGGATCGTCCCGATCCGTCCCAGCTCGTGGCGGAAGCCGCCGACTTCGTCGAGGACGGCGCGGCGGAAGGACATGTTGGCGCCGACCAGGTTGCGGACCGCCTCCGGCCGCCGCGGCATCCCGGAGTGGGTGCAACCGACGACCCAGTCGAACTCGGGCGGGAACCAGGATGGCCTGCCCTGCTCCCAGGCGGGATGGATGGCGCCGCCGACCCCGAGCACGCCGGGGTCGAGGTAGGCCTCGCCGAGACGCTCGAGCCAGTCCGGGGCGGCGACCGCGTCGTCGTCGAGGAAGGCGACGACCTCGCCGCCGCACTCGGCGACCCCGGTGTTGCGGGCACCCGAGAGGCCTTGCTGCTCGCGGTTCTCGACCAGGCGCAGGTCGGGCCAGCGGCGCCGGCACTCGGCCGCCAGCTCCGGCGCGTGGTCGATCGCGAGGACGATCTCGTGCGGCGGCCGCGTCTGGGCGCGCAGCGACTCGATCGCCTCCGAGATCCTCGGCAGGCGCTCGGCGGTGTAGGCGCAGATCAGAACCGAGATCGTCGGGACGCGGGTATCCGCGCCCTGGGGGGGGTTGGCCGGCACGCGCCGATTCTGGCACGAGGCCGGGGCACGGTACGATCAGCCGAGATGGGCGCGACAACGCTTGCGGGCTCGCCACCGGCTGAGGGCGCCTGCGGGCGGCAGGACACGGGGGCCGGCGCGCGAAGATTCACGGAGGTGCGATGCGGATCCTGATGGTCACCCAGTCCTACGCGCCGATCGTCGGTGGCGTCGAGCGGGTCGTCGAGGATCTCGGCTCCGAGCTGCGGCGGCGCGGCCATGAGGTCGGCATCGCGACCCTGCGCCAGCCGGGTGAGCCCGGCGAGCGCGCCGATGACGGCGCCGACGTCCACCAGCTGGGCTCGGCGACCTACCGGCTGCCGGGGGTGCGGCTGGACAAGGAGCGCCGGCACGCCCCGCCGCTGCCCGACCCCGAGACGGCGCTGCAGCTGCGGCGGCTGATCCGCCGCGAGCGCCCCGACGTCATCCACGCCCACAACTGGCTGATCCACTCCTACCTGCCCCTGGACCGGCGCTCGGGACCGGCGCTGGCGCTCTCGATGCACGATTACGGCCTGATCTGCGCGACCAAGCGCTTCTTCCACGAGGGGGCGCCCTGCGCCGGGCCGGGGATGACCAAGTGCATCCGCTGCGCCGGCGGCTTCTACGGCAGCTCCGCCATGGGTCTCGGGATCGCCGTCTCGACCCGGCTCTCGGAGCGGCATGTGCGCCGCCACGTCGACATGCTGCTGCCGGTCAGCACGGCGGTCCGGGATCTCTGCCGGGTCGGGGAAGACGAGCAGCACCGGGTCATCCCCAACTTCATCCGTTCGCTGCCGCCGGCTCCGGCCGACGCGGAGGGGCGTCTGGCGGCGCTGCCACGCGAGCCGTTCATCCTCTATTTCGGCGATGTCACCGTCGACAAGGGCGCCGATCTCCTGGTCAAGGCCTACCGGTTGCTGGAGGCGCCGCCGCCGCTGGTGATGATCGGCCGCTGCTTCCTGCCGGAGGTGAACCAGGTGCCGGGGGTGATGGCCCTGGGCGCGATGCCCCACCCGTACGCGATGGAGGCCCTGAGGCGTTCGCTACTCACGGTCGTGCCGTCGATCCTGCCCGAGGCCTTCGGCCTGGCGGCGCTGGAGACCGCCGCCGCCGGCAAGCCGATCATCGCCTCCGACATCGGCGGGCTCGGGGACGTGGTCGCCGACGGCGAGACCGGGCTGCTGGTGGCGCCGGGGGACGAGGAGGCGATGCGGGCGGCTCTGCGGCGGCTGCTGGGCGATGCCGAGCTGAGGGAGCGGATGGGCGCCGCCGCGCGCGTCCACGCGACGGACTTCAAGCCCGACGCCGTGGTGCCCCGCTTCGAGGAGGCCTACGAAGCGGCGCTGCGGGCCCGCCGGGCGCGAAGGCGGTAGGCGACCGCTCCGCGCTCCACCGCCCGGGGCCCGAGGAGGCCGAGGAACAGCGTGATCCAGGCGGCGGCGTCGAGCGGCCGCCGGCGCAGCGCTCGCAGTCCGTAGGTCGCGCCCTTGCGTCTCTGGCCGAGCAGGAAGGCCTGGGTGGAGGCGATTCGCAGCACCGTCACCAGCTGCCCGGGCCCGTAGCGCTCGAGCGCCTCGCCGTGGCGGGTCAGGGTCGTCTCGGCCATCCACAGCATGTCCGGCGCCTCGCGGCGCAGGCGCGGAACCAGGCTCGCCGCGCTGGCTTCGCGCAGCCAGCTGTTGGGAGCTTCGTCGTGCATCAGGGTGAGGACGTCCTCGACGCAGACGCTGGTCTCCTTTTCGGCCAGGTTGAGCTCGAACAGGGTCTCCTGGGCGCCGCGGCGACCGTCGATGTAGGGAGTGCCGGCGAAGACGGAGCGGTGCAGGCAGCGGGCCGCGTCCTCGCCGCCCTCGGCCTCGGCCCAGCGGATCCGGCCCTCATAGCCGTAGGGCCCGTCGGGAACGAAGGCGGGGGTGACCCTGCCGTCGTCGTGCCGCTGGCTGCTGCGCAGCACCCGGACCCCCTCCGGCAGGGTCTCGATCAGCTCGCGCAGGCGCGCGAGCGCGCCCTCGATCAGCTCGTCGTCGCTGTCGACGACGACCACCCACTCGCCGCGGGCGGCATTGACGCCGCTGAAGCGCGCCGGATTGATGCCGCGGTTGCGCTCGTGGACGACCACCCGCAGGCGGGGATCGGAATACGTCTCCAGCTCGGCGACGGTGTCGTCGTCGGAGCCGTCGTCGACGACGATCACCTCGAAGTCGGTCCAGGTCTGCGCCAGGCAGCTGTCCAGGCAGCGCCGTACGATCCGCGCCCGGTTGTAGGTGGTGATAACGACGCTGAAGAAGGGATTGGCCATTGCGGAGCTGAGGAAAGCTGGTCGGGGGCGGTCGAGATTGCGCATTCTTGCCTACCACGCGGTCGCCGACCTGGCGGGGGATCCGATGCTGGCGGAGTACGGCG
>Ga0207641_10003638_pt1 | contig 13594 bp, 9 predicted proteins | sample KBSSwiS62_FD_184306 | JGI IMG/M metagenome (GOLD analysis project Ga0207641, IMG submission 184306) | Switchgrass rhizosphere microbial communities from Kellogg Biological Station, Michigan, USA - KBS Switchgrass S6-2 (SPAdes) (version 2) | ecosystem: Host-associated > Plants > Roots >... | reverse complement strand
ATAGCAAAGGCCGTTCTGGTTTTATTGCCCAATGGTTTTCCAGTTTGCAATTCCGTATCGGAGCAATTCTTGCCAGCAGGGCAGGAAGTAACTGTGAATTGAATCGCGGAGAATTGGCGGCTCTGGTGTAACCGACAGTTATAAGTTCAAGTTCGAGTCCTACCTGCGGAAGCTTGGCAGAGCGAATAGGACGAGTTCGGTGAATACAGAATATTGAGGGACAGGCTGTCGAAAGAACGCCTGATGTGGTCTGCCTTTTTCCTTTGCTTTCTCTGACGGAGTGTAATAGATTCTGCCGTGTTCTTCCTGACTCCCACTGCATAAGGAAGCTCACATGATAGCCTTACTACGTACACGCAACTTCTCTGCGAGTAACTGGCAAATACTCCTAGCTAAAAAACAACCTGAATGCGGCCCGCTGATTGGCCTGTACATGCTCATGTTCTTTAGGGCGGAGCAGACAGCAGGTCCTTTTGGAAAACTGATCTTATACGGAACCGGATAATACAGCGAGGCGGTGGTTCAAGACGCCACAAGTGCCATGAAAAAATAGATTAGTCGAATAGAACCGCTCATTTTATGCAGAAGGGAAACGCAGGACTAACACTGCATCCCGATTTTATCCAGATCAAGATATACATAGTTAGGCAACACAAGGAGCGCCGCGCGAATGGCAAAGTGGGTTGATTTCGTAGCTTCGCTATCTGGGACGCCTCCTCAGTCCGTTCCTGAGCTTGGCGCGAGCATCGACTCGCTCGGACAGGCGTTAGGCTTGGTCGTTCCTCAAGAACTTCGAGAGTTCTTAGTCGAATATGGCCCGCTGCAAGACGAGTATGGAACCACCCTCGTCTGGCCCACGTCTGAGATCGAAGCGCGCAATCGCGAGCACAGAACTTCGCTAGCGTTCAGCGAGCTATACATGCCCTTTAACCACCTGCTGCTCTTCGGCGACCGAGGAAACGGCGATCTCTTCGCGTACCCGATCCAGGCGAACGGAGTCATTCATAACCTAGATGTGTTCGTCTGGGAGCATGAAACGGATGCGCGATCATGGTTTGCCGGCGGCTTTCGCCCGTTTTTGCGCGAGGCCCTAGGCGGTGTCGCCTAACCCCTCCATCGAGCGGACGTTCCAAAGGCCCTCTTACGCTTCCTGGAGTGAGCAGTTCTAAAATGTTTTCACTGACCTCTAAAAAAACTTCGCGTCGGTATTTGGGCCTGCCTGGCCCTTATCGCGGCCCGCTTGTTTTTGAGTGTCCGAGCCGTACACGATGAAGGTCCCCCAATCGGAGGCGGACCCAACGGACAGCCCAATGGTCAACCCTTGGTTGGGGTGGAGGAGTTTTTTGATGAGTCTCGTTTTTACCCGGCCTGCTCCTTTCGGTGAGACCAATAACGCAAGCAAACATGCATAAGGATAAAACCTGAGGTAGATCGGTCGAGTTTCTTAAACTGCTGGAGTAGTCAAGATTGTCGGTTCAGCGTGTTAACCAGGGCCCTCACGAGCGACGCTTGCACGCTGCCCTCAACTTGAAACTGACTTCGCGCTGCGCGTCCTACATGAAATTCGCGAATATTCGTCTCGCGACTGATCTGTGAAATGGCGTCCCCGTTTATACTGCCTCCGGCAAGCACGATTAATTCAGGCGCGCCCATCGTCGCGTATTGCTTAAGGCGTTGCACTCGCAGGTCCAGGCCGTCCGTTCCTCCGTGACTCAGAACTCTATCAACCTGTGGCAATCGCTTGATTGCACTTAACGCACTTGATTTGTCTCGCGCCGCCTCGAACGCATGATGAAAGGTAGCTCGTGTGCAAGAAGCATGCGCGAGCACTCGTTGTGTCAAGCAAACGTCAACTTCGCCGTCCCTCAGAAAACCGAGCACAAAACCATCAACTTCAAGCGAGGCAAAACGTTCGGCGGCTGCGCATAAACGATCGATCTCCCTTGCGCTCCCCATCCCGAAGCCATCGCTCTTGCGCAACATTACGCGTACCGGAATATCAACCCGCTGCTTAATCTCCGCGACCAGCTCAAAGGTTGGTGTTAATCCACCACGCTTCAGTTCGCTCACAATTTCAAGCCTACCGGCCCCACCGTGCTCAGCTTCGATAGCATCGGTGAGCGAACAAGCAATTACTTCCAGGATAGGAGTCATATTGCGAACGTCAAATTCGAGACTTCGGGCAGTGTGCCTAACGGAAAGTGTAGGAAGTAACCCCGTTTGGCCTTCTTAAATAACACATATGAGACGAAGCGAGCCTTACCAGTGTGTGCTCTCCGCGGTAGTCAGGATGGACCGCCGCGAGCTGTATACTAGCTTCGAGAAAACTTCGACCGAGATCGCGAAAGTGGAGCAGAAGCCTCGACTCCTCTCGCAGCAGTGCTTTTTGCTGTCCTAGTCACCTGTGTAACCGGCCCGACAAGCTGGGCTAGCCCACCTCGCATGACCGAGTCCGAAGGCTAACTCTGTCACGATTCGTAAGGTCTCACAAATAGTCTCCAACGGTCTTTAAACCAAGTTGGACCGCTTCAGCATCGAAGGCTGAGTCACAGAGCTGATCCTTCGAATCCATACACCATATGGATAATGTGCTGGTGCCATACCTGACTACGGGCGACGATGGAGAACGCCATCAGCGCCTCAATGAGCTTCTCACACTTCGAGCGGCGCCGATTATCAGACAAGTGCTTCGACGAAGACTTCGCTTTTACGTGAGTCCGCAAGGTCTCCAGGAAAACAATCAAGACGCTGAAGATCTTTACCAGGAAGCAATGACGCGAGTGGTGCAGCTACTGAATCAGCTTCAGCAGTCCCCTCGTGCCGATATAACGAACTTTGAGCTCTACGTTTCGCGCATCGCGGCAAACACTTGTAAAGACTTTCTGCGTGTCAAATCGCCTGCACGCACACGTCTAAAATACAGTCTTCGAGATCTATTAAGACGGCATAAAGACTTCGCCTCCTGGGAACGCGACGGCGAAATACTGTGCGGCTTTGCATCGTGGCGAAACACGCGGAAAAGTGTGTTTTCGGATCAGTCTCTCGAAGACCTCGAAACAAAATTGAACTCCTTTAAGTCAATCTATTTTGCAGATGAAGACATACGACTCGCGCCACTGTCTCAGGTCATCGCTGAACTCTTTGATTGGATTTTCGGACCGGTTGAGATCGATGTATTGGTCCGGATGATCGCTTATCTGCTCGAGATAAAGGATCAGGAGATCGAGTCGTTAGACGATCCATCGCTGGCGAGATGTGACACTTACTTGGCTGGCAATCAGTCGAGTGAATCTCATTTAGAGGCGAATGAGTTGTTAGCGCGCCTGTGGAAGGTACTCATTGAGTTACCCGCGGAGCAACGTGATGCGTTTGCATTGAGCTTTGAAGACGAAGCTGGACAGGACCTGTTCACGGTGATGCGAGCAGCGGAAATTGTGAGCTGGGATGAACTGGCCCAGGGAATGGGCCGCTCGCTTCGGGAAGTGGCACGGCTTCGTCTGCGGATGCCGATGGGTGGCGCCAGCGTGGCTGATGAGCTAAGAGCTACCCGCGAGAATGTATACAAATGGCGGTTTCGCGCCATCCGGCGCTTAAAAACCGCATTGGGAAGATAAAATATTTTCGCCAAGCTGGAAGATCGGGCTTTTTCTCCCGTCTTTGTAATATGAGGAGTAAGTTTTTGAATGACCGATCACCTGTCGACATTACAGATCGAAAAGCTCTGCGCGAAAGCTTTACCAGAAGCTGAGTTCGTCGCGGCTTCTGTCCATACGGCGAAGTGCCAGTCTTGTAATCAGCTATTTATTGAGGAACTAAAACGCCAGCGAGGCCCGATACCGTTTACCTTCACTCTCGACCCGGAGTTTTGGTTCCGGGATGCCCACCTGGATTTCGATTTACTGGTCGCGCTGGCTGACAAGACTCTCGACGAAGAAATGGAAGAAATAGTCAACATTCATTTGAAGACCTGCGAAACGTGCCGCGAAGACGTTCGCAGTTTTCTTGCTAATCGCGAAGCCACTGCTCGCGAAATGAAGGTCGCGTATGGTCCAACTTATTACGATCCGAGTGAGGAGATAGTGAGGGCTTCGTGGTGGGAGCGCTCACACAGGAGAGCAGTATATGCTGTGGCCGCGATCGGGCTTATGGCTGTCGTGGTGCTCATCGGTGTAATTGCTCTCAACAAAAGATCTGTCCCTATTGAAGCCCGCAAAGAGGACCAACCGGCCGGCGTGGAACAGAGTCCGGGTCATCCTCCACCGGCGCCGAATGTAGTCTCCAGTCCATCAAACCTAGGCGACTCCGCGAAAGTTGCCGTACTCAAAGATGCCGGCGGCGAAGTGACTATCGATAAAAATGGTCGTCTTACGGGTCTCGATGAAATCCCTGAGAAGAGCCGGCATTACATCGCGCAAGCTGCATTATCTGAGCGGATAGAGCGCGCCGACGTGTTGAGACGCCTTTCCGGTGAGCAGAGCGGCTTGCGTGGTAATGATGACGGCCCACAAGGATTTAACCTCTTGTATCCCATACGTAAAGTCGTAAGTGAAGATAGGCCGGTTTTCCGGTGGGAGAGTTTACCGGACGTTTCAAGTTATCAAGTTTACGTGCTGAATGCGGATGGGAACCAGGTTAGTCAAAGCGAAGAGTTACCTTCAACTCAAACACAATGGAAAGCACCTGGACCTCTGCGGCGCGGCCAAATCTTCTCCTGGGTCGTGACCGCAATGGTGGATGGAAAGAAAGTCATTTCACCTTCGGCCTCCGCTCCCGAAATGAAGTTCGCCGTTCTTTCAACGACGGATGCTCACGAGCTAATGCGTCTCAGGAAATCGAATTCTCATCTTGCGCTGGGAGTTTTTTACGGAAGGGCCGGTTTGTTGGATGAAGCTGAGCGTGAGTTTCAGAACCTTATCAAACTTAATCCTGATTCAGAATTACCTAAAAAGCTGGTCCAAAGCGTTCGTGCTATAAGGAAAGGAACCTAACCGAAGACCTTTCAAGCGGCAGCTACTGGCTATAGAAGATGAACGGAATTCCGCTTAACGAACTATAGTCATTCTGAATCAACCCAGCAAAAAACTTTCAAGCTGCTGGAAGATCACTCACTCTCTCCCGTCTTTATATAGTGTCATGCAAATCGACGTGATGCTCTGCGGAACTAACAGGAGATTCAAGTCGTGCTTCAACCGCGCATAACTGACGGATTGACCGGTATTCTCCCGATATTGGCGTGGGGAACCATTACCCTGCTCCTCTTAACGTGTGTCGCCAGCGCTCAATCGGTCGACACCATTGACTCTGAGACACATCTCGCATCGATATTGTGTCGAGCCCCAACACAGGAGGCGGTAAACGAGAAGCTGCTAAATACGAACGCGCAACTCGTGAATGCCACTCTGTGGAGTGCACTGCTTGACTGCGCCTCCTCCGCGCAAAGCCAGGGGTCACCTGCCCGGTCTATCGAGATTTACAAGCTAACCCTTCGTGTCGCAGATCGACTTAACAAACCGGAGCTCGTAGCCACCACTTACTACTACCTTGGGCGAACGTATTCACGGATGAATGCTGTTGAAAATTCTGTTCAGGCATACGAGACGAGCAGAAGATTACTTGAACAGGCCGGAATTGAAAACAATCTGATTTACGTCTTGGCTGACCTCGGCGCGTCATATTTCACCGCGGAAGACTATGAAGTGGCTCAGGGTTATTCCGAGCAGAGCCTGGCGATCGCCGAACGAATGAAATCGAGTCCCGGCCAGGCCCCGTTAGGACCAATTGAATATGGCCGGGCGAGATCGCTAAACACGTTAGGCGTCCTCGATCTGCATAATGGTGATCATGACGAGGCGCTCAATAAACTGCGCGAGGCGCTTGCTTTGTATGAACGGCTGAATGCCGGTTCCTCGTACAACATAGAACTGGCAGACGTGCTCATCGATCTGGCTAGGGTCTACGGTGAGATGGGTGAGTATAGACAAGCGTTCTCGTATTTAAATAAAGCCCATCAAGTCTCGAGGAGTTCAGGAGATCAGAACACGATAGCAAACATCATGAGTGGTCAGGCAGCTCTTTTTCTTGAGCAGGAGGACGATGCAGCAGCCAGGAAGTACTTCAACGCAAGTCTTGCGATCTACAGGTCATCAGGGAATGTGAGACAAGAAGCTCGAGTGCTTTTGAATTTGGCGGTAATTGAAGAGCGTGAGGGTCGTCATAACAAAGCGCTCGAACTCTTTGAACGCAGTATGGATCGCGCAAACGCTGCGAACTCCGTGGATATACAAATCGCCGCCGGAGAAGGTCTGGGCGTCGTTTTAACCGCCAGGCGCGATTTTCCTAATGCGTTGCAGGCGATACACCAGAGTCTCGAACTCGCGCGACGAGTGAAAGCAAAAACTCGCGAAGTCGAATTGCTCTGGCGCGCGGCGCAAACTCATTATGCGAGGCAGGATTATCGGGAGTCTGCCTCCTTAGCCAAACAGGCGCTGGCCTTAGCTCGTTCACTGCAACTGCCAAAGCTCACATACTTCGCCACTGCCACCCTTGGCGACGCCTATGCTGCCGACGACAAAGTCGAGTTGGCGATCGCTACGCTCAAGGAAGCCATCAATCAAGTCGAGGCATTGCGCGATCAGGCAGCCGGCCGGCGAGAAGGCCGTCACCTGTTCTTCGAAAACAAGGTTGGTCCATACCACGCCCTGGTAAAGCTACTGACCAGGGATGGTAACAACTTCGAAGCGCTGCTTTATGCAGAGCGAGCAAAAGCGCGGGTGCTACTAGAGGCAGTGAGAGACAACAGGACTGACTTAAAAGACATATACAGCGAGGGTGAAAAGGCCGAGGCTGAACTCTTGACTAATAAGCTCTCCGCGATTCGTGAACGGATCCAATCGGAATCCGACGGTGAAACCAAGAGTAGACTCCAAAATCAACTCGTTGATGTGCAGCGTGAGTTAGTATTGTTTCAGGAAAGGTTAGCCGCGGTGCATCCTGAATTGCCGCTGCGGGCCGGTCCTGCGCCTCCTTTGACGCCCGCGAGCCTCAATACTCTCATACCTGCTAACGACCTTGCGTATCTGGAGTATGTCGTCACAGGCTCCGATGTGGGAGTCTTCATCGTGAAGCGAAACAGAGTCACTACTGAGCGCGAGCTTAAATATGTAAAGCTGCCGGTCAATCACGATGAACTTGGACGAAAGGTAAACGAGTTCCATTTGGCATTAGCAAAACGGGATCCGGACAACGATCCGTTGGGCCGTGAGCTTTATCGCTTGCTGATTGAGCCGGTTGCCAACGAACTTCAAAACATCGCGACTGTATGCATTATTCCCGATGCCTTCCTTTGGACGTTGCCATTTCAAGCCCTAATAACCACACGCGGACATTACCTCATACAAGAGCACTCGTTGTTCTATGCGCCTTCGTTGACGGTGTTGAAAGAAATGTCCCGTCGCAAGCAGCAACAAAGTCGCGGTGAATCACTGCTGGCGTTCGGGAATCCCGTAATTGAAAGCGATGACAAACAAAGCCAGGATTTACATCCGTTACCTGAAGCTGAAGCAGAAGTGGCTGCAGTAGCAGACTCTATTCGGACGCGTATAATGAAGGTGTTCGTTGGACGTCAGGCAGATGAAACAACCTTTAAGACTCTGGCGCCGGAATACGCGACTATTCACCTTGCCACTCATGGTCTTCTGGATAATACAGATCCATTAAATTCCTATCTGTTGCTGACCAAAACCGAAGGCGCTGTGGAAAATGACGGCTTCTTGCACGCGCGTGAGATTATCAACTTGCGTCTGAATGCAGACTTAGTTGTCCTTTCCGCTTGCGAAACCGGTAAGGGCAGGATTAGTCCAGGTGAAGGTGTGGTTGGCATGGCGTGGGCGTTCTTTGTCGCCGGCGCGCGCTCCATGGTGGTTAGCCAGTGGCGAGTGAATTCCGCCAGTACGTCGCAATTAATGAAAAATTTCTATCAGGCATTGGGTAGACAGCACAATCCAAATAGTCGTGATAAGTCAGAGGCTTTAAGAGAAGCGTCGCTACGTCTCCTCAATGATCGTCGCTACCGCCATCCGTTTTATTGGGCCGGGTTTGTGCTGGTGAGTACCAACTGAGCTGAGTCAGCCGGTACGTCGCATTTACCGGACCATCAGAATTCCCTCTCCCAGACTTGTGACCGTCCGAACTAACAGCAGGTGTATATGGACTCGGATTTTCTTCTGCGGGCCGGGATCATTGGAAATTCTCCTGCGATGAAGGCGCTGGCTGCTCAGATCGACCTCGCAGCCCGAAGCAATCTCACGGTCCTTGTGTCCGGTGAATCAGGCACAGGAAAGGAACTGGTCGCCCGCGCAATTCATCGGCGTAGCGTTAAAAGCAACGGTCCGCTGATCTGTTTCAACTGCAGCGCAATCACAGAAACCCTGCTCGAATCGGAACTCTTCGGATATGAGCGTGGCGCTTTCACCGGGGCTGATCGAGATCGAAAGGGACTGTTCGAGGCAGCGGACGGAGGAACGCTCTTCCTGGACGAAGTCGGTGAGATGGCGATGTCTTCCCAGGCAAAGTTGTTGCGAGTGTTACAGGAGCACGCTATTCGCCCGGTAGGCGGATTCAGCGAAATTCCTGTTAACGTGCGCGTGGTCGCCGCGACGAATAGAAACTTGCCTCAGGAAATACAGCTTGGGCGTTTCCGCAGGGATCTGTTCTACCGGCTCGCGGTCCTGACTATTCACATACCGCCATTACGCGAACGAGCCTCCGACATCAGATCATTAACCGAATATTTCCTGAATGAAGCGAGCACCTACTTGATTACGGGCAATCAGCGTCGAATGGATGACGACGGGATCGCAGCACTTGCTCGCTATAACTGGCCCGGAAATGTCAGACAATTACGTCACGTGGTCGAACGATTGGCCGTGAGTGCAGGTAATGAAGGAACGATTTCGGCGGACGACGTTTCTCAGGTGCTTGATGAAATCAGTAGATTCGAGACCGCTTTAGAAACTCCGCTCGGCTATCGTGAAGACGATTCACTCGATAGATTTCTGGCGCGAACTACATTGGGCCTGTATTACCATTTCCGCGCGGTCACGGGAAATCATGCTGAAGTTGCTCGCATTTTCCGTCTACATAGAAATACACTTTACGTACGTATTGAGGCAGCGAAGCGAAAACTAAGATCCGGCTAAAACGGGTATTTGATCGGGAAATTCTTGAACTATCGTCATCTGTCTTTTAGAAAACATCCTTTCCATTCGTCTTCCGACTAATCAACTCTCCAGATTTCATGTGCCCTTAAGATATCGTCTGAAAGAAACGTCGCCTCTCCGATTTGTTGTGCATAATTGATAATCAAGTACTCAAGAAAATCCGCAATGAAGTTGCGCTGTTCAGTGTTACACGTAGTAACCAGCCGATTGTTCTTCCCGTCCTGTATCAGGTGAAAGAGCAGTTGGTCGAGGTAGCTCTTCGACTGATTTTCAATTCCATCCAAAGTAAGCCTAATCAACGCCGGCGTGTAATAAACTAGTCCCTCCGGTGACGAAAAGCACAGGGGATCCCAACCTGGAGACCCGAGTTGGTCCCATCCAATCGAATCTCTGTCGAACGCGAGCAGAGTCTGGTCATGCTCGGCACACTCACAGCAATGCCGGTAGTCGGTGAAGTGGAGAGGTTTGGGAACATCGAAGAACAGTCTGGCGTGCTGTATCCAGTCATCCATTTAATCACGCGTATTGAGATCCCAAACGCGGACAAGAATCCGTAGACGTCTTGCACAGCTCATTTCTGTGATATGAGCGCCCCACCCCCGCACGGCTCTCTAAACTCTTAATGCCAAGGCGTTCCAAAGCCATGAAATGCCTACGAATCCAGGTCTTCTATTACCATCGTAACAACGTATGAAGGTTGCGACCGAGCGACGGCGCAGTTAGACAAATTCGTTCGATACCTTGATCCTGCTCGCAAGGTTTCTCAGTGCCTCCAGGTGTTCTTTCTTCAGGTGTATTCGTTCTCCATTCAGTAAAAGCGTGACGTTCTTGCCTTCGGCAATCTTCAACAATCCTTCATACGTTAAAATGATTGATAATTCCTCCATGTAGCCACTCCTACCGGCGGTTGCCGTGGAGGAACCGTATGCATAGTGGTGCGATCTGACAAGCTTCATTGTTCCTAATCGAATCAGCTCTTTGTCAATATCGATTGATAACACCCTGTTCTCGTCTTTAGTAAGTCTAAATCCTCTTGTGCCATCGGAGATGATATGCAATTCAATGGTCTCCGGATAGCCACTTGTCTTCTTTCCCTCGTATACAAAGCCGCACATGATCGAGAAGTACTGGCGGGTTTCCATGACCTCCGCAGTGTCTACCGTTTCCACTCTGTACGGACTCAGAACCACCTGTGTCTTATTCGTTACCGCGTCAAAGCGCGATTGGATCTCTCCACGATGATCGAATTTACGTGGTGGGATTCTGGGCGGGCCGACTTGCTGACCAAACAATTGACCAAAGACACCCAGCGTCAAACAAGCAAAGAAGATGAGTTGAGCTTTTTTCACTGCGTCGGTTCTCCCCCGTGCTGTTATGCAGCGTTGGTCGTCATTTCATATTTCTCCAAAAGGGTGTTCGCGACGAAGGTCGACGATCGAAGAAACTATTGGTTCAGTCATCTGGCATACCTTCATCGCACAGAGAAGGATCGTAAAATCTTTCGCATTATGTCGAAAAGTAATCACAGCCAATAGACTCGTGACGTTAGTTTTCTAATTGTCTTGTAAGCCTGGTCTGAAGTTACATCCTGCCATTGGAGGGTTTCTACAGCCATATTTCTATCATGAAGATCGTGGTCCTTGCACCCGGCACGTGTGCAGCGCTTCGTGCAACGTTTCCGCCTCAGTAAAAGTAGTAGGTTGAACTAATATCTGGTAGTAAAGCTAGGCTTGACGCTATACTAACTCTGGCTTAGTCTACGCACGCTCTTGGAATTGCTCCTCGCAACTCCCAACCTCTGCCTAGTGGCATTTGTCCTGATTTGCTCAGCATTATTCAACTTGTTAGACTCCCGCCCTCGGCACTAAATAGATCAAACAGTTACGGGCAGCGAGTGAAGGAACACTAACTGCCCGTTTCTGTATCTTGTGTGCATATAGTGCGCTAACCGCCAACTTGTTGCACGTCTGGCGACACTGCCGACTATTTCGCAATCCATGGTGTAGTGAGTGACCAGACCTGTATTGGCCCAAGACTCACGTTCACGGTCTTGATGATGTAAACGCCTCCCTGCGTAATTGGTGCTTCAAGTATTACCAACCCGGACGATGAGCTAGCGGTTTGGACCACCCTCCCGGAGGGATCGAGCAAAGCCAATTCCACCGGCACGTTCAGATTTGACTCAACAGCTATCGAAATTGCACGCGTGCCTGAGGGCAGCGTGATATTGCGAAGCAGTGTTTGTCCAGCTGATTGTGATGTGCTGGATTCCGAAGTTGTGCCGGGTCCGGTCGTCGGAGATCCTGAAGCGGCCGCACTACCCAAACAGAAGCCATCGATGAAGACTGCATTCTTGATCGGTCTAATCTCCAGTGTGTGCCGGCCGCCTGGTTTGGCGTTGTAGTTGTAACTGCGCGAAGCGCCAAACACCGGAGCTTTGTTCGTACCGGCGGATCCTCCGTAGTTAACGGTGCCTTTGCTTACGCCATCGATAAATACCTCCGCACTTCCGCCTTTCTGACTCGTGGCGTAGAAGTAAGTGACTGTGCCGCTCTGAGTTGGTAACGTATCAAACGTTAGCGCCACGTTATGTTGATTACCACCACCTTCGTTAAGCCTGAAGTGGCCGCCACTTGCTCCCGAATTACTAATTAAGTGCCAACCATTCGAGTAAGAGATGTGCGAATCGTCATCCTCGATCTTCGTTCCACACCCGGATGTCGAGCCATCGCCCGCCGTGATCATCACTTGTGCCTGGTTTGTGCTCGATTTACCACGTGAGTCTTTCACGCTCAGACGAGCCGGGTAAACGCCGGCGCTCTGGTATGTATGTGCTGTAGTCGCGGTTGCTTGCGTCAATACCGGCGTACCATCACCAAAGTCGAAACTATAAGAGACGATCGTGTCTCCCGCATCCGGATCGTTCGAGCTCGCCCCACTGAAGTTCACAGTGAGCGGTACGTTGCCTGACATCGGTGCTCCGGTTAACACAGCTATCGGTGGTGTGTTTGGTTGGCAGGATGTATTACCAACAACTGTATATTCACCAGCCGGCGTGAGACTGTCGGGGCAGTTGTCCGGGGTTAAAGCGACGGCTGTAGTCCTGATCAGGAAGGCGTTGAGTTTCTCGCCGATACCAGGATTTCCCACTCCACTGCGTGGCACAATGATCGTAATCGTGCCATCGGCGCTCAAGCCGCTGAGAGGATCCGCGGGCGATAAAGTTCCGCCGTCCGGTCCGTATTCAAATAGAGCATCATTTTGCGTGGCGGTGCCGCCGGCCACGGTGCTCATTTGCACTACGTACGTGGTTCCGTTGGGCGCGTTAAATTGTAATGGCCAGAATGAGCCGCCGGGAACGACCGTCAAGTCTTTGACTTTAATCGTAAAGACGAGTTTATCGGCGCCGACAGCGTACGGCTCAGCAACGGAGACGCTTTGAACATCGTACGGTGGTTGTGCCGAGGGAATGCCCAGACCAAAACCGTCACCAGTTGGGTCACTGAGGACCTGTACACCGGGAACACTGCAGGGATCCGGAGCCGGGGCCGCAACATACTCACCACAGCTTTGTCCTTCGCCGATCGCGTTTACTGCTGTGACTTTATAGAAATAGGTTGCGGTTGCATCGGTTGCAGTTTCGTCGTCATAGGTTAGCTTGTCAGTAACGGTCGCCAGTGCTGCGCCATAACTTCCATTCTGAGTGCGACGATAGACTTTGTAGCCGGTGATCGGAGAACCACTATTGTCGGGAGCTGACCACTCGAGATGGACCACACCGCTCCCACTTCTTTTGACATCGTTCACCGACGGTGCCGCGGGCGCTGCGGGTTCGATTGGATCGTAGGCCGCGAAAAGGCGACGACCGCCCGACTGGCGCGCAATCGTTGCTTTGTTTGCACGTGAATCGAAATAGGGTGGAGTCTTGGCTACAGTGCCGGAGTTACAGGCTGGAGCAATACATCCATCGGCGTAGCCGAGAACGGCGCGCCCTTCCCGGTCTATGCTGAAATCGTTGAAGTCGAGAAGATTACGTGACGATGGATTGAGCGGATCAAGTGCGCCACAACCCGTACCTCCGAGACAAATTGATCCTACTTGAACCGGATCATCGGGAGTCGCATCCACCGTGATCCAGGTGAGGCCGGCATCGTAAGTTGTCGCTATATATAAATGCCACACTCCTCGAAAGTTGTTGTCGTCTTGAGGATCGCCAGGTGTTGTAGTTCCCAGGAAGCCAAATGCGGCACGATTGTCGTCGCCTGCTACGACGACCGGAAACACAGCGCTCTTAATTCCTGTCTGAGTGCCGATATCGTATTCCCTGATCCACGTTTGTCCCCGATTGCGTGAAACGGCGACGTGTGGATGCATGT
>Ga0207641_10003627_pt1 | contig 13620 bp, 6 predicted proteins | sample KBSSwiS62_FD_184306 | JGI IMG/M metagenome (GOLD analysis project Ga0207641, IMG submission 184306) | Switchgrass rhizosphere microbial communities from Kellogg Biological Station, Michigan, USA - KBS Switchgrass S6-2 (SPAdes) (version 2) | ecosystem: Host-associated > Plants > Roots >... | reverse complement strand
CCGGGCAGCGCCTGCACGAGCGCGCCAAGGCCGAGGCATTCGCCCGCGGCCTCCTCATATATCCCGGCGGCGGAACCGCGGATGGCCGTGCCGGCGACCACGTCCTGCTCGCCCCGCCGTACAACGTCAGCGATGCCGAGCTCGAGATGATCGTCGACTTGCTTAGCCAGACGATGGACGCGATCCTTCCGTCATGAGCCGCGACCCCCGCTTCGACATATTGTTCGAGCCCGTGCGTATCGGCCCCGTCACCGCGCGCAACCGCTTCTACCAGGTTCCGCACTGCACCGGGATCGGCTGGACCCAGCCAGAAACGCTCGCGAGGCTACGCGGGATCAAGGCCGAAGGCGGTTGGGCGGTCGTCGCGACTGAGGAAACCGAGATCCACCCGAGCGCCGATTGCGAGCCGTTTCACGAGGGCAGGCTGTGGGACGACCGGGACATCCCCGGGCTCGCGCTGACCGCCGACGCCGTGCACGAACATGGCGCGCTCGCGGCGATCGAGATCATGCATCACGGCGGGTCGGTTGCGAATTGGGGAACGCGCATAACGCCCATGGCGCCGTCGCACCGTCCGATCATCTACAACTACCCGGTGCAGGCGCGGGCGATGGACAAGCAGGACATCCGCGACCTCCGCCAGTGGCACCGCAATGCCGCGATCCGCTCGAGGAAGGCCGGGTTCGACATCGTCTACGTCTATGCGACCCACGATTTGTCGATCGCGCAGCAGTTCCTCGAGCGGCGCAAGAATGATCGCGTCGACGAATATGGCGGGAGCCTCGAAAATCGTGTGCGCCTCCTGCGCGAGCTCATCGAGGACACCAAGGACGCGGTCGGGGATCGCTGCGCGGTCGCGGTCCGCTTTTGCGCTGACGAGCTGATGGGCGACGCGGGCCTGACCCACGACGGCGAGGCGCGCGACGTGATCGAAATGCTCGCTGAGCTCCCTGACTTGTGGGACGTCAACATCTCCAACTGGTCGAACGACAGCCAGAGCTCACGCTTCGCGAAAGAAGGATTCCAGGAGGAATATACGAGCTTCGTGAAGCAACTGACGACCAAGCCGGTGGTCGGCGTCGGCCGCTTCACCTCGCCCGACACGATGGTTTCGCAAGTGAAGCGCGGAGTGCTCGATTTCATCGGCGCCGCTCGGCCCTCGATCGCCGACCCGTTCCTGCCGAAGAAGATCGAGGAAGGCCGCATCGACGACATCCGCGAATGCATCGGCTGCAACATTTGCGTGTCGAGCGACTATACGTCGACCAACCTCCGCTGCACCCAGAACCCGACGATGGGGGAGGAGTGGCGGCGCGGCTGGCACCCCGAGATCATTCCGCCGAAGAAGTCGGAAGGGTCGGTGCTGGTGGTCGGCGCCGGACCGGCCGGGCTCGAAGCTGCATTGTCGGCGGCGCGGCGGGGCTATGAGGTTCATCTCGCCGAAGCGACGTCCGAACTTGGCGGACGGGTGAGCCTGGAAAGCCGGCTCCCCGGCCTCGCCGAATGGGCGCGCGTGCGCGATTGGCGGGTCGGCCAGCTCGAGCGGATGGCCAATGTCTCGATCTATCGCGAAAGCACGCTCGAAGCCGAGCTTGTGCTGGAGTTCGGCGCCCGGCACGTCGCGATCGCGACCGGTTCGCTGTGGCGGCGCGACGGTGTGGGCCGCGATTCCGGCTTCGCGATCTTCGACGGTCCGGTCGTCTATACGCCGGATGACGTTATGGCGGGCCGCGACCCCGAAGCGGGCCCGGTGATCATCTGGGACGACGACCATTATTACATGGGCGGCATACTTGCCGAGCTGTGTCGCTATGCGGGGCACGAAGTCGTGCTGGTCACGACCGCGGCAACGGTTTCGGCGTGGTCGGTCAACACGCTCGAGGCCATGCCGATCGCCAGGCGGATGGCGCGAATGGGTGTCGAGGTGATGCCTTACACCAGCGTATCCGGGTTCGATGGCGGCTCGGTCAAACTGACCAGCGTCCTCACTGGCGAGCAGGCCGAACGCGCCGCCGGTGCGCTGATCACCATTACAGGCCGATTGCCCGTAGATGGCCTCTACGATGCGGTGCGCGACCGTTGGCGGGAAGCAGGGATCGCGTCGCTCACGCGGATCGGCGACTGCTGGGCCCCGGGAACCATCCAGCAGGCGGTCTACAGCGGGCACAAATGGGCCCGCGAGCTAGACGAACCGCCCGAAGTGCTGATCCCGCGCGAGCTGCCGACGGTCGAATCCCGCGAGGTCAAAGCAGTATGAAACGCGCCTCCGCTCTGCTCATTCTCGCGCTCGTTGGCGCACAGGCAGAAGCCCGCGGACGCGACCTCGGCATCCCGTTCGAAGGCAGGCCGGGGCCGCTCAATGCGATCACTGACGTTCCGGGTGTGGAAGTTGGCCAGAAAACGCTGATCGAGGGGCAGACCGTCAGAACCGGGGTGACCGTCATCTTCCCGCGCGGGCGCGCCAATCCGAAGTCGGTTTACGGCGGATTCTTCGACCTCAACGGCAACGGCGAGATGACCGGCCGCGCCTATCTCGAGGATTTCGGGATCGTCCAGGGTCCCATCGGGCTCAGCGACACCAATGCCGTCGGCCAGGTCTATTCCGGCATCCAGCAGTGGAGCGCGAAGCGTTTCGGATCTGCGACATGGCCGGTCGTCGCCGAAACCTGGAGCGGCTATCTGAGCGACATCGAGGGCTTTCACGTGACGCCGGCGACCGCGATGGCTGCACTCGATGCGGCAAAGCCCGGCGCCGTCGAGGAAGGCAATGCCGGCGGTGGAACCGGGATGGTCTGCTTCGGCTTCAAGGGCGGGATCGGGACAGCGTCGCGCGTCGTCACGATCGGGGCCAAGGCCTATACCGTCGGCGTGCTCGTCCAGTGCAACACCGGCGACCGCAAGGTGCTGCGCATTTCCGGCGCGCCGGTCGGCCAGGCGCTGGCCAAGCGCTGGCTGCCCTGTTTCGATCCCACGCTGGGCCGCGGCGGCAGCGGTCCGATGAAGCCCTGCACGGCCGATGGCTCGGCGGGGGCCGTGCCGCCCGACCAGGGATCGATCATCATCGTCGTCGGAACCGACGCGCCCCTGATGCCGGTTCAGCTCAACCGGGTTGCCAGGCGGGCCGCACTGGGCCTCGCGCGTCTCGGCTCCTACGCCGGTAATTCCTCCGGCGACCTCATCGTCAGCTTCTCGACCGCGCCTGGCGAAGTGAACCACGAGGACCAGGACAAGCCCGACGCGGTCGCACCGGTTGCGAACGCAGCGATCAATCCGATCTTCGAAGCGACGGTTCAGGCAACCGAAGAGGCAGTCGTCAATGCCCTGGTCGCGGCGCGCACCATGGACGGCGTCAACGGGACCCGCATTTTCGCTATTCCGCACGACGAGCTTCGGGCGATCCTGAAAAGCTACAGCCGGCTCGAGGACCATCAACGATGAAGAACCTCCCGCGAGTCACTTATTCCAACACCGGCGAGGATTTTTCCGGCGTTCACGCGCATCTCGACGAAGCGATCCCGGAGACGGAAGAGCGGCTCCTCGGAAAGAGCCGCGCTGCCCTCATAGCGGGACGCGACCGAAGCGAGGGCGAGATCCTCGTCGCTCGCAGTCCGATCGACCGCGACATCGTTCTCGGCGAATTTCCGAAGGCGGATCCAGCGCTGGTTGACGAAGCCGTTGCGGCTGCGCACGCGGCTTTCCCGGCCTGGCGCGACCTGGGCTGGCCCAAGCGCGTCGAAATCCTTCGCGCCGGGGCTGACGCGCTCGAGGAGCGCAAGTGGGACGTGTCGGTCGCCTGCCTGGTCGAGGTCGGCAAGTCGCGGCTCGAGGCGGTCGGCGAGGTCGAGGAAGCGATCGACCTCATCCGCCATTATTGCTCGGAGATGGAGCGGACCGATGGGTTCCGTGAGGAACGGCCCGGCGCATCCTCGGCCGAGAAATGCAGCGTCGTTCTCCGCCCTTATGGCGTTTTCGGAGTGATAGCGCCGTTCAACTTCCCAGTCGCGCTGTCGGTCGGGATGATCTCCGCGGCGCTGGTCGCGGGTAACACGGTGGTGTTCAAGCCGAGCGATGCGGCCGGGCTGACCGGCCGGATGGTGGTCGAGGTGCTCGTCGCGGGCGGGCTGCCCGACGGCGTTCTCAACCTCGTTTACGGCGGGCAATCGGCGGGTGAGGCAATCGTTCGCCACGCAGGTATCGACGGACTCGCGTTCACCGGCTCCAATGTCGTCGGGATGACCATGCTGCGTCACGCGGCAGCGGCGCAGGCGATGAAGCCGGTGCTCGCTGAAATGGGCGGCAAGAACCCGGCGTTCGTCGCCGCCAGCGCGGACCTGGCGGTCGCTGCGGCGGGCGTCGCCCGGTCCGCTTTCAGCTTGTCGGGACAGAAGTGCAGCGCGGCTTCGAAAGCCTATGTCGCGAGCGCGGCCCTCGACGATTTCCTCAACGCCCTTGTCGATGCCACCGTGAAGCTCGTCGTCGGCGATCCGCGCGAACGCGACGTGTTCATGGGGCCGGTGATCGACGATGAAGCGGTCGGCCGGTTTGTGATGGCATCCGGCGAAGCCGCGGCGAGCGGCTCGGTCGTGGTCGGCGGTTCCGAGCCGACCGGTGGCATTTTTGACCGCGGGCCATACGTCGAACCGACCATCGTCGCCGGCCTTCCAGCTGATCACCGGATCAACCGCGACGAACTGTTCCTGCCGTTCATCAGCGTGCTTCCGTTCGCCGATCTGGGCGACGCGATCGCTGATTCGAACCGCAGCGCCTACGGGCTTACCGCCGGCATCTACACCCGGGACAAGAGCGAGCTCGACCGCTTCCTGAACACGATCGAGGCCGGTGTGCTCTACGCGAACCGGGCGAGCGGGGCGACGACGGGCGCCTGGCCGGGCTTCCAGACCTTCTGCGGCTGGAAGGGCTCGGGGACCACCGGCAAGGGCGGGCTCGGGAGCTGGTATGTGCCGCAATTCATGCGTGAGCAGAGCCGCACTTTGTTCGGGGAGGTATGAACAAGCTCTATGACTCGCCCAGGGCCGCGCTCGACGGCCTGCTTCGCGACGGGATGACGATCATGTCCGGTGGCTTCGGCCTCGCCGGCAACCCCGAAAGCCTGATTCCCGAAATCAAGGCATCGGGCGTCACCAACCTCACGATCATTTCCAACAATGCGGGAGCGGACGGTTTCGGGCTGTGGCATCTGCTGGAGAGCCGCCAGATCCGCAAGATGATCTCGTCCTACATCGGTGAGAACAGATTGTTCGAGCGGCAGTATCTGGATGGCGAGCTCGACCTGGAGCTGAATCCGCAGGGCACGCTGGCCGAGCGGATCCGCGCCGGAGGCGCTGGAATTCCGGCTTTCTACACCCGATCGGGGGTCGGAACGGTCGTCGCTGATGGTAAGCTGCAGGAGGAGTTCGATGGCGAGCCCTACGTGCGCGAGACTTGGCTTCGCGCAGACCTCGCGCTGATCAAGGCGTGGCGCGCCGACACAGCCGGCAACCTCCAGTTCCGCAGGACGGCGCGCAACTTCAATCCGGTGATGGCGACCGCGGCCGCGGTTACGGTCGTCGAGGTCGAGGAGCTGGTCGAGCCCGGCGGGATCGATCCGGATTGCGTCCACACGCCCGGTATCTACGTCCACCGCATCGTCCGCAGCACCGTTAACGAAAAGCGGATCGAGTTCCGCACGGTGCGGCAACGGTGAGACGATTGCTCGCCCTGGCGGCGCTGCTCGGCCTCGCCACGCCGGCCTTGGCCGGACGGGAGCCGGTGCTCAAGCAAGTCGACCTGCCGCACTCATATTACTGGCGCGAGCTCTATTTGCCGCAGCTGACCACGGGACCGTCGAGCGCCAGCTTCACGCCCGACGGCAGAGCGCTCGTCTATAGCATGGGCGGGTCACTGTGGCGCCAGGCGATCGGTTCGACCGAGGCGGTCGAGCTGACTCACCCCCGCGCAGCCTACGATTACCAGCCGGATGTGGCCCCGGACGGCAACAGCGTGGTTTTCAGCCACTATGACGGCAATGCGATCGAGCTGTGGCAGCTGGACCTCGCGACCGGCGCCCAGCAGCAGCTTACCTCGGCCCGCGGGGTCAATGTCGAGCCGCGCCGGTCGCCGGATGGAAAGCGGATCGCCTGGGTGTCGACCGAGGGCACTGGCCACTTCAACCTGTTCATCGCGGACATCGGCCCCAATGGGCTTCGGAACGCGCACACCTTGCTCGGCGAGCGCCGGAGCAAGATCGCGCGTTATTACTATTCGCCCTTCGACCATGCGCTCAGCCCGTCTTGGACGCCCGACGGCAAGCGCATCCTCTATGTCTCGAACAATGAGGTCGCTTGGGGCACCGGCGACATCTGGTCGGTCGCGGCCGATAATCCCAGCGACCGCCGCAAGGTGCTGAGCGAGGAGACCAGCTGGAGCGCTCGGCCCGAGACCTCCCCGGACGGCAAGCAACTGCTGTTTTCGAGCTATCACGGCCGGCAGTGGCGGCAATTGTGGGTGACCACTCCCGCCGGTGCCGCGCCTCTCCCGATCAGTTTCGGGGACTATGACCGCTGGAATGCGCGCTGGTCGCCCGACGGCCGCCGCATTGCGCTAATCAGCAACGAGCGCGGCAATACGAGTCTCGTGATTCGCGACGTCGCGGGCGGCGCGGAGGCGCCGGTCGTCGCGGCGCGGCGGCGTTACCTGGGTCCGCACGCGCGGCTGACCATCGACATCGGCACGCCGGCCCGCGTGGCGGTGATCGGCAGCGACGGCAGGGCGGTTGCGCCCGAGTCCGCCTGGATGCACGCCGACGACGGCTTCGACCGGGCGCTGCAGCCGGGCGAAACGCATTATTTCCACTGCCCATCGCGTTGCACGCTGGATGCACCGGCCGGCAACACGCAGCTGTGGGTGCAGCGCGGCTTTCGCTATTTGCCGTGGCAGCAGACGGTGAGGCTCGCACCTGGCGCCGACCAGGTGGTCGCGGTCAAGCTCCAACCAAACGACTTGCCCGCAAGCTTCGGGACGTTCCGAAGCGCCGACCTCCACGTGCACATGAATTACGGGGGCCATTATCGCGCGGCCCCGGCGACGCTCATGGCGCAGGCTCGGGCCGAAGATCTCGACGCGGTCTACAACCTCATCGTCAACAAGGAGGAGCGCGTCCCCGACATCGCCTATCGGGTCGGCCAGGATCCGGCGAGCAACGATGGAGCCCTCATCGTCCACAGCCAGGAATTTCATACCAGCTACTGGGGCCATCTCGGGTTGCTCGGCCTTACCGATCATGTGCTGACGCCGGGCTTCTCGGCCTACCAGAACAGCCCGCTCGCGAGTCCGTATCCGGACAATGGCGCGGTCGCCGACCTCGCCCACGCGCAGGGAGCGCTGGTCGGCTACGTCCATCCGTTCGACACATTGCCCGATCCGGCCAACGACAAGGCGCTGACCAACGCGCTTCCGGCCGACGTCGCGAGCGGCAAGGTCGATTATATCGAGATCGTCGGTTTCTCCGACCACAGGGCGACCGCCGAGGTTTGGTACAGGCTCCTCAACCTCGGCTTCAGGCTGCCTGCGGGCGCTGGCACCGATGCGATGACGAACTACGCATCGCTTCGGGGCCCGGTCGGAATGAACCGCGTGTTCCTCGATACTCGGGGCGACAACAGCCCCGCGGGATTGCTCGCCTCGCTGAAGGCCGGCCGGACATTCGCAAGCAACGGCCCGCTGCTCGGCCTCGAGCTCGATGGCAGGCATCCCGGGGACGCGCTTTCGCTGTCCCAGCCGGGGAATGTCGGCTACCGTATTGCGCTGCGCTCGCCCGTCGCGGTCGACCACCTTGAGCTGGTGCAAAATGGGAAGGTCGTGAGAGCCTTCGCACTGGCCGGCGACCGGCGCCGGCTCGACGCCGAGGGTGAGCTTCCGGTCACTACGTCAGGTTGGCTGTTGCTCCGGGCCTGGAACGACCGCGCCGACCCGCATGTGCTCGACATCTACCCCTATGCGACGACCAGCCCGGTCTACCTTGAACTTCCCGGCGGGCTTCCGCCCGATCTCGCCGCAGCGGCTTACTTCACCGCTTGGCTCGATCGGGTCATCGCCGACGCGGAGGCCCGGACCGATTACCGGAATGCTCGCGAACGGGAGGAGGTCGTCGCCTATCTGCGCCAGGCAAGAGCCCGTTTCCAGGCGCTGGGGGCAGGGCGAGGCGAAAGGGGCCGGTAACGATTAGCGGACTATGTTGATGCCGACTGCATTTCGGAGTGCCGCAGGTTGCGCCACGGTTCAAAGCGCCGGTCCGAGCCGCTCAACCTTGTTCGCCGCCGTCCGGCCCGACATCGAGCAGCCCAACCTCGCCCTGAAACCGATGCGGGTGCGGCCTGACAAAGATCCTCAGCAAATCCGGGTGTTTGTCTCGCAGCTTCGTCTCCAGATCGCCGATTATCCGTTCGATGTCGGGTGTTCGAAGATGGTCTTCAAACTCCAGTCCGACATTGGCGATGACCTGATCCGGGGCGAGCTGGCTGGTCAAAATCCCTTCCACGCCGACCACGCCGGGCGTGTGTTCGGCTGCTTCGCGGATTGACTGAGCTATACCCGGCGCGGCGCGCTCGCCGATCAGCAAGTCCTTGCTCTCACGCGCCAGCAGAATTGCGACTGCGGCCAGCACAAGGCCGATGAGGATGGACGCTGCGCCATCGATCCACGGCGCGCGGCAGTAGATGCTGAGCGCGGTGCCGATCGCCGCGATGGCGAGCCCTGCCAAGGCCGCGCTGTCCTCGAACAGCACCATGAAACTCGGCGGGTCCTTGCTTGCCTCCACCGCATCAAGAATCGACCGGTTGCCGCGCACCCGCTTGAACGCGGACCAGCCGAACCACCAACTGATGCCTTCGAACAAGGCGGAAAAGGCGTACACCGCAAAATTGAGCTCGGGCGTCGCGATCGGCTCGGCGCTCCGAATATGCTGGACGCCTTCGTAGACGGTTACGCATGCGCCGACGGTGAAGATCAGCAGCGCCACCACGAAGGACCAGAAATAGAGTTCGCGACCGTAGCCCCATGGATGAAGGCGGTCCGGTGGCTTGCCTGACCGGTGCTGCCCATAGAGCAGCAGCGCCTCGTTACTAGTGTCAACGATCGAATGGACCGTCTCACTGAGCATCGCCGAACTACCTGAGAGAGCGGCTGCAACGCCCTTCGTCACAGCAATCAGCAGGTTTCCGATGAGCGCGGCGATGACGGCGGTGCGGGTCGAGGTCTCGGCCATGCGGTGGCAAACGGTCGCTGCCAATCATCGTTGCGCGCTCGAACCCGACAAGCTGGCCGTTTTCTTTAGGAATTTTTAGGAAGCATAAATCAAATCCTTTGATAAATAGGCATGTCGGCGGCTGGGAACCGCCTTGGTCAACCTGAGTGGGGGGGAGAACCACGACGGAGACCTAAGTGAACGTACAGGCCCCGCGGGACTTCATCGATCGTCGCGAACTCCTTAGCGCCTTGCGCGCGCTACGCCGCGGCGATTTCAGTGTGCGCCTTTCCGAAGATCTCGGGGGCGTCGATGGACAGATAGCCGACCTCTTCAACGAGGTCGTTGCGATAAATGAAGAGATGACCCGGGAGTTCGAGCGTCTCTCCAGGGTCGTCGGCAAAGAGGGCAAGATCACCCAGCGAGGGCGGGTCAAGAATGCCTGTGGCGGCTGGGAAACCGCGGTCCGCTCGGTCAACGAGCTTATCGAAGACATGGTTCAGCCGACGGCCGACGTAGCTCGGGTGATCGGCGCCGTCGCCAAAGGCGACCTGTCCCAATCCATGACCGTGGAAGTCGACGGCCGGCCGCTTCGTGGCGAGTTCCTGCGCATCGGCAAGGTCGTCAACACCATGGTCGAGCAGCTGGCTTCTTTCGCCTCGGAGGTGACGCGCGTCGCTCGCGAAGTGGGAACCGAGGGCAAGCTCGGCGGCCAGGCCCGGGTGAAAGGCGTCGCCGGCACGTGGAAGGACCTTACCGACAACGTCAACGCCATGGCGACGAACCTCACCGGCCAGGTCCGCAACATCGCCGAAGTGACGACCGCCGTGGCTCGTGGCGACCTTTCCAAGAAAATCGCGGTCGAGGTGAAGGGGGAAATCCTCGAGCTCAAGAACACCATCAACACGATGGTGGACCAGCTCAACGCCTTTGCTTCGGAAGTGACCCGTGTGGCTCGCGAAGTGGGCACCGAGGGCAAGCTTGGGGGCCAGGCGCGCGTTGAGGGCGTGGCTGGCACGTGGAAGGACTTGACCGACAACGTGAACCTCATGGCCGACAATTTGACGGGCCAGGTGCGCAACATCGCGGAAGTCACGACAGCGGTCGCGAAGGGTGACCTGTCCAAGAAGATCACCGTCGACGTTAAGGGCGAAATCCTGGAGCTCAAGAACACCATCAACACGATGGTCGACCAGCTCAACGGCTTCGCCAGCGAGGTGACCCGCGTCGCCCGAGAGGTCGGAACCGAAGGCAAGCTCGGCGGCCAGGCTCGGGTTCCGGGCGTCGCCGGCACCTGGGCGGACCTGACCGACAATGTGAACCTGATGGCGGCAAACCTCACCGGCCAGGTGCGCAACATCGCCGAGGTTACGACTGCCGTTGCCAAGGGCGACCTGTCCAAAAAGATCACCGTCGATGTGAAGGGCGAGATCCTCGAGCTCAAGGACACCATCAACACGATGGTCGACCAGCTCAATTCGTTTGCATCTGAAGTGACGCGCGTTGCCCGCGAGGTCGGCACCGAAGGGAAACTCGGCGGTCAGGCTCAGGTGCGCGGCGTCGGCGGCACATGGAAGGACCTGACCGACAACGTGAACTTGATGGCCGCCAACTTGACCGGCCAGGTCCGCAATATCGCCGATGTGACGACTGCTGTTGCCAAGGGCGACCTGTCCAAAAAGATCACCGTCGATGTGAAGGGCGAGATCCTCGAGCTCAAGGACACCATCAACACGATGGTGGATCAGCTCAACGGCTTTGCGAGCGAAGTGACTCGCGTGGCGCGCGAAGTGGGTACCGAAGGCAAGCTCGGCGGGCAGGCGCAAGTGCCCGGAGTCGGCGGCACATGGAAGGATCTCACTGACAATGTGAACCTCATGGCCACCCGCTTGACCAATCAGGTTCGCGGCATCGCGGAGGTTGTCACGGCGGTTGCGCAGGGCAACCTCAAGCGGAAGCTCACCGTCGACGCCAAGGGCGAGATCGCGGCGCTCGCGGACACGATCAACTTCATGATCGACACTTTGTCGACCTTCGGCGACCAGGTCACCAACATGGCCCGAGAGGTCGGCATCGAAGGGCGGCTCGGCGGACAGGCGAGAGTGCCGGGGGCCGCGGGCCTGTGGCGCGACCTTACGGACAACGTGAACCAGCTCGCCGCGAACCTCACCAACCAGGTGCGGTCGATCGCCGAAGTGGCCACGGCCGTGACCCAGGGCGACCTGACCCGGTCCATCGCCGTCGAGGCGTCCGGCGAAATGGCTGCGCTCAAGGACAACATCAACGAGATGATTAGCAACCTCAAGGAGCAGACGCTCAAGAACGCGGAACAAGATTGGCTCAAGACCAACCTCGCACGCTTCTCGCGGATGCTTCAGGGCGAACGCGACCTGGCGACGGTCTCGAACCTTATCATGACCGAGCTCGCGCCGCTGGTGAATGCCCAGTATGGCGTGTTCTACGTTACCAGGCGCGAAGAGGATGAGACCAAGCTCGAGCTGGTTGCGAGCTATGGGGCGGAAAGCGCGGACGAGCTCAAGCGGGAGTTCCACCTGCGCGAGGGGTTGATAGGACAGGCCGCGGCGGATCGGCGGCCGATCCTCCTAAAGGACGTTCCCCCTGAGTTCATCCGTATCGGTTCGGGCCTGGGTCATGCCACCCCGGCCAATGTGAACATCCTCCCGGCCTTGTTCGAGGATGAGGTCAAAGCCGTGATCGAGCTCGCCTCGTTCCAAGAGTTCAACGAGACCCACCAAAGCTTTCTGGACCAACTTATGGAGTCGGTCGGAATCGTCCTCAACACGATCGCTGCGACCATGCGCACCGAGGGACTGCTCGAGCAATCGCAGCTGCTGACCCAAGAACTTCAGGCCCGGCAGACCGAGCTGACCCGCAAGCAAGAGGAGCTCCACGCGACCAACGAGGAGCTTCAGGAAAAAGCGCAGTTGCTCGAGAATGAGAAAAAGCAGGTCGAAGCGAAGAATCTCGAAATCGAGATGGCCCGCCGCGCCGTGGAAGAAAAGGCGGAGCAGCTGGCCCTCACGTCGAAGTACAAGTCCGAATTCCTCGCCAACATGTCGCACGAGCTCCGCACGCCACTCAATTCGCTGCTGATCCTGTCGAAGCTCCTGTCTGACAATACGCAGGGCAACCTGAACGAAAAACAGATCGAGTTTGCAAAGACGATCAATTCCGCGGGCTCCGACCTGCTCAACCTCATCAACGACATTCTCGATCTCTCCAAGGTCGAATCCGGAACCGTTTCAGTCGAAGTCGGTGAGATGCCGCTGCAAAGCCTGAAGCGGCACATGGAGCGGACGTTCCGCCAGCTCGCCGCCGACAAGGGCCTTGATTTCAAGGTCAAGTTCGACCCCAAGCTGCCGGAGACCATTCGGACAGACGAGAAACGCCTCCAGCAGATCGTTCTCAACCTGCTGTCCAACGCCTTCAAATTCACATCGAAGGGGCGAGTCACGCTCGGTGTGCGCTGCGTGCAAAAGGGGTGGAGTGTGGATCATCCGGTTCTGGGCAACGCCGACCGCGCAATCGAGTTTACGGTGGTGGACACCGGCATCGGTATTCCCGAGGAAAAGCAGAAGCTTATTTTCGAAGCGTTTCAGCAGGCGGATGGGACGACCAGCCGGAAATATGGCGGCACGGGTCTCGGGCTGTCGATCAGCCGCGAGATCGCACGCGTCATCGGTGGCGAGCTTCAGGTGCGTTCGGTCCCGGGCGAGGGTTCGACCTTCACTTTGTACGTGCCGTTGGAGGCAAACACCGCAGCCACTTCGCTCGCTGGAAGCCCGGCCCGCTATGACAATAGCGGAGCGGTCGTCCCCTCGGCGCTACCGACGGGCTTCGAAGTCAGCGACGACCGCGACGATCTCGGCAATGACCCCTTCGTATTGATCGTTGAAGACGACCCGGCATTCGCGGCGATCCTCCTCGACGCAGCTCACGAGGCGGGTCTCAAGGGCGTCGTCTCGACGGCGGGTGCTGGAACGCTGCCGATGGCGCGTAAGCTTCAGCCCTCGGCAATCACGCTTGATCTTGGCTTGGCCGACATCGACGGGTTTGTTCTTCTAGACCTGTTGAAGCATGATCCCGACACGAGGCACGTCCCCGTCCAGGTCATCTCCGGCGTCGACCGGCGCGAAGCGGTCATGGACATGGGCGCGCTGGGCATTACCGAAAAGCCGGCCGAGCGTGCCGAACTGGTGAAGGTGTTCACCTTGTTAGGGAAGGAGGGCGGAAAGCAAAAACCCCGGCGCCGCAGAAAGCATGAGTCCTCTACTCCGACAACGCGGCGAGTCCCTGAGCTTGCTGGTGCTAAGGTGCTGATTGTCGACGATGACATTCGAAACATCTTTTCGCTTACG
>Ga0207641_10003626_pt1 | contig 13620 bp, 14 predicted proteins | sample KBSSwiS62_FD_184306 | JGI IMG/M metagenome (GOLD analysis project Ga0207641, IMG submission 184306) | Switchgrass rhizosphere microbial communities from Kellogg Biological Station, Michigan, USA - KBS Switchgrass S6-2 (SPAdes) (version 2) | ecosystem: Host-associated > Plants > Roots >... | reverse complement strand
CCGCATCGCGCAGCCCACGCAGCACGCGCTGCCCGTCGGTCTGGCCCAACGGCACCAGCCGCTGCGCCGCCGAGACGAGATTGGCGACGACACCGTGGAGAAAGGCGGTGGCGGCCGGGCGCAATGCGATGCCGTGGCACGCGAAAAGGGTTGCAGCGGCGACCGGATAGGTCAGATCCTCGTCATCGATCGGCGCCAGCAGCGCGTCGAAGGCGCTGGGATCGGCGGTGGCGAACGCGATCCGGCGGAACGCGGCGCCCTGCGCGGTCGCCTCGAGCCGGCGTTCGCGCCCGGTCTGGCTGGCTGCGGCGAGTTCGGCGACATCGGCGAGCCGCGCCGCGTCACCCGCCTCCGCCGCGCGCCAGGCATGGACGAACAGCACGAGGTCGTTGCGGATCGCACCGTGGACGATCAGGTCGGCGATCCAGGTCTCGGTCGAAACGCGATCGACCACATGGCCGGCCTCGACGGCCCATTCGAGTCCGCCCGAATGGGCAAAGGCCCCGATCGGCCAGGACGGCGACGTCCAGCTCAGCAGGTCGTAGAGCGCGGTGTCAGTCATGATCGCCATCTCAGCCCTCTACCGCTTGCGGGAGAGGGACAGGCGCGCGAAGCGTGCCAGGGTGAGGGTCTGGACATGCGGCCTTACAGGCCCTCACCCTCGCTGCCTCCGGCAGCATTTCCCTCTCCCGCAAGCGGTAGAGGGTTTGGTCGCCGCTAGTGATCATGATGATGCCCATGCCCCGCACCCTCGCCTTCGGCATAAGCTCCGCCTTCGGGATCGAACGGCGCCATCATCGCGGTGCAGGTGCCGCCCAGCCCCGCCACCATGCCGGCGATGACATGGTCGTGGCGGATGCGCAGCGCGCCGTCGAGCAGCTGCGTGGGCAGATGCCGGTTGCCGAGGTGCCAGGCGATGCGGATCAGCGCCGCGAGCGACGGCGCGGTGATCTCGATCAGCGCCTCGGCGGCCGCCTCGACAGCCACGATCGCGCCGTCGTCGAGCAGCAGTGCGTCGCCGTCGCGCAGATGCACGGCGCGCGGCATGTCGAGCAGGATCGAGCGGCCGGCGAGCGTCGTGAACACCATCCGCCGCCGGTTGCGCAGATCATGGTCCAGCCGCACCGTGTCGTCGGCGGCGTCGGCGGTCGGGACGATCGAGAGGATTCGCTGCATGCCCACCTCAGTACAGGAAGTATCGCTGGGCGAGCGGCAGCTCGGTCGCCGGTTCGCAGACGAGGAGTTCGCCGTCGGCGTGGACCTCATAGGTTTCGGGGTCGACCTCGATATGCGGCAGCGCGTCGTTGCGCTTCATTTGCGCCTTGCCGATGCCGCGGGTGCCGATCACCGGCAGCACCATCCGCGACAGCCCCAGCCGCTCGCCGACCTTGCCGTCGATCGCCGCCTGGCTGACGAAGCTGATGCACGATGCCGCCATCGCCCGGCCATAGGTGCCGAACATCGGCCGGCTGTGGACCGGCTGCGGCGTCGGGATGCTGGCATTGGGATCGCCCATCATCGCGCTGACGATCATCCCGCCCTTGATCACGAGGTCGGGCTTGGCGCCGAAGAAGGCCGGCGTCCACAGCACGAGATCGGCGAGCTTGCCGATCTCGACCGAGCCGATCTCGTGCGCCATGCCCTGCGCGATCGCCGGGTTGATCGTATATTTGGCGACGTAGCGGCGCACGCGCTGGTTGTCGCTGTCGACCGGGTCGCCGGGCAATGGCCCGCGCTGGAGCTTCATCTTGTGCGCGGTCTGCCAGGTGCGGGTGATCACCTCCCCCACCCGCCCCATCGCCTGGCTGTCCGACGACAGGATCGAGAGCGCGCCGAGATCGTGGAGGATGTCCTCGGCGGCGATCGTCTCCTTGCGGATCCGGCTTTCGGCGAAGGCGAGATCCTCGGGGATCGACGGGTCGAGATGGTGGCACACCATCAGCATGTCGAGATGCTCGTCGATCGTGTTGATCGTGAACGGCATCGTCGGATTGGTCGACGAGGGGATGACGTTGGCGAAGCCCGCAAGCTTCAAGATATCGGGCGCATGGCCGCCGCCGGCGCCCTCGGTGTGGAAGGCGTGGATCGTGCGGCCCTTGAACGCCGCGATCGTATCCTCGACGAAGCCGCTTTCGTTGAGCGTATCGGTGTGGATCATCACCTGGATGTCGTGGAGGTCGGCGACCGACAGGCAGCAGTCGATCGCGGCCGGCGTCGTGCCCCAATCCTCGTGGAGCTTGAGCGCCGCGGCGCCGGCGGCGATCTGTTCGACCAGCGCCGCCGGGTGGCTGGCATTGCCCTTGCCGGCGAACGCAATGTTGATCGGCAGGCCCTCGGCCGCCATCAGCATGCGCTCGATATGCCACGGCCCCGAGGTGCAGGTGGTGGCGTTGGTGCCGGTCGCGGGGCCGGTGCCGCCGCCGATGAAGGTGGTGATGCCGCTCGCCAGCGCCTCCTCGACCTGCTGCGGGCAGATGAAGTGGATATGCGCGTCGACGCCGCCGGCGGTCAGAATCCTGCCCTCACCGGCGATGATCTCGGTGCCGGGGCCGATGACGATGTCGATCCCCGGCTGGATATCGGGATTGCCGGCCTTGCCGATCCCGGCGATCCGCCCGCGTTTCAGCGCGACGTCGGCCTTGTAGATGCCGCTATGGTCGATGATCACCGCGTTGGTGATGACGGTGTCGGCGGCGCCGGCGGCGTTGGTGATCTGGCTCTGGCCCATGCCGTCGCGGATCACCTTGCCGCCGCCGAACTTGACCTCCTCGCCGAGGATTGTGTGGTCGCGCTCGATCGTGACGATCAGCGCGGTGTCGGCCAGCCGCAGCCGATCGCCGACGGTCGGCCCGTACATGTCGGCATAAGCGGCGCGGGAGATCCGATAGGCCATCAGTCCAGTGCTCCCATGACCAGACCCTGGAAACCCGTGACCACGCGTGCGCCCCCGAAAGGCACGAGATCGACGTCGCGGGTCTGACCGGGTTCGAAGCGCACCGCGGTGCCGGCCGGAATGTCGAGGCGCTGGCCGCGGGCGGCGGCGCGATCGAACAGCAAGGCGCCGTTGGTCTCGGCGAAATGATAATGGCTGCCGACCTGGATCGGGCGATCGCCGCGGTTGGACACGGTCAGCCGCGTCACGGGCAGGCCCGCATTGAGCACATGCTCGCCGTCGCCGCTGAGGATTTCACCCGGGATCATTGCCGCTTCACCGGATCGGGTCATGGACGCTGACGAGCTTGGTCCCGTCGGGAAAGGTCGCCTCGACCTGGACGTCGTGGATCATCTCGGCGACGCCGGACATCACCTGGTCGCGGGTGATGACGTGGGCCCCGGCCTCCATCAGCGCGGCGACGCTGCGCCCGTCGCGCGCGCCCTCCAGCACGAAGTCGGAGATCAGGGCGATCGCTTCCGGGTAGTTGAGCTTGACGCCACGCTCGAGCCTGCGCCGCGCGACCATCGCCGCCAGCGCGAGCATCAATTTGTCCTTTTCGCGCGGCGTCAGTTGCATGGGGGGTGACCATGTAAGCCCCTCCCCTTCAGGGGAGGGGTTGGGGTGGGGGCGAGCGGAGCGAGCCTCGGCGTGCGTGGGAAAGCGCCGGCGGGGGCATCGAGCCCCCACCAGCGCTGATCCCACCCCAACCCCTCCCCTGAAGGGGAGGGGCTTACACGGCGGCGCGCTTCACGAGGTTGGGACAATTTGCTTAATCGCGATCCTGCTCCAATCACCACCTCAGCACCTCCACACCCGCGGCAGCGGGCGCCCCTGCCGCAGGGCGCCGAGCGCCGCGATCATGTCGCGGCGCAGGGTCGCGCCGTCGGGCGCCAGCAGCCGCACCGCCAGCAGCCCGTTCCAGCTGCTCGCCGCCGCCAGACCGCCGGCATCGGCCAGCGCGGCGCGGACGGGATCGAGCAATGTCGCCGCGCCGGCCGATGCGTGGACCAGCACCGCCATCGCGCCGGCACCGCCGCCGATTGCGGCGCGGCGCATCAGCGCGTCGATCTCCCCATCGAGCACGAGCGCGTCGGCATAGACCAGCCGGCCGTTGCGATAGATCCGCATCCGGTCGCTCAGCAGCCCGCGGCGCATTCGCTCGCCCATCGCGGCGCGGCCGAGCACGACCGCCTCGACTCCCAGGAAGGTCACGTCGTCGGCCAGGATGATCCGCGCCTCGCGGTGCAGCTTCGCGCGATCGAACAGGATGGTTTCCTGCGGCAGCCACTCGGCATTCGCGCCCTGTGCGACCTCGATCCGCGTGGCGATGCGGCTGCCGCCGGCGAGCGCGCGGTAGATTTTTTCGGCCGCCTGGGTGGTGACGGTCGCGATCGTGTCCGGCCCCCAGGCGAAATGCTGTTCGATGCTGTCGCTTTCGGCCAGCCCGCCGGCGGTGTTGAGGATGACGGCGCATGGCCGATCCTCGCCGCCGGCCCGCGGCAGCCGCACGCGCAGGCAACCCGACTGATAGCTGTCGATCATCGCCGTGTCCGCGCCCCTTCGCGCGAAACCGACGTCCAGCCGCCCCTGGCTGCGCATCGTTTGCGGCACCGCAGCACGGTCGGTCCGGCTCGTGCCGGTCGATGTCGGCGACTGAAGATCAGGTGACTGGAACATCCGTCGGCCTTGCTGATGTCGGCGCATTATGCGCTGATTTTCCGCGACTTCAACGGTATCCGACAGGCCGGCATGGGGCATATGACGTATTGACCGGCCACGGCGGAAAAGCCTGCGAAAGCCGCTCGTTCCAACCGCGTCAAACGGCCGGCGACCCGTTCGCGCCGCGGCGCAACATCCCGCCACACGCCCCGGGCGGCGCCGGCCGCAGGGCGCGGCGATTTTCGCGATCTGCGCCGGCTTGCGCGCGGCCATACGTCAAATGACACATGGCGGCGCCTGCTGCGCCGCAACATTCTCTCCGTGCACGGCCCGGCGGCGACAGGCTGCCCGCCCGGGGGACACATCGAACGGGAGATTTGAGATGAGCAATGCGCTCGGAAGAAAAAGCTTCGTGGCAGTCACACTCGCCTGCACCGCCCTGGTCGCGGCCTGTTCGAAGGGCGGCGGCGAAGGCGGCGGTGCGGCCGGCGACACGATCAAGGTCGGCGTCCTCCACTCGCTGTCGGGCACGATGGCGATCAGCGAGGATACGGTGAAGAATGCGACGCATCTCGCGATCGACGAGATCAACGCGGCCGGCGGCGTGCTGGGCAAGAAGATCGCGCCGGTGATCGAAGACGGCGCGTCCGACCCGGCGATCTTCGCGCAGAAGGCGTCCAAGCTGATCGAGAGCGACGGCGTGGTCACCGTATTCGGCGGCTGGACCTCGGCCAGCCGCAAGGCGATGCTGCCGGTGTTCGAGAAGACCGGCAATCTGCTGTGGTATCCGGTGCAGTTCGAGGGCAATGAATGCTCGCCCAACATCATGTATTCGGGCGCGCAGCCCAACCAGCAGATCCTGCCGGCCTATGACTGGGCCAAGGAAAAGGGCTTCAAGAACTTCTTCCTGGTCGGATCCGACTATGTGTTCCCGCGCACCGCCAATCTGATCCTCAAGAAGCATCTCGAGGCCGACAAGCTCGGCCTCGCCGGCGAGGAATATCAGCCGCTGGGCGGCACCGAATTCTCGGGCGTGGTCGGCAAGATCAAGGCGGCCAAGCCCGACGTGATCTTCAGCACGCTGAATGGCGACAGCAATGTCGCCTTCTTCAAGCAGATGGCGGCGGCCGGCCTGACCTCCAAGGTGATCCCGGTGATGTCCTTCTCGATCGGCGAGCAGGAAGCGCAGGCGATGGGGCCGGCGCTGGTCGAGGGCAGCTATGCCGGCTGGAACTATTTCCAGTCGGTCGAAAATCCCGCCAACGCCAAGTTCATCGCCGCCTACAAGGCGAAGTTCGGCGCCGACAAGGTGCTGACCGACCCGATGGTCCACGGCTATGTCGACGTCTATATCTGGAAGGCCGCGGCCGAAAAGGCGCAGAGCACCGATCCCGCCAAGGTCCGCGCCGCCGCGGTGACGCTCGACGCGGTCGACACCCCGCTGGGCATGGTGAAGTTCATCGCCAACAACAGCCTCGTCCAGACCGGCTATATCGGCCAGGCCGATCCTGCCGGCCAGTTCAAGATATTGTGGACCTCGAAGGGCGCGATCGACCCCAATCCCTATGACGCGCTCGCCTTCCCGGGGAAGACCTGCACGATCGGGTGACCCCATTCCTCCCCGGCAACGGGGAGGAATTACCCCCTCTCCCGGCGAAAGGCGGACCCCATGGACGCAGCATTCCTCACCGGCCAGGTCTTCAACGGCTTCAGCGTCGCCTCGCTCTACATCCTCGCCGCGCTCGGCCTCGCGCTCAGCTTCGGGCTGATGCGCGTGATCAACATGGCGCATGGCGAGATCCTGATGACGGGCAGCTATCTCGCCTGGCTGACGATCCTGTTCGTGCCCGGCCCGCTCGGCATCTTCGCCGCGATGCTGGTCGCGTTCCTGGTGGCGGGGCTGCTCGGCGGCTTCCTCGAGGTCGCTTTGGTCAGCAAGCTCACCAGCCGGCCGCTCGACACCTTGCTCGCCACCTGGGGCGTCAGCCTGATCCTGCAGCAGGCCGCGCGCGACCTGTTTGGCGCCACCGGCGTGTCGGTGACGGCGCCGCCGTGGCTCGACGGCGGCATCACCATCGGCACCTTGCAATTGCCGATGACGCGGCTGTTCATCATCGCGCTCGCGATCATCGTCCTCGCCGGCATCGCGGCGCTGCTGCGCTACACGCGGATCGGGCTGCTGGTCCGCGCGGTCAACCAGGATCGCGCGACCGCGTCGGCGATGGGCGTCAACGTCCGCCAGGTCGACGCCTTCATCTTCGCGCTGGGCGCCGGCGTCGCCGGCGTCGGCGGCGTGGTGCTGGCGCTGCTGGGGCCGGTGACGCCCAATGTCGGCCAGAGCTACATCATCACCGCCTTCCTGGTGGTGATCCTCGGCGGGCTGGGTTCGATGGTCGGCACGACGATCGCAGCGGTGATGATCGGGCTGTTCATGGCGCTCGCCCAGATCTTCGTCGACGTCAGCTTCGCGCAGGTGCTGAGCCTGTTGTTCGTGATCATCTTCCTCCAGTTCCGGCCGCAGGGCGTGATCGCCGTCCGCTCCCGCGCGCTCGACGCAGAATAGGAGACCCAGCGATGTTGTCGTCCATCCGTATCTCGCCGGCCGCAGGCGCGGTCGCGCTGCTGGCGGCGATCGCCGCGCCCTGGCTGCTCACCGCCTACGACCTGAATCTGCTCGCGCGCTTCCTCGCGCTCTCGCTGACCGCGATGGGGCTGGTTCTGCTGTGGGGCGAAGGCGGCGTACTCAGCCTGGGCCAGGGCGTGTTCTTCGGCATCGGCGGCTACATATTGGCGATGCATCTGAAGCTCGCCGGTCTCGCCGACGGCGAATTGCCCGATTTCATGCAATGGTCGGGCGTCGAGGCGCTGCCCTGGTGGTGGGCGATCCTGAAGAACCCGGTGGTCGCGATCCTGATGGTCGTGATCGTGCCGACCGGAATTGCCGCCCTGTTCGCCTGGGCGGTGTTCCGGCGGCGGATCGGCGGCGTCTATTTCGCCTTGATCACCCAGGCGCTGGCGCTCGCCTTCGCCACATTGCTGATCAGCCAGCAGGGCAAGACCGGCGGGTTCAACGGCCTGACCGACTATCAGACCCTGTTCGGCTTCAACCTCAACCTGCCGTCGACGACAACCGCGCTCTACTTCATCACGCTGGCGCTGGTGGTGGCGACCTTGTTCGGGCTGCGCTGGCTGCTCGCCAGCCGCTTCGGCAAGCTGCTGCGCGCCACCCGCGACGGCGCCAACCGGATGCGCTTCCTGGGTTATGACCCCACCCCCTACAAGGTCGTCGCCTTCTCGGTGGCGGCACTGCTGACCGGCATCTCGGGCGCGTTGTTCACGCTCCATGCGGGGGTGATCTCGCCGGCTCTGGTCGGCGTGGTGCCGTCGATCGAGATGGTGATCTGGGTGGCGATCGGCGGGCGCGACAGCATCGCCGGCGCGCTGGCCGGCGCGCTGATCGTCAACTTCGCCAAGGACAAGGTGTCGACCGCGCTGCCCGAGCTTTGGCTCTATGCGCTGGGGGCGCTGTTCATCGTCGCGGTGACGGTGCTGCCCAGGGGCCTCGCCGGCCTGTTCGGCCCCGACCATCCGTTCAAGCCGTCGAAGGCGGGCGACATGTTCGCGCGCTGGCGCAAGGGGGGCGCCGCGTCGCCGGCCGCCGCAACCGAACCCAAGCTGAGCGAGGAGGCCGCAGCATGACCGCACCAATGCTCCAGATGCAGAACGTGATCGTCGACTTCGACGGGTTCAAGGCGATCAACGATCTGAGCCTGACGATCGAGAGCGGCAGCATGACCGTGGTGATCGGGCCCAACGGCGCCGGCAAGTCGACGATGTGCGATTCGATCATCGGCCGCGTCCGCCCGACCGCGGGCAAGGTGCTGTTCCACGGCCGGGAGATCCAGACCGAGGCCGAGCACAGGATCGTCGGCCTCGGCATCTGCCGCAAGTTCCAGACGCCCGGCGTGCTGGTGGCGCTGAGCGTGATCGACAATCTGACGATCGCCGCGACCCGCGACCGGCGCTGGTGGACCAGCTTCGGCCGCAAGGGCGAAGATGAGGCCAAGGCGCGTGCCGAGGAGATCCTCGCGATGGTCGGACTCGGCGAGCGGCGCGACGCACTCGCCGGCAATCTCAGCCATGGCGAGAAGCAGTGGCTGGAGATCGGCATGGTCGTGGCGACCGACGCCGAACTGCTGCTGCTCGACGAGCCGACCGCCGGCATGGGTGCCGCCGAGAGCACCCAGACCGCCGACATCATCAAGACCTTGATCGGCAAGCATGCGGTGCTGGTGATCGACCACGACATCGACTTCGTCGCGCAGCTGGGCGGCCATGTCGTCGTGCTGCACCAGGGCCAGTTGCTGCGCGAGGGCACGCTGGCGGAGATCCGGGCCGACGAGGAAGTCGCGGCGATCTATCTCGGGAGGGCGAAATGACCGACCTGCTCAACCTGCGCAGCGTCAGCGCGGCCTATGGCAAGGGCCAGGTGCTGTGGGACGTCGCATTCGACCTGCGCCCCGGCGACGCCGCGACCGTGCTCGGCCGCAACGGCGTCGGCAAGACGACCTTGATGAAGACGATCATGGGCCAGCTCCCCGTTTCGGGCGGCTATATCTACTGGCATGGCGACGAGGTGACGGCGATGGGCGCGCACCAGCGATCGCGCGCCGGCATCGGCTTCGTGCCGCAGGGCCGCCACGTCTTCCCGCACCTGACCGTGACCGAGAATCTGGAGGTCGGCCTGTCGGCGCTCAACCGCAAGGGCTTCTCGGGCGCGAAGAAGGTGCCCGACATGGTGTTCGAACTGTTCCCCAAGCTGAGCCAGATCGCCAACCGCAAGGCCGGCGTGCTGTCGGGCGGCGAACAGCAGCAGCTCGCGATCGGCCGCGCGCTGGCGGGTCAGCCGCAATTGCTGCTGCTCGACGAGCCCACCGAGGGCATCCAGCCCAATATCGTCCAGCAGATCGAGGATGCCCTGCTGCGCGTGCGCAAGGAATTGAATGTCGCGATCCTGATCGTCGAGCAGAATCTCGATTTCGCGTGGAGCTTCGCCGATCGCTATCTGGTGATGCAGCGCGGGCGGATCGTGAAAGAGGGCAGGACCGCCGAGGACAGCGCGGACAGCGTGGCGCATCTGGTGCATGTGTGACGTCCGAGGATCGGGACCCAGATGTCACGCCTTGATAATAATTATCGGCGCGCAATATGATGGCGACGGAGGTGCCCTATGGCCAGCAGCGTCGATCTCGGCAATCAACTCGAATCGTTCGTCACCCAGATGGTGAAAACTGGTCGCTACAATTCGCGCAGCGAAATCCTGCGCGAGGGCGTTCGGCTGGTCCATGAACGCGAGACCCGGCTGGCCGCGCTGGACGCATCGATTGCGCGGGGTATCGCGGACGCCGACGCCGGCCGTGTCCACGATCTCGAAGACGTCGCAGCCAGGCTCGACGCGCGATACGCCGCCGCGGAACGGTCGCGCGATACGCAATGAAGGTCGTCCTGACGGCCGAAGCGCTCGACGATCTGGAACAGATCGGCGATTATATCGCCAGGGACAACCCGTCCCGCGCGCGCAGCTTCGTCGCCGAACTGCTCGGCAAGGCGCGTGGGCTTGCCGCATTGCCTGAGGGCTTCCCGCTGGTTCCGAACTATGCGCGTTCGGGCATTCGGCGGCGCGCACATGGCCGCTATCTGATCTTCTACCGGATCGACCCCGGGCAAATCACCGTGATCCATATTCTGCATGGATCGCAGGACTATGAAGCGATGCTCTTTCCCGACGGCTGAAGCATCATTTGAGGCTGAATTTGAGGCCGACGTCGCCGGCCCCGCCAAATCAGCCGAATCCATGCCATAGACCAGCTCGACACCCCGCCCGAATGTCTCATGCCGGTTTGCGGCAGACGAATATTTTCTCGCCGCGCAGGAGTCCGTATCGGCCGACGTCCGGCTCGGTCGCGGTGAACTCTTCGAGCGCGAAGCCGACGCTCGTCAGTCTCTCGCGGACATCCGCCCCATAGATGCGCACATGATCCTCCTGGCCAAAATGGCGTTGGCGGTCCCGCGGCGCGACGATCGCCTCGTCCTCATAGGTCTGCGACCACCCCTCGACGATCGGAAACATGAACAGCGCCGTTCCGCCTGGCTCGAGCACGCGATGGATCTCCGCGATCGCGCGGCGATCGTCGACATGTTCGAGAACATGATTGCAGACCACCAGATCGAAAGAGGCGGGCGGAAAGCGGATATTTTCGACATCGATCCTGGTCGCGCTGCGATGCGCGGCGGAAAGATCCCCTTCGACATAGTCCGATGCCGTCGCGCGCAGCAGCGTCCGGATGACCGGCTCCGGCGCGACGTGCAGCACCGTCTTGCCGACGTGAAGATCCGGATTGCGCTCCAGCAGCAGCGCGAGCTGGCGGTGGCGCTCCAGCGACTGGCAGTTGGAACAGAGCGCATCGAGCCGGGGCGGTACCCCGAACAGACGGAAATAGGTCTGCTGGCCGCAGCACGGGCAGTGATGGCGATGCCGTGAACGCCGACGCAGCGTGCGCGCGATCGCATGCAGATCGTAGAGCAAGGGCATATGCCGCGCGATCGTGTTCCGCATGTTCCGAAGCGCCATCATCTGCGGCCCTTTCCTTGCAGTAGATGTCCGGCCAGGATCAGCGGATATAGCGCGACAATCGCCGAAATGCAGGCATCGACAATCTGCTTACCCCGATAAAAACCATAGAATTTGAATATGAGGGCGTAAACTGCCGGCGGCGCCCGTTACCCATGCCGTCCGGCGCAGGGGAATCGCTTCAGGTTAACGGAGAGACTTGTCGAACGAGGGTTTCGAGGTAATCGGGGTTGAGGTTTGCCAGTTTTCTGCGGACCTTGAGGCTATGCTTATCCTTGGGGTTTCGGACGAGGTTCATGGCGAGGTGCCTGACGATGGCCATGTTGTGAGGGCCAAATCCGGTTCGCAGCCTGCTCAGATCGTCATGGAAGACGACATCGAGGACCCAGTGGAGACGGTTTTCGATGCCCCAATGGGCACGGACGGCGAGAGCGAAGCTTTTGGCGTCAAGCTTGGTGGAGCAGAGGTAATAGCGCCGCTCGCGCTCGATCTTGCCGTGGCGTTCGACGGTCGTTTCGATCATCCCGATCATGGCGAGATGAGGGAAGCGCGGTTCGTCGCGATATCGTCGGTCGGAGAACAGCCAGTCGACCTCATGGCAGACCTGATGCCGCCGCACTTCGATCCGGCCGTGATCGCCGTCGGTGGTTTCGTGAACGGGATGGATCATGTCGGTCGGAGGTTCGGCGAAGAACAGCTCGACCTCGGCATGGAGGAGCGGCCAATTGCCTTTGAGGACGAGCAGATAGTCGCCGCCGCGGGCAACGATCGTCTCGGCAATGTCCTTCTGGGTGCCCATGGCATCGATCGTCACGAGTGCGCCCCGCAATTCCAGGCGTTTGAGCAGAAGCGGAATGGCGGTGATCTCGTTGGATTTGATGTCGGTCGCCTCCTGGCCGAGCACGAGGTGCTGCCGTGTTGCCCAGGCCGAGACGAGATGGAGCGGTTCGCGTCCCTGGCCCCGGGCGTGCGTCCGCCGGGACGTTTTCCCATCCACCGCGATGATGTCCGGTTCTTCGTCCCGCAAGGCTTCGACCCAGTTCGTGAAGCAGGTCTTGAACAGTTCGCCATCCAGCGCATTGATGACGTCATTGAGCGTATCGTGCGCCGGAATACCCCGATCGTAGGGCAAAAACCGGCGCAGAAAATCCAGCCGCTGCTCGCCCCAGAGCTTGATCTCGACGAAATCCTCCATCCCGCTCAGCGTCGCGCACAGCACGAGCAAGAGAATTTCCGGTAGCGGATACAGCACCCGCCAACGCTCGCGTGGGTCGGACAACGCCGAGAAATGATCGAGGATCGCGGCAGACCCACCAGCCCGTGCCATGGCAAAACTCCCACTCGAAGGAGTTCGCCGTGAATCATATGTCGCCTGACCGCGCTAGACCATTAACCTGAAGCGATTGCCCTGTGACTCAATGGTCTTGCGCGTCCGGGACGGGCTATGCACCGATATCGCGGGTTCGATCGCGCCCATGGCACCTCGATTCAGGCCGCGGCGCTCGCCAGCTTCGCGACGTCCTCGGCGGTGCAGAAATTGAGCTGGGCCTTGCCGCCCTTCTTCGAGCGGTACAGCGCGGCATCGGCGCAGGAGGCAAGATGTTCGAAGTCCACGCCCTGCTCCGGCGCCATCGCGATGCCGACGCTCACCGAAATCGACATCGTCTGGCCGTCGATGTCATAGGGCGCACTCAACCGCTTTATGATGCGGCGCGCGAGCAACTCCGCTTCGCCCTTGTGGCTGATCTTGTCCTGGATCACGACGAACTCGTCGCCGCCGAGCCGCGCCACGGTGTCGCTCGATCGCACCATGGCGGTGAGCCTTTGCGAGACGTCCTTCAGGACGGCGTCGCCAGCGGGATGACCGTACATGTCGTTGATCGCCTTGAAGCCGTCCAGGTCCAGAAAGTGGACGGCCAGCATGGCGCTGTCCTGCGCGACCGGAGATATGCTCCGGTTGAAACGGTCGCGCAGGAGCAAACGATTCGGCAGGCCGGTCAGCGCGTCCCGGGTGGCCAGCAGCGCGAGGTCGTGCGTGGTCGTCAGATGGTCGACGGTGGACCGGTACAGATGCGCGACGGTGTTGAGGCTGAGTGCCGCGATCATCGCGACCAACAACGCCTCGACCGCGAAAAGCTCTGCATGCAGCGCCATGACGGTCTCGCCCGACGCGTGCAGCGCCAGACCGATCGACGTCGGAACCGTCGCCAGCAGCAGGCTGACGACACAGACGACCGGCCGCACCGAAATGCGCGAGACGATTCCCGCGCCGAATGCGAACACCAGGCTGACCGCGACCAGATGAAGCAGCGGCAAATGATAGCTCATCACCCGTATGTTGAAACCCGCCAGCAGGATTGCGAACGCATAGTTGCCGAGCGCATATCGGCGCTCC
>Ga0207641_10003624_pt1 | contig 13621 bp, 9 predicted proteins | sample KBSSwiS62_FD_184306 | JGI IMG/M metagenome (GOLD analysis project Ga0207641, IMG submission 184306) | Switchgrass rhizosphere microbial communities from Kellogg Biological Station, Michigan, USA - KBS Switchgrass S6-2 (SPAdes) (version 2) | ecosystem: Host-associated > Plants > Roots >... | reverse complement strand
AGAGATGGTAGAGGCCGCCTCGATACAAACTGACCACCTGGCAGCGCGTCCGTGCGTCGACCTGGCACGCTTTCTCGATGGCGCCGGTCTCGGCCCGGAGCGCGGAGGCGAGCGCGTCACCCGTCTTGCCTCGCGTGGCCGTGCCGATCCGTCCCGTGACGTCCGTGATCTCGACCAGCTGATCGACGTGCTCGCCCGGGCAGCGCAGCTCGTCCTCCTGTCTCTGGGCGAGAAAGCCGTCCTTCACCAGATCGCGTCCGGAGGTGGAGAGGTCCTCGGCACAATCGCTGGCGCAGTGGTGATTGGTGACCAGCAGCCCGCTCGCCGAGACGAACCCGGCCGAGCATTCCTTGGTGCGGACCGAGGCCAGCCGGACGTGCTCGAGCCACTTGGCGTCCGGCGCGAAGCCGTACTTCGCCTTGACCTTCGCGGAGGGGAACCGATCGAAGGTCCACATCCCCTCCTCCGCCGAGGCCAGGCCGGACATCGCGAGCACGGCAACCACGACCGCTGTTCTCACGCTTCCTCCAGGGCAGGGGCCCGTTCCTAGCGGAACCGCCGGGGTGAGATCACCGGGGTGGCGTCGGATGCCTCTCGGCGTGTAGAGCAGCGAAGACCCTCGCGGAGCCGGTCGCGGCTCTCGGCAGGCACTCCATGAACTTACGACACGCTGCGTCCGGAATCGTGCTCGCGGGCTTTCTGTCGGGCGCTCCCGGGGCGCGGGCCGCCCCCGAGCTCACGATCTCCGATGCCATCCGCGCTGCCTGGGCCCACGACGCGCGCCTCCAGGCGTCCTCGGCCCAGGCCACCTCCGCCGCGCGGGGCGCCGAGGCTGCGGACTGGGCGCTCGGGCCCACCCTCGTCCTCGGCGCGCAGGGCACGGTCACCTCCCAGCCCTCGCACACCTTCGCCCTGCTCCTCGATCAGGGGAAGATCACCGCGGCGGACTTCGACCCGGCCCGGCTCAACACGCCCGAGGCGCGGGGGAGCCTCGGGCTCTCCGCGGTCATCGAGCAGCCGCTCGTCGACGCCGCGCTCTGGGCTGCCCGCAGGCGCGCGCACGCCGGCGCCGAGTCGGAGGAGGCCGGCCGCGTCGCGACGCAGCGCCAGGTCGCGCTCGATGCGGTGCGTGCGTACTTCTCGGTGCGCGCCGCCGAGGAGGCGCTCGCCTACGCCGACGACGCCCTCCGGACCGCTCGCGACACCGAGACTTTCGTGAAGGCGCGCGTCGCCCAGGAGGTCCTGCTCCAGTCGGAGGGCTCGCGGAGCACGGCGTTCCGCGCGCAGGCCGAGGCCGAACGCGCGGCGGCGGTCCGCCAGCTTGCCCAGGCGCGCACGGGCTTCATCCTCGTCGTCGGTCAGGAGCCGCCGGGGGGCAGCCTGGTGACCCCGCTCGTGCCGCCCGACACGCCGCTGTCCGCCGAGGTCGAGGAACGCCCCGAGCTCCGCGCCGCGCGCGCCGGGGTGGAGGCCCAGAGCGCCGCCTCCGACGAGGCGCATGGTCGCCTCTGGCCCACGCTCGTCCTCCAGGGGGGAGTGGCCACGGAGCGGGCCTCGCTCTCGGAGGGAAACACCTGGGGGATGGGGCTTCTCATCATGAGGTGGCGTGGCTCGGTCGCGGCGTTCAAGACGGCGGACGCCGCGGACGCTGCCCGGGCCGCGGCCGAGGCACGGCGCATCGGCCAGGAACGCGCGCTCGGCGCACAGCTCGAGGAGGCGCGCGCATCGGTCGCGGCGTCGGCGACGGCGCTGGAGGCGGCACGGACCGCGGTCAGCGCCTCGGAGGAGGCGCGCGATCTGCGACGCGCCCGGCACCGGCAGGGCCTCGTCCCGCTCACCGAGCTGCTCGATGCCGAGACGGGCCTGACCTCGGCACGGGCGCTGCTTCTCCGGAGCGCTCTCCAGGCCAGGCTCGCGCGCGCCGAGCTGGAGCACGCCTCCGGGCAGCCGGTCGAGGGAGTTCGCCCGTGAGGAGCCTCGGGGCCCTGGTCCTCCTCGCCGCCGCCTGCAGCGGGAGCGCTCCCACCGCCGCTCCCGAGCTTCCCCCCGCGAAGGTGAAGCTGGTTCCGGCCGACGAGCTGGGCGAGCGCACCTGGGTCCCGGCCACGGTGACCGCGGTGGACCACGCGGTGCTCGCCACGCGCGTCTCGGCGCGCATCGCCCAGCTCTCGGTCGCCGAGGGCGCGCGGGTCAAGCGCGGCGACGTCCTGGTCCGCCTGTCGGACGACGACGTTCGCGCGGCCGTCAAGGCGGCCGAGAGCCAGCGGGAGGTCGCCGAGGCCCAGGTCAAGCGCATCCAGGCACTCCGCTCGGCGAACGCCGCCACGGCCACCGAGGTCGACGCCGCGACGACCGCCCGCGCGGATGCCCTCGCCCGGGTCGAGGCCGCTCGCGCCACGCTCGCCGACACCGTGCTCCGCGCTCCGTTCGACGCCGTGGTGCAGCGGAAGTGGGTGAGCCGGGGACAGCTCGTGTCTCCCGGCGCGCCACTCCTCGAGCTGGACGGAACGGTGGTGGAGCTCACCGGAACCCTCTCCGAGGTGGAGGCGGCGGGCGTCGCGGTCGGCGCCGAGGTTCCGTTCCGCGTGGGCGACGTTCAGGGAACGGCGACGCTCGTCGCGCTCTCCCCGGGCGGCGATCCGCTCTCCCACCGGAGCGCGTTCCGCGCCCGGGCGGGGAAGGACGCCCCGGCGCTGCGGAGCGGCGACTTCGGCCGCATCGGGGTCAAGGGGACCGGAGGACCACGCCGCGCGGTGCCGAGGTCGGCGGTGGTGCAGCGCGGAGACCTGAGTGGCGTGTTCGTCGTCACCGGTGGCCGGGCGGCGCTGCGCTGGCTGCGGCTCGGTGAAGCGGAGGGAGATCATCTCCCGGTGCTGGCCGGGCTGGCCGCGGGCGAGCGGGTCATCGATGCGCCGGGGAACGTCCACGACGGCCAGCGGGTGGAGGTCGCCGGTGACTGAGCGGCGTCCGGGCCTCGCCGGCCGGATCGCGGCGAGGACCGTCAACTCCCCGCTGACCCCGCTCGGCATCGTCGCCGCTGTCGTGCTCGGCGTCGTCTCGGTGCTCACCACACCACGCGAGGAGGAACCGCAGATCATCGTCCCGATGGTGGACGTCTTCGTTCCGGTGCCCGGCGCGACGCCGGCGGAGGTCGAGGCCGAGGTCACGACCGGCCTCGAGCACCGACTGTGGGGCATCCCCGGCGTCGAGTACGTCTACTCGACCAGCGCCCGCGACGGCGCGCTGCTGACCGCCCGGTTCCGGGTGAACGAGCCGCTCGAGCCGAGCCTGGTGAAGGTGCGCCAGGAGATCGACGCGCACCCCGAGCTCTTCCCACCGCGCGCCGGTCGCCCGGCGGTGACGCTGGTCTCGATCGACGACGTCCCGGTCGTGACCGTCACCCTGCACGGCGGCGATCCGGCGCCGGGGGTCCTCCGCCAGCTCGGCCAGGAGGTGGCGCGCGAGCTCGCGACCATCCCCGAGGCCGCGCAGGTCCAGGTCCTCGGCGGCGCGCGCCGGGTGGTGCGGATCGAGCCGGATCCGCGGCGCCTCCGCGAGCTGGACGTCTCGCTGGGCGAAATTCACCAGGCGGTGCACTCCGCCGACGCCGAGGCGAGCGCGGGGAGCCTGGTCGACGGGGACCGGCGAGTGGAGCTCTCGGCCAGCAGCGCGGTGAACGGTGCCGACGACCTGCGGCGCCTGGTGGTCGCCCGCCGCGGCGGTCGGCCGATCCTGCTCGGGGACGTGGCGCAGGTCGTCGACGGACCGGAGCGCGATCCGGCGGTGGTCCTGACGGCGAGCCGGCGGCACCCGGGCTTCGAGCAGGCCGTCTCGGTGGACGTGGCCAAGCGGCGCGGCGCCAACGCCACCCTGCTGGCGGATCAGGTGAAGACCCGGCTCGCCGCGCTCCGCGGGGGGCTCGTTCCGGCCACGGTCCAGGTCGAGCTGACCCGGAACTCGGGCGAGACCGCGCGCGAGCGCTCCGACGAGCTGATCCGCCATCTCCTCATCGCCACGCTGTCGGTGGTGGCGCTGGTCGGCTTCACGATGGGCTGGCGCTCGGCGCTGGTGGTCGGCATCGCCATCCCGGTGACGCTCTCCCTCACGCTGCTCATCAACCAGCTGCTGGGGAACACGCTCAACCGCATCACCCTCTTCGCGCTCATCTTCTCCATCGGCATCCTCGTGGACGACGCGATCGTGGTCGTGGAGAACGTGCACCGGCACCTCTTCGACCCCGAGCGAAGGAAGGGCATCGTTCGAACCGTGCTGGATGCAGTGGACGAGGTCGGGAACCCCACCATCCTGGCCACCTTCGCGGTCATCGCCGCGATCCTCCCGATGGGCTTCGTCCGGGGGCTGATGGGGCCGTACATGCGCCCCATCCCGGTGGGCGGCAGCCTGGCGATGTTGTTCTCGCTCGCCGTGGCGTTCGTCGTCGCTCCCTGGGCGGCGCTCCGGCTGCTGGGGCACGACCACCGGCGGGGCGCCGAGGGACGGGAGACCTCGTCCACCCGGACGTACCGGCGGATCATGCGGAGCCTGCTGACCTCGGGGCGGGCCCGGCTCGGGTTCCTCGGGCTGATCCTCGCGCTCTTCGCCGGCGCCGTTGCGCTGGTGGGCGTGGGCTTCGTCCGGGTGAAGATGCTCCCCTTCGACAACAAGTCCGAGTTCCAGGTGTTCGTGGACCTTCCCGCGGGCGCGCCGCGGGAGCAGTCGCTCGCCGTCGGGCAGCAGCTGGGCCGGGTGCTGCTCGGGGACCCGGACGTCGAGGGGGTCCAGGTGCACTCGCTCACCCCGACCCCGATGACCTTCGTGGGGATGGTGCGCCACACCTTTCTGCGCGGCGCACCCGAGCAGGTGGACCTCGCGGTGCAGCTGGTGGGAAAGCACGCCCGGAAGCGGTCCAGCCACGAGATCGCCACCGTGGTCCGGCCCAAGCTGACCGCGATCACCGCTCCGCTCGGCGCGAGGCTCCGGCTGGTGGAGATCCCGCCCGGCCCTCCGGTCCTGGCCACGCTGGTGGCCGAGATCTACGGGCCGAGCACCGCCGCCCGTGACGGGTACGCGGCCCAGGTGCGCGACGCCTTCCGCTCGACCCCGGGGGTGGTGGACGTCGACTCGTCACTGGAGACGGTGACGCCCCGGACCGAGCTCCGGGTGGACCGCGAGCGGGCCGCGCTGCAGGGCGTGAATCCCGCCGCGGTGGTGGAGGCGCTCGCGCTGACCCAGCCGGGCATGGAGCTGGGCACGCTTCGGGCCGATCGGGGAACGACGCGCATCCCGATCGTCCTCGGGCTCGCGCCGGCCCAACGCGCCCGGCTCGCCGGCCTGCTGCAGATCCCGGTGCAGGGCGACCGCGGGGCCGTCCCGCTGGAGACGCTCGTTCATCCGGTCGAGGAGAGCGGCGCGCCGCGGTTCCACAAGAACCTCCTGCCGGTCAGCTACGTCCTCGCCGAGCTGTCGGGCAGCGAGGAGAGCCCGGTCTACGCACTCATCGCGCTGAACCGGAAGCTGGACGCGCTTGCACCGCAGGGCGAGCCCGTCCCGCGGCATGGCCTCTCGATGCCTCCAGACACCGAGCGGCTGTCGATGAAGTGGGACGGCGAGTGGCACATCACCCTCGAGGTGTTCCGGGACCTCGGGCTGGCCTTCGCCGCAGTGCTCGTCCTGATCTACCTGCTGGTCGTCGGCTGGTTCGGCAGCCTCGTCATCCCCTTCGTGGTCCTGCTGCCGATCCCGCTCAGCCTGATCGGCATCCTCCCGGCGCACGGGTTGCTCGGAGCGTTCTTCACCGCGACCAGCATGATCGGCTTCATCGCCGGCGCGGGGATCATCGTGCGGAACAGCATCATTCTCGTGGACTTCATCCACCTCAAAATTTCCGAGGGAGTACCCCTGGAGACCGCGGTGGAGGAGGCGGGCGTGGTGCGCTTCCGGCCGATGCTGCTCACCGCGGCCGCGGTGGTCGTGGGCAGCGCGGTGATGCTGGCCGACCCGATCTTCCAGGGCCTGGCGATCAGCATGATGGCCGGCGAAGTGGCGGCGACGGTGCTCTCCCGCATCGCCGTTCCCGTCCTCTACACGGTGCTCGCCCGGCGCTTCAGGCTCGGGCCGACGGTCGCGCCGGTGCCGGTCCCTGACGATCGACCAAGCCCGCTGTCTGCGAGGCCCTGACGACGCCGTGCCCTCGTGGGGCGGGACTCCCGCCATCGCGAGGCGTCCCGTGCCCTTTTTCTGTGCGGCAGGAACGCGACGTGGCACGCTCTGCCGGCGCCGGGAAGGCGCGGAGGTTCCACATGGCCCTTGCCGTCTTCATGGCCACCCCGCTCGGCCGCGGTCTCAGGGTCGTCTTCGGGGCGGTGCTGATCTACCTCGGGCTGTCCGTCATCCAGGGCGTCGGCGGCACGGTGCTCGCGCTGTTCGGCATCCTTCCGATCACCGCGGGGCTCCTCAACCTCTGCATCCTCGGTCCGATGCTGGGAGCGCCGTTCCGCGGCTCGGCGATGAGGGCGGCGTCGAGACCGGCGCCGCCCGGGGCCTGACCCTCGGGGTCACATCGATCGGGACGGAGCGGAGATTCGTACTCCTAACTCTCGAGCGCCTTCCTCAGTGCCGGGGTGTCGGGTCGGGCCGACCTGGCGCGGCTCAGCCCGCTCCGGCCGCGCTGCGGATCCACGACTCGAGCGCCGGCGCCGGCTGCACTCCCATGCGCCGCTCCTGCTCCCTGCCCTCGCGGAAGAGCACCGCGGTGGGAATGGCGCGGATCCCGTGCTGCGACCCGGCGTCGGGATTCCGCTCCGTGTCGACCTTGAGCACCACCGCATCGCCTGCCACCCGGCGCGCCACCTGGTCGAAGATCGGCCCTGCCACACGGCAGGGCCCACACCACGGCGCCCAGAAGTCCACCAGCACCGGCACCGGCGAGGACGCGATGGCCCGGGCGAGCCCGGCGGAGTCCACGTCCTGCGGCGCCCCGGTGGTGGACAGCGGCTCCTTGCAGCGCCCGCACACCGGCGTCCCGCTCCCCGACCCGACCCGGTTGAACGCGCCACAGCTCGGACACCGGTAGGTCGCCATCGTTTGCTCAGCGGTTCCGGGTGACCAGCACCCGTTCCTCGGTGAACTCGTCCATCGCGTAGCGCACGCCCTCGCGGCCGAGTCCGCTCCGCTTCACGCCGCCGTAGGGCATGTTGTCGCTCCGGAGGCTGGGCGCGTCGTTGACGATGACCCCGCCCACCTCGAGCCCGTGGAACGCGCGCCGCACTCGCTCGAGGTCACGGGTGAACACTCCGGCCTGCAACCCGTACTGGCCCGCGTTCACCGCCCTCAGACCCTCCTCCCAGTCCGCGACCCGCCAGACCGCGACCACCGGGCCGAAGATCTCCTCCCGCGCCGCCTTCGCCTCCGCCGGCACGTCCGCGAGCACCGTCGGCTGGAGCATCCGGCCCTCGCGCCGGTGGCCGGCGAGCACCCGCGCCCCTCCGCCCACCGCCTCGTCCACCCACTCGGTGATGCGGGCCGCGGATCGGTCGTCGATGACCGGTCCGCAGACTGTCCTCTCGTCGGAAGGGTTCCCGACCGGCACTGCCTTCGTCCTCGCCAGCAGCTTCTCCACGAAGGCAGCGTGGGCCGGCGCCTCCACCAGGACGCGCTGAACCTTGATGCACACCTGCCCGGCGTATCCGAAGCCAGCGGCCACGCAGCGTTCGGCGGCCCAGTCCAGATCGGCGTCGGCGCCGACGAGTGCCGCGGCGTTCCCGCCCAGCTCCAGCAGGACCCGGCCCGGCGCCTTCTGCTTCAGGGACCAGCCCACGGTCGCGCTTCCGGTGAAGGAGAGGATGCGAACCCGTGGATCGGTGGCCAGCCGCTCGGCGACCGCGTTGTCGCAGGTGACGACCTGGAAGGCCGCTCCCTCCGCCCCGGCCTGCTGGGCGATCTCCGCGAGGAGCAGCTGCGCGGAAGGCGCCTGCGGCGGCGGCTTGACGATGATCGGCGCGCCCACCGCCAGCGCCGGGGCCACCTTGTGCACCCCGAGGTTGAGCGGGAAGTTGAAGGGGACGATCCCCACCACCACCCCCGCCGGGAAGCGCCGGACCTCGCACTCCACGCCCTCGGTTCCCTCGGTCAGGTCCACCGGGACGATCGAGCCGCCGAACCGCGTCAGCTCGGCGGCCGCCAGCCGGAACACCTCGATGGCCCGACGGACCTCGACCCGCGCCGAGGTGATGGGCTTGCCTGCCTCGTCGCAGATGCTCTGCGCCAGCTCCTCCGCGCGAGCCCGGAGTCCCGCCACGATGCCCTCGAGCACCTCGCGCCGCTTCCCGGCGCTCTGCCGCTGCAGCCGTTCCCGTGCGCCGGAGGCCACCGCCAGGGCCTGCTCCACCTGCGCGGCAGAGGCCTGCGCCACCCGGCGGATCAACCGCCCGTCCCAGGGGGCTCGGACCTCCACCAGGTGCTCGCCCTGCACCCAGGCGCCGTCGATCCACAACCGTCCGTCCGCCATGGGGGGGACGTACTCCCGCCCCGCCCCGGTCGCCAGGGGACTCGCCCGCGGGGACCCTCGCTCGCTCCGGCATTGAACGGCCGGCAACCCTGTGGCAAGCGTGCCGGCCCCGGATGCCGGACACCCAGCCCCTCACCTTCCGCCGCCGTGCCACCGTCCTGGTGCTCCTCTGGGCGGCGCTGGCAATGGTCCCCATCGTCTTTCCGGCGGCCATCGTCCCGTTCGCCGGCTCGGCGCTCATCGCCTACCTGGTGGCCCCGCTCCTCGACTGGCTCACCGGTCAGAGGGCGTTCGGCCGGGTCATCCCCCGCTGGGTGGCGATCCTCTTCATCTACGCGGTCTTCTTCCTCCTCACCTACCTGTTCATCATCGCGATCATCCCCCAGCTGTACCGGGAGCTGGTGCGCATCTCCTCCAACGCCTTCGCGTTCGCCCGGTCACTCACGCCCGAGCGCGTGCAGGAGATCGCCCGGCAGATGGAGGACTGGCTCAACTCGCACGGGGTGCCCGTGGCGCTCTCCTCGCGCTCGCTCGAGGGCGCGGACGCCGCGGAGGCCTACACCGGCCGGCCGAGCTGGAGCCTGTCGATGGACCTGGAGCGGCTCATCCACGACACCGCCGGTCGCTTCTCGGGGGTCGCCACCGCCAACGTCACCAGGCTGGTCGCGTTCACCCAGGCGCTGATCAGCGGGGTGCTCAAGGGCGTCTTCACCCTCTTCCTGATGCTGATGGTCGCCGCCTTCATCTCCATCGACGCAGCGGGGATCCGCGCCTACTTCCGCTCGCTGGTCCCGCCGGAGTGGGCCGCCGACGCCTCCGCGCTGGTCCGGCGGATCGACCGCGGCCTCGCCGGCGTCGTCCGCGGCCAGGTCACCATCTGCATCGTGAACGGGGCCCTCACCTTCGCCGGGCTCGTGCTCTTCGGCGTGAAGTTCGCCTTTCTCCTGGCGACCGTCGCCACCTTCTTCAGCCTGATCCCCATCTTCGGGACCATCATCAGCTCGTTCCCCATCGTGATCATGGCGCTGGCCCAGAGCTGGCGGGCCGGGTTCGGGATGCTGTTCTGGATCATCGGCATCCACGCCCTCGAGGCGTACTTCCTGAATCCCAAGATCATGGGCAACGCCGCACGGATGCACCCGGTGGTGGTGGTGTTCGCCCTCATCGCCGGCGAGACCGCATACGGCCTGGTCGGCGCGCTCTTCGCCGTCCCGGTGGCCGCGGTGCTCGTCGCGTGCTTCGAGTTCGTCCGCCGCAAGGCGCAGCCCGTGCCGGTGGACCTGCTCGGGGGCTGAGGCTCAGCCGCCTCCAGGCTCAGCAGCGGCGGGCGACCACGCAGTGACCGCTGCTGTCGCAGAACGGGGTCCCGCATCCGTTCAGCAGGGTCGTGTTGCTCGGGTCGGGGCTGCCTGCCGGACACGCGGCGGGCGCCGGACAGCTCGGAGCATGAGAGACGTTCACCACGTCGGTTCCGTTCCCGCAGCACCCGTTGGGAACGCACTCGTCCGACGAACCGGGAGTGCAGACGTCCCCCACCACGCCGCCGCCGCCGTCGTCCATCGGGCCACACGCCGCCAGCCCGAGCAGAGCTCCGGCGAGGATTCCCCACGCATTTCGCTTCATGGACCCCACGCCCTCCTGTCGTCCGCCCTGCTGACGGGCGGCGCGGCAGGAATCTTCATCGGTTCATCGAGCCCAGGAAGTCCGCGTTCGATTTGGTGGGCCGCATGTGCTTGAGAACGAACTCCATCGCGTCGATGGGCGTGAAGGGGTGCAGGACCTGCCGCAGCGCGGTGACCCGGATGAGGTCCTCGGGCTTGAGGAGCAGCTCCTCCTTCCGCGTTCCGGACTTGTTGATGTCCAGACAGGGGAAGATGCGCTTCTCCATCAGCTTCCGGTCGAGGACGATCTCCGAGTTTCCAGTTCCCTTGAACTCCTCGAAGATGACCTCGTCCATCCGGCTGCCGGTGTCGATGAGCGCGGTGCCGATGATGGTCAGGCTGCCGCCTTCCTCGATGTTGCGCGCCGCGCCGAAGAAGCGCTTCGGCTTGTGGAGCGCGTTCGAGTCCACGCCGCCGGAGAGGATCTTCCCCGAGGGCGGGACGACGGTGTTGTAGGCGCGGGCCAGACGGGTGATCGAGTCGAGCAGGATGCACACGTCGTGCTTCTGCTCCACCAGGCGCTTCGCCTTGTCGATCACCATCTCCGCGACCTGCACGTGACGGGTGGCCGGCTCGTCGAAGGTGCTGCTCACCACCTCGCCCCGGACGTTGCGCTCCATGTCCGTCACTTCCTCCGGGCGCTCGTCCACGAGCAGCACGATCAGGAAGATCTCGGGGTGATTCTGGGCGATGGCGTGGGCGATGTTCTGGAGGAGGACCGTCTTGCCGGCCTTCGGCGGGGCGACGATGAGGCAGCGCTGCCCGAGACCGATGGGGGTGAAGAGGTCGATGATGCGGGTCGTCATCTCCGACCCGTCGAACTCGAGGTTCAGCTTCCGCGTCGGGTAGAGCGGAGTGAGGTTGTCGAAGAGGATCCGCTCGCGGGCCTCGTTGCTGCCCGGGTCGACGAAGTTGACCTTGTCGACCTTCTGCAGGGCGAAGAACCGCTCGCCCTCGCGGGGCTGCCGGATGGGACCGTAGACCGTGTCTCCCGGGCGCAGGCTGAAGCGCCGCACCTGGCTCGGGCTCACGTAGATGTCGTCCGGACTCGGCTGGTAGTCGCTGTCCGCGCTGCGGAGGAACCCGAAGCCGTCGGACTGCAGCTCCATCACTCCCTCGGCGTGCACCTCGAACTTCTTGTCCGCGATGCCCGAGAGCAGCGCGAAGATGAGGTCCTGCTTCTTGAGCCCCTGCGTTCCCTCGACCCCGAAGTCCTGGGCCATGTGGGAGAGCTCGGTGATCTTCATCCGCTTCAGGTCGTTGAGGCGGAGCACCTGCATCGGGGTGCCGTCCGGGCCTGTCACCACCGACGGTCCGGGCTCGGAGGGCTCGGATGGCCGCTCGGCGATGAGCGGCGGCGCCGAGGGGTCCTCGGGGACGGCGTTCAGGTCGTCGTCCCGGACCGGCCGTGAGATGGCGGTCAGGACGGGCCGGAGGGGCGCCTGCTCCTCGCCGGCCTCCGCGCCGTTGGCATCGGCCTCCGGGTCACGTCGGCGACGGCCACCCTTGCGGCGGGGGGCGGACTCGGAGGACTCCTCGGGAGCGACCTCGAGGTCCGCGGGCTTCTCTTTGCTGGTTCGGGCTTTGCGCATTGGGGGACGTCGTGCTCCCCACGCCAAGAGCGGGGGGACCTTGCCGACCCGACAGCCGCCCGGCGCCCCGACAGTCGCGGGAGGCGCTCACATCAGGAGGCGGTGGCCGGGTGCGGAGTTGAGGGCCCGCGGACGGTGGACTTCCACGTCACCCACGGGTGAGAAGGACGTTATTGACCGACCTCCCCAGTGTCAAGAAGACCTGGTGAGAGCTGCGCACCCCTCGACCCTCATCCGTGAACGCCGACACTGCCCGAGCCCGAGCCGACACGCTGAAGGCGCAGATCGCTCGGGCAGACCACCGCTACTACGTCCTGGATGACCCGGAGGTGACCGACGCCGAGTACGACGCCCTGGTCCGTGAGCTCCAGGCCGTCGAGACCGAGTTTCCGGCGCTCCGGACCCCCGACTCCCCCACCGCGCGGGTCGCCGGGGCTCCGTCCGAGCGGTTCCGGCCGGTGACCCACCGGGTCCCGATGCTGAGCCTCTCCAACGCCTTCACCGACGAGGAGCTGGTCGAGTTCGATGCCCGGGTCCACCGGGTGCTCGGCCCGGACGACCTCGTGTACGTCTGCGAGCCCAAGCTCGACGGCCTCGCGGTGGAGCTGGTCTACGTGGATGGGCAGCTGGTCGAGGGCGCGACCCGGGGCGACGGCTCGGTCGGCGAGGACGTCACCGCGAACCTCCGCACCATCCGGGTGGTGCCGCTGGCGCTCAAGACCCCCGGGTCGGGCCCGGCGCTCCCGGCGCGGGTGGAGGTGCGGGGCGAGGTCTTCCTCCGCCGCGCGGACTTCGCGCGCCTCAATGCACGGCGCGAGCAGGAGGGGGAGCCCCTCTACGTGAACCCCCGCAACACGGCGGCGGGCTCGCTCCGTCAGCTGGACCCGGGCATCACCGCCTCCCGGCCGCTGTCCTTCTTCGCCTACGAGCTCGGCGGGTGGGGCCCCGAGGCGGGCGCCGCGCCCTTCGAGCGCCACACGCAGAAGCTGGCCTGGCTCGAGACGGTGGGCTTCCCGGTCAACCCCGAGAACCGCAGCGTGACCGGCCTGGAAGGGGTGCGGCAGAGCCACGCCGACTTCCTCGCCCGCCGGCACTCGCTCGCCTACGAGGTGGACGGGATGGTGGTGAAGGTCGACGGCGAGGACGCTCGCCGCCGGCTGGGGCAGGTCAGCAAGAGCCCGCGCTGGGCCGTGGCCTACAAGTTTGCTCCCGAGGAGGCCCGGACGAAGGTGGAGTCCATCGAGGTGAACGTGGGCCGAACCGGCGCGCTGACCCCGGTCGCCTTCCTCAGCCCGGTGCAGGTGGGCGGGGTGACCGTCTCCCGGGCCACGCTCCACAACCCGCTGGAGCTGAAGCGCAAGGACGTGCGGGTCGGGGACCAGGTCTTCGTCCGGCGCGCGGGCGACGTCATCCCGGAAATCGTCAAGGTCATCGACTCGGTCCGCACCGGCGCGGAGACCGAGTACGTCTTCCCCGACCACTGCCCGGTCTGCGGTGCCGCAGCGGTGATGGACGAGGACGGCGCCATCCTCCGCTGCACCGGGCTCGACTGTCCGGCCCAGCTCCAGGCCCGCCTGCAGCACTTCGCCAGTCGCGGGGGCATGGACATCGAGGGGTTGGGGGACAAGCTCGCCGCGCAGCTCGTGGAGTCGGGCCTGGTGAAGCGCGCCGCGGACCTCTACCGCCTCGATCTCGCCACGCTCACCGCACTCGAGCGGATGGGAGAGAAGAGCGCCCAGAACCTGCTCGACGCGCTCGAGCGCAGCAAGCACCCTCCGCTCCGCCGCTTCCTGTACGCGCTCGGCATCCGCCACGTCGGAGACGCCACCGGGCGCGCTCTCGCCGACCACTTCCGCGACGTC
>Ga0207641_10003621_pt1 | contig 13635 bp, 13 predicted proteins | sample KBSSwiS62_FD_184306 | JGI IMG/M metagenome (GOLD analysis project Ga0207641, IMG submission 184306) | Switchgrass rhizosphere microbial communities from Kellogg Biological Station, Michigan, USA - KBS Switchgrass S6-2 (SPAdes) (version 2) | ecosystem: Host-associated > Plants > Roots >... | reverse complement strand
AGCCGAGCGGCGAATCGAGCAGCCGATCGTCGCCGGCGGCGATCGAGCCGCGCTCGAGCCATCGGCCGGGGAGCTCGATGCTCTGGGTGAAGCGGCCGGCGTCGAAGGGGCGCTCGGACTCGGGCAGGCCGAGCGCGGTGACGTCCCAGCCGATCATCTCCGCGCCCGGGGCGAGCTCGAAGCGCAGCGCGTTGGTCGCCAGGCAGCCGCTGTAGGCGATCGTCTCGAGCGGCAGCCACTCGAGCCGGCTCGCCGCGCCGGCGACGACGCGCAGCGTCTGCGTCGCGGTCGCCTCCGCGCTGCGATAGAAGCGCGTCGCGCCGGGAGTCGTCACGAGCGCGTGCGCGCCTTCGCCGAGCGTCAGCTCGATGGCGAGCTCGTCGCCGCCGACGACGCCCCCGGGCGGGTGAACGAGCACGCTGTGGCAGACGCCGCCTTCCGGATGGAGCGTGCGCAGCACGCGCAGCGGCCCGTCGTGGCGGTCGTGCGCGATCGTGCGCCCGTCGCGCAGCCGGTAGTCGATCGCGAGCGAGCCGCGCCACGCCATGGCGCAAGGGGCTCCGGTCAGGCGCCGGCGGCGATGCCGGCGAGCTCGCGCAGCAGCTGGCGCATGTCGCGAAAGCCGGCCGCGCTCGGCAGCCATTCGAGCGTCGGCGTCTCGAGGTTCTTGGCGAGCCCCATCGGCGCCGCCTCGACCTGGACTCCCGAGCCGGCGGCTTCCGTGAACGCGCGCAACGCACGCGGCATGTGGTAGCCGTGCGTGACCAGGACGACGTGGTTGATCCCGGCGGGCTTGAGCAGCGCCATCGTCAGCGCCGCGTTCTCGCGCGTGTCGCGCGACTCGCTTTCGACCCAGCGGATCGGCCGGCCGAACTCGTCGGCGGCGATCTTTGCCGCGACCTTCGCCTCCGTCGTCGAGCCTTCCTGGGCGTGGCCCGTGCCGCCGCTGAAGGCGACCGGCGCTCCCGTCTGGCCGGCGAGCCAGAGCCCGTAGCGCAAGCGCTCGAGCGACCCCGACTGCAGGCTGCTGACGCCGTACTCGGGCGCGAACGGCTCGCTGCCGGCGCCGAGGATGACGATGGCGAGCGGCTTCTTCGCCGCCGCCTCGGCGCGCAGCTCGCGCACGCGGTCGAAGCTGAGCGCAGGCGGCGAGGGCAGCAGCCGGTTGACGACGCGAACCGCGCCGGTGCACGCCGACAGCCAGAGCAGCACGACGCTGATCAGGATCACGAGCCAGCCGAGTCCGCGCCGCGGCAGCAGCAGGCGCGCGCCGATCAGGACGAGGAGGAGGAGCGGCACCGGCGGCAGCAGCAGCGCGGCGATCACCGGCTTCCACGACTCGATGCCGAGCGATGCGAAGAGGCTGTTCACGGGGACGAAGGCGATGCCGGGGAGCGGCGCGATTGTGCCCGCTGCATGCGCAGCGCGCCGCGAAGTGGCATCGCTACGGCGCGAGTCGCTCGCGCCGCCAGGCCGCGCCGTCGCGCCGGTAGCGGAGCCGGTCGTGCAGGCGCGACTTGCGTCCCTGCCAGAACTCCCACGACTCGGGCTGCAGGCGGTAGCCGCCCCAGTGCGGCGGCCGCGGCGGCTTGAGCAGGTACCTGGCGCCATAGCGCGCGGCGTTGGCAAGCAGCGTCGCGCGCGATTCGATCACCTCGCTCTGCGGCGAGGCCCAGGCACCGATGCGCGAATCGAGCGGGCGCGAATCGAAGTAGGCGTCGGACTCCGCATCGCTCACCTTCTCGACCGGGCCCTCGATGCGGACGACGCGCTCGAGCTCGACCCAGTGGAACTGGAGCGCGGCGAACGGATGGATCGCGAGCTCGCGGCCCTTCCTGCTCTGGTAGTTGGTGAACCAGACGATGCCGCGCTCATCGAACCCCTTGACGAGGACGATGCGCGTCGACGGCCGGCCTTCGGCGCCCACGGTCGCCAGCGTCATCGCGTTCGGCTCGGGCACGGCCGCCGCGATCGCCTGCTCTAGCCACGATCCGAACTGCTGCATCGGATCGGCGGCCGACGCCGATTCGTCGAGCTCGGCCCGCTCATAGCTCTTGCGCAGCGCGGCGATGTCGGTCATCGACGGAGTATAGAAAGCCGAGCCGGCGCGCGGCTTGCCTGAGCGGGTCTGCAGGTGCCTCTGCCCTTAGGGGGAAGGCCTTACGTAGACCTCCCACTACTCCGAACGCGGTCGGACTCTCATCCTCTGCGCATGTCCTCACCGCGAACCGTCGTCGTGCTGGCCGCCGGGCGGAGCGAACGCTTCGGCGCCGGCCGCCACAAGCTGGCGCAACCGCTGGGCGCGTCGAGCGTGCTGGCGCAGACGCTGGCACGCGCGATCGCAAGCCACCTGCGCACGGTGGTCGTGACGACGGCGGCATTCGTCGATGTCGCGCGCAGCAGCGTCGCGGCGCGCGACGTCGTCGTCCTTCCCGACGTCGGCAGCGACGGCAGCGCGCCGCTCGGCATGGGAACGTCGATCGCCGCGGGCGTGAGGGCGTCGTCCGATTCGGCCGGCTGGCTCGTCCTTCCCGGCGACATGCCGCTGGTCCGGCCGGCAACGCTGCTCGCCGTCGCGCGAGCGCTCGATCACCATGCGGTCGCCTACGCGCAGCACGGCGGTCGGCGTGGTCATCCGGTCGGCTTCGCGGCCGAGCTCCACCCCGAGCTCACCGAGCTGAGCGGCGACGAAGGCGCGCGCCGCATCATCGCCCGCTATCCCGCCTTCGCGGTCGACCTCGACGATCCCGGCATCCTGGTCGACATCGATACCGAAGACGACCTCGATGCCTTGCGCCGCGGCTTCACCGAGCCCGCCGCGCCCAGCGCGTCGGCGATTGCGCCGATCTAGGCCTCGCCGCTAGCCCGTCGTGAGCGCGTGACGGCGCGCGAGCGCGACCATGCGTTCGACATCGCGATCGCGGATGCCGCAGGTGCGCAGCGAGCGCGCCGTCTCGACCAGATAGGCGAGCGTGCTGCCGTAGCGACCGTTGGCCGTGCGCAGGATCTCGACCAGCTCGCCGTCGGGCAAGGCGCCAGTGTGGCTCGGGCTGCGCTTGCTGAGCGTGAAGGCGAGACCGCGCACCACCCCCTGCGGGGTCCGGCAGGCGAGCCACTTCGGGTCGTAGACGCCGCTCGGCATCTCGCGGCCCCAGAGGCGCCTCAGCTCGGCCTCGACGCGCGCCTGCTCGATCCGGTAGGCGCGGCCATGGCACGAGCCGCCCGGGATCAGCGCGAACACGAGGCCGGGACATTCGGGCGTGCCCCGGTTGACCCGCGACCGCATCGCCAGCGCGCGATGCCAGCCGTGGACCTTGGCCGGCCGGTCCTCGGCCGCCTCGAACTCCGGGCGCCAGATCAGCGAGGCGTAGCCGAAGATCCAGACGTCGCCGCGCTCGCCCCAGGCGGCGAGGGTGCGATCGAGGAGATGCGAGGGGTCGCGTGCGCTGCCCGGCAAAGGAGGAGGAGGTGTCATCGCCAACTAGAATCGGTCGCGCCGAGACCCGGGTAAGTCATGGACGAACGCCAATCGCCGCCGACGCGCAATTCTTCACGGACTGGGGCCCAGATCGCGGTGGCAGCGGTGGTCGTGATCGCCATTGCAGGAATCGTGCTCGCCACCCCGCGCGGGCGAGGCACCCCCGCCGACACGCCGGTCGCTGCAGATGCAACGCAGGCTGCGCCTCCGGCGATGACCGCCGCGGGGGCGACGTCGGGCTGAACTGACGACGGACTGTCGTTGGGCAGCGATCGAACGAGCGCATCGCCGTGGCAATTCCCGTGAGACAGGCTGTCGTCGACGTCACCGGACGCATCCGCGAGCGAAGTGCGACGACGCGGCGCGCCTACCTGGCGCGGATCGAGGCCATGCTGGCGCGGCCGCGCGGCCCCGATCGTCTCGGCTGTGCCAACCTGGCGCATGCCACCGCCGCCTTGCCGCGCGCCGACAAGCTGAGCATCGTCGCCGCGCGAGCCCCCAACATAGGCGTCGTCACGGCCTACAACGACATGCTCTCGGCGCACCAGCCGTACGAGCGCTTCCCGCCCGTCATCCGCGAAGCAGCGCACGCCCTGGGCGCGACCGCGCAGGTCGCCGGCGGCGTGCCGGCGATGTGCGACGGCGTCACGCAGGGCCTGCCCGGCATGGAGATGAGCCTGTTCTCGCGCGACACGATCGCGATGGGAACGGCGATCGCGCTCTCGCACGACGTCTTCGACGCCGCGCTGCTGCTCGGCATCTGCGACAAGATCGTTCCCGGGCTGCTCATCGGCGCGCTCCACTTCGGCCACCTGCCGTGCGTCTTCGTCCCCGGCGGGCCGATGGGAAGCGGCCTGGCCAACGCCGAGAAGACGCGGGTGCGCGAGCAGTACGCGCTCGGTCGCGTCGATCGCGCCGCGCTGATGGAGGCGGAAGCCGCGTCGTACCACAGCGCCGGCACGTGCACCTTCTACGGCACCGCCAACAGCAACCAGATGCTGCTCGAGGCGATGGGCCTGCACGTTCCCGGCGCCGCCTTCATCCATCCGAACGACGGGCTGCGCGATGCGCTGACGAAGGAGGCGGTCCGGCTCGTCCTCGCCAACGCCTCGTGGCCGCAGGCGGCGGGCGGGGGCGAGGCGCGCTTCCTGCCGATCGGCCGGCTCGTCGACGAGCGCTCGATCGTCAATGCGATGGTCGCCTTGCTCGCCACCGGCGGCTCGACCAACCACCTGATCCACTGGGTCGCGGTGGCGCGCTCGGCGGGCATCGTCATCGACTGGAGCGACTTCTCCGACCTGTCGCGCGCGACGCCGCTGCTGGCGCGCGTCTATCCCAACGGCAGCGCCGACGTGAACCAGTTCCAGGCCGCGGGCGGGCCTGGCTTCGTCATCCGCGAGCTGATCGAGTCGGGCTGCGCGCACGCCGATGTCGCGACCGTCGCCGCCGGCGGCCTCGCCGATTACACGCGTATCCCGGTGCGCGACGCGGGCCGGCTCGGCTGGCGCGCGCTGCCGGCCGAGAGCGGCGACGCGACGATCGTTCGTCGCGCCGCCGAGCCGTTCAGCGACGAAGGCGGGCTGAAGCTCCTCGCCGGCAATTGCGGTCGCGCGGTCATCAAGGTCTCGTCGGTCCCCGCCGATCGCTGGGTCGTCGAGGCGCCGGCGCTCGTCTTCGATTCGCAGGACGACATGCTCGCCGCGTTCGCCGCCGGAGAACTCGAGCGCGACTTCGTCGCCGTCGTCCGCTTCCAGGGGCCGCGCGCCAACGGCATGCCCGAGCTGCACAAGCTGACGCCGCCGCTCGGCGCCTTGCAGAAGAAGGGCTTTCGCGTCGCCCTCGTCACCGACGGCCGGATGAGCGGCGCATCGGGCCAGGTGCCGGCGGCGATCCACGTCAGCCCGGAGGTCGTCGCCGGCGGCGCGCTCGGCCGGGTTCGCAACGGCGACCTGATCCGGGTCGATGCGCACGCCGGGACGCTCGACGCCTTGGTCGACGCCGCCGCGTGGCAGCGGCGCGAGCGGGCGACGCTCGCGCCGGCGCAGGCCGAGGCGAACGGCCACGACCTCGGCCGCGAGCTCTTCGCCGGCATGCGCAAGAACGTCGTCTCGGCCGAGGAGGGCGCGTGCACGTGGCTGTAGCAGGCGCTGCTCCACCGCTCGACCCGCTCGAGCTCGCGAGCCAGGGGCCGGTGATTCCGGTCGTCGTCATCGAGCAGGCGGTGCATGCGGTGCCGATGGCGCGCGCGCTCCTCGCAGGCGGCGTCCGCGTCGTCGAGGTGACGCTGCGCACGCCGGCGGCGATCGCGGCGATCGCGGCGATCGCGCAGGCGATCCCCGAAGTCATCGTCGGCGCGGGCACGGTGCGCAGCGGCGCCGATGCGCGCGCCGCGCTCGCGGCGGGCGCGCGCTTCGCGGTCAGCCCGGGCTTCTCGCCGCGCGTCGCCGCAGCGTGCCGCGAGATCGGCCTCGCGCTCCTGCCGGGTGTCGCCACGGCGAGCGAGGTCATGCAAGCCGCCGAGGACGGCTTTCGCTTCCTCAAGTTCTTTCCCGCCTCGGCCGCCGGCGGCACGGCGATGCTGAAGGCGTGGTCGAGCGTGTTCGCCGACGTTTCGTTCTGCCCGACCGGTGGCATCACCGCCGCGTCCGCGCCCGACTACCTGGCGCTCGCCAACGTCAGGGTCGTCGGTGGCTCGTGGCTGACGCCGCCCGATGCGCTCGCGGCGGCCGACTGGCCGCGCGTCGAGGCGCTGGCGAGGGAAGCTGCCAGCCTCGCGCCGAGATAGCGCTCAGGCGTCGCGCTCGATCAGCTCGATCTTGTAGCCGTCGGGGTCGGTGACGAAGGCGATCACCGTCGTTCCGCCCTTGACCGGCCCCGGCTCGCGGGTCACCGCGCCGCCGCCGGCGCGGATCCTCTCGCACGCGGCGTAAATGTCCTTCATGCCGAGCGCGATGTGGCCGTACGCGGTGCCGAGCTCGTACGAGCTCACGCCATGGTTGTAGGTGAGCTCGATCTCTGCCTGGTCGGGGTTCGACCCGTAGCCGACGAAGGCAAGCGAGTAGCCCTGCTCGGGCCGCTCGGTCGTTCGCAGCAGGCGCATTCCCATGACGCGGGTGTAGAAGTCGATCGACCGCTGCAGGTCGCCGACGCGAAGCATGGTGTGAAGGAATCTGCTCATGGGGCGTCGAAGACGAAGCACGTGGTGGAACCGTGAGCGTACAGCTTGCCGTCGGGCCCCGTGAGGCGCGCGTCGGCGGTCGCCATGCGGTTGCCGCCATGGATGATCCGGCTCTCGGCGCGGACGAAAGGAACCTTGTCGTTGAGCGGCCGGACGATGTTGACCTTGAGCTCGGCCGTCGTGTAGGCCTTGCCCGCGGGCAGGATCGAGGCGACCGCGCAACCCAGCGCCGAGTCGAGCAGGGTCGCGAACCAGCCGCCGTGCACCGTTCCCATCGGGTTGTAGTGGGCAAACCCGGGCCGGCCCTGGAAGACGACGCGGCCGTGCTCGGCCTCGACGAGGATGAAGTCGAGCGTCTGCGAGATCGGCGGCGCCGGCAGCTCGCCGGCGATCATCGCCTTGAACAGCTCGAGGCCCGACTTGCCTGCGACCTGCTCGCGCGTCGCGAGGCCGTAGACGATCCGGCGCTGCCGCAAGGCGGCGTCGACGGCCTGCCATTCGGAGAGGAGATCGACGGGCGCCGTGACGCTGGATTCGGCCATGAGGTTCCTCCTGACTGGGTTGAACAATTGCAGCTACAATTATTGTATGCGCAAGGATGCCGTCATCGCCGCCGTGCCGAAGGGCTGCACCAACTTCAAGCTGCGCCAGCTCACGCGGCGCGTCAGCCAGCACTATGACCGGGTCGTCGCCGCTTCCGGCCTGAAGACGACGCAATACTCGCTGCTCTCGCAGATCGACCACCTCGGCCCGCTGCGGCCGAGCGATCTCTCGGCGGCGATGGCGATGGACGCGTCGACGCTGACGCGCAACCTGCAACCGTTGGTCGCCCACGGCTGGGCCGAGATCGGCCCGGGCGAAGACGGCCGATCGCGCCTCGTCGCCATCACGGCGCGCGGTCGTGCCAAGCGGCTCGAGGCGCAGCGCGAATGGAAGCGGGCCCAGCTCGCCCTCAACGAACGGCTCGGCGCCGCCCGCGTCGCCGAGCTGCATGCACTGCTCGACGGCTGTCTCGCCGCCTTGTCCGAACCCGAGCTGGAGAACAGCGATGCCTGAATCGATTCCCGCCGCCACGCGCGCTCGCGCACCGGTCGCCTTCGGCCTCCTCCTCCTCGCTGCCGGCGGCATCTTCGCGGTGACGATGGGAGCGCGCCAGTCGATGGGGCTGTTCCTGAGCGTCATCAACACCACGACCGGACTCGGCCTGGCCAGCATCAGCCTCGCGTTCGGCGTCGGTCAGCTGTGGTGGGGCCTGACGCAGCCGCTCGCGGGCATCGTCGCCGATCGCTACGGCGCCGGCCGGGTCGTCCTGTTCGGCCTGCTCCTGGTCGCGCTCGGCACGGCGATGGTGCCGCTGATGACGACGACCTTCGGCCTGATCGTCGCGATCGGTGTTCTCGCCGCCGGCGGCGCGGGGTTCGCCGGGCCGTCGGTGCTGCTCTCGGCGACGGCGCGGCTGAGCCCACCGGCGCGGCGCGGCATCGCCAGCGGCATCGTCAACGCCGGCGGCTCGTTCGGACAGTTCGTCTTCGTGCCGATCGCGCAAGGGATCACCGCCATCGCCGGCTGGGCGATCGCCGTCCAGAGCATGGCAGCGATCGTCCTCCTCGCGCTGCCCGCGGCGTGGGTCCTGCGCGGCAGCGCGAAGCAGGCGGCGGCGAGCGCCGCCGCGGCCGCGCCCACCGCCGCGCCCGTGCGCGCCGAGACGACGCGCGAGGCGATCCGGCGTGCGATGCACGACCCGAGCTACCTCCTGCTTGCCGCCGGCTTCTTCGTCTGCGGCTTCCACGTCGCCTTCATCGCCACCCACCTGCCGGGTGTCGTCGCCGCGTGCCAGCTGCCCCCGTCGGTCGGCGCCTGGGCGCTGGCGATCGTCGGCCTCTTCAACATCGTCGGCAGCTTCGCGATGGGCTGGGCCGTCGGCCGCTGGCGCATGAAGTCGCTGCTGTCGCTCGTCTACGCGGCACGCGGGCTCGCCGTCCTCGTCTTCCTGTTCGCGCCCAAGACCGAGGCCGTCGTCCTCGTCTTCGCCGCCTTCATCGGCCTGACCTATCTCTCGACGGTGCCGCCGACGGCCGGCCTGGTCGCGAAGTTCTTCGGCACCGCGCACATGGCGACGCTGTTCGGCTTCGTCATGCTCTCGCACCAGATCGGCGGCTTCCTCGGCGCCTGGCTCGGCGGCAAGTCGTTCGAATGGACCGGCAGCTACGACTGGATGTGGTACGCCGACATCGTCCTCGCCGCCGGTGCGGCGCTGATCCATCTGCCGATCCGCGAGGCGATGCCGGCGTCGCGGCTCGCGCCGGCGGCGGCGTGATCGGCCTGAGCCGCGTCAGCGGAGAAGGCGCGGGCGCCCGGGATCGAATCGGCGACGTGAGCTGCGTCAGGGCGAAGGCGCCGGCGCCGGCATCGTGTAGTTGAGGGCGAGCCGGCCGCCGTCGACGTAGACGACCTCGCCAGTCATGTAGCTCGCCGCGTCGCTGGCGAGGAACGCGCACACCGCGGCGACCTCGTCGGGGGTGCCGAGCCGGCGCAGCGGTGTCCGGCCCATGATCCGCGCCGTCGCCTCGGCGCTGCCGAGGACGGCCTTCCTCGCGAGCTCGGTCGCGATCGTCCCCGGCGCGACAGCGTTGACGCGGATGCCGCGGTCGGCGAGGGCGAGCGCCATCGCCCGCGTCAGCTGGTCGATGCCGCCCTTGCTGGCGTTGTAGCTGGCGATGTCGGGGATCGCCACGGTGCCGTTGACCGAGCTCATGTTGACGACCGCGCCGCCGCCCGACGTCGCCATCGCGCGCGCGTCCGCCTGGCCGACCAGGAAGGCGCCCTTGAGGTTGACGTCGATGACGGCGTCCCAGTCGGCCTCCTTCACGGCGAGGAAATCGGCGGCGCGAAAGATGCCGGCGTTGTTGACGAGCGTGTCGACGCGGCCGAACGCCGCCAGCGTGCCGGCGAGGGCGGCGGCGACCTCGGCGCTGCGCGCGACGTTGCACGCGAAGCCCTGGGCGCGTGCGCCGGCGGCGGCGAGCTCGGCGGCGAGCGACTGCGCCGCCGCGCCGTCGATGTCCCACAGCGCCACCGCGGCGCCGCTGCTCGCGAACAGGCGCGCGCACGCGGCGCCGATTCCGTTCGCCGCGCCGGTGACGACGGCGACGCGGCCGCTGAAGTCGAAGCGGACCTCGTTCATGTCTTGCTCCTCGTGCGGTCGAGCCAGATGGCGATTCCCTGCGCGTTCAGCTCGAGATCGAGCGCGAGCAGCTCGCGGATTCGCGCCTCGCTCAACGCGACGCCGTGGGCGCGCAGGCTTTTCAGATGGATCGCTTCGAGGCTGCGCATCAACTCGGCGTGACGCGCCGCGCCCTCCGGGGTCGCTCGCGCGACGGCGACCATCTCGTCGAGCTGGGCGAGGAGGAGAGCGCCGAGGCGGCGCGCGTCGCCGACGCAGCCGTAGTGCGTGAGATAGAGCCTTTCGGGATCGAAAGCCAACATGCGCGCGATCGAGCGGCGCAGCGCCTCGGGCTGGAACTGTACCGGCGTCGTCGTCGGCATGATCCAGGCGCCTGCCGCGGTGTCGAACTCGCGATACGACAGGCCGAAGGTGTCGCCGGTGAAGAAGCCCCGGCTCGCGGCGTCCCAGATGCAGTGGTGGTGCATCGCGTGGCCGGGCGTGTCGAGGAAGACGAGCGGCCGGCCGGCGAGCTCGATCATCGTTTCGTCGCGCGTCGCGACGATCCGGCTTGCGTCGACCGGAACCAGCGCGCCGTACGAACGCTCGATCTCGTCGGCGCCGTAGACCGTCGTCGCGCTCCTGACGAGGTGGCTCGGGTCGGCGAGGTGACGCGCGCCGCGCTTGTGGACGACGACGCGCGCCTTCGGCAGCGACTGCATCAGAAGGCCGACGCCGCCGGCGTGGTCGAGATGGACGTGCGTCGCGATCGCGAAGTCGACCGCGTCGACGCCGAGGCCGAGACCGGCGAGGGCGTCGAGCAGGCGCGGCACCGAGTGGTTGGTTCCGGTGTCGACGAAGGCGGCGCGGCCGCGTTCGACGATCAGGTAGGCAGCGTCGAAGAGGGGTCGATGAAAGCCGGTGTCGATCGCGTGGATCCCGTGCCCGAGCGGCGCGACGAATTCCGGCAGGGCGCGGGCGGCGGCGCTGGAGTCGATCACGCGGGCAGAGGCGGCGAGCGGAGGTCGGTCATCGGCCGGACGATTCTAGAGAGCGACTCGTGAGCGAGGGCAAGTCCGGAGGCTCAGAATGCGGCTCACGGTGGCGCCTTCAGTGCGGCATCGACGCGAGGTCCCGATGAACGCAACTCTCGCCCACGCGAGTCTCTCTCGTTCCGCTTGCGGCGGCGTTGCCGCCGTGTTGATCGCTTCGCTCGCTGCCTGCGCCGCGCTGCGACCGCCGGGCGCGCTCCCGGTCGGCACGCCGATCGCCGAAGCGCGTCAGGCCTTCGGCGGCCCGAGCGCCGAGTACCCGCTGGCCGACGGCGGAACGCGGCTCGAGTTCCGCCAGGGCTCGTTCGGGCGCCAGACCTACATGCTCGACTTCGACGCTGGCGGCCGCCTCGTCTCGACGCATCAGGTCCTGACGCCGACGAACTTCGCGACGATCGGGCCCGGGATGAGCCAGCAGGAAGTGCTCGTGCGAATCGGCCAGCCGGCGTTCACCTTCCCGGTCGGGTGGCAGAACCTCCAGGTCTGGAACTACCGCTATGGCGGACTCGAAGGCGATTGCGTCGTTTTCCAGGTCTCGATCAGCAACGCCAGCCGCACGGTGACAGAGACCGGGCCGGGCCCCGACCCGGTCTGTAACCGCGACGGCGGCAGCGGCGGCAAGGGCAGCTAGCAGCGCCTCGCCGCTCAGGCCGCGAGCCACGCACGCATGGCGCGTGCATCCCCATCCTGTCGCGGTAGCGCCTCGCCGCTCACGTGGCGAGGCACGCACGCGCACAGCGCGTGCGTTTCCAATCCTGTCGCGGCAGCGCCTCGCCGCTACGCGGCGAGGAGTTGCCGCAGCACGAACGGCAGGATGCCGCCGTGCTTGTAGTAGTCGACCTCGATCGCGGTGTCGATGCGAAGGATCAGCGGAATTCGGCGCGGTTTGTCGCCGCCGCGCTGGATGACGAGCGTCGCGTCCTGCTGCGGCCTGAGCGTCGTACCGACCTCGACGTCGAAGCTCTCGTCGCCGTGGATGCCGAGCGACTCCCACGAGTCGCCCGGCTTGAACTGCAGCGGCAGCACGCCCATGCCGACCAGGTTCGAGCGGTGGATCCGCTCGAAGCTCTTGGCGACGACGGCCTTGATGCCGAGCAGCTGCGTTCCCTTCGCGGCCCAGTCGCGGCTCGACCCGGTGCCGTACTCCTCGCCCCCGAAGACGATCGTCGGCGTCCCCTCGGCCATGTACTTCATCGCCGCGTCGTAGATGAACATCTTCTCGCCCGACGGCTGGAACAGCGTCACGCCGCCTTCCTCGCGCGAGCCGGTCGCGTCGGGCGGGATCATCAGGTTCTTGATGCGGACGTTGGCGAAGGTGCCGCGAACCATCACGTCGTGGTTGCCGCGCCGAGAGCCGTACGAGTTGAAGTCGGCCTTGGCGACGCCGTGCTCCTTCAGCCAGATCCCGGCCGGCGAAGACTCCTTGATCGCGCCGGCGGGCGAGATGTGGTCGGTCGTGATCGAGTCGCCGAAGAGCGCCATCGCCCGCGCGCCCTTGATCGCCGCGGCGGCCGCCGGCGGCTGCATCTCGAAGCCTTCGAAGAACGGCGGCTCGGCGATGTAGGTCGACGTCGGCCAGTTGTAGACCTGGCCGGTGACGCCGCGGATCTTCTCCCAGAGCGGCCCGGGCTCGCTCGCGACCTTGTCGTAGTTGTCCTTGTAGACCTTGCCGTTCATGGCGAACTTCATCATCGCCGCGATCTCGTCGCTCGACGGCCAGATGTCGCCGAGATAGACGTCCCTGCCGCCGGTGCCCTTGCCGACCGGCTCGGTCATGAGGTCGCGCAGGACCGTCCCGGCGATGGCGTAGGCGACGACGAGCGGCGGACTGGCCAGGAAGTTCGCCTTCAGGTTCGGATGGATCCGCGCCTCGAAGTTGCGGTTGCCCGACAGCACGGCGGCGCAGACGAGGTCGTTCTTCGTGATCGCGTCGTTGATCTCGGGCGTCAGGTCGCCGGCGTTGCCGATGCAGGTCGTGCAGCCGTACGCGGCAAGGCTGAAGCCGAGCATCTCGAGATAGGGCAGCAGGCCGGCGCGGGTCAGGTATTCGGTGACGATCCGCGAGCCTGGCGCGAGCGAGGTCTTGATGTGCGGCTCGACCGTGAGGCCTTGCTCGACCGCTTTCTTGGCGAGCAGGCCGGCGCCGATCATCACGCTCGGGTTCGAGGTGTTGGTGCACGACGTGATCGCCGCGATCAGGACGTCGCCGTTGCCGATCGTGCGGTCGCCGAGGTCGGGATGCTCGGGCGGCGCCTCGTGGATCGCCGCCGCGAGCGTCGGCTTGTTTGCGTTCATCTCGTCGATGAAGCGCGGCGCGCCGGGCTGGACCGCGGGAGTGCGCGGGATGTTCCTGGCTTGCGGATCGGCAGCGCGCTCGTCGACGCGCGCTTCGGCCGGGCGCACGTGGTGACGCGTCAGCAGGTGCCCGGCCGGCTGGTTGAAGCCGTTCTCGGCCGGCGTCTTGCTGAAGAGCGCGGTGAACTGCTCCTTGACGCGGCCGATCTCGATCCGGTCCTGCGGGCGCTTCGGGCCGGCCAGGCTCGGCGTCACCGTGCCGAGGTCGAGGCGGACGATCTTGCTGTAGTCGATCTCGCCGGCGCGCGGCACGCCGTACAGTCCCTGCGCCTTGAAGTAGGCCTGGAACAACTCGATCTCGCTCGCTGTCCGGCCGGTGCCGCGGAAGTACTCGATCGTCTTGTCGTCGACCGGGAAGAAGCCCATCGTCGCGCCGTACTCGGGCGCCATGTTGGCCATCGTCGCGCGA
>Ga0207641_10003614_pt1 | contig 13647 bp, 9 predicted proteins | sample KBSSwiS62_FD_184306 | JGI IMG/M metagenome (GOLD analysis project Ga0207641, IMG submission 184306) | Switchgrass rhizosphere microbial communities from Kellogg Biological Station, Michigan, USA - KBS Switchgrass S6-2 (SPAdes) (version 2) | ecosystem: Host-associated > Plants > Roots >... | reverse complement strand
TTGCGGGTGAGACAACAGCATGGTGCGGATGGTCTGGTCCTGCCATTGCTTGTGTGCGATGGGTCAAGTATAATTGTACGAGAACGATGCTGCAGGAGAGGATGTCCCTTCAGGAAAATTATTGTTTCGCTTCTTCAACGACAAAAGTCAGGTGGCCAACGGTCAGCTTGTCGCCGATGTTGACGTAACCTTCCTTTAGCGGAATACCATTGATCTTGGTGCCGTTGACGGTGTTGAGGTCCTTGACATGAAGCCCCCGATCCGTGAGTTGGAGGAGGCAGTGTTGTCGGGAAATGGAAGGGTCTGCGACCATGATATCGCTGCCGGGGTTGCGTCCGATCAGGCTGGTGGCTTTCGTGAGCTTGAATTTTTTTTCCGGATTCGACACCGAAATAAGCTTCAATCGATGTTTGCGCAGCAGCGCTTCTTCATCGGCAATACGGGTCTCCGCCGTGGCGGTGATCGACTTCGTTGCGGTGCGGCTGGTGGCACCTTCGCCGGGCTGAATGGGACTGGCAGAATTTTTTCCGTTGGTGATCGAGATGCCGGTGACGCTGGTCTTGGCCACGGGGTTGTCAATCTTGACCAGAAAGGCATCGACCTTGATCAAGACCGGGCGGAGGGGCGGAATAGGAGCGACAATGTCGGGTTCCCAGGCGAAGAACGCGTCCTTCCACTGCAAAATTTCGCGCAAGGCGGTTTCGCCATCGGACTTTCCCTTTGCGGCGGCGACGATCATTCCCTTCTTGAAAAAAACAGTGGCGGAGTCGAGTGAGGTGAAAACCTTGAAACAACCGGTTGACTTGCGTTGAGCGAGCCGCAGCATGATTTCGTCCGCAGAAAAAAGCGGCAGGATAGAGGGATCCATCGGGTACAACAATGATTGATAATGCGGACAAAGTCTAATTGATAAGTCGTTGATCCAGCCTAATATAGGATAAAATTACTCAACAATCACGAAATGCTATGGGGGCTAAACAAGCTGTCATGCATTTTCTTAAAAATTCTTTTGACATCGGTCGCGGCTTGACGCAATGTGTAGCAAGATCGAGGCCACACCTGAATTTAGGGCGCAAGTTTTAAAATTCGGGGGTGGACTTTTTGCCTTTATTGCAGGGATAGGGACAGTTGGATAGAGGCCGGGTTGGCTTCACGGCCACTTGCTCGGTAGTCGGTCAAGTGCCCATGTAGCTCAGTCGGTAGAGCACATCCTTGGTAAGGATGAGGTCACCGGTTCAAACCCGGTCATGGGCTTACCCTTTACCGGCGGCGGGGGGCAAGAAGAGAACGAGATCGGGAGAAGAAAGAATTTAACCACGACAGGCTGTTGGAGCCGGGCGGAAGCCGGGCGAAGATGGCTGAAAATAAGAACTCAGGAGTACAGATACCATGGCTAAGGAAGCATTCAAACGCGACAAACCGCACGTCAACATCGGCACGATCGGCCACGTCGACCACGGCAAGACCACTCTCACGGCTGCCATCACCAATACGCTCGCCAAGAAAGGCCTCGCGACAGCCAAGGGCTACGCGGAAATTGACAACTCGCCTGAGGAAAAAGAGCGCGGTATCACGATCAATACCACGCACGTTGAATACCAGACCGAAAAGCGCCACTACGCGCACGTCGACTGTCCTGGTCACGCTGACTATATCAAGAACATGATCACTGGCGCGGCCCAGATGGACGGTGCCATTCTCGTTGTCAGTGCCGCTGACGGCCCCATGCCTCAGACTCGTGAGCACATCCTGCTTGCCCGTCAGGTCGGCGTTCCTGCCTTGGTTGTCTTCCTGAACAAGGTTGACATGGTCGATGACAAGGAGCTCCTTGATCTCGTCGAGCTCGAAGTCCGCGAGCTCCTCACCCAGTATGAATTCCCCGGTGACAAGATTCCGATCGTCAAGGGTTCCGCTCTCAAGGCACTCGAAGGCGACGCGACCTATGAGAAGGAAATCATCAATCTCATGGACGCAGTTGATTCCTACATCCCGCTGCCTGAGCGTCCGAAGGATCAGCCCTTCCTGATGCCGGTTGAAGACGTGTTCAACATTGAAGGTCGCGGCACCGTCGCCACCGGCCGTGTTGAGCGTGGCATCCTCAAGAAGATGGAAGAAGTTGAAATCGTGGGCCTCAAGGACACGACCAAGACCACCGTCACCGACATCGAAATGTTCCGCCGCCTCCTCGAAACCGCGGAAGCGGGCGAAAACGTCGGCGTGCTTCTCCGTGGTATCAAGAAGGACGACGTCGAGCGCGGCCAGGTCTTGGCCAAGCCCGGCTCGATCAAGCCCCACACCAAGTTCAAGGGCCAGATTTACGTCCTGAGCAAGGAAGAAGGCGGTCGTCACACTCCGTTCTTCAACAATTACCGCCCCCAGTTCTTCTTCCGCACCACGGATGTCACCGGCAGCGTCAAGCTGAAGGAAGGCGTCGAGATGGTCATGCCGGGAGACAATGTTGAGATCGAAGTCGAACTGATCCAGCCGATCGCCATGGAAAAGGGCATCAAGTTCGCCATCCGCGAAGGTGGCAAGACGGTCGGCGCAGGTCGCGTCACGGAAATTATCGCGTAATCAACCAGAAAGAATCGCGCCAAACCGTCGGATCTCGGAGGGCCCAGAAGGCCTCCGGAGGCCCGGCGGTTTCGGCGTCAAAATAACACGAAACCATTTTCAGTCGTCCAGAGTAGAGGGCAGTAGCTCAATTGGTAGAGTACCGGTCTCCAAAACCGAGGGTTGGGGGTTCGAGTCCCTCCTGCCCTGGACGAAGAAATTCAGAACATGAAAACCCGCAAAGAAATCCTTATCGCCCTGGCCCTGGCCGCCTTCGTTGTCGTTGGCTACCTCCAGGGTTTCTGGATCGGTCTGCTCGTGTTCGCGGCGGGACTCTTCCTGATCTTCCGGGAGGCGACCGTCAAGTTCGTCTCTGAGGTCAAGATCGAGCTGGACAAGTGCAGCTGGCCGTGGGACCCGAACCTGTCTGGTTTCAAGAAATACAAGGAGCTTATTGAGTCGACCGTCGTGGTCATCATCTCCGTGGTTTTGCTGGGTGGGTATGTCACCGCGTGGGACTTCCTCTTGAGCCATGTCGTCGGCGCGTTCACCGGCACGGCCTCCATCACGAAATAAATTATGTCCGAAGTCACTGAAATCACCTCCGAGACCGAGACGACTCCTTCACCCGAGTTGCCCCCGCAGTGGTATGCCTTGCATGTTCTTTCCGGACAGGAAAAGAAGGTGAAGGAAAGCCTCGAGCGCCGCGCCAAGACCGAGGAGATGGGCGATCTCATCCGCGAAGTCGTCATTCCCACCGAGCGCGTCTCGGAAGTGAAGCGTGGCAAGAAAATCGAGTCCGAGCGAAAGCTCCATCCCGGTTACGTCTATATCAACATGTTCCTGCGCGACGACGAGAAGAAGCTTGTCGAGCGCACCTGGTATTTCGTCCGTGAAACCAACGGCGTCATCGGCTTTGCCGACGGCGACAATCCCCAGCCCATCCGCGCCAGCGAAGTCGAGACCATGCTCGGCCAGATGCGCGAGCGCGAGGAAAAGGTGCTTCCGAAGGTCGCTTTCAATGTGGGCGACAAGGTCAAGGTCGGTGATGGTCCCTTCCAGAACCAGGAAGGTCTCATCGAGGGCGTCGACATGGAGCGCGGCAAGCTCAAGGTTTCCGTCAACATGTTCGGTCGTTCCACCTCGCTCGAACTCGAATACTGGCAGGTCGACAAAACGTAAGTAACAGAGAAAATTTATGGCAAAAGAAGTCACAGGCATCATCCGTTTGCAGATTCCCGCCGGTCAGGCGAATCCCGCTCCCCCCGTCGGCCCGGCCCTCGGTCAGCAGGGCGTCAACATCATGGCCTTCTGCAAGGAATTCAACGCCGCCACCCAAAAGGACGCCGGCAATATCCTTCCCGTCGTCATCACTGTTTATAAGGACAAGACCTTTTCATTCATCACCAAGTCGCCCCCCGCGGCCGTGTTGCTCAAGAAGGCGGCGAACATCGCCAGCGGCTCCAAGGAACCGAACCGGACCAAGGTCGGCAAGGTGACCAAGAAGCAGGTCATGGACATCGTGAAGATCAAGCGCAAGGACCTTAACGCCAAGAGCGACGAAGCGGCTTTCCGCGTCATCGCCGGAACGGCGCGTCAGGCTGGTATTGAAATCGTCGACTAAATTTTAGCAGAACAAAACCCGGTGGGAGGGCGTCAGCCCGTCAGAACCACAAGAAAAAAACGAAAATGGCAATCAAACGCAGCAAACGATACGAAGCCGCCGCCAAGCTGGTGGACAAGAGCAAGGTCTACACTTGGGCCGAAGCGGTGAAGCTTCTCAAGCAAATCCCCGGAACCAAGGGCGACCAGACGATCGATCTCGCCTTCAAACTGGGCGTGGATCCGAAACAGAGCGACCAGATGGTTCGCGGCACGGTCGCGCTTCCCGCTGGCTCGGGTAAGAACGTCCGCGTTTTGGTGTTCGCCAAGGGTGCCGCCGCTGAAGCCGCCAAGGGCGCCGGTGCTGAGTTCGTCGGGTTCGAAGACTTGATCAAGAAGGTCACCGAAGGCTTTCAGGATTTCGATGTCGCCGTGGCGACGCCCGAAGCGATGGCCGAAGTCCGCAAGTTGGGCCGGGTGCTCGGGCCGCGTGGTCTGATGCCGAATCCCAAGACCGGTACCGTCACGGACGATACCGCCAAGGCCGTCAAGGAATGCAAGGCCGGTCGCGTTGAGTTCAAGCTCGACAAGGCCGCCAACCTGCACGTTCCCTGTGGCAAGTTCTCCTTCGCGACGGAAGACATCGAGAAGAACGGTCGCGCCGTCATTGAAGCGATCGTCCGGAGCCGTCCTTCGACGGCGAAGGGCCGGTTTATCGAATCGTGCACGCTGTCGTCCACCTATTCCCCCGGCATCCGCGTCGATATCGGGCCGTTCCTCTCCGCATAATTTTACCGAGTACACCCATGAGACCAGAGAAAAATTTAGTCATCAGCGAGATCAAGGCGCGCGTCGACAAGACGCCGTACGTTCTCCTCACCGATTACACCGGCATGCAGGTGCCGCAGTTCAACGAACTACGCAACCGCCTGTTCGAGGCCAAGGCCGAGCTGCGTGTCGTCAAGAACACGCTGCTGCGCCGTGCGCTCAAGGATTCCAATCTTCCCGACCTGGAAACCTACCTGCATGGTCAGTCCGCTGTCGTGATGGGCGATGCCGATGTCAGCGCTGCTGCTAAGGTCCTGAAGAATTTCAGCGCCGAGTTCAAGAAGCCGGTCCTTAAGGTAGGCATTCTCGACAAGGCCGTCCTCGACGTCGCGCAGATCACGGCCCTGGCCGACCTGCCTTCGAAGGATGTCCTCCAGGCCAAGCTTCTCGGCTTGCTCATGGCGCCGGCTTCCACGCTGGTCCGCCTGATCAATACACCGGCTTCGCAGGTCGCGCAGGTGCTCAAGGCCTACAGCGAAAAAGGAGAACAGGCAGCGGCTTAACGAAACAATTTGATCCCGTCGCAAGGCGGGGTTGCATAGGGCAAAAAGAAAGCCCATCTAGCTCCGAAGCCCTTCGGAGTTAATTGTTCCGCGGGTGCGGGGTACTAGGTGGACTCAGTGAAGAAAGTAAATATATTATGGCAAACTTAGATACATTGGTGAATGACATCAGCGGGTTGACCCTGCTGGAAACCTCCGAACTCGTGAAGCTTCTCGAGACGAAGCTTGGCGTCAGCGCAGCGGCTCCGGTCGCAGCGGCAGCCCCTGCAGCGGCGGGTGGCGCGGCGGCTCCGGCAGCGGAAGCGAAGACCGCGTTTGACGTCGTCCTCAAGGAAGTTGGCGCGAACAAGATCGGCGTCATCAAGGAAGTCCGTGCGGCCGTCCCCGGCCTCGGCCTGGCGGAAGCCAAGGCCCTGGTGGAAGGTGCCCCGAAGACGATCCGCGAAGGCGCGACCAAGGAAGAAGCCGAAGACATCAAGAAGAAGCTTGAAGCGGCTGGCGCCAAGGCAGAGATCAAGTAAGCAGCGCATCAGTTTAAAGGTGCTGCCCATCGCGGTCCGGCGGTGGGCGGCAGCCTGACAAAGATAGTGACGGTCCGGGCCACACATTTCGAAAATCGATCAGCAAGGAAAGGCAGACATTCATGGCAACCATTAGCGGCGAGCAGATCAAGTTTCACACGACGGATGACCCCATCGGACAGGCTCGTACCACCGGTCAGCGCGTCAACTTCGGCAAACTGGCCGAGGCCATCGAAACGCCGAACCTGATCGAAGTTCAGCTCAACTCCTACGCCGATTTTCTCCAGAAGGACGTTCCCGCCAACAAGCGCAAGAACGAAGGCCTCCAGGCTGTCTTCTCGGAAGTTTTCCCCATCGAGAGCTACGACGAAAAGATCAAGCTCGAGTTCGGTGACTACGAGATCGGTGAACCCAAGCTCAGCCCGCTGGAATGCCAGCGCGAGAGCCAGACTTTTGCCGCTCCCCTTTACGTCACGTTCCGCCTCCGCGAGGACAAGAATGTCAAGGAAGAGCGCGTGTACATGGGTGAATTGCCCCTCATGGCACCGCAAGGCACCTTCATTATCAACGGCGCCGAGCGTGTCGTCGTCAGCCAGTTGCATCGCTCGCCCGGTATCTGTTTTGAGTCGAGCATCCACGCCAATGGCAAGGAACTCTTCTCCTACCGCATCATTCCCGATCGCGGTTCGTGGCTCGAAGTGATGTATGACACGAGCGATTTGCTCTACGTCCATCTCGATCGCCGCAAGCGCCGCCGGAAGTTCCTCGTCACCACGTTCCTGCGCGCCCTCGGCTATTCCTCCGACGAGGAAATCATCAAGCTTTTCTACACCATCGGTGACCTCAAGCTGAAGGCCGATCTCGACGACGAAGCCATCGGCACCAAGGTGCTCATCGCGGAAATCCGCGACAGCGCCAACGCCGATGTCGTGGTCGCCCGCGCCTTTGAGCCGCTGACCCAGGCGGTCATTCGTCAGTTGATGGACCTCCAGATCAAGACGGTCAAGGTCATCGACATCAAGGACGACGATACGATCATCAAGTGTCTCAAGAAGGACCCCACCCACGATACCGAAGAGGCATTGAAGGACATTTATCGCCGCCTCCGCCCCGGGGATCCGCCAACCGTGACCAACGCCAAGGCTTTGCTCAAGCGTCTCTTCTTCGATCCGAAGCGCTACGACATCGGCCGCGTCGGTCGTTACAAGATCAACCAGAAGCTCACCATCGCCGTCGATCTCGACACGCGCATCATCACCAACGAAGATATCGTGGCTGCCACGCAGTACGTTATCAATCTTCGCCGTGGTGAAGGTTCCACGGACGATATCGATCACTTGGGCAGCCGCCGCGTTCGTACCGTCGGCGAACTCCTCGCCAACCAGTGCCGCACGGGTCTGTCCCGCACGGAACGTTTGGTCAAGGAACGCATGACGTTGTTCGACGTGAACACCGAGGGCATGACGCCGCAAAAGCTCATCAATCCGAAGGCGCTCTCCGCCGTCATCCGCGACTTCTTCGGCCGGAGCCAGCTCTCGCAGTTCATGGACCAGACCAACCCGCTCGCCGAGTTGACGCACAAGCGTCGTCTCTCCGCGCTTGGGCCAGGTGGTCTTTCCCGCGATCGCGCCGGCTTCGAAGTCCGCGACGTTCATCCCTCGCACTATGGTCGTATCTGCCCGATTGAGACGCCGGAAGGCCCGAACATCGGCCTGATCTCGTCGATGTCGTGCTTCTCGCGCATCAACGAATTCGGCTTCATTGAGACGCCTTATCGCAAGGTCACCAACGGCAAGGTCACCGACCAGGTCGATTACCTCACGGCGGACCAGGAAGAGAATTACATCGTCGCGCAGGCCAACGCCCCGACCGACAGCCACGGCAAGTTCACCGAAGCCAAGATTTCGGTCCGCTACAAGGGCGACTTCCTCGAAGTCGAGCCGGAGCGCGTGAGCTACCAGGACGTGTCGCTCAAGCAGCTCGTCTCGGTCGCGGCCAGCCTCATTCCGTTCCTGGAGCACGACGATGCGAATCGCGCGCTCATGGGCTCGAACATGCAACGCCAGGGCGTGCCTCTCATCAAGACCGAAGCCCCACTCGTTGGTACCGGCATGGAGGGCAAGGTCGCCCGCGATTCCAAGGCGGTCATTGTCTCCGAAGGTTCGGGCAAGGTCGCGTCGGTCACGGGCAACTTCATCGTGGTCACTCCCGACGGCGAAATGCCCGAGGGTAAAAAGAAGCTCAAGCACGATCCCGAAGAGGGCATCTACGTGTACGAGCTCCGCAAGTACATGCGTTCCAACGCCGGTACCTGCATGAACCAGAAGCCGTTGATCAAGAAGGGCCAGAAAGTCAGCAAGGGTCAGGTCATTGCGGACGGCCCCTGCACCGATCACGGCGAACTCGCCCTCGGCCGCAACGTGCTCGTCGCGTTCATGCCGTGGAATGGTTACAACTTTGAGGACGCCATCCTGATTTCTGAGAAGATCGTGAAGGAGGACATCTACACCTCCATCCACATCGAGGAATTCGAGATCAGCGCCCGCGACACCAAGCTCGGGCCGGAAGAAATCACGCGGGACATCCCGAATGTCGGCGATGAAGCGCTGCGCAATCTCGGCCCCGACGGCGTGGTTCGTATCGGCGCGGAAGTGAAGCCTGGTGACATCCTCGTCGGCAAGATCACTCCCAAGAGCGAAACCGAGTTGGCCCCCGAAGAGCGCCTCCTGCGCGCCATCTTCGGTGAAAAGGCGGCGGACGTGAAAGACTCATCCCTCACCGTTCCCTCCGGCACGTACGGCATTGTCATGGATATCAAGGTTACCTCGGGCAACGCCAAGGCCGCGCGCCAGAAGCTCACCCCGACGGAAGCCAAGCGCCAGTCAAAGGCGATTGGGGACAAGTTTGCCGAACGCGAAGCCGCGCTGACGGAAGAACTGACCCAGGCGCTCTCGAACATCCTGCTCAACGAAAAAATCCCCCTCGACGTGGTCAATGCCGAGACCGGTGAAATCATCATCCCGGCCAATCGCAAGATCACCAAGACGCTCCTGCGCAAACTCGCCTCGGTTTACGATCACATCGAAATCGATCCCAGCCCGATCCGTATCAAGATCCGCGAAATCATCAGCTCCTTCGAATCCAAGTTCGAGCAGTTGAAGAACGAGCGCGAAGTTGAAATGGACCGCGTGGAATCCGGTGACGACATTGATCCCGGCATCGTCAAGCAGGTCAAGGTCTTCGTTGCCTCGAAGCGCAAGCTCTCGGTTGGTGACAAGATGGCCGGACGCCACGGTAACAAGGGTGTCGTCGCCAAGATCGTGCCCGAAGAGGACATGCCCTTCCTGCCGGACGGAACTCCGGTGGAAATCGTGCTGAACCCGCTCGGCGTGCCTTCGCGCATGAACGTCGGCCAGGTGCTCGAGACCCATCTGGGTATCGCCGCCAAGGCCCTCGGCTTCAAGGTTGCGACCCCCGTGTTCGACGGTATCAAGGAATCGCAGATCCGCGGTTACCTGAAGGAAGCGCACCTCAGCGAGGACGGCAAGAGCTACCTCTATGATGGTCGCACCGGCGAACGCTTCGACCAGCGCGTCGTGGTCGGACAGATCTACATGTTGAAGTTGGGCCACCTCGTCGCGGACAAGATTCACGCCCGCGCCGTTGGACCTTACTCGCTCGTCACCCAGCAGCCGCTGGGCGGCAAGGCACAGTACGGTGGCCAGCGCTTCGGCGAAATGGAAGTCTGGGCCATGGAAGCTTATGGCGCGGCTTACACGCTGCAGGAACTCCTCACCGTCAAGTCGGACGACGTCCCCGGGCGCACCCGCATCTACGAGTCAATCGTCAAAGGCGACAACTCGCTGGAAGCCGGCACGCCGGAATCGTTCAACGTTCTTATCAAGGAAATGCAGAGCCTCGGTCTCGACGTCAAAGTCGGTGGCCGCACGGCCCAGCACCCCGAAGTGGAACCGGAGAACGCCAAGGGCAAAGGTGTCCTGGAGGCGGCTTAATCAGTTGATGGCTGAACACCGGGCCGCCCGGGTTCAGTCGTCGTCAGTAGTCAGGCAGGTCAGTTTAAAATTTAGCATCAATACATCACATCTATGAGCGCACAAAAAGAGTCAGCCCGCGAATTGCTCGGTCTCGGTAGCACAGTCGGTTTCGACCAGGTCGGCATCACCGTCGCCTCCCCGGACACCATCCGTTCCTGGAGCAAAGGCGAAGTCAAGAATCCCGAGACGATCAACTATCGTACCTTCAAGCCTGAGAAGGGCGGTCTCTTTTGCGAACGTATTTTCGGTCCGACCAAGGATTGGGAGTGCGCGTGCGGCAAGTACAAACGGATCAAGTACAAGGGTGTCATCTGCGACCGTTGCGGCGTGGAAGTCACCCTGGCCCGCGTCCGCCGCGAACGCATGGGCCATATCGAACTGGCCGTGCCCGTCTCGCACATCTGGTTTTTCAAGTGCATGCCGAGCCGCCTCGGTTTGATCATGGATATGACCGCCCGCCAGCTCGAGCGCGTCATCTATTATGAGGATTACCTCGTGGTCGATCCGGGCAAGGCCCCGCTGCTGCCCCGGCAGCTCCTGAGCGAGACCGAATATCGCGAAGCCCAGGAACAGTACGGTGACACCTTCACCGCCAAGATGGGTGCCGAGGCGATCCGCCTCGTCCTCTCCGGCATCGATCTCGCCAACACGGCCAAGGAATTGACCGAAGCGCTCGGTAACACCAAGAGCAAGCAGACCCGCAAGAAGGTGGCCAAGCGCCTCAAGCTGGTCCAGGGCTTCATCTCCTCGAAGACCCGTCCGGAATGGATGATCCTCGAAGTGCTGCCGGTGATCCCGCCCGATCTGCGTCCGCTCGTTCCGCTCGAAGGCGGTCGGTTCGCGACGTCCGATCTGAACGATCTCTATCGCCGCGTCATCAACCGCAACAACCGTCTGCGCAATTTGCTCCAGCTCAAGACGCCAGACGTCATCATCCGCAATGAAAAGCGCATGTTGCAGGAAGCGGTCGACGCCCTGTACGACAACGGCCGCCATGGTCGTGCCGTCACCGGCGCGGGCAATCGTCCCCTCAAGTCGCTTTCCGACATGCTCAAGGGCAAGAGCGGACGTTTCCGCATGAACTTGCTCGGCAAACGCGTCGATTACTCGGGCCGTTCCGTCATCGTCATCGGGCCTGAACTCAAGCTCAACCAGTGCGGTCTGCCGAAGAAAATGGCGCTCGTCCTGTTCGAGCCGTTCATCATCCGTCGCCTGAAGGAACTCGGCCACGTGCACACCGTGCGCTCGGCCAAGAAGATGATTGAGCGCCAGGAATCGGTCGTCTGGGACATTCTCGAGGAAGTCACCAAGGGCCACCCTGTGCTCCTCAACCGCGCCCCCACGTTGCACCGTCTTTCGATCCAGGCTTTCGAACCTGTCCTCATCGAGGGCGAAGCCATCCGCGTGCACCCGCTCGTTTGTACCGCCTACAACGCGGACTTCGACGGTGACCAGATGGCCGTGCACGTTCCGCTCTCCGCGGAAGCGCAGCTCGAAGCCCGTCTTCTCATGATGGCGCCGCAGAACATCTTTTCGCCCTCCAGCGGAAAGCCGATCACGACGCTCAATCAGGATATCACGCTCGGTTGCTATTATCTCACCCAGCCTTCTCGCAAGGAGAAGATGGAAAAGCTCGAGAAGCCGAACGAGAAGAAGCGCCTCATCATCTTCTCCGACACGGACGAAGTCCTCTTCGCCCACCAGGAAGGCATTGTTGCCACGCACCAGGCGATCCTCCTCCGCAATCCCGATTTCGGCACCAAGACCGTCTTTGGCGATTCCGAGAAGAAGCTGATCGAAACGACTGCCGGTCGCGCGCTCTTCAACACCATCTGGCCCTCGGAAATCGGTTTCTACAACAAGACCGCTGGCAAGAAGCAGCTCGGTGAAATCATCCTGCGTTGCTACCAGGTCGCCGGTCATCAGCCCACGGTTGATGCCCTCGATCGCATGAAGGAACTCAGTTTTGCCGAAGCGACCAAGTCGGGTGTTTCCATCGGCATCGACGACATGATCATCCCCGCCGACAAGGCGAAGGTGATCGGCAATGCCTACAGCTCCATCGGCGTGGTTGAAAAGCAGCACCGCTCCGGCGCCATCACGGACGGCGAACGCTACAACAAGATCGTCGACGTTTGGACCCAAGCGAACGACGAAATTTCCAGCCTCATGATGCGCACCCTGGAGCACAATCACGGCCGCCCCGAGTTCAATCCCGTGTTCATCATGGCTGACTCCGGCGCCCGCGGTAATAAGAACCAGGTGCGTCAGCTTGCCGGTATGCGCGGTCTCATGGCCAAGCCCTCCGGCGAAATCATCGAACGCCCGATCGTCTCGAATTTCCGCGAAGGCCTGACCGTTCTTGAATATTTCATCTCGACGCACGGCGCCCGCAAGGGTCTTGCCGATACGGCGTTGAAGACCGCCGATTCCGGTTACATGACCCGCAAGCTCCACGACGTGGCGCAGGACGTGATCATCAACGAAGAAGACTGCGGCACCGTCAACGGCATCTGGGTCAAGTCGATCATGGAAGGCGAGGACGAAATCGTGAAGCTCACCGAGCGTCTCGTCGGCCGTGTTTCCTGCGAAGACATCCGCGACCCCGTTGCGCGCAAGACGATTGTCGAAGCTGGCGGCGTCATCGATGAAGTCAAGGCAGCGGCCATCGATCGTATCGGAACTGAACGGGTGAAGATCCGTTCCGTGCTCACCTGCGAAACGCGCCGCGGCGTCTGCTCGAAGTGCTACGGTATTTCCCTCGCATCCAATGTCCTGGCCAAGCTCGGCGAGGCGGTCGGCGTCATCGCCGCCCAGTCCATCGGCGAACCCGGCACGCAGCTCACTATGCGTACGTTCCACGTGGGCGGTATTGCCACCGGCGTGTTCAAGCAGCCCCAGATCAAGGCCAAGAACGACGGCACGATCGAGTATACCGACCTGCGTACGGTCAAGGCTCTCGACAACAATCACATCGTCCTGAATAAGAACGGTTCGATTGCCATTCACGCGGCCGACGGTCGCGAACTCGAGCGCTACAGCATCGTCATCGGTTCCGTCATTTCCATTCCGGATGGCGGCAAGGTGAAGAAGGGCGAGACTTTCGTGCAGTGGGATCCATACAACGTTTCGATTCTCACGGAAAAAGCTGGCAAGGTTGAATTCCGCGACATCATCGAAGGCGTCACCATGAAGCGCGAGATGGATGAGGCGACCAAGCAGGTCGGCACCGTCATCATCGAGCACAAGGAAGATCTCCACCCTCAGGTCGTCATTCTCGACGAGCACAAGGAAATCGTCGCCTCGTACAGCATTCCTGCCGGAGCGCACATCGAAGTGAAGCAGGACAGCAAGGTCCAGGCTGGACAGCGTCTCGCCAAGACTCCCCGCAAGATCGCGAAGACCAAGGACATCACCGGCGGTCTGCCCCGCGTGGCGGAACTCTTCGAGGCCCGCCGTCCGAAGGATGCGGCCGAAATCGCGAAGATCGACGGCGTCGTCGAAGTCGCCGGCAACGTGCGCGGCAAGAAGAAGCTCATCATCCGAGAGCCCTCCACGGGCGCGGAAGAAGAGCATCTCATCCCG
>Ga0207641_10003613_pt1 | contig 13649 bp, 10 predicted proteins | sample KBSSwiS62_FD_184306 | JGI IMG/M metagenome (GOLD analysis project Ga0207641, IMG submission 184306) | Switchgrass rhizosphere microbial communities from Kellogg Biological Station, Michigan, USA - KBS Switchgrass S6-2 (SPAdes) (version 2) | ecosystem: Host-associated > Plants > Roots >... | reverse complement strand
TCAATGCAGGAAAATCAAAGTAAAACGTCGTTCCCTTGCCTTCCACCGAATCGAAATTAATCCGTCCGCCTTGCTGCTCCACAAGCGCTCTGCAAATGGCAAGACCGAGCCCCGTTCCACCAGTTTTGCGCTTATCCGATTGGTTCGCTTGCATGAATTTCGCAAAGACTTTTGGCTTAAATGAGTCGGGAATGCCTTTGCCGTGGTCGGTAACCGAAACCCGCACGCGGTCATCATGGCGGCTCATTTCGACTTGGATTTCGTCGCCTTCAACCGTGTATTTCGCTGCGTTAGAAAGCAGATTGTCGAGAATTTGAGCAAACCTATCAACGTCAACGCGAATTTTAGTAGCCGGACTGTCATTTGAGAAGCGGTAGGTCACATTGTGCTTCGCGGCGAACTGCAAGTTTGCCTGAATGCATTGCTCGACCATTGGCGCAACTTCAGTATCCTTGTATTTGAACTCGAGCTTTCCGGAGTCGATTTTCTCAATATCGAGAATATCGTTCACAAGACGAATCAAACGATCTGTGCTGGTTATAGCAATGTCGATCAAAGGTTTTGCCTCTTTCGGAATCTCACCAGCCAAACCACCCGCAATGAGACCCAACGAGCCACGGATAGAGGTCATCGGGGTTCTGAGCTCATGGCTTACGGTGCTGATAAACTCGTTTTTAAGATTTTCCACACGCTTTTCAACAGTGATGTCACGTGCGACAAACAAAAAGGCATAGACTTCGTCTGCATCGTTTCGCAACGCGCCAATAGAAATGTGCGCGGGGAAAGTATGCCCACTCTTTTTGGTGAGTGTGAATTTTCCTTCTTCGACCAAGCCCGCACGGGCCTTGGCGAACAAAACATCCATGCCTTTGCCAACCGCGTTGCCGAATTTTTGCGTCAAATCATCAGCATAATCTCGAACTTCATCTAGATTGAAGAAAGATGTCAGTGCTGTCTTCCCAACAACTTCTTCAGCCGCATACCCTAACATGCGCTCCGAACGGCGATTGAAAGTTTGGATATTGCCGTCAGCATCAGTCGAAATGATAGCGAAGTCTGCGCTGTCAATGATAGCTCTCTGCAACGATACCTTCGCATTGAGGGTTTCATAGCTACGGCGAGCTATAGAAACATCACGTCCCAAGCTGTATATTTTGTTGGTATCCTTGCAAATGCTGCTGTCCCACTCAATGAGTCTGTATTCGCCGTCCTTTCCACGCATTCGATTCATAAAACCTATAGACTTCCCAGTTCGCAAGGTTTTTTCGAATTCTCGAACACTCGCTTCTAGATCAGCTTCGTGCACAAATTGAGCCCACGTTTGGCCAATTGCTTCCGCCCGTGTGAAGCCAAATAGGTCCAGCATCGCGGTGTTGACATCCAAAACCTCTCCATTGAGATCTGAAATGGCGTAGAGGTCAACCGAAGATTCGAAGAAACGTGATCGAAGCTGAAGAATTTCAGCACTTGGAGCTTTCGTCATACAGCCAATTATAGATGTAGATTGCGCTGTTTCAAAAAAAATGGCCACTCTTGCCCGGAATATTAGGTCAGAACCACGTGTTTCCCTTTGAAAGGAGATTCGATCTTATGAAAAAGCAGTTGCTGTGCACTTTGACAATGTTGGCTTTCCTCTCAACCGGTGTTGCCCGCGCCGACCATCATGAGGGCTCGCACCATACGCCTCCCGATGAGCGAACGAGCATGATCGCGAGTCTTGCAATTATGACTTTGGCTGGAGCAATCATTCACGTTGGTGGCGACAAAGCCAAGATCAGTGGCGCAAGCAAAAATCTCTTACAAGCTGCGAATATTCTCTACAGTGTTGGCCAAATTGCTGACAAGCCTGTTCTGCGCGACATGGCTGTTCGAACACTTATCGCGGGCGCGTCGGCAGGTACTGCCACTAGTCCATATGCAAATTCGCACCTCTTGCCCTACATGCCGCTAGGTCTTGGTCAAAGCTTGATAGATGCACAAAACTATGGAACAGGTGTCATCACAGTTGGGCTCTACAAACTCTACGGATATCTCTATGAGTATTTGGTTGAAGGGACAAGATTGGGCACCCATCTCGGCGCTACCCCTGAAAAAGACCTTTAATTTGCACGCATGAAACCCGGACCATCAATTATGATGATGGTTTCGGGTTTTTTAATTGTCAAAAAATAGATTCCTTGAATGGTTTGAAATAGAATTGAAATTGCTATGCGAGGGTCTGATGGCAGCAAATAAATCGGCAATGGTGATTGAGGATGAAGACCATATTTCCTACTTGGTCAACTTTCTCCTGCAGAAAGAAGGATTCTCGGTCAGTTTGGCGCGCGATGGCGAAAAAGCGAAAAGTATGATCGATATTATTACGCCGCCTAGATTGGTCATATTGGACATCAAGTTGCCATTTTACGACGGCTATGAACTACTTAAACATATCCGTTCGAAACCAGATTGGAAGGACGTGCCAGTACTCATGCTCACTGCCAAGGCGCAAAAAACAGATATCATACGCGCTATGGATATTGGAGCGAATGATTACCTGGTGAAGCCATTTCAGCCATTGGAGCTGCTCGCACGCATCAATAAAATGGTGACCAATCACACCTAATTGCGATTCGCTTTGTCTGACCAGATGGCGTCAACAGATTTGCCAAGCGTGAGCGGATCGAAAGGCTTTGTAATCACACCTATCGCCCCAATCTTGAGGTAATTTGTAACCTCCTGCTTTTGCACCTTTGCAGATATGAAGATAACCGGAATCGATTTGAGTTCTTCGTCTTTCTTCATCTTCTTCAATGTTTCAATGCCATCGAGATCTGGCATCATGACGTCTAGCAAGATGAGGTCTGGCTTTATTGTCTTGGCATCTTGCAACGCCTGAATTCCAGACTCCGCTAGATACACATCATAATTCGCGTGTTTCAGCGCGATTTCAGCAATTGTGCGAATGTCATTTTGATCATCCACAAATAGTACTTTCATTTTTTCTTCAGCTGTCATTCCAATAGGGTAGCCCACTCTGGCTTCAAAAAGCAAATTTCAAAAAAGGTGAAAAAGTTTTTGCAATCAGATCCTCCCCTGCCCTAGCCTCTAAATATGAATCAGAAACAACGCGTCTTGTTTTTGTGTCTATCCATAACAACCCTTTGCTTTAATGCTTTCAGCGATGAACTAGGCTGCCGCAATCCAGAAGGACAGCCTGTGTCTTGGTGGGTTCTGGTAAAGACTCCTAATACGCTGAATGATTATGTCTATCGCGATTCTAAAAGCGATTCGTGTCGTGACAGTGCCTCCTGTTGGGGCGCATTGCATCATGATTTGAGCGACCCAGATGATGGTCCGTTGAGCCTAACCTTGCAGCAACTATATAAATCAAAAAAACAAGATATCCCTGGTTTTTTGATGTACAACGACGACACATCGGTGGGAGAGGGTTCGAACACGCATTCAAGCTATGCGCACGCCAAGGGTGTGTTGTCGACGACATCAAACGGTGGCTTTTGGTTGATACACAGTGTCCCTCGCTTTCCAAGACAACAAGTCGGCAGCGAAGCCTATAAAGGCATTACAGACAATGGCCGTGCGAATGGACAGAGCTTCTTGTGCGTCAGCATCAATATTGAACAGGTCAAAGTTGCGATTTCGCAACTCCTACTGGCGCATCCGTATATTTATCAAAGTGGTGGCTTTGACGATGACCTCAAATCTGAACTTGGTGATGACCTTAAATCGCTCCTTGGGGATCAAGAAGTCGCAGCTAAAGATTCCCAGTCCCGCACGAGCCAGCTTGTTGCTACGGATGGGACAATCTTTACAAGTTTGATTAAGAGTCGACATTGGGGAAAGGAACTCTATGCCGATTTGGTGAGCCACGAGCTTAACTCCGACCTCCTGGTCGAAACATGGAACAAAGGTCAAGGAACATTGCCGTCTTCTTGCCGAATTGACCACAACGTGGCCCGCGACCACAGCGTGGCCCGCGACCACAGCGTGGCCCGCGACCACGACGTAGCAAATGTAACCAAGGTCCAAATCACCTCCTCTGTGCAATGGGATAACCATAAAGATCACTCCAAATGGGCAGTCACAACCGAAAACTCACCGTCACATTCTGTATGCATAGGTGATATCAATCGCCAAAACGGGCAAAAGGTGCGCGGCGGTGGCACGGTATGTTTAAATGATGAGAATTTGTGGCGCGCCTTCCACGGTATGGTGAAGGATTCTGCATCCTGCTCTTTGGACGACTAACTGCGCAAATCGGATGCGCAAGAGGAGCACTTCTTCGCCTTGAACTTGATGTCGGTAAAGCAGTACGGGCATTCTTTGCTCAGAGGCGCTTTGGCCCAAGGCAGCACACGCATGTAACTGATGCGATGAAAGAAGTTCATGCTTCTGAAAGCAAGCACCATCAATATAAACACGACCATCGCCTGAAGTACTGTATCGAGCAACGTGATGTCTGAGGGGTAACCCGTCAAAAGGAGTGAGCGAATGCTCCATACACCGAAAATGAGTGCGCTTGTGTTGAGGATGAGTTTGTCAAAGGGCTGTGTAAACATGGTGAATATCGTCATGACGATGCTCAATAAAATGACAAGCATGACTGTAACGACAGAATACGTCGGTCGTTCAAATTTTAATTGGCTCGCAAAAGCGTATACATACCCTAAGCGTTTTGGCTTAACCGTTTGAGGGTCAATAATTTTGAGCAACGAAATATTTGCGTTTGGAACATTGTCTTCAAGCGTTATAAACAAGTGGCCTTTGGTTTCTTCGGGTGAAAGAATAACAACTTTGCCGTCTGGGTATTTCCTTTCCACCACGGCCCCTATTGCCAACTTGTACTTGTCAAATGGATAGAAAAAGACGCTTCCCCGCATTGGGAAGTTAATATCTTCGTTGAACTCCCTGGGGTCGTCGGGCAACTGGATGCGTTGTGACACAGGGATTGCATCTTCGAGATGGTCGTTCTTCTTGTCGGCGTTAAAGAGGAGAATGCGCTCTTCAAAGGCCCCGCATTCGGTATCGCAGCTTCGAAACCCGTGTATGTGTATTCTTGCCTGCTCGTTCACTTCATCAAGCGAAACGATATGCATATGCAGGCGAGTATAATGCGTGGTCGGTGCACCATCATCTTGCGTGAAAGCAACTACTTGATCAGAAGGCGGAAGGCTTATGTCGTGCGCTGCGTCTTTGAGCACGAGCGGCAAAACAGCCAGGCACAGCACAAACAAAGTAGTAACGCCGAAGAATAAGGCCCGGATCGAGAATATGGCGGCCCGATTTTGAGGATTTATGTGCATGCTTTCAAGGTTAACACTAATCCAGTTTCAAAGTCATGCCGAGTTGTGCTCCAGTGTAGAATGCATACTGAAAATAGCGGTCGCTCAAAAACGTTCCGAGAAACAATCCGCTGTAGAAAGAGAATCCTCGATTAATCGGCAAACTATATGCTGCCACAGCGCACAAACGATGCGATAGATAACCTGAGCCCGGTACATACAACACCGAGTCGTTTACGCCGGCGTAGAGGCCTTCGATCGGGTTGACGAGCACGTAAGCGGAGTTGGTGAGTTCTATGTCGCTCTTTTTGAGGGGCGTATTGTTAATCCGTTCGAAGAAAAAGCCCTGTCCATTGTCTGCGTAGTAATAGGTGAGCCCAAAAGTGTTTGATGCAACGAACATGTCATATGCGCCCTTAAGGGTCGGTGAAATGTTCAGAATCGCCCCGAACGCGTTTTTAGTCTGCGCATTCGTCATTTCCGTAGGGTCAACAGACGAGTCGTAGCTGGTGAGCTCATAAAAACCGTAGCCGAACGAATTATAATAGGCCCCAATTTGTGCGGAGCCTGCCAAACTGAAGAACGCGATAGGTTCGAAATACGCGAACGCACCGGCCATCTCATAACTTGGTGAAAAGTTGTTCTGAAAACCTACGTCGAGCTTCGTGCTTTCCCATAGCATCCCCTCGGGCTCAGCTACAGGAAATCGGTAAAACACCTTGCTAGCAGTCTGCAAGCCAAGCGGGTTATGCGAGGCTTGCAAACCTTGGTCGTAATAGACGCCTGGGTTAGTCGGCTGGCTTGCCACGGGCCAGGCGCACAGAAAGGCAATGAGCGCTAATGTATACCTCTGAACCATCGACTCCACCTGAACGCTGGAAGTTTGAATCGTCCAAGCTCGAGCGAGTTTTCGGAACCGTCTACACTCATCCACACAAAGAGAGCGTGACCTTTCACGTTATCGATCGGCAAGGCGCCCCAGCATCTGCCATCGCTGGAGAAACCACGATTGTCTCCCATAACAAACAAGAAGCCCTCTTTTACTCTGCAATTCTTCTCGTTGCATTCAAGACCTGGGCTTGCCTCGTAATCACAACCAGTACCCAGTATGAAGCGAGCCTTGTCAGATCCCGTAAGCGGCCAGCTGTCCTCGGGCATTCTTCTTTCATCAGCGTGATTTTGATAAACGCTGTGCTCGACATCACCGATCTTCTCAATCGCTTCGATGCCGTCTCTTTCTACCCATGTGCCCTCACCGCTTCCGATCGAATAGCTGCTTTGAGAACCAGTGCCGTAAAAGTCTTTGTAATGCACATCTTTCTCCGGCGTCACATGCGTATACGGTTTGTCATCGACATAGAGCACCGTGTTTTCCAAACGCACTGTTTGGCCTGGGCCTGCAATCACACGCTTGATCCAAGTCTCACCCGCGTGACGCGGCACGTAGGAAGGAGCTTGGAAGATGACCACTTCACCGGGTTTCGGCGTACTCCATCTGACCAAGTAAGATGCTTCTTTGGAGAACGGGTTCATAATTCCGTAGCTCAGTTTCGACACAAACAGATGGTCACCAACTAAGAGTGTCGGAATCATTGAGCCTGACGGGATTTGATAGGGCTCTACAATAAAAACTCGAAGTGCAACCGCACCGCTGAGCGCAAGAGCCAGCGACAAAAGGCCCGCGAAAGAGCTTGGCTTAGCGGACGTGCCTTTCCCAAAAAAGCTCTCTGCCGATGAAAGCGCTGCTTTTTCTGCGAGTGCTACCTTCTTAAGATCGGTGGCGACACTCTTTGCATCACCAGGTTTGCGCGAACGGATTTCTCTAATCGTGGCGAAAAGTTGCCGAACTGCAGCTTGGCACGCGTCAAACTCAGCTTTATTCTCGGTACGCTTCTTTGATTTGACAGCGTTTAGTTTGGCCGACAGCCCAACTCCGACGTGTTCTGAACTGCGCAATGCAAGCGCGCGTTCACGGCTTCCACCGTGAAAAATCCAGTCATCAATGGCTGGGCCGATGCTCGTAGTCGCCCAATAGATAGCAAAGATCGCGAGGACAAGCGCTAGGAGTACATTTGCCCCGTTGCCTTGTGAGGCAAACAGGTTAATCCACACGTAAAATATCAGCGCTGCGCTGAGTGCAAATGCTATCAATCGGCCTATCGAGAATGTCCATTTCATGTGCACTGTCCTGTTTGTCAATCAATCTTAAGAACGGAGAGAAAGGCTTCTTGAGGGACCTCAACGCTACCGATTTGCCGCATGCGTTTCTTCCCTTTCTTTTGCTTTTCAAGAAGTTTTCGCTTTCGAGAGATATCGCCACCGTAGCATTTCGCAGTCACGTCTTTGCGCAAAGCGGAGATGGTCTCGCGCGAGATGATTTTGCCCCCAATCGCTGCCTGAATCGCGATTTGAAACTGCTGGCGCGGAATAATCTCTTTCATCTTTTCGCAAATGGCTTTGCCGCGGCTGTATGCAGATGTTTGATGCAAAACTAAAGAGAGAGCGTCGACTGGATCGCCGTTAAGCAAAATGTCCACTTTAACGAGTTTCGAAGCTCGATACCCTTGAAGCTCATAATCGAGACTTGCGTACCCGCGACTAAGCGACTTCAGACGATCAAAAAAGTCGAAAACAATTTCAGCCATCGGAAGTTGATATTCGACTACCGCATGAGTGGGTGTGGGGTACTGAATGCCGAGCTGTTCTCCGCGTCGAGCTTCACATAGCGTGATGATGGCTCCCACGTACTCCGTAGGTGCGTGGATTTTGGCGTGAACAAATGGCTCTTCGTAGCGCTCAACGCTTGTCGGGTCCGGCATGCGCGAAGGGTTGTCGATGTTGAGCACTTCGCCCGTTTTTTGATAGGATTTGAAAATAACGGTTGGCGCGGTCGTGATGATATCAATATTGAATTCACGCTCGAGTCGTTCTTGCACGATTTCCATGTGCAAGAGCCCCAAAAATCCGCATCGATAGCCAAATCCGAGTGCTTGGCTTGATTCTGGCTCAAATACGAGCGACGCATCGTTCAAAACAAGCTTTTGCAGTGCATCCCGAAGCGACTCATAGTCTGAGCTTTCGATGGGGAAAATTCCCGCGAAGACCATGGGCTTCACTTCTTTGAACCCTGACAATGGCTCAGCACACGGATTAGCTACACTCGTGACCGTATCACCGACCTTTGCTTCGGTAACGACTTTGATGTTGGCAACAACAAAACCGACTTCACCACATCGCAACCTGTCCAGTTTGATCGGATGCGGCGAATAGGCGCCGACTTCCTGTACCTGGAAATCCTTCTGATTGTGCATGAGTCGAATCATCATGCCAGGCTCGATGTTTCCGTTCATGACGCGAACTAAGATCACGACGCCCCGATAGGAATCGAACCATGAATCAAATATCAGCGCTTGTAATGGGCCGTTGTCGTCGCCTGAGGGCGGTGGAATGCGCGCGACAATCGCTTCCAAAATGTTGTCAACGCCAATCCCTGTTTTGCCCGAAGCGAGGATGGCATCGCCTGCATCGATCCCGATAACATCTTCAATTTCGCCCTTGACGCGTTCTGGGTCCGCACTTGGAAGGTCGATTTTATTAACAATCGGGATGATGTACAGATTGCTATCGAGCGCCAAATAAACATTGGCCAGCGTCTGCGCTTCGACACCCTGCGAGGCATCCACGAGCAGAAGCGCACCTTCGCATGCAGAAAGAGAGCGGCTCACTTCATAGCCAAAGTCCACATGTCCGGGGGTGTCGATGAGATTGAAAAGGTAGGTCTTACCATCTTTGGCGTGATAATTGAGACGAACAGCTTGCGACTTGATGGTAATGCCGCGTTCGCGTTCCAGCTCCATTTTGTCCAAGAATTGCTCTTTCATCTCGCGGGCTTGAAGCGCACCTGTGAACTCGAGAATACGGTCAGCAAGGGTGCTTTTGCCGTGATCAATGTGGGCAATGATGGAGAAATTTCGAAGCAAAGAGTCTGGCATGGGTTCGGGTTCGCCTTTATAAGTCGTCCACATAGCGTCAAAGCTGTGATTTTACAACCGACAACCTGCTAGGCGAAACCGTGCCATATTTCAATATCTATAAAATCCTTGTCTAAAGCTCTAAATATGATATATTATCCATCTTTTTTCGTAATAAATACTGAGGCATTTTATGCGTTCATTTCCGCTTGCAGTTATGCTGCTGAGCTTCTTTTCTGTTCACCATGTTCAGGCAGGCAATGATTTAATTACAACGGAAGCAAATGTGAGGATTCTGATTAATGGTGAAGAGTCCTACCAAGCAACCGTAGCAATCACAGATGTGGTTGGTGACGGAAACTGTGGTTTTTATTCTTCAAAAATTTCCCGAGAGAAATTCTACCAAAGGCTCCTAGCTCTGTATGGGAGTCGTCATAAGATTATCGACGCGATCATGGGGACTTTTGAAAGACCACGTAATGCCTATAGAGAGCAACTCTATGCATGGTTTGAGAATGCTCTCACCAACGACGAAGACCCTTGGCTGAACGACGCAGGCTTACACCTTATGTCAAACCTGTTTAGTATTGACATCACCACTTATGAATATTCCCTCATACTTGGTCAGCAGGATCGAACGCGATTGTCCCGAAGGTTTGCCTTCTCCCCGCTACTTGAAATTCAGAATATCCTTCTTGATAGCGACATCGTTATAGTCGAGTACCCGCCCATATATTTGCTCAATCTTGGAAACGTTCACTGGAACAGAATTGTTTTCTTGGTACTCACTGAAATATTGGTGCAAGCTCAGGCTGAACCTATATCCATTGACTCCGACACTGAAGAAAGTTCTTCTGAAGAAGAAAAGTTCAAGAAGCAAAAGAAAAAGAAGAAGAAGAAAAGCACAGAAAAGAAAGATGAAGAAAATAGCAAGAAGACCAAACGCAAGGGCTCGGAAGAGGACGACACTGGTCAGAAGAAAGTTCGTACGAACGACCATGTTCCGAACAACAATAACAACAACAATAACAATAACACGGTACAAGCGCAGAGCATAAACCCTAATCCGAACACCCTTAACAATGAAAACTCGGATTGGGTATCATCCTGTATATTGTTCTAAAGCGGCGTAAGCCCACCGCCAAGGGCCATGATGAGCGAAACCGACGATGAATACTGCCGGCTTCGAAGCCCGAGCAAGATCCCCTCGTTGCTCAGAGCGGTGATTTGCGCGTCAAGCACCTGCAGATAACTCGCGGTGCCCGCATTGTATTGGTCATTGGTGACGTCTAACGCTGTTTTCGCAGCCTTAGTAGCCGAGTCTTGTGCGCTTGTTTCTGCTTTGAGCAGCCGAACGGCGGCTAGATTGTCTTCCACTTGTTGAAATGCTGTCAACACAGTTTGCCGGTACAGAGCAACGCTTAGATCGTGCGCCGCATAAGCGGCTCTTTCTTGCGCGGCCAGCTTCCCACCCTCAAAAATCGTTCCAAAAAGTGCTGCTCCAACTGACCATAGACCGTTGGGTAGCGTGAATAGGTCACTCAACGCCGAGTTCGCGAACCCGCCATTCGCACTGAGCGTAAGCGAGGGGAAGCGAGCGGCAGTTGCTACGCCGATTTGTGCATTGGCTTGAGCCACGTTGCGCTCTGCAGACGCAATATCTGGGCGGCGCTGCAATATCTCCGATGGCACGCTGAGCGGGAGATCCGGAAGCTTCACAAGCCAGTCTTTTGCAATGGGCACCGTGAGCTGTGCAGGTGGTTCGCCGACTAACAAGGCAATCGCATGTTCTAATTGGGCACGCACGATGCGCAGGTCCGTTGCGCGCGCAACTGCACTATCCATCTGGTTTTGCGCGGTCATCACGTCGGCTCGCGAAGCAATTCCTGAATCGTATTGATTTTGTTTGATGCTCAGTGCGCCACGGTAGGCGGTCACGGAATCATCGAGCAGCTTTTGCTGCGCATCGGTCAAACGCAGTTGGAAATAGGTTTGTGCCAACTCTCCCTGAGCCGAGAGCTGTGCATTCGCGAGGTCTGCCGCGCTCCTTTGCGCATTCGCCTCGCTCGCTTCAACGCTGCGCCGAATCCCGCCCCATACATCGGGCACCCAGCTTGCGGTGGCTCCGATTGTGTAAGAGGCGTTTGTAGAGCCCTTACTCGCAGTATTTGTGCCGCCCGTGAAAGCGCTACTTTTTCCTAGCGACGCCCCAGCGTTTGCGGTTATCGTCGGCCAGAAGGCTGCGCGAGCGCTATCGGCGAGAGCTACTGCTTGTCTGTAAGCTGCTTCTGCCTGCTTAATGTTTTGGTTCGACAAGACGACGCGCGATTCAAGGGCATTAAGTTCCGGGTCACTAAATATCGTCCACCATGCACCACGGTCGAGATGGTCCGCTGGTGTTGCATCGTGCCATAGGTGATCAGACTGCGTGTCTTCCTTAAAATGAGCGGGTGTCGCGACGGTCGGACGGATGTAATTCGGCCCCACCGCGCATGCGCTCATCAACATCATCCAAGTTATCGTCATTGCGACTGCGAGCTTGCGACGCTCGCAATGACGGCGTTTCGGGTCTTCCACGGAAATCATGCAGACACCTCGGAATCGACTTCAATTAGTTTTTTCCGCTTACTCAAGCGATCTAGGTAGAGGTAAACCACTGGGGTTGTGTACAGCGTGAGCATTTGGCTAAGGATGAGCCCGCCCACAATGGAAATGCCGAGAGGCTGACGCAATTCCGCGCCATCACCATGTCCCAAAGCCAAGGGCAAAGCCCCAAAAAGCGCTGCCATAGTGGTCATCATAATCGGGCGGAAACGCTGCACGCTCGCGTGATAAATAGCATCTCGGGGTGCCATATTTTGTTCGCGTTCGGCAGCCAGCGCAAAATCAATCATCATGATGGCGTTTTTCTTCACGATGCCGATGAGCAAAATCACGCCGATTAGCGCAATGACGCTGAATTCAATGCCACACAGCATCAATGCCAAAAGAGCGCCAACTCCAGCGGACGGCAGCGTAGACAAAATGGTGAGTGGGTGGACATAGCTTTCGTACAAAATGCCCAACACCAAATACACTGCGAGCAACGCAGTTAAGATCAACCACGGCTGACTGTTGAGAGAATCTTGAAACGCACGAGCCGTTCCTTGAAATGAGCCGTGAATACTCGAAGGCACTCCAAGGCCCGTCATGATTCGGTTCACAATTTGTGTTGCTTGGCCGAGCGATTGATTCTTTGGCAGGTTGAAAGAAATCGTGGCTGCAGCAAACTGACCTTGGTGATTGACTGCAAGTGGTGTGAAAGTTGGACTAAAGCTACTAAATACCGAAAGCGGGATCTGTGCTTTATTGGCTCCAATCACATAGATGTCTTTCAATGATTGTGGCGATTGCCAGTACGCGGGGGCTACTTCCATCACGACATGGTATTGATTGAGCGGCGCATACATCGTTGAGACTTGGCGTTGTCCAAACGCATCGTTCAAAGTGTTGTCAATCGTTGCCATGGTGACTCCTAGGCGCGAAGCCAGGTCACGGTTGACGGTTAACGAGGTCTGCAAGCCTTTGTTCTGCTGGTCGGAGCTCACGTCCAAAAGCTCTGGCGTATCGATCATCGCCTGACGAATCTTCGGCTCCCATTCACGCAAGGCAGTCAAGGAATCCGATTGAAGCGTGAATTGATAGAGGGCGTTGCTTTGTCTTCCGCCCATGCGAATATCTTGCACCGGCGCAAAATAGAGTTTTGCCCCGGGTACACTCGCTGTCTCTTTGCGCAGGCGGGCAATCACGGTGCCTATCGCCCCACGCTCTGATTGTGATTTCAAGGTGACAAACACAAAACCGCTGTTGAGCTGCCCGCCACCTGTAAACGCTAAAACGTTGTCGACTGCTTTGTCCTTGCGAACGATAGAGACAAAATCATTGAGTTTCGCATTCATCGCTTGAAAGGAAATATTTTGATCCGCTTGAATCGAGCCAGTCAGGCGGCCAGTATCTTGCTCTGGGAAAAAGCCCTTTGGGATAACAATATAGAGCGTAATGTTGATGCCTATGGTGATGAACAACAAGAGCAGCATGAGGCGAGGGTGATTGAGTGCCGAAGCTAACGAGCGTTCATAACCTCTGGACATCCCATCAAAGCAACGTTTGATAAAACGCGAGATGCGCGATGGCTCTTTTGCGTTTTCATGCTCAGGTTTCAGCAAATGGGCGCACATCATTGGTGTTGTGCTCAGAGACACGACTAGAGACACTAAAATTGCCGCAGACAAAGTCACTGCGAATTCTCGGAAAAGGCGGCCGATAATGCCACCCATCATCAGAATCGGTATGAAAACTGCAATCAGCGACAGACTCATGGATAATACTGTAAATCCGACTTCGCGAGCGCCGATGA